>OLND01001663.1_pt1 | contig 22314 bp, 20 predicted proteins | sample 1672031 | NCBI WGS metagenome assembly OLND01 (sample SAMEA3136638, study PRJEB25190) | human gut metagenome | biome: human gut; feature: human-associated habitat; material: faeces | place: Austria | collected 2013 | reverse complement strand
TAAAATCCCGTGGGTAGTGATACCCGTACCGGTTCGATTCCGGTCTGCGGCATTAGTTAAAAATGGGAGAAACGTTGAATTTACAGCGTTTCTCTTATTTTTTTGTTTTAAAATGTTTGAACACCTTTGAACACTTTATGATGAAATACCAAGATTCTGAAAAGCAAGCCTGTCATTCTTCCTCTTATTGACATTCCGCAAGTAATGCAATGTTGTAGCTGTCTCACTATGTCCCATTAAATAACTAAGGGTTGTAAGATTATTTCCGTCAAAAGCTGTTGAAGCATTGTAAAAGCGGATTTTATGACTGGAATGATAAGGAACACCGGCTTCTTTGCAATATTTCTTCAGACGGCGATTAAAGCTGTCTGTTGTCATAATCTCGCCGTTGGGTTCAAAGACATATATTCCATTTGGATTTAATTCCTTTGCTTTGTGAAGAATTTTAAGTGCTTCGTCTGTAAAGAACTGTTTACGGAATCCATGAGAAGTATTTCCTTTCATTTGATTTACTACTTTTACTTTTCGGCTTGAGAATGTTAAATCATCATTCAATGTACGTTCACAGGTCGCCTGTCTATGAAGATATACAAGCCTGTTATTGTAGTCAATATCTTCCCAACGGATAGCTTTTGTTTCTCCAACACGGATAAAAAGATAGAAAGATAACTGTATTGCAAGAGAATATGGCTCTATGATACACCGAAGATAATTTAATAACTTATGCGTATCATCACGGGAAAATACATTGTCACTTTGTACTTCTACTGGCTTATAGGTAAACTGTTTGAAATTCACATCAGAGACAGGATTATGTGATATAATTTCTTCTTCGATCGCATAACTCATTATTCCATTCAAAACAGAACGGGCATTACTGACTCGCTTGTGCGTGAACTGTCGGTCTTTTGTAGCTTCTCTGAAAAAGCGGATAAGCGTGATTGGTTTGATTTCGCCTATCTTCATTTTAACAAGTTCTGTATCTTTGAAAAATCTATTCCATTCAGATACATATTCTTGAATTGTTTTTGCTTTTACGGAAGTATAATCTCTTTTATACAAAAGCCATTCAGCATATAATTCTTCCAGTGTGATATTCTGACGGTTTTCAGCTTTCTGCTTTTCGATATAAAATCTGATGATTTCTTTTTCAAGGTTCTCTTTACTCTTCCTCTTAACAGGACGGCGTTTGTTAGGTTTGGTTTCATCGGGTAAATAAGTACGCCAGCTTTTTTCTGATTCTGAGTAATAAATTTCATATTTGTGATTCTCCAAGATTTTTTTATTTGCCATAATTTTAAAATCTTTGAAGACTTCATCTGTGGTCATGTTAGCACAGGTGGCTAACGTATTCAATAATGTTATATCTGAGAACGTAACGGGATTATCCATAAGATTCCCCCTTTACGCAAGGATTTTCTTTTTTTATTTTGATGTAGATAACACGGCTGTCCTTTAAGCATGAACCAGCAGATAAGAAAGCGTTGGTATCGTAAATTTGCCTTGTGTATTCTTTCTGAAAGACGATATTTTCTTTTTGTAAGTCATGTAAAATGTCTTCGGTCAGCATGACTTTTGTTTCGTGTGGAACTTTCAGATTTTGAGATTTAAAAAAGGCTTTTTTCTTATGTTCTTTCAAATCAAGGTCTTTTCCAAAATACTTGCTAAGATAACGACCTCTGTTTTCTTTGCTGTCTACATCAATGCGATTGATTTTAATAAATCCATGTGACCATAAATTCTGTAATTTTTCTTTTGCTATATACGGAAAATCAAAGAAAATAACATGATAATGGATTGCTCCACGCTTCTGTTTCTCCCACGTTGCAAGGTATTTTAATAACTGGGTTTTGGTATGGTACAAATAATAATTTAATCGCTGGATAAAATACTTAAATTCTCGGTTAGTTATCAGGATTTCCTGAATGTTTTCTTTAAATGTCAGCGTTACAAATTTTGTTTTGTTATCAAAGTTGCAGTCAACAATACGGGCAATATCCCAACGAGCCTGTTCGTAATGCTTCTGCTTGCGTTTTAAACTATCATATTGCTTATGAGCTGACATTTCATCAAATTTTTTTCGGTTACTTGTGTCTGTTAAATCTGCCTTTTCTTTCGAGTGAATAAAAATAGGGTTTTCGTAAATATATACTTCTTTTGTAGTAGGAGTTTCAATGATTTTCGTATTGTATGCAAAACACTCTTTTGTTTTGCTCACGAATCTCACCTCATATCCCAATTTTTGTAATGAATGTTCCGATTGTTTTCGGAAGATGTTGTTTTATATATCAAGTATAGAGGTCAGCCAGTTCAGCACCTATGACGTTGTCCGGCACTGACTGGCTGACATAGTAGGGAAATTATTTCATTCCCACTTTTCTGATATTGGAAGCTTCTGCTTTGACAGAAAGACGTCCATTATAGAGACTAGCCCAAGTATGTAATCCATCAAATGAGACTGGAATCTGCCCTTTTTGTTCAAGTTCTTCGTTGGTAACAATCGCTGTGTTAGCTTTAATGCCTACTTTGACTTTTTCAAACTTTAATTTTGGAAGAAGAACTGTATAGTAGAATCCTAATTTTTCTTTTGTAGAAAAGTCTACCCAGTCAGAAACTTCTACTAACTGAAATTCCTCTTGCAGTTTGTCTGGATTTAAAATAAAGTCATTTCCTCTAATCATCGTTTCACCTCCTTATAGATATCTGATTATCAGATATTAAGATAATCTTATGATAAAACAAGCATTGCAGAATGTCAATAGAAAATATCTGAATATCCGATAAAAAGATTGACAGAGAAAATTTGATGAAATATAATGTGCTTATAAAGGAGGTTCGCTATGAATAAAATAAAAGAATTGCGGAAAGAAAAGAATATAACCGTTGCGGAACTTGCAAAAGAATTAGGCATTTCACAAAGTATGCTTACGAACTATGAAAATGGAAACGGAACGCCGAGAGATGAATCTATATGGGAAAAATTATCACAGATATTCGGCGTGAGTAAAAGCCACGTTATGGGATTAACTACGGATATTGAAACAGCAAATAAGACAAAACAGTTGAAAGTGGTTGTGGATACATCTCAGCCGATCTCAATACAACCGAAGAATCAGACAGACCTTGATGTATTGATAAAACTGGATTTGATAGACAGTGAAGACATGGAAGAAGTGTCAGAATTTCTTGATAAACTGTTGGCAAAGAAGAAATATGAGGGACGGAGAGAATCAAACGTTAAATATGTCGTTGAGTAGAAAATGCTTTTCAGCCGACCACTTGCCCAGTCGACCCGCCGCCCTGTTAGGAACCGTCGCACTGGGCATCCTTGCGGAACGTTAGTTTGCGAAAATACGAACAAAAGAATATAAGGAGAGGGAATAGCCGATACTACTTCAAAAGCAGTAATAGAGTGCTATTCCTTTTTATTATATTCAATGGTTACAGTTCGGAACGGCTTGCTATTATTGTGCAAGTAATAAGTTGGATAATAGAGGTTGATTTCCAAGGTGGTAGGTGTACCGTTAATTTTGTTATGTTCGTTTTCAATGTCTTTGATTACTCCATCAATTCCCCAACATTTGTAAACAATTACAGTCAATTCAGTATCTCTGGTATCTGCACTGCTAAAGGATATGCTGTTAGTAATATGATAGCCCGGCAGTCTGAGATAATTATAGAGAACGGTCAGTAAACAGAGCATTGTGATTGTTGCTATGATTTTCTTTTTCATGTACATACCTCTTTTGTGTTATTAACAAGGGACTGACTATATAGTACCTCACTATATAGTGAATTACTACATAAAGATTTAATAAATATACTTTATGTAGAGGTGCGGAACATGAATTATGGACATTTAGAATTAAGAATAGAAGAACTGTTACAAGAAAAAGGTATCAGTAAGAATATGATTTGTAAGGAACTCGATATCCCAAGGTCAAATTTCAATAGATATTGCAGAAATGAATTTCAAAGACTGGACGCAAATTTAATCTGTAAACTATGCAACTATTTTGAATGTGAAATTGGTGAGTTAATTCGATATGTAAAAGAATAAAGTGATAAAAGGGTATGCGAAAATAAAAAATATTCGCATACCTTTTTAATTGAATATTTTATAAAATGGAATTATACTGTGTATAACATGAAACAGACAAATCGGTATTTGGGGAGAATAATGAATGGCAACATGGAGTGGTATAAGAAAAAAGTTGGAAACGGAATATCTGGCTCAAAGTCTGCAAGGTCATATTCAGTATTATGTAACATCATATAGTAAGAGTCCCGACCATGAGGGACGGGCGGCAATAAGATATGATGGAAAAGAAATCATCAAAGGATGCTATTGGAACAATTGGTCGAAAGCAGGCATGTTTCCCCAAGACGAAAAATATGAGAAACGCATAAAAGTAGAAAATGCGTATATGGACGATGTAGCTATAAAATTGGGAATTTTTGACCAACGCTGTTTTTATAATGCATTTGCAGAGTTTGATAATCAAGATATTGAAACAAGCCTTAAAAGTGAAAATTTAATCGTAAAAATATTTGCTGTATTGGATAGACGAGTTGGTAAACGGAGATTAAAAATTATGAAAGAAACAATAATGGACGAATCAGATACATTCCAAGAGTTTTATGCAATTCGGGTAAAAGCAGAAGGACTGTTATAAATTTCAGTTTATCGAATTAAGAAAAACGGAATTTAAGGAGGTGCTTATAAATGAAATTAGTAGATTTAGCAACAGGTTCTGATTGGATAGTGTGGATTGTCTTTGTGATATTTGCTGTATTTTCTATTATTTTACTTTCTGGACACGGGAGTTGGTTTATTTCCGGATATAATACGGCTTCAAAAGAAGAAAAGGAAAAATATGATGAAAAGAAGTTATGCAGAACAATGGGAATTGGAATGTCTATTATAGCAATTCTTGCATTAATTATGGGCTTGCTTGAAAATATTTTGCCTGCATTTTTTGTATATATTGCATTGGGGATTATTTTGGTTGATGTCGTAGTAATTATCATTTTAGGAAATACACTATGCAGAAAGTAACAACTTTTTAGTTTGTATGCGACAAACGTTTGAACACTTTTTGAACACCGCAACCGTGATGAAGTCTCCAAAGCCCCTTTCTATCAGTATTTTTGATTACTTAAAACGGTTCGATTCCGGTCTGCGGCATTATTTTTTTCTCTGAGATTTTTGTGAAGTCAATGTTTGCAAGAATCTCAGAGTTTTTTGTTTTATGCATTCCATTTGGAGGTAAGGATATTATTCAAAAAATAACGGCATTGCATCTCCTCTTACGAGATGCAATGCCGTTATTTTAAAGTCTTCACACTTTCATTAAAAGTGGACCTGGCGGGAATCGAACCCGCGTCCAAAAACCTGTCCCATGTACTTCTACTATCATAGTCAGTTATTTGACATTCCCTCTGCCGTACGAAAACTAACATCCTTACGGGTTCAGTAGCTTCATAATACGCCTGACGGCTCAAAGCTTTGCCGTCATCGTTTCTCACATAGTCGGTGCCAGATTCCTAAAGTGTGAGTGCTTCAGGGCTGACATGCAGCATTTAGGCTGCAGCTAATTCGAAATTATCGTTAGCGTTTAATTTTAAGTTTGCGATTTAACGCATCAGCCTACGGATAGCTTCTCCATCTTCGAGATCCCTGTCGAAACCAGTACAAGCCCTGATCAGGGTAGAGTAATAAATACTCTCTACTGTAACAGACACATTCTCTTGTGTGCTGTACATACTAATATAGTAAAAAGAAATATAAATGTCAAGTGATTATTGCATTAAAAGAAGTGAAAAAGCAGTAAAAATTTAGCATTTTTAATCTCATTTCACATATTTTTTATAAAGATAATTACTGTCAGACAGGGAAGAATGTGTTAATATAATAATATGAGTAATTATAAATCTTAACAAGAAAATTCGGAAAAAGGAGAGGTTTCTTATGCCAACAACATACGCACATTATAAATTCGGAAAAGAGGTGCTCAGCGCACTTTCAAGACCCCTTCAGAATTCTATAGAAGCGCATAGAGAGTTGTTTGATATTGGGTTACATGGACCGGATATCTTATTTTATTATAATGCATTAAAGAAAGATCCGGTGAATGAACAGGGGCATACACTTCATGAACAATTTGCCGATGAGTTTTTCCATCATGCTGTTGAAGTGATTGAGAAAGCAAAAGATCCGGCAGCGGCGCGTGCATATATTTATGGATTTATCTGTCATTTTGCTTTAGACAGTGAATGTCATCCTTATGTTGAAAAAATTATGCAGGTAGGAAGAGTTTCACATAATGAGATTGAGATGGAACTGGATCGAATGATGCTGACGGAAGATTATCATGATCCTTTGCGCTATCTGACAGCGAAGCATATTCATCCTAAGATGGAGTATGCGGAAGTGATCGCACCATTTTTCAAAGATGTAACAGCCGAGCAGATCTATAAGGCATTAAAAGGGATGGTTTTTTATCATAAGCTGTTTCTGGCACCGACATCTGGAAAGCGAAAAGCGTTGTTTCTTGGGATGAAGGCAGTGGGAAAATATGATTCATTGCATGACATAGTGATGAGTGTAAAGCCAGATCCGTTATGTCAGAAATATTGTAAGGTTTTGAAACGGCAATATTCAGGTGCAGTGCCGTTAGCTGCGAGTCTGATCGTACAGTATCAGAAGAAATTATTCCAGGATACACCGCTTCCGGAACGTTTTCATGAGACATTCGGTGCAGGAGAAGAGTGGGAGAAACTGCGTCTGTAGAGAATCGAAGAAAAGAGTAACAGACTGCTTGCCAGGAGAGATGCAGAAGAAGAGAAAAAGAGTCAGGAGAATGTAGATGAAGGAATTCGTTAAAGTGCAGGATATCACGAAAACTTATAAAATGGGTGAAGTTGAGATTCATGCAGTGGATCACATCAGCTTTTCGATTGAGCAGGGAGAACTTGTTGTAATCGTTGGACCAAGTGGTGCAGGTAAGACAACTGTGCTTAATATTCTCGGCGGAATGGATACGGCAACAAGCGGGAAGCTGTATGTAGATGGAAAAGATATTACAGCTTATAATTCCAAACAGCTGACAGGATACCGCAGAGATGACATCGGATTTGTTTTTCAGTTTTATAATCTTGTGCCGAATCTGACCGCATTGGAAAATGTTGAGCTTGCGTTGCAGATCAGTAAGGATCCGTTGGACGCACAGGAAGTTTTGGAGGAAGTTGGTCTGGGGGAACGGAAGAATAATTTTCCGGCACAGCTTTCCGGCGGTGAGCAGCAGCGAGTTTCAATCGCGAGAGCATTAGCGAAGAACCCAAAGCTTTTGCTTTGTGATGAGCCAACAGGTGCATTGGATTACAATACAGGAAAATCAATTTTGAAATTACTTCAGAATATGTGTAGAGAAAAGGGAATGACAGTTATTATCATTACACATAATCAGGCACTTGCGCCGATGGCAGATCGATTGATTCATATAAAAAATGGACAGGTAGCAAGAATGGAATCTAATGAGAATCCGACTTCGATTGATGAAATTGAATGGTAGGGGATGTGGATGAAGAAAGCATTACGAAAAAACTTTTATATGGAGATCCGTCATAGCCTTGGACGTTTTTTATCCATTTTCTTTATTGTTGCGATAGGATGTGCATTCTTTTCCGGAATCCGTGCATCAGAGCCGGATATGAGATATTCAGGAGATGCATATTTCGATGAGAAGAACCTGATGGATATTCAGGTAATGAGTACAATGGGACTGACAGAAGATGATCTGGATGCAATTCGTGCTGTGGATGGTGTATTGGATGCAGAAGGAAGTTATGCAACAGATGTACTTTGTACGATTCGGGGAAACCAGGTAGCAGTTCATGTTATGGCGCTCCAGGATAAGATGAATCAAGTTCAGTTAGAAGATGGCAGGCTTCCGGAAAAGGAAAATGAATGTGTAATAGATGCAGATTATTTGGATGGAAAGAATCTGAAGATTGGGGATAGGATCACATTATCAAGTGGGACTTCGGATTCTTTGGAAGATACACTTAAGACAGATACATTTACCATTGTTGGTACGGTCAGCAGTCCGGAGTATATTGCATTTCACAGAGGCAGTACAACAATCGGAAATGGAAGTGTCAGTGCCTTTCTTTGCGTTCCGGAGAAAGCATTTTCATTAGATGTGTATACAGAGATTACAGTGCAGGTTGAAGGTGCAAAGGAAGCGACTGCATTTACGAAAGAATATGAAGAACATGTGGATTCTGTGCTGAAAAAGGTTCAGGCAATTAAAGCGGAAAGAGAACAGGCCAGATATGATGAGATTACTTCGACAGCGCAGGAAAAAGTGGATGAAGCACAAGAAGAGTTAGCTCAGGCAGAGCAGGATCTGGCGGATGGAAAAGAAGAGGCGGAAGAAGAACTTGCAAGTGCAAGAGAGAAACTTGATGCAGCGCAGAAAGAGCTTGAACGAGGAAGAAATCAGCTGGCAGCTTCGAAGCTTGAACTGGAGCAGTCGAGAAATCTTTTGATATCAAAGCAAAAGGAGCTGGATCAGTCCAAAGCACAAGTTGAGCAGGGTGCACAGGAACTTAGCGAAAAACAGATTGTACTTACAACATTAAGAAATCAGCTGGCACAACTGAAAGAGCAGGAAGAAAGTCTGGAAGATCAGAGACAAGAACTTTTAGTGCAACAGACACAGATGCAGCAAAAGAAAGACGAGCTTCTGAAAGCAAAGGAAGAATTGCAGCAACAGGCAGAAGACTATCAGTCTGCGTATCAGCAGATTTATCAGCCGCTGAAACAGTCTTATGAAGAACTAAATACACAATATGAACTTCTTTTACAGAACTATGAGGCACTGAAAGAAGAATACGACCGGAAGCAGGAAGCAGGAGAAGAAGATCCAGAATTAAAGGCTCAGTTAGAACAGTTGGAAGCTGAAAAAACAGCAATGGAAGAGAAGTTGACTGAATTGAAAGCAAATCTGGATAAAATGGAACTGGAGGCGAAAGCTGCCGAAGCGGAGATTCAGAAAAACCAGACAAAGATCGAAGCCGGATTGACGCAGATTAACGAAGGGCTTCCAGCAGTTGAAGCCGGGATAGCTCAGATTGAAGAAGGTATTCCGGTATTGCAGGATAATATACAGAAACTGACGGATGTGTTGACACAGGGAGATGCTGCAATCCTTACCGCAAGTCGGCAGATAGATCAGGCAAAGGCGCAGATTACATCCGGTCAGCAGCAGATTGACAGCGGATGGCAGCAGATCAGTGAGGGACAGAAGAAGATTGAGGAGGCACAGCAGCAGTTAAGCAGCGGAACAAAGGAGCTGGAAGACGGTTGGGCAGTGTATGAGGAAGGTCGTATAGAAGCTCAGAAGAAGATTGAAGATGGAGAGCGGCAGATTACAGAAGCAAGAGAAGAGCTTGCGAAAGCACAACAGAAGATTGATGATCTTGAAAAGCCAAAGTGGTATGTTTATGATCGGAACAATCTGACAGAATACAGTGGATACGGAGATAATGCAGACCGTATGCGGGCAATCGGTAAAGTGTTCCCACTCATTTTCTTCCTTGTTGCAGCATTGATCAGTCTGACAACAATGACACGAATGGTAGAGGAGGAGAGAACGCAGATCGGTACTTTGAAGGCTCTCGGATATGGAAATGCTTCAATTGTTGGAAAATATCTCTGGTATGCGATCCTTGCGACATTAACCGGTGGTGTTTTCGGAATTCTGATTGGAGAAAAGATAATTCCATATATCATTATCACTGCATATAAGATCCTGTATCGTCATATGCAAGATATTGTGATCCCGTATAATTTGTATTATGCTGTAACAGCATGTGCAGCGGCACTTGCATGTACAGTAATCGCAACACTGTTCTCATGTATGAAAGAATTACGAGAGCAGGCAGCAGAATTGATGCGTCCGCCGACACCAAAACAGGGAAAACGAGTATTTCTGGAACGAGTTCCGTTTATCTGGAAAAATCTGAATTTTACATGGAAATCGACCGTGCGTAATCTGGTGCGGTATAAAAAACGCTTCTTCATGACAGTATTTGGAATTGGCGGTTGTATGGGCATGATGTTGTTTGGTTTTGGATTAAAAGATTCTATCTCAGCAATCGTTCCGCTTCAATACGAACAGATTCAGCTTTATGATGGAGACGTTATTTTAAAGGAAGATGTGACAGAAGAAGAGAGAAATGAGGTTCAGAAAGAACTGGATACGGATAAGAAGGTATCAGTGACTGCAGAAAATCTTTTGAAAAATATTGAGATCAGTTCAGGAGAGTCTTCTCAGGAAGTTTATTTAGATGTACCAAAAGATGTGGAAGCATTTAAAAAGTTTGTCGTGATCCGGGATCGGAAGACAAAAGAAATTTATTCATTGGATGATAAAGGAGCAATCCTGACTGAAAAAGCAGCGAAACTGCTGGAAGTCAATGTCGGTGATAAATTAACGATTGATACAGATGATGGAGAGAAAACAGTCTTGATCAGCGCAATCTGTGAGAACTATATGGGACATTATCTCTATATGACATCTGAAGTCTATGAAAAGACATTCGGTGAGGCTCCGGCCTATAATTCAATTTATTATAGAACGCAGGACCGTACAACAGAGGAGGCAAAGGATGTCGGCGAAAATATAATGAAGTGTGATGGAACACTTAGCATCAGCTATACGACAAGCCTGAAAAAGCAGGTGGATCATATGCTGGAGAGTCTGGACATCGTGATTATTGTATTGATTATTTCAGCAGGAATGCTGGCGTTTGTAGTGCTGTATAATCTGAATAATATTAACATTACAGAGCGCAAGAGAGAACTGGCAACATTAAAGGTACTTGGATTTTATGACAAGGAAGTTTCTTCTTATGTTTACAGAGAGAATATCCTGCTGACCTTGATTGGGGCACTGGCGGGATTGTTGATCGGAAAAATTCTGCATCGCTTTATTGTTGAGACAGTGGAGATTGATTCAGTTATGTTTGGACGAAATATCGATCCACCAAGTTTCCTGTATGCCTTTCTTCTGACAGTGGCTTTTTCATTGTTTGTCAATGGAGTGATGTATTTTAAGTTAAAGAAGATTAACATGGTTGAATCACTCAAGAGTGTAGAATAAGACAGATTTGTCAGGAAATATAATAACGAACATAATAATGGATTGCAGAGAAGCTGCATGGAACATAGATACAATTGTGAAATGTTCCATGACAGCTTCTTTGTTGTTGCCGGCCGCATATAGCGTAAGCAGCAACCGCACGTAGCATGAAGAGTAACTTTTTGTTAAAAAGCACTTGAAATATACCTGTAGGGGGTATATATTAATAATTAGAAAATATACCCCCTGGGGGTTATGCGATAGGAGAAATACAATGGAAGAAAAGAAAGTCTGTCCGGGATGTTGTCACAAGACAAAGGACCGCCCGGAAAAAGAATATAAAGATCTGATGAATCGTCTGAGTAGAATTGAAGGACAAGTCAGGGGAGTTCGAAGGATGGTTGAAGAAGGCGCGTATTGTCCGGATATTCTGATTCAGGTATCTGCGGTGAATGCGGCTCTGAATAGTTTCAATAAAGTGCTTTTGGCAAACCATATCCGGACATGTGTGGCAGATGATATCCGGGATGGAAAAGATGAAACGATTGACGAGCTCGTGACGACACTTCAGAAATTGATGCGATAAAAGATCTGAAGAGAGATCCGGCACAAAAAGTCCGGATCACAACTTGAAGGAGGAGTAAGATGGAACAATATAATGTGACGGGAATGAGCTGTGCAGCCTGCAGTGCCCGTGTTGAGAAGGCAGTTGGGAAAGTCCCCGGAGTTGAGAACTGTTCAGTCAGTCTTCTGACGAATTCCATGGGAGTGGAAGGCACAGCAACAGTAGATGCGGTCATTGCGGCTGTTGAGGAAGCTGGATATGGGGCAACGTTGAAATCTGCAAAGAATGAAGGGCATGGGATGAATCAAAGTGAACAGAACTGTGCGGAAGATGCGTTGAAAGACAGGGAGACACCGAAGATGAAAAGGCGTCTGATCGCTTCTTTGTGTTTTTTGATTCCGCTCATGTATCTGTCAATGGGGCATATGATGTGGGGCTGGCCACTTCCGGTATTTCTGGAAGGGAATCATGTGGCGATGGGGCTGGCGCAGCTCCTGTTAACGACAATCGTTATGGTGATCAATCAGAAGTTTTTTATCAGTGGATGGAAAGGCATGATCCATAGAGCACCAAATATGGATACGCTGGTTGCACTTGGTGCAGGTGCATCTTATGGATATAGCGTGTATGCATTATTCGCTATGACAGCAGCGCAGACGGCAGGCGATATGGATCATGTGATGGAGCTGATGCATGAATTTTATTTTGAATCAGCAGCAATGATTTTAACGTTGATCACAGTAGGAAAGATGCTTGAAGCGCATTCAAAGGGAAAGACAACAGATGCATTAAAAAGCCTCATGAAGCTGGCACCAAAGACAGCAACGCTCCTGCGTGATGGAAAAGAACAGGAAGTTTCGATTGACCAGGTGAGAAGAGGAGATCAGTTTGTTGTAAGACCGGGGGAGAATATTCCGGTGGATGGAATTGTTCTGGAAGGAAACAGTGCAGTAGATGAAGCTGCCCTGACCGGAGAGAGTATACCGGTAGATAAAGCAGAAGGGGATAAAGTGTCTGCGGCTACAATGAATCAGTCAGGTTTTCTGCGTTGCGAGGCGACGAGAGTTGGCGAGGATACGACATTATCACAGATCATTCAGATGGTAAGTGATGCGGCAGCAACAAAAGCGCCAATTGCCAAAGTGGCAGATAAAGTGTCAGGAGTATTTGTTCCGGCAGTTATTTCTATTGCAGTTGTCACAATGATCGTATGGCTGCTTGTCGGAGAGCCTGTTGGATTTGCACTTGCAAGGGGAATTTCTGTTCTGGTGATCAGCTGTCCGTGTGCATTAGGTCTGGCCACTCCGGTTGCAATTATGGTTGGAAATGGAATGGGCGCGAAGAATGGAATCATGTTTAAGACAGCTGTTTCGCTGGAAGAGACAGGAAAGACGGAGATTGTTGCACTGGATAAGACAGGAACGATCACAAGTGGAGAACCGAAGGTGACAGATTTGCTCCCTGCGGACGGAATGACAGAACATGAATTATTATTTTTTGCAAATGCATTGGAGAAGAAAAGTGAGCATCCGCTTGCCCGGGCAATTCTTGCAAAGGCAGAAGAAGATGGGGAAGCAGAGCAGAAAAGTGAAATCACACAGTTTCAGGCAGTTCCGGGAAATGGTCTGTCGGGAAAACTTGGAGAGGACTGGCTGTACGGAGGCAATTTTAAATTCATTTCAGACAAAATGAAGATTTCTGCCAGCATAAAAGAACAGGCGGAACAGTTAGCACAGCAAGGAAAGACACCGCTGTTCTTTGGAAGGAATGAACAGTTCCTTGGCATGATCGCAGTTGCGGATGTGATCAAGGAAGATAGTCCACAGGCAGTGAAAGAACTTCAGAATATGGGAATCCATGTTGTTATGCTGACCGGAGATAATGAGCGCACAGCGAAGGCAATTGGTGAGCAGGCAGGTGTGGATGAAGTGATCGCAGGTGTTCTTCCGGAAGGAAAAGAACAGGTGATCCGCAAGCTGAAAGAAAAAGGAAAGGTTGCGATGGTAGGTGACGGTATCAATGACGCACCGGCACTGACCAGGGCAGATATGGGAATTGCCATTGGAGCAGGGACAGATATTGCAATCGATGCAGCGGATGTTGTGCTGATGAAGAGCCGGTTAAGTGACGTGCCGGCGGCAATCCGTATGAGCCGTGCAACACTGCGCAACATTCATGAGAATCTGTTCTGGGCATTTTTCTATAATGCGATAGGAATTCCACTGGCAGCAGGAATCTGGATCCCGGTCTTTGGTTGGAAATTAAATCCGATGTTCGGAGCGGCGGCAATGAGCCTGTCCAGCTTCTGTGTAGTAACAAATGCATTGAGACTGAATCTGTTTAAAATGTACGATGCCAGCAAAGACAGAAAAAGAAAGATGAAAAAGGTAGAAACAGCAGAAAATACTGTTTCAGATATTGTCTTAGCAGACAAAAATGAGTCAGAAAACAAGGAGGAGACAAAGATGACAAAGACAATGAAAATCGAAGGAATGATGTGTGGACACTGTGAAGCGGCTGTGAAGAAAGCTCTCGAGGCACTTGAGCAGGTTGATACAGCAGAAGTCAGCCATGAGGCCGGAACAGCAGTTGTAACACTGAATTCCGAAATCAGTAATGAAGTGCTGAAAAAGACAGTCGAAGACAAAGATTATACAGTAACAGCGATCGAGGATTAATGAGCAAAGAAGAGGTCCCCTGCGGAAATGAAAGATTCTGCAGGGGACCTCTTGGATTAATCCTTGTATACAATCTTTCCATCACAGATTGTATATTTTACTTTTCCATACAATTCCCATCCGGTAAATGGAGAATTAGAAGACTTAGAAGCATAAGTCTCAGGAGTCCATTTCTCATTCGGATCAAACAGTACAAGATCAGCTGATTTTCCTTCTGCGACAGAACCGCACGGAAGGTGATACAGGCTGGCAGGATTGATCGTCATCTTCTCAATCAGCTGGCTTAATGTCAGGTGTCCCGGACGTACAAGGGAAGTGATTCCGAGAGCAAGGGAAGTCTCAAGACCAATAATACCGCTTGGTGTTTGTGTGATAGGACGGGATTTCTCTTCCGTACTGTGTGGCGCGTGGTCTGTAGCAATCAGATCGATCGTACCGTCTTTGAGACCTTCGATGATAGCAAGGCGGTCATTTTCTGTACGAAGAGGTGGGTTCATCTTGGCAAGTGCGCCGTATTTTAATACAGCTTCATCTGTCAAAGTGAAATGGTGCGGAGTTGCCTCTGCATGCAGATTTGCTCCCATAGCTTTAAAGGTACGTACCAGTTCAACGGACTGTCCGGAGCTGATATGCTGGATTACGACCTGTGCACCGGAACGAAGCGCCAGCAGACAATCTCTGGCAACAAGAGATTCTTCAGCAATCGAAGGAGATCCGTAGATGCCCAGCGCATCAGATACAGGTCCGTGGTTGATTCCGTTTGTTTCAATAAATGCAGGATCTTCTTCATGAAGACTGATCGGAAGGTCAAGAGCCTTCGCCTCTTCCATGGCCTTATAGAGAAATGCAGCGTTCTTAAGAGGGATTCCGTCATCTGTGAATCCACAGGCACCGGCAGCGGCAAGTTCCTTCATAGAAGTCATCTCTTCACCCTTGAGTCCGCAGGAGACAGCAGCAGCCTGGAAAATATGGATGTCTTCCAAAGCCTCCCGTTCCATCAGTTCTTTGAGAACCGGAACAGAATCGATGACCGGTGAAGTATTTGCCATACAGATCACGGAAGTAAATCCACCGGCAGCAGCTGCAAGAGATCCGGTATGGAGATCTTCTTTATAAGTAAATCCGGGATCACGGAAATGAATGTGTGTGTCAACAAGTCCTGGAGAAATCATAAGTCCTGCAGCATCAAGCTCATCCTCTCCATTTTCAGGTGTCAGAGTTCCGGCATCTGCGAGTGTCTGGATCAGACCGTCTGTGATGCGAAGGTCGACAAGACGTTCTGTATCAGATGCAGGATCAATTAGAAAACCATTTTTTATAAGCATAATTCATCCTCCTTTTGCTGTTAAGTATACCGTATTTTTGATAGAGATTCAAATTTATTAGAAAATGTGTTATCATAAACACACCATAATATGAAAAGAAAGAAGACAGAAAGGTTGATCTTTGGATTTTACCGGATCAAGACAATCGTTCTGCGGAAAGAAGGAGTAAATGAAAGAATACGATTATCTGATTGTCGGAGCAGGTCTTTATGGAGCTGTCATGGCACATGAATTAAAGAAAAAAGGGAAGAAATGTCTTGTGATTGACCGAAGAGATCATATTGCAGGAAATATTTACTGTGAGGACATAGAAGGAATCCATGTACATAAATATGGTGCACATATTTTCCATACGTCTGATAAAAAGATATGGGATTACATGAATCAGTTCGCGGAATTTAATAATTACATCAATTCACCGGTAGCAGTTTATAAAGATGAACTTTATAACCTGCCATTTAATATGAATACATTCAGTAAGATGTGGAATATCCGCACACCACAGGAAGCAAAAGAGATTATTGAAAAACAGCGCAAAGAGACAGGAATCACAGATCCACAGAATCTGGAGGAACAGGCACTTTTTCTTGGCGGAAGAGATATCTATGAGAAGCTGATTAAGGGTTATACAGAGAAACAGTGGGGAAGAAAGTGTACAGAACTTCCGGCATTTATTATCAAACGTCTGCCATTCCGATTTGTTTACGATAATAACTATTTCAATGACAGATATCAGGGGATTCCGGTTGGCGGTTATACAGCAATCGTTGAGAAGATGCTGGAAGGGACAGAAGTTCGCACAGGGATTGATTTCTTTGAATTCAGAAAAGAGAATCCGGAGATTGCAGAGAAGATTATTTTTACAGGAATGATCGATGAATATTTTGGATATCAGCTGGGAGCATTGGAGTATCGTTCTGTCAGATTTGAGACAGAAGTTCTTGATTGTGAGAACTATCAGGGAAATGCTGTTGTCAATTACACAGAGCGTGAAGTTCCGTATACAAGAATTATCGAGCATAAGCATTTTGAGTTTGGCAAGCAGGAGAAGACAGTTATTTCCAGAGAGTATTCATCAGAATGGAGTGTTGGCATGGAACCATACTATCCGGTAAATGATGAGAAGAATAATGCATTGTTTGAAGAATACAAGAAGCTTGCAGAAAAGGAAGAAAATGTAATCTTTGGCGGACGACTGGGAGATTATAAATATTATGACATGGATAAAGTTGTTGCCGCAGCTCTTGACAGACTGGAAGAATTCAATTAATATGAGAGTCACACTTCAGTCGTTCTGACTGAAGAATCAGGAAAGATTCTGAAGAGTAGTTCGTATCAGATTCTGATAATTTTCAATTGGACAGGTATTGTATCGTGTGCGGTGTGGGGCCGCACACGTTTAGATGACAGATTGCAGTAGAATTAAATATGGAAAAAATGTATGAAGTACTTCGCTTCGTGGAAAAAGGAACCGAATGCCAGCCAAGTATCGATTGCCTGCAGGGAGAACTTTTGATTTATTATCTGCGGGATAATACACAGTTGGATAAAGCGGTGTTATTTGAATGGTTCCGACAGATTGCAGGGGAAATAAGAAAGTATCAGCAGTCGAGACGTGGGCAGAATTATCGTTGTCTGACCCCATATAGTATTGTTGTGACAGAAGAAGGAGAACTGCTGCTTTTAAATCCGGATGCACAGGAAAATGAATTTGTTATGAAGAAGATGCAGCAGAAAGCGGTGAGAAGTCATTTTATCCGCCCGACAGCGTCAGGCAGCAGGAAAAATTGTTCCGTGGATTTGTTCGGATATGGTAAAATTTTGCAGTTTTTACTGGCATATACAGAGCAGATTCCAGAACTTAGCAGAAGTGAAGAACGCAGACTGGAGCGGATCATTGAACGTTGTACCGGTGGCGGAAGACGGCATTATGATAAGATCAGCCAGGTGATACGTGATCTTCCGGAGGAACGTGAGGAATGGAATCTGGAACAGAAAGTAAAACTTCGGAATGTCAAACTGGCGGTTCTTTTATTTGCTGCCGGGGCAGTAATTGCGGCAGCAGGAATTGGGATGAGCCGGGGAAGAGAAAGTAACAATACAGTTGGGAAAAGTGAAACGGCAGTGCAAGCTCAGAAAGCAGACGATGTAAAAACAATACCAGAAGAACATAGTGAAACTGAACAGGACAGAAAAAAAGCATTGGAAGATATGAAATGGAAGAAAGAGATGGAGGAACGGGTTCAGGAGATTCTGGAATCGGTCAAAGCATGTGAAAAGAAGATAGAAGAAACGACGGAAGAAGAGAATAACGGGGAAAACAAGGAAGAAGCAGAGCAAACGACAGAACAGCAAACAGAGGAAACTGCGGAAAAATCTGTAGAAGAGGAAATACAACAGGAAACGAAACAAGAAGTGATAAATGATCCGGTTGTTCCGGAATAAGAAAAAAGTCTCCATAAAAGGGAGGATGCCGGGTAACCATTTACTGGTTCCCGGCATGTATTATGAAAAAGTTTATTCAAAGTTTTTTGTTTTTTCCTTTGATGCTTATAGTATATGTGAGAGAAATGAAGAAAAAGTGATAAGAAGATGAAAGATTTTTAAATGATAAATGAACAAATTATGAACGACAGATGTAGTGGAAAATAACGGTTTAAAAAAGAATGGCAGTGTGGTATTCTACATCTAAAGAGAACTTCGGAAGTTACTGTTCACTCCCGTGTCAATCACTCCGCTGATTGACACGGAGGATGCATGTTTTGGCTTGAATGCATCTCGCCCCATCGCCAAAGGCGATTTAAAATGGCGAGATGCGTTGCTGGTCGCACATCGTGTGAACAGTAACCTTCGGAACAGGAGGTAACAGTTGAATATGACAAGACAGGAATTTATCCGAAAATTACAGGAGGCTTTGAATGGAAAGCTTGATGCCGCAACAATTCAGGATCATCTTAAGTTTTATGATGATTATATTATAGAAGAAATGAGAAAAGGAAAGAGCGAGCAGGAGGTCTTGGAACTGCTCGGAGATCCGTGGGCAATTGCGAAAACCATTGTAGATGCAAGTGATGGAACAGACGAAGAAGTGGTTTATGAGAACAGGAGTCCATTTAATAATTCGTACAACCAGACAACGCAGGCACAAAACAGCTATACTGGTTATGGACAGAAGGATGAATATGGAACAGAGCATTCTTATGGTTCCTATCATGAGTTCAGATTAGATACCTGGTGGAAGAAGGCTTTGCTGATCCTTGCAGTTGTATTTGTAGTCGTAGTAGTTGTGTCTGTTATAACAGGAATCATCAGTTTTCTGGCACCGGTTCTTGTTCCTCTTCTGATCATTATGATCGTGATCAGACTGATCGGTGGGAACCGACGATATTAGAAAAAAGAAAAGTAAAAGACCGATGGGGGAGCCATCGGTCTTTTGAGGGGAGTATAAATAATTAATAAGGGGTTGTAGAAAATAATCTTTCTACATGAATCAGTATAATATATGCATTTGGAAAAAGCAAGCAAAATATTCAAAATATGGTTGAAACAAAATGCATAAAAAGACCTCCGTTTGGGATAATAAAGATTGTACTAAATAGTTACTGTCAGTTAATAAGAACAGTAACACCAAATAAGGAGGAAGTATCATGGCAAAAAATTATAGCAACACAAGTAAAAATTCTCAGAATGGATTCTATTCATCGAAGGAAGAAAATCAGAGTAAGAACAGAAATTCAACATCTAATTCAGGTTCGAATAAGAATTCCAGCAAAAATTCTTATTCAAATAAGAGTAAGAACAGCACAAACTGCAATTCCAAAAATGCAGATGACTGCTATGGCGGAAAAGATGATTATGATGAGTCAGACAGATATTAACAGATAATGTGAGCAGTAACGAATAAGATTCTTATAAACAGTAACAAGGCAGAGAAGAAAGGCAATCGCACTTTACTCTGCCTTTCATTTATAGTAAAATTATAATACTGTAAAAAGAATCAGTTAACAGTAAGTAATAAGTACATAAAGATAATATGAGGTAGATATGGAAAGAATGGAATGGATTGCGCCGTGTCATTTCGGTCTTGAATCAGTATTAAAAAGGGAGATTCAGGATCTGGGATATGAGATCGCACAGGTGGAAGATGGAAGAGTTACCTTTTACGGAGGAGCAGATGCAGCGTGCAGAGCGAATGTATTTCTCCGTACAGCAGAACGTGTTCTGCTCAAGGCAGGAAGTTTTAAGGCAGTTACCTTTGATGAATTGTTTGAGAAGACAAAAGCAATTCCGTGGGAGAATTATATACCGAAGAACGGGAAGTTCTGGGTGGCGAAAGCTTCATCGGTAAAGAGTAAGCTGTTCAGCCCTTCGGACATTCAGTCAATTATGAAGAAAGCGATGGTAGATCGTCTTAGAAGCAGATATCATGTACAGTGGTTTCAGGAAGATGGAGCTTCTTATCCACTGAGAGTATTTTTGATGAAGGATATCGTTACGATCGGAATCGATACATCGGGAGATTCTCTTCATAAGAGAGGATACCGTCCGTCAGCCGGCAAGGCACCGATTTCTGAGACACTGGCAGCAGCACTGATCATGCTGACACCGTGGAGAAAAGAGCGTATCTTAGTGGATCCGTTTTGCGGAAGTGGAACATTTCCAATTGAGGCAGCAATGATGGCAGCAAATATTGCACCGGGAATGAATCGTTCTTTTACGGCTGAGAGCTGGGCAAATCTGATTGATAAGAAACTCTGGTATGAGGCCATTGATGAGGCGAATGATCTGATCGATGATCAGATTGAGACGGATATCCAGGGATATGATATTGATGGGGATGTTGTGCGGATGGCAAGACAGAATGCAGAGAATGCAGGTGTGGATCATCTGATCCATTTCCAGGAGAGACCGGTCAGTGCACTGAGTCATCCGAAGAAATATGGATTTATCATAACAAACCCGCCGTATGGAGAGCGTCTTGAGGAGAAAGAGGCACTTCCTGGTTTATATCGTGAATTTGGCGAGAGCTTTAGGAAACTTGACAGCTGGTCTGCATACATGATCACAAGTTATGAAGACGCAGAACGTTATTTCGGAAGAAAAGCAGATAAGAACCGTAAGATTTATAATGGTATGCTGAAAACATATTTCTATCAGTTTCAGGGACCAAAGCCACCGAGACCGAAGAAATAAGAAACGCTGTACCAGATTGTTGGCGAAAAAGAATAGAAGGTAGAAAGCAAAATGAAGAGAAGAATTGTATTTGCAACAGGAAATGAAAATAAGATGAAAGAGATCCGGATGATTCTTGCTGATCTTGGTATGGAGATCGTATCGATGCGTGAGGCAGGAGTCGATGAAGAAATCGTAGAAGACGGAATGAGCTTTGAAGAAAATGCAGAGATCAAGGCAAGAGCTGTATCACGAGTGCTGGTCAACGATATTGTTCTTGCAGATGATTCAGGTCTTGAGATTGACTATCTGGATAAGGCACCTGGAATTTATTCTGCGAGATTTGCCGGAGAGGATACTTCTTATGATATAAAGAACAGAATCCTTCTGGACAGACTGGAAGGGGTTCCGGACGATGAGCGTACCGCAAGATTTGTCTGTGCGGTTGCAGCAGTATTTCCGGATGGAACAACAAGCGTAGTCCGTGAGACGATTGAAGGACAAATTGGACACGAGATTGTCGGTGCGAATGGATTCGGTTATGATCCGATCTTCTATGTTCCGGAATTCGGATGTACAACAGCGGAGATGACACCGGAGCAGAAAAATAAATTGAGCCACAGAGGAAAAGCACTTCGAGCAATAAAAATCCTGCTTGAAGAGAAATTGAACGAGGAAGAAGCATGAAAATTCTGATTGTCAGTGATACACACGGAAGACACCAGGCACTGGACCGCGCATTAGAAGAGGCTGGGAAAATTGATATGTTTATCCATCTTGGAGATGTAGAAGGCGGAGAAGACTATCTAGAGGCTGTCGTAGAGTGTGAGAAGCATATTATAAGAGGAAATAACGACTTTTTTACAGAACTTCCGAGAGAAGAGGAGTTTGAGATTGGTCCTTATCATGCATTTATTACCCATGGACATTATTATTATGTGTCCATGGGGATGGAAACTATCATAGAAGAGGGCAGATCAAGAGGAGCGGATCTCGTAATGTTTGGTCATACACATCGTCCTTTCTTTCTTCAGAAGGATGGAATGACAATTTTAAACCCGGGAAGTCTATCTTTTCCACGTCAGGAGGGAAGACGAGGCAGCTATATGATCATGGAAGTCGATGGGGACGGAAAATTGAGTTTTGAGCAAAAATATCTATAATTGTTCTAATTATCAGAAAACTAAAACAAAAGAAACAATTTGCACACTCTTCTTGCGAAAAACGGGCAAAAAAACAGTCGTAAAAAAGTAAAAAAACTTTAAAAAACCTGTTGACTTTCTGAGAAACATGCCATATAATATATCTTGTCGCTGCGGGAGATACGAAAGAAACACAAAGCCGCAGGGGCAAGGAAATAAAACTGATATCGGGGTGTGGCTCAGCTTGGCTAGAGCGCCTGGTTTGGGACCAGGAGGTCGCAG
>OLND01001651.1_pt1 | contig 22420 bp, 22 predicted proteins | sample 1672031 | NCBI WGS metagenome assembly OLND01 (sample SAMEA3136638, study PRJEB25190) | human gut metagenome | biome: human gut; feature: human-associated habitat; material: faeces | place: Austria | collected 2013 | reverse complement strand
GGAGCACGGCGATCTCCAGGCTGCGGCCATCGACGGGCATCCCGCTGACGTCATGGGTGTCCCGTTCCAGACGAGCGAGGATCTCGCCGGTAGTGCCCTGAAACTGCTCTACCTCGATACCAGTCTTTGCCGTAAAGCCCTCGGCCAGCTTATCGGCCCCGGTGAACTGGCTCGTCGAGAAGATGAGCGCCTCGCCGCCGATGAGCCCGCGATCGCTCGTCGCCTCTTCCCAGGCCTCCTCCCCCACGGCATTGGGCCGCGTAGCACCCTCGGGCGCCGAATCGAAGTCGGACAGGGGCACCTTCACGGGCTTTTCCCCCTCCACCTTCAGCGACACGATCTCCCGCGGCACGTCGTGATCGACCACCTTGGCAGGCCCGGCCGGCGTCTGCACCGTGGCGTTCAACTTGGGAGCGCGGCTCTTGAAGTCCTTGTAGGCATCGAACTCGTAGCGCAGACAGCACATGAGGCGCCCGCACAGCCCCGAGATCTTCTGGGGGTTCAGCGAGAGCCCCTGCTCCTTGGCCATGCGGATGGACACGGGGCAGAACTCGCCGCCGAGTCGCTTGCAGCACAGCTCCTGGCCGCAGTGCCCGATGCCGCCCACCATGCGGGCCTCGTCGCGCACGCCGATCTGACGCATGTCGATGCGCACGTGGAAGCGGGCCGCCAGCTTGCGCACCAGCTCGCGGAAGTCGATGCGCTCCTCGGCCTCGAAGTAGAAGACAGCCTTGTCGCCGTCGAGCAGAAACTCCACGGACACCGGGTGCATGTCCTCGTGGTACTCCCGGGCCATCTCCTTGAACACCGGCAGGGCCTCGGCGGAAGCGCGCTCCATCTCGGCCGCCTGCTCGATGTCCTCCTCGGTCGCGATGCGCTCCACGGGGCGCAAGGCGCTCTTCAGCGCGCGCACCTGCTCCTCGGACACCTCGATAACCTCGCTCGCGGCGATGCCGAACTCGGTGCCCCGGGCGGTACGCACCACCACGGGCATGTCTTTCTCTATATCCAAATCGCCCGGATCGAACCACAGCGTCCGGGGGTTGAAGGTCAAGTTAATCGGTGCGACCCGAACCATGAACAACCTCTCTTACGTCGAACAGCAACGTGTCCAAGCACGTTTCTGGGGATACATTATAGGCCAGCGCCCGCTCGCAGGCGTCCACCTGGGAGCAAGCTGCGGCGATGGCCGCCGCATCGGCGCCGGAGAACAGCGCGACGAGCGTGTCGCGCACATCGGTGTTGATGACCAGCTCCGGCGTCCCGCAGGCTACCATGAGCCCATCGCGCAGCCACGAGCGAACCATGGCCGTCGTCTGGCACAGACACTCGGAGGTCTTCGCCGACAGCTGGCGCTTGTTGCGCGCCTCTATCTGGCGGATGGCCGACTTCGCGAGGAAGTCGGCGTTCTCGGCAAGCTCCGCCTCCTGGGAGGCGCGCACCTCGTCGAGCGGCGCCTTCGACGCCTCCACGAGCGCGCGGGCCATCTCCACCACATCCCAGTCGTCGGCGGCGCCCAGGCGTGCCAGGTCGGAGAAGAGCCGCGTCCGGAAGGCGAGGCGCTCGCTTCCCGGCGCCCGCAGAAACGCCACGGCCGAGGTGATGGAGCCGCCGCAGGCCTCGATGGCCTGGCGCGCTTGGGCCGGGTCGGCGCCGGTGTTCTGGGCCACGATGCCCGCGGCCTCCGAGGCGGGAATGTGGCGGAAGGGCACCACCTGGCATCGGGAGACGATAGTGGGCAGCACCGACTCGCGGGTACGGCCCAGAAGGATCATCACCACGTCGTCGGCCGGCTCCTCCAGTGTCTTCAGAAACGCGTTGGCGGCGCTCGCGCCCAGCTGGTCCACACGATCCAGAATGTAGATCTTCTTGTCGGCCTGAATGGGAGAGAGCGCCGTGTCGGCCACGATCTCGCGCACCTGTTCCACCAGATACCCGTTCGCGCCGGCCGGGGCGAAATAGCGCACGTCGGGGTGCTTGCGCCGCAAAATGCGCCCGCAGCGGTCGCAGGCGCCGCAGGAACCGCCCCGCGGCCCGCGCGGCCCCTTCGGGCACAGAAGCGCCTGGGCGAGCGCATAGGCGGCCTGGGTCTTGTTGGAGCCGGCCGGCCCCACGAACAGGTAGGCCTGGGTCACCCGCTCCGAGACCACCGAGGCGCGCAGAAACTCGCGCACCTTGGGCTGTCCCAGAATGTTCTCGAAGGCGTCAGCCACGGGCGCCCTCCTTCGCCTTCGCTTCCTTCTCGGCGCGCTTGGCCGCCATTTCCCGTGTGACGAGGGCATCCAGATCAGCCCCGCCGGCCAGCGCCGCGGCGGCCTCCGGCAGCACGGGCGATACCGCCTCCAGCACGGCGCGGAACGTGTCGGCGCGGTGCACCCGCGACAGCACCGTCCTCACCCGGGCCGGATCGGCCTCGGCGATCTGCTCGAAGCCCACGGCCACCCGGCTGTGGAAGGCGTCGCCGGCCAATTCCAGACGGTCGGTTCCCTCGCGGCGCCCCATGCGCGAGCGCACAGCCGAGGCGGGGGCCACCAGAAGCACCGTGGCGTCGGGCACCACCCCGTCGCAGGCGAACCGGTTCGCCGCGTCGATGAAGGCGCCATCGAGCCCCCGGCCGCAGCCCTGGTAGGCCACCGTGGAATCGTAGAACCTATCGCACAGAACCACCGCCCCGCGCCCGAGTGCCGGGCGGATGACCTCGTCGACGATCTGGGCCCGGGCCGCCTCGTAGATGAGCAGCTCGGCGCGATCGCTCATGGCCTCGTGGGCCGGGTCAAGCACGACGGCGCGCAAAGCCTCGCCCACGGCGGTGCCCCCGGGCTCGCGCAGGCGCACCACCTCGCGGCCGGCGTCTTCCAGAAGCCGTGCGAGGAAGCGGATCTGCGTCGATTTGCCGGCGCCGTCGCCCCCCTCGAAGGTGACGAAGACGCCCGTGTTCGCGGGCGCTGCCACAGCTGCTAGGCCCCTTCCCGCTCGGCGGCGGCGCACGCGCGCACAGCATCGGCCACGGCGTCGGCCACGCGCGAATCGAAGGGATCGGGCATGATGAACTCCTCGGTCAGCTCCTCGTCGGAGACGAGCGCGGCCAAAGCCTCGGCGGCAGCCAGCTTCATAGGCTCGGTGATGCGCTCGGCCCGGGCCTGCAGCGCCCCCTTGAAGATGCCGGGGAAGGCGATGACGTTGTTCACCTGGTTCGGGAAGTCCGACCGTCCGGTGCCCACCACGCGCGCCCCGGCGGCACGGGCCTCATCGGGGAAGATCTCGGGGGTGGGGTTGGCCATGGCGAACACGATGGCGTCGTCGGCCATGGAGGCGACCATGTCGGGCGTGATGACCCCGGGGGCCGAAACGCCGATGACGATGTCGGCGCCTTCCATGGCGTCGGCCAGCGTACCGGACTTGTCCTCCAGGTTCGTCACCTCGAGCATGGCCTCCTGGGCCGGGTTCATGCCCTCGTAGGACGAGCTTAAGATGCCGCGGATGTCACACATGGTCACGTTCGCGAAGCCGTAGGAGAGCAAAAGCTTCGCGATGGCGATGCCCGCCGAGCCCGCGCCGTTGACGACCACGCGCACCGATTCCTTGTCCTTGCCCACAAGCCGCAGCGCGTTGATGATGCCCGAGAGCACCACGATGGCCGTGCCGTGCTGGTCGTCGTGGAAGACCGGGATGTCCAGCGCGTCGTTCAGCCGCGCCTCGATCTCGAAGCAGCGGGGGGCGGCGATGTCCTCCAGGTTGATGCCGCCGAAGGCCGGGGCGATGCGGATGACCGTCTCGACGATCTCGTCGGTGTCCTGGGTGTCCAGGCAGATGGGGAACGCGTCCACGCCGCCGAAGGCCTTGAACAGGGCGGCCTTGCCCTCCATAACCGGCATGGCGGCCTCAGGGCCGATATTGCCCAGACCCAGGACCGCGCTGCCGTCGGAGACGACGGCCACCGTGTTCGCCTTCAGCGTGTAGTCGTAGGCCGCCTCGGGATTCTCGGCGATGACCTTGCAGGGCTCGGCGACGCCGGGCGTGTAGGCCACGGCCAGATCATGGCGCGTGGCGATATCCATCTTCGGATCGAAGGCGAGCTTGCCGCGCCATTCGGCGTGCTTGGCGAGCGATTCCGCTGCGATATCCATAGGTTCCAAGTCCTTAGAACGATTTCTCCCGTGTAAACCCGCCTATTGTACCCCCTTCCCGCCGCCGCGCCCCCGCTCGCCCCTCCCCTGCGCACAAGTTCCACCCGCCGCACAAGTTTCGACCCCTAAGCCAGACTTGCGTATCGCGCCCTTCCCCGTCGCACCCCACCAGTCACGCGCGCTTCGCGCCCCCTCACCCTTGACCCCCCAGCACCACCCTCTTACCGCTCGCATCTGCAAAACCTTTCCAAGCAATCCCGAAGCCGCATTTGGGCAATAATTTCGACTTGTTAGACTTTCGCCCCCCTTGGCGACCTCCGCTTTGAGCTATATTGGGCAGAAAACGACCTAATTGCCCGGAAAATCTGAGAATATCTCCCAAGGAGACTCTAACAACTCGAAATTCTTGCTCCAAACAGGCCCGACTATTGGATGGAGGCGTCCGTGAACGAAGAGACCCCCGAAACGATGGCCAGAGGCGAAATGCCTACTGGCGAAAACGTGCCCCACGAAAGGTGCCCCCGACAGCCATTGGCTACCGAACGCCTTGACGCCGAGACGGTAGGCGAGGCGGTTTACGACGCCATTCGCCAATGCGCCGTGACGTTGCGGCCCGATTTCCAGAAGGCCGTGGAAGCGGCACGCGATGAAGCGGCGCCGGAGAGCCGGGAGGCCGGCGTGCTCGACCGCATCCTGGAGAACGCCCGCATCGGCGTGGCCGACAACGTACCTATCTGCCAAGACACCGGCAGCGTGTGGGTGTGTTTGGAAGTCGGGGAGGCGCTCGCGGTGCCCGGCGACATCTTCAGCCGCGTGAACGACGCGGTGGCCCGGGCTTACACGGACGGCCGTTTGCGCATGTCGCTCGTGCGCAACGCCCTGTTCGACCGCGCCAACACTGGCGACAACACGCCCGCCTTCTGCGAGCTGAAACTCGTGCCCGGTGCCGGCGCCGTCCTGCACGTACTGTTGAAGGGCGGAGGCTCCGACAACGCCTCCCGCGTGGTCATGCTGCCCCCCGGCGCGGGCGCCGCCGGCGTGCGAAGCGTGGTACTCGACTGTGTGCGCGAGAAGGCGGCCAACGCCTGCCCGCCGCTCGTCATCGGGCTGGGCGTGGGCGCCACCTTCGACAAGGTGGCGGGGCTCGCCAAGCACGCCCTTCTGCGCGAGGTGGGAAGCCCCGCCGCAAGCGCCGAGGCGGCGGCCTTCGAAGAAGAACTGCTGGCGGAGGTGAACGCACTGGGCATCGGTCCTGCGGCCCTGGGGGGCGCCCCCACGGCCCTGGCCGTGCACCTGGAGACGGCCCCTTGCCACATCGCGGCCCTGCCCGTTGCCGTGAACATGGGCTGCTGCGCCATGCGCAGCGCGTCCATCAAATTCATTTAGCGCCCCACCCCGAAAGGAACCCCCATGGCGAAAACCGTCTCCCTCACCCTGCCACTGACCCGCGCGGACCTCGCCGATTTGGAGGCCGGCGACGAGGTGCTGCTCTCGGGCCCCGTCTACACCATGCGCGACGCCGGCCACGAGCGCGCCCTGCAATGCTTGGAAGACACCGGCCGCCTCCCCTTCGATCTGGAAGGCGCCACCCTCTTCTACGCCGGCCCCACCCCCGCGGCGGCCGGGCGCCCCTTGGGCTCGGTCGGCCCCACTACCGCCAGCCGCATGGATTTCGCCACGCCGGCGCTCTTCGAGGCCGGCATCGTCGCCGCCATCGGCAAGGGCAAGCGCAGCCCCGAAGTCGTGCGTTCCTGCCAGGAAACCGGCAGCGTCTACCTCTGCACCGTCGGCGGCATCGCCGCGCTTCTAGCGAAATCCATCACCGAAAGCGAACTTGTCGGCTGGGAAGACCTCGGTACCGAGGCTCTGCGCAAGCTCACCCTGAAGGACTTCCCCGCCTACGTCGCCGTCGACACAAAAGGCGGCGACCTCTACCGCAAGATAGAAACCGCCGCCCAATAAGCTCGACAATCCAGCACTACTCGATCCAAACCAAGCCAACCACGCGAGAAGCGCTCGGAGGTGCCTGATCGCAGACCTCTGAGCGCCCCCTGGAGAACGCGATAGTTAAGAAATAGCCCCACGTCAGCAGCAAGCGTGCCGGGATGGGACCGACTTATGTGCGTTCCTTCCGCTATTTCTTTGATCGCGTTCGGAAGGGGATAAAGCGCTCAGCGGGCTGCGATCAGGCACCTCCGAGCGCTTCCCCGGCAGAACTACTTTTTGGAAGCCGTCTTCCGGCCGCCCCTGGAGCGCGCCCCCTTCTTCTCGGCCTTCGCCTTCTCTTCCTCCTCCTTGCCCGGGCAGTCGAAGTTCGGGCACAGCTTCCACGGCCCGCGAGCCGTCTTGATGACCACCATAGGCGCGCCGCAGTGCTCGCATACCTCCTCGGTGGGAACGATGTCGCCGTACTGGGGCAGCGGGTAGCGCGTCTGGCACTCGTCGAAGTTCTCGCAGGTGATGGAGCGCTTCAGCGTGCGCGGGTTGCGCCGGGCGATGAGGTTCTTGTCGAGGCCGCGCTCCACGCACACGGGGCACTTGCCCACCACGACCTCGGGCTCCTGGTTGGAGGGGCAGGCAGGGTCGATGCACTGCACCCGGGGCTTGCTGCGGAAGGCGGTCACCTTCACCTGGGGCATGCCGCAGGTGGGGCACTTCTCGGGCACGGCCTCGATCTTGCCCTTGGGAAGCGGGTAGGTCACATCGCAGTCGGGCCAGCCGGCGCACCCGATGAACATCGACTTGGTCTTGTGGCTCGCCTTCAGTTGCAGATCCTTGCCGCACTTGGGGCACGGACCTACGTAGGCATCGGCGGCCACGGCGTCGGAGAGCGCGTCGGCCACCTCCTCGGAATGGGGCATGAGGTTCGCCAGCTCCTGCGCGAGCAGGTTGCGGGAGGTCTCCACCACCTCGGCCTTCGTCTGCTCCCCGTCGGCGATGCGGTCCATGGAGCGCTCCAGCTCGGCGGTCATCTCCGCATGGGTGATGTGCGGCGCGAACTTGTCCAGGGCGTCGATGACGGCGATGCCCAGCTGCGAGGGCTCGATGGGGTCGTTCTGCACGTACTTCACCTGGTAGAGGCGCTCGATGATGGAGGCGCGGGTCGATTTCGTGCCGAGGCCCAGCTTCTCCATCTCCTGGACGAGCTTGCCCTGGGAATACCGCGCCGGCGGCTCGGTCTGCTTTTTGGTGCAGGTGGCGCCGTTGAAAGCGATGGTGGCGCCCTCGGAGAGCGCGGGGAGCTGCTCGTCCTTCTTCAGCCCGTAGGGGTAGATGGCGCGGAAGCCCGGCTCGGCCAGCACGTCGCCCTTGGCCACGAAGGGCTCGCCGGCCACATCCAGCGTCACCTTCGTGCCCTCCACGGTGGCCGGCCCCGAAAGGGTCGCCAAGAAGCGGCGGGCAATGAGGTTGTACAGTTTGTAGTCGGCCGCGGACAAATCGTCGGGCGTGGCGGCCGCCGTGGGGTAGATGGGCGGGTGGTCGGTGGTCTCGGTCTTGCCGCGCGTGGCCTTCAGGGGGGCGGCGGACAGCAGCTGCTTGCAGTAGGGGCCATAGGCGGGGTTCGCCGCGATGGCGTTCACCACCTCGGCCAGATCCAACGAATCCGGGTACACCGTGTTGTCCACGCGGGGGTAGGAGATGTAGCCGTCCATGTACAGGCTCTCGGCGATGCGCATGCAGCGGGCGGGACTGATGCCCTCGGCCGAAGCGGCAGCCATGAGCGAGGTGGTGTTGAAGGGCACCGGCGCCGGAACCTTGCGGCGCTTCTTCTCCACGGAGGCCACTCGCGCACTCACGGCGCCTTCCACGCGGGCCATGGCGGCCGCAGCCTCGGCCTCGGCCTTGAAGCGGGCCGTGGCATGGGGCGCCTCGAAGGCCTCGGGGCCGTCGCCGGCGGTGGGGCCGGCCGCAGCGACACCGTCGAAGGCACCGCGGATGACCCAGTAGTCCTCGGGCACAAACGCCATGCGCTCGCGCTCGCGCTCGACGATGATGGCGAGCGTCGGCGTCTGCACACGGCCCGAGGAGCGCACGTTGCCGTAGCCGGCGAACTTCACCAGCGTGAGGTAGCGCGTGAGCACCGCGCCCCAGATGAGGTCGATGTCGCGGCGCGACCCGCCGGCGGCGGCCAAGTCGTCGTCCATGGGCACGAGGTTCGAAAACGCGTGGGTGATCTCCGGCTTCGTGAAAGCGGAGTAGCGGGCCCGCGACACCGGCGCCGTGGCGTTCACCTCGCGGCAGCACAACAGCGCGTCGGAGCCGATGAGCTCGCCCTCGCGGTCGAAGTCGGTGGCAATGATGATGGAGTCGGCCTTCTTCGCCAGGTTCTTCAGGGAGCGGATGATGTCCTTCTCCTTGGGCAGCTTCTCGATGGGCGCGTAGATGAGGTACGGCAGCGCCTCCATCTTCCACCCCTTGAGCTCCACGCCGTCGGCGGTGAAGGGCTTCTTCTTTTTGAAGGGGGGCTTGGCGAGACTGTCCGGCACCACGGCGGGCAGCATCTCGCCCTCGGCGGTGACGCCCTCCCAGCCGCCGCGCTTCTTATAGGTAAGGCTCGGGGTGAAATCCGGCTCCAGGATGTGGCCGCGCAGGCCGATGGTCACCCACTCCTCCCCCTCGACTTCGAACCGGTAGACCGGCGTGTTGAACACCTTGTCGGCTTTGGGCTTGGAAGCGCCCAGAAGATCGGCGATCTTCACCGCCGCGTCGTTCTTCTCCGTAACGACCAGTTTCACGGAACCATCCTCCTTCTCGGCCGTGTGATGCGGCCCTCACGTTCGCACGATTTACCCCACCTTGAGATTTTTACGTGCGCGGGGTTTCTCTGGGCAGCCGCGCCGCCTTGAGGCCGCGCGAATGCGTGGGGCCTAGGATACACGATTTACCGCGCCGCGGTGCGAGAAAGTCGTTAAATCTGCGCGACCCCGCATGCGGCTCCATTTCGCGTTCGCGCACCCCGCGCCCGGGCGCCTTCGCCTGCACCGCATTCGCGCGCGAAGCCGCCCCCGCAAGGTTCCCGTAAGGTCGATGACCGTTTCATGGGCGTCCCGTAGTCGATTTATGAAGACGGAGCCTGCGGGTTACCATAGATGCCGGACGCCGTCGAATCGCAGCATTCGACCCGCGAATACCGAGCATCAACGTACCCCCGGCGGCGCCTTCGCGCAACGTGACCCACCCCGAGGAGATTCCGTGGACAGCAAGATCATCAAAGCCTTCATCGGCCTCATTGCCGCCTTCATCCTCGTCATCGCCGTTTTCGGCATCCTGCCCCAGCTGGGCATGAAGGGCCCCTTCGAGAACTTCCAGAACCCCCTGGCCGGCCTGTTCGAGGGCGGCAAAAACGCCGCGGCCAATGCGGCCCTGGACGTGTCGGGCCTGAAGTCGAAGGCCGAGAGCGCTCTGCGCGGCAATACCGATCGCATCGCCGAGGCCACGGGCATGTCCTCCTCCCAGGTGGACGCCGCCATCGACGCGCTGGACATCCAAAGCTGGGAGGTGACGAACCTGCCCGAGGGCGCCGAGAAGACCGGCTCGGCCAACATCAGCTACAGCGGCACCGACGCCACCATCACCACCTACGACGACCCCTCCGTCGTCACCGTCACCGCCATGGGCCAGGACATCACCCTCGCCGTCCCCGACTCTGCCCAAAGCTACCTGCCGTTTCTGAGCTACTTGGGATAGCGACCCGCCTCCTGCCCCTCGGGCAACGACTTCGCGCGGCCCAGAAAAACGATGGGCCGCCCAAAAGAGCGGCCCTCGCGACCATCCCGGCTATCCCTCAAAGGGAAGTCTGCCACCTAGGCTGCTTTTCATCGGTAGGAACCTTTTCGTTGATATCGTACGGCAACGACTCGCGAAAAGCAATACGTCGGCCTCTAAGCTGTCATTTTTCTTTTTACAGGGAGTATTTAATTATAGGTTTTCAACGACATCTAACCAGCGTATAACGCTCATCTTCGATCATAGAGCTCTTCCCAAGTGTCGCTACGAGCATCATAAAGAGACTCCCACGCATCAGCCCGAAGATCGTACATAGCCTTCCAAGAGTCGGCCCGGGTATCGTACATTTCATCCCATTCTTCAGATCGCACGTCATACCCCACGTTCTCCGGGGCGTCAGTGATCATATCGGAGCAATCGTTGTAGATATCGCCGTACAGGTCATCCCAATCGTTATAGTAGTCGCCGAGAGCGCCGTCCCAGACATCGTAGCTATCGCCCAGCGCACGATCCCAGACCTTATATTCAGCATATTCCGGGTTGTTCAAAAGAATCTCGTGATACTTTTCGCAGTCGGTCTTGATGGATTCGTAGAGCTTCTCCGACTCGCTGTAGGCGAGAGCGTACCAATTTGCAAGCACTTCCTTATTCTGGATATACCCATCGTAAGAATCGTTTGCCGCGGCGAAGAATGCGTCCAACTCATTTGTCAAATAATCCGTTGTATTTTGGGTCTTCTGAACAATGTCGTTGAGCAATTCATCGAGTTCAGGATATCCGGTATACTCTTCGAACTCCACGGCATTAACTGTCGGAAGGGCCCCCTGCTCGCCCCCTGTCACATCTTGCAACTGCTCTATCGAGTCGGTCGGTGCGCCGCCATCGTCGCCTAAAGACTCTTGGGGCATCGATGGCTCTGCTGCAGTATTGCTTGATTCGCTTCCTCCCTTAAGCTCAATGGAGCAACCGCACAGCATGAAAACCGTGGCCGCGCACAACAGCACCGTTAAGAAGTGCGCCGCGGCTCTTTTCATCTTCCCCGCTGTTACCTCCGTTAAATCTGACACACTTTCTCCTTTCTCTGTCTTTTTCTCTTTAAAGAGTCAACTTGTTTCCGCAGTGCTCGCATTCCACGACTTCGCCTTGGCGTAGTTGCGCCATAGCGCCGCAAGAGCGGCAGCGAACTGCGACAATTGCAGGTTCCGGACGCCTGACCTGCGACGCCACCTCTCTACTAGATGGCGGAACAGGCGATACCGGGACCTCGCGGTACGGCTGTTGCTCCCTTTTGTTTGTCACCTGTTCTCCGTCGCGAAAAGGCTGCGCATTGCCGCGATTGATCGATTGGCTCGTATCCCCGGTGGTAAATCTCAGAGAGGGAATCTCACCTTTGGCCGACAGTGTTTCAAGACAAGTCTTCACCTCATCGGGCTCCATCTCCAAATGTGCCGCCAGCCTATCGAGGCTCAGCGGCATCCCGGTGGCAACTTCTCGTCGATACGCCTTCTTCACACGATTCAGCTGCCCCTTCCAGAAAACGCTCCATACGCACAAGCCGCCTATGCACACGGATATCAAGCTGAACCAGAGGTCGCCGTTAATGCTTACTATGCCTACGACTATTAAAACTGCTCCAAGGATGAGAATCCCTCGGCCATTGGATTTCTTCGTCTCTTCCATTAGAAACTCCCTCTTTTGACACGTGACGACTCTGCTCGCCGCTGGGCAGCAAGGGACGACAATTCGGTAAGATCGTCGACCGCACCTTCCTTATCGTTCGCTTGAATGGCCGCATAAAGGCTGTCGATCAATTCGCTAATCCTGGTGTCAAGCGGGAGCACAATCGAGCTGTCCGAAAAGCGCACATCGTCGGAAACCCTTTCAATTCGTTGCGCAAAATCGGGATTCCCGCACGCCGACGCCAGCGCCTTCAATCGCGCAGCTCTTTCATCTGACAGCTGAGTCGTTGATTTCACTGCAACATTGGATGCCCTGATATGACGAAGCGCCAGATAAACGGCAAGAGCAACGATCCCGACAAAGATGATGACGAGAAAAACAACGAGCATCGGTGTCCAGATCCCGATGAGCATGCTACGCCTCCTTATCCAAAGCACTTCCCGACTCTCCATCGTGACGCGCGACAGAGGTTCCGCACTGTCCGCAGAACTTCATTGATGCTGCAAGAGGCGCGCCGCATTCCGTGCAGAAGCCTGCGCCTTCGGCGGCAGCCCCCGGAGCGGGCTTCGCCATATCCCAACCACAGCTTCCGCAGAACTTCTGCCCAGAGGGAACCGCACTTCCGCACGAGGGGCACGTCCGCGAAGAACCAGAGACATTCAAATTGCGGGCAACATCTGCGAAAGCGCCGCCGACCCCGCCGCCCATGCCGATTCCCATCCCAAGGCCCAATCCTGCGCCCATGAGGTCTGATGCGGTAGAGCCTGGATTGGTAGCCGCTCCTTCCAGCGTATCGAACGAGCGTTCCTGCACGTAGGTGTATCCGAGCAGCTCCATCTCGGCTCTTTTAGCCAATGCCTGCTTCAACGTTACAACGGCCGGATCGTCTTCCGGCACGCTGATGTCGTTGACGAAGAAATTGGTGAGACTGATGCCGTATTCAGCCATGACGGGCTCAATGCGTTCCTGAAGGTAGTCCGACAACTCGTCAAGGTAGCGATTGATCTCGAGGATGCCTATTTTGCGCTCGATGATGTAAGTAGAAATCGCATCCTTGACGCGAGCTACGTACACGCCGCGAAAGTATCGCATAATGTCGTTTTTAGTGAACGAGGACAACGTGCCTACAAGCTTCACCAGGAAGCGCTTCGCGTCATCTATCTGAATGCCGAAAATGCCGTAAGACCTCACGGGGACGAACACCCCGAACACTGGATCCTGAATCTGGATAGGCGAAGGCGTGCCCCATTTGACGTCGAGGTTGAACTGCTTGTTGACGAACCAAACCTCTGCGCTGAATGGCGACTGACCTCCAAAGGGCAGATTGATGATCTTTTCCAGGAAGGGGATATTGTTCGTGCTGAGAGTGTGGCGTCCAGCTTCAAAAACATCGAGAGCCTGGCCACCTTTGAACAAAATGGCTTGCTGCGACTCGTTCACGATGAGCTGGGTCCAAGTTCCCAACTCGCTATCGGGGTACTTCCAGGCGAAAACGTCAGGATTGCCGTCGTACTTGACGACCGAGACGATGGCCATGCGGCCTCCTTATTTCCTCGTCAGTCTCTCCATAAGGTTGTGGCTTCATATTTGAAGTCGGTTCGTTAATGGTAGCACATATGCTTTCCCCATGAACATCGAACAGAAAAGACAGGCCCTGGGAAAGCGCATTCGCGCGGTGCGCGAGGAGCAGGGGCTTTCCCAGAGCCAGCTGGCCCTCATGATCGGCAGCAGCAAGTCCCACATCTGGCGCATCGAGACCGGACGGGTCGGCGTGGGCATCGATGATTTGGGCCGCATCGCCGACGCCTTGGGCTCGCCCGTGCGCGACCTGCTGACCTTCTAGCCGCGCTCGGGGAAGAGCTCGACCTCTCGGGCAGCTTGCGCCATCCTCTCGAAAAGCGCTCCATCAACAACACTTTCGCCATCGGGGTCGATGAGCGTTGCAATCTCCTTGTCCTCGAAGGCGTTTTGCAGATACCCCGCCACCGTCTCGAAAAACTCCACCATGGTAGCCCACCCCTCGCCATCGAGCTCCGCGGCTTCCGGCACGGGGTAGCCGCACGAGCGGCAGACGAAATCGACGAGGAACACCACCTGGTTTTCGGAAATGGAAGGTTGCGCATCGCCTCCGACGCCACCTTCGATCATCGCCGAAAGCTCCAAGGCCATCGACTTCAGCCACACGAGGAACACCGCGGACTGCAGAAAACCGGGCGTCGCCTCTCCGCCCACCTCGCTGGCAAACTCGGCCTCCTCGCTGCCGTCCTCGAAGAGCGTCCAGATACCCAGCAGGTCGAGGTCGTCAACTTCGAAGAAATAGGTGCAGAACCACGCCCTCAGCCGCTGCACCGTAGATTCTATATGGGCGAAGGGATCCTCCTCGTCGCCTCCCAAAAAGTCGACGATGATCGCCCCCAACTCATCCCACAGCTGTTCCAGGCCCGCATCGTCCATGGACTCCCATCGGACAGCTTTGCCGGCATAGGCGGGCGAGCTCCGCACGAGCTCAGCGAACGCGTCTACTTCGGAGGTGCCAAAGGCCAACGTTTCGAAAAGATCGTCACCGACGATCTCGGCATAGCGCGCGAACAAAATGAGGTGCTGCAGGTAGCGCTCCTGAGCGCGCAATTCCTCGATGCGGTCCGCCAGAGCATCCGTCAGACTCCTCTCCCCGTCGAGAATCGGGGGCATGTCCTTGAGCTCGAACCCGTAGGAGCCCAGCACTACGATCTGCTTGAGCCGATCGATGTCCTCGGGGCTGTAGAGCTTGCGGTTGTTGGCCACACCCTCCCCCGAGCGCTCCGGGCACAGAAGGCCCTTTTCGTCGTAATGCTGGAGCGCCCTTGTCGTCACGCCCGTCAGCTTCGCCACTTGGCCCGCCGTCATGGGCCACTCGCAGTTCTCGCGTATCAGATCGTTGCTCGTCTGCATCTTCGGTTTGCGCGGCATGCCCTTCGCCCTTCGTCTCTTCCGCCAGACTTCCGCCGCACAGCATAAACCTCAACCCGACGTTGAGGTCAAGAGATTTCTTTCCCCCTACCGCGCGCCCTTGAGGCGGCGCTGGTAGGCGCGGACGATCTGCGAGAGGGTGAAGCAGACGACGAAGTAGATGAGGGCCATCAGCCCGAAGATGGCGAAGATCTGCACCGTGGAGTTGTAGCTGTTCATGAGAATCATGCCGCGGCCCATGAGCTCCTGCAGAGCCATGGCGCCCCACAGATACGACGTGTCCTTGATGGTGGTCACGAACTGCGAGAGCAGCGCCGGCACCATGTTGCGCAGGGCCTGGGGCAGGATGATGTACAGGTACATCTGTGGTGCCGAGAACCCCTGGGAGCGGGCGGCCTCGTACTGGCCCGCCGGCACGCTGGCCAAACCGCCGCGGACGATCTCGGCCACCGAGGCCGCGGTGAACAGCGTGAAGGCGAGCACCGCCGCGGGCAGGGGCGGCAGCTGGGCCACGAAGAACGTGAACATAATCCACAAAAGCAGCGGGGTGTTCTTGAACAGCTCCACGTAGGCAATGGCGAAGCCGCGCAACAGGCGGGAAGAGGATCCGCGCATGATGGAGATGACGGCGCCGAGCACGATAGAGCAGGCGATGGCCAGCGCCGAGATAATGAGGGTGAGCCCGAGCCCTTCCAAAAGGAAGCGGATGTTCGTCCAGGTGAGCAAAGCGGCGATGTCGCTCATTTCCGGCCTCCTCTCCGGCCCTTGCCCCTGCGACGACCACCGGTGCGACCCATGGCGCCGCGCACGCGGGCGAGCCCTCGGCGGTTCCGCGGCGTGCGGGGCGCCACCGTGCGGCGGTCGGGCCACGCCGGGGCGTCGATGCCGTAAAGTTCCGCATACGTGAGGTAGCGGCCCTTGTCCGCCACCGGGGGCACCAAGGTGCTCGTGCCTTCCACCATGGTCGTCACGCCTGCGGCCATGGCCTGGGCGGCCGCATGCCCGGTGATGTCGTGGGTGCCCGGGGTCACTTCCACGGCATCGGCCGCAAGCTCCTCGGTGGCGTCGCCGGTGGCCACATGGCGATGGGTGCCCATGCGCCTCTCCAGGTACACGGCGGCCCGGGAAAGCGGGAAGCAGATGGCGAAGTACAGCACGGCGGCGGCCACGTAGGCCGGCCCGTAGTAGCTCGTGTCGCCGGCGAAGGAGTTCGCGAAGTACATGAGCTCGCCGCCGGCGATGAGCGCGAGCACCGAGGTGTTCTTCACAAGGTTGGCGGCCTGCACGGCCAAAGGCGGCAGGATGATGCGCATGGCCTGGGGCAGGATGATGAGCGTCATGGTCTGCACGGGAGAGAACCCCTGGCTTTTAGCCGCCTCGAACTGACCGCGGTGCACCGAGCCGATGCCGCTGCGCACCACCTCTGACATGTAGCCACCGTGATAGGCGCCGATAGCGATGACGCCGATCCAGAACGAGGCGATGGTAAGCCCCAGCAGCGGGAACACGGCGTAGAGCACGAACACCTGCAGAAGCAGCGGGATGTTCTGCACCGTCTCCACGTAGACACGCGTGAGGGCGCGCAGGATGCGGAAGCGCGACACCGCGAACACACCGAAGACGAAGCCTAAAACGAGCGCGATAACGAGGGCCAGAGCCGAGATGGCCGCGGTCATGCCGAAGGCGGCCAGGATGTCGGGCCAGCGCGCAAAGAGCGCCTCCCACTTGTAGGGCGCGAAGATCTCCGTCATCGGGACGCGCCCCCTTCCGCGGCCGCCCCATCGTCGGCCGGATCCCCCTCCCCCAGGCCCGTGCCGCCGGCTTCCTGCTCGGCTTCCACGTCCGCCTCCGTGACCAGCGACAGGCCCCAGCGCTCCTTCAGCGCCCTAAGCGTTCCGTCGGCCTCCATGGCCGCGATGGCCTCATCGACGGGCCCCGAATACTCGCCGCCCTTCTTCGTGGCCACGCCGTACTCCTGGGGTGCGAACTGCGTCGGCAGCAGGTAGGTGCTGTCGTCCTGGTAGCCCAAAAGAATGGAGCTGTCCACGGAAAAGGCGTCCACGCGCCCGGCCACGAGCGCGATCTTGATCTCGGGATAGGTGGCGTACTCGGCGAACTTCAGCGTGATGCCCGCCTCGGCGGCGGCCGCCCCCAGCTTGTCCTTGGTGGTGGCCGACAGCGCCACGCCCACGGTCTTGCCGTCAAGGCCCGCCAAATCGGTGATGCCCGACTTCTTCAGCACGAGCACACCGATATGGTCGATATAGTAGGGCCGCGAGAAATCGTAAGTCTTCTTGCGCGCATCGGTGATGGTAAAGGTGGCGAGCGTCGCATCCAGCGTGCCGTTGTCCAGCATCGCCCCGCGGGTGGTCACGTTCACGCCCACAATCTCCAGCGCGTTGGGATCGCCCTTGATCCGCGCGGCGAGCTCGCGGGCCACGTCCACCTCGAGTCCCTCCACGCTTCCCGTCTCGGGGTTCTGGAAGCCGAAGCCGGGCACGTCGATCTTCGTGCCGACGCGCAGCACGTCGCCCGCAGGCGCGCAGCCGGAAAGCGGCAGCACCGCGCCACCCAAAGCCGCGCCCGCCGCGGCAGCGCCGGCCAACCGCACAAAGCCGCGCCGCGTGAGATACGTCCCGCGCATCCCAGTCATCCCGTTCACCCCAACCGTTTTGCCCGTCACGTTCATCGCGCACCCCCTCACAGTATCTTGGAGAGAAACGCCTGCACGCGCTCGTTGGAATCGGGACCGAAGAGGTAGGCCGGCGTGCCCTCGTCGACCACGAGCCCGTTCTCCATGAACACCACTTTGTCGGCGGCGTCGCGTGCGAGCCCCATTTCATGGGTGACCATGACGATGGTCATGTTCGTCTCGGCCAGCGACTTGATGACGTCGAGCACTTCGTTGACCATCTCCGGGTCAAGGGCGCTCGTGGGCTCGTCCAAAAGCATGATCTTCGGGTGCATGTTCAGCGCGCGGGCGATGGCCACGCGCTGCTGCTGGCCGCCGGAGAGCTGGTCGGGGTACTTGTCCAGCTTGCTCGTGAGCCCCACGCGCTCCAAGTAGGCGCGCCCCGCCTCTTCGGCCTCGGCCTTCGGTACCTTCAGCACCTTGGTGGGCGCGAAGGTGACGTTTTCCAACACGGTCTTATGGGGATAGAGGTTGTAGCCCTGAAACACCATGGCCACCTCGCTGGCCAGCTTGCGCGTGTTCACCTTCTTGGCCATCATGTCGATGCCATTGACGGTAAGCTCGCCGGAATCGGGGCGCTCAAGGCCGTTGATGGAACGGATGAGCACGCTTTTGCCCGAGCCGGACGGCCCGATGACGACGACCTTCTCGCCTTCTGCCACGTCCAGCGAGACGCCCTTGAGCGCCTCCACTTTCCCGAAGTTCTTCTTAAGATCCTTGGCGGATATCAGTGGCTCCATGCTCCCACGCTCCCATCCGGACCGTCATCTCGAACAGTTACGGGGAAATTCTAACGTTCTGTCAATTAGTCGTGGTTTCGCTGGCGCTACGGGTTTTTCACAGCTTATTGACGGCGTGGGTGGAAGGAGGCGCAGCAACGTCGACCGGGAAGCGGTGGCGGGGCGGCAACGTCTACCGGAAAGCGGCGGCGGCGCAGCGACGCCGATCAGGAAGCGGTGGGCGCTGTCTTTGCTGCCGCCTTCGCCTCCTCGGCATCCTCGCGAGCGAGCACGGCCTGCATGGCGGCGATGGCGCACTCCATCTGGGCGTCGTCGGGCTCGTGGGTGGTGAGGTACTGCATCTGCATGCCGGGCCACAGAATTACCTTCACGAGCGGGTTGTCCGGATGACTGCCGGCCCACTTCACCGTGATCTCGTAGGAGATGCCGGCGATAACGGGCATGAGCACGATGCGGGCCACGATGACCAGCACGAGCTTCGGCATCCCGTCGGGCACCCCGAAGCCGGATATGATGGCGTTTAAAGGGAAGATGGTGTACACGAGGATAGCGATGACCATGACCATGATGAGGAAGGCGGTGCCGCAGCGCACGTGCAGGCGCGGGAACTGGCGGGCGTTGTCGGGGGTCATGGGAAGGCCGTGCTCGAAGCAGTGGATGGCCTTGTGCTCGGCGCCGTGGTACATGAACATGCGCTTGATGTCCTCCATGCGGCCGATGAGCCAGATGTAGAAGACGAACACGGCCACGCGCAGAAGGCCGTCCACGATGTTCCAGGCCAGCGTGTGGTCGTCGTACTCCCCCACGATGAGGTTCGTGATGGCCGCCGGCGCCACAATGAACAGCACCACGCCCAGCACGAGTCCCACCACCATGGAGATGACCATCTCCCGATGCCCGAAGTCGGCCTCCTCCTTCTCGGTCTCCGAGCCGTCGGTCAGCGTCACCTCGTAGTCGATAGCTTCGTCGGTCGCCTCGGCGGCGGCCTTCTGCTCGCCCTCCTCGTCGCCGAAGGCGTGCAAGGCGGCGATCTCCAGGGCCTTGAACCCCAGCATGAGCGACTCCACGAGCGCCCGGCAGCCGCGCACGAGCGGCCAGTACATCCAGCCGTTCTTGTCCTTGCCGCTCGTGAGGTCGTGCTCCTCCACGTAGATGGCGCCGTCCGGCTCGCGCACGGCCACGGCCCAGTTGTACTTGCCACGCATCATGACGCCCTCGATGAGGGCCTGGCCGCCCACGTGGGTTTTTATGGCCCCGTCCTCGGAGAACGCGCGGGACAGATCGCTCTTCTGCTTGGTCATACCGTCGTCCTAAGCCTAAAGCTGCGAGCGATCGACGCGCGGATAGGGGTTTCCGCAGGTCATCTTACCCTCGGGGCAGACGCCGTGGATGCAGGGCGCGCCGGCGTCGGCGAAGATGTACGGCGCCGTCGGACGAGCAAGCTCCAGCATCTTCCACGCCATCTCGCGGATTTCCCACTGGGCGCGGTTGCAGCAGCGCAGCTCGAAGAAGTGCAGAAGCTCGCGCACGTTCATGGTGATGACGATCTTCGTCTCGCAGGCGTTGGGCAGAAGGTAGCGCGCGTCCTCGGCGGGGATGCCGGCCGCGACGAGCGCCCGGTAGGCCTCGGCCACGGCAGCAGCGGCCTCGTCGAACAGGCGATTGCACTCGGGGTCGGCCGCCACGGAGGCGGGCTTCACCATGGGGATGTCGCCCTTGAACTTCACGTAGCGCTGGGATTGCTGGTTGAAGCTGGCGATGCGGTGGCGCACCAGCTGGTGGGTGAGCGCGCGGGAAACGCCGTCGACGGCGAAGGCGTAGCTGGCGTGCTCGAGGGTGGAGAAGTGCCCCGAGCCCATGATGGTGGAGAGCACGCTCTTCACGCGCTCCGGCGGCATGGTCTCCATCAGCTCGCTCGCGCCCACCGGCGCGTAGCACAGCCGTGCCGCCGTGGCGATGGCGCGCTCGGGGTCGGGCGTGTGGTACAGAAGCTCTACCTGCATAGCATCTCCTCTTGTTGCAGCTCTCCGCCAGTCGAAAGCATTGCGAAGCGCATGAATCGTTTCCCAAGAAGTATAATGGCTGAACGACCGACGACACGGCTTGGAGGCCCCATGCACGACGAATTTACACCCTTGCTCACCACAACGGATTGGAACGAGGAGTGGAAAGAGCTTCAGAAGGTGCGTCGCCATGCCGATGACGCGGCGTTCTGGGACAAGCGCTCCGCCACCTTCACCACCAAGGACGCCCCGAACCTCTACGTGGAGAAGTTCCTGGGATACGCGGACATCCGCCCCGGCGAAACGGTGTTCGACATGGGCTGCGGCACCGGGGCTTTGGCCGTGCCGCTCGGCGAGGCGGGGCACAAGGTGGTGGCGGCCGATTTCTCCCAGGGCATGCTGGATCAGATGCAGGCGCGCCTTAACGAGGCCGGCGTGCGCACCGTGTTTCCCAAGCTCATGAGCTGGGAGGACGACTGGCCGGCCTTCGGCGTGCGCGAGGGCATGACCGATGTGGCCGTCGCCTCGCGCTCCATTGCCACCGCCGATTTGCGCGACGCGCTCCTGCGCCTGACGGAAGTGGCGCGCCGGCGGGTGTGCATCACCCTGGCGACCGGATCCTCCCCCCGCGTCGACGAGCGCATCCTGGCCGCTGTGGGGCTGCCCGCCGTTCTCGGGCGCGACTACCTTTACGCCTTCAACATCCTGGCCGCCGAAGGCATAAGGGCCGAGGTGCGCTACATCGACAGCACCCGCGACGATACGTTCGCGAGCCCCGAGGACGCCTACGAGAAACTGGCCGCCATGATCGACGACTCCTCGGCGGTGCGCGCATCGGACACCGAACGGCAGCGGGCACGCGCCAACCTACGGGAATGGCTTACCGCCAACCTCGTTCCCAACGAGAGCGCCGGCGCCCCCGACCGCAAGGGCATTCCCCAGCTCGCCTGGCGCCTCGCCGAGCCCCGCACCGTCACCTGGGCCTTCCTCGCCTGGAACGCCCGCTAGCAACAGAAAAGGGCCCGGGAGCAATCCCGGGCCCTTTGGCGTCATGTAGATTTCTAAAACTTGAAGTTAGAGACGTTCCACGTTGCTCGCCTGCAGCTTGCCGTTCTGACCCTCGGTCACCTCGAACGTCACTGCGTCGCCCTCGTTGAGCGTCTTGAAGCCCGACATCTTGATCTCGGAGAAGTGGACGAAGAGATCCTCGCCGTCATTCTGGGAGATGAAGCCGTAGCCCTTCTCGGGGTTGAACCACTTGACAGTGCCTTCCGCCATGATACTTTCCTCTTTCCTCCCGCTCGTCCGACGAGCGGGTATAGCAATACGGGCGCGAAGCCCAGCTCCCTTTTGGGAGCGCGCTATAACTATACGCTAACTTCGGCCAATTTCCTCGGGGAATTTACGCTTCTCCATCACTTGCGGTCAGAAGCGCCTCCAGGGCCTCATCGCTGACGGGGTCGGATCCCAGCTCATGCCCGAAGGCGGCGGCGACAGCGCGACCCTGGGCACGCCGGAGCTCGGCCATATCCGCACGTCCCGCCTCACCGTGGTAGCGGCCGGAGAGCATGAGGCTGCGGGCGATGTACTCCGTAAGGTGCGGGTCGACCCCCGACACCTGCAGCACCGAGGCCAGCGATTCGGGCGCGAGGGAGAGCAGCGCCTCGCCATCCAGATCGGTGGCATCGCCCAGGGCCATATCGAGGGCCCGGGCGGCTCCGTCCGGATCCTCCTCGCCGGCCGCTCGCTCCATGGAGCGCCGAATGGCCCCCAGAAGCTGCGCGATGATGCGCATCAGATAGTCTTGCTCGAACATCGCTGTTCCTCCAATCCCTCCGTAGGGACAGACCTTGGTCTGCCCTCCCGACAGCGTCAACGCCGCGGAAAGGGGCGACCAAGGTCGCCCCTACGGAAACGACGACAGTCGAAATTGCCTCAGCTACGGCTAGCATCCCTCCGGCGGCACGAGGCCCAAATGCTCCCAAGCGCCGGCGGTGGCCTGACGGCCCTTAGGGGTGCGCATCATGAGGCCCTGTTGCATGAGGAAGGGCTCGTACACATCCTCCACCGTGTCGGGATCCTCCGCCAGCGCCGACGCCAGCGTAGTCAGGCCCACCGGACGGCCGCCGAACTGCACGCAAAGCACTTCCAAAAGGCGGTTGTCCACGGCATCGAGCCCCAGATGATCCACCTCGAAGAACGTGAGCGCCTCGGCGGCCACGTCCTCGGTAATAGCACCGTCGCCGCGCACCTGGGCCCAGTCGCGCACGCGCTTCAGCAGGCGGTTGGCCAGACGCGGGGTACCCCGGGAGCGTCGGGCGATCTCCAGAGCGCCCTCCTCGTCGATGGCCACGTTCAGGATAGAGGCCGACCGGCACACGATGAGCGAAAGCTCCTCGGGCGTGTAGTACTGTAGGCGGAAGGCCACACCGAATCGATCGCGCAAAGGGCCGGTGAGCAGGCCCGTGCGCGTGGTGGCGCCGATGAGCGTGAAGCGCGGCA
>OLND01001642.1_pt1 | contig 22520 bp, 17 predicted proteins | sample 1672031 | NCBI WGS metagenome assembly OLND01 (sample SAMEA3136638, study PRJEB25190) | human gut metagenome | biome: human gut; feature: human-associated habitat; material: faeces | place: Austria | collected 2013 | reverse complement strand
GGTTCGACACGTGCACGTTCACCGTGGAGTCCTCCACCGAGTAGGGCTCGCCCCACGCCAGCTCGAATAGCTCCTGCTTGGTGAACACCTTCTGCGGCCGCCCCATGAGTAGCTCTAAAATGTTGAACTCCGTGCGCGTGAGGGCTACCTCCTCGCCGTCAACGCGAAAGACGCGCCCGTCGGGATCCAGCTCCCAGCGGCGGAAGGCGAGCAGCCGCTGGTAGCCGCCCGCGTCTGTGGCACTCGCGCCCGTCCCGGTGTTCGCGCGCTCGGCGCGGTGGCGCCGCTGCACTTCGATGCGGGCCTGCAGCTCGTCTAGGTCGAAGGGCTTGGTCAGGTAGTCGTCGGCGCCGGCTTGCAAAAGGGAGATCTTATCGGCGGCGGTGATGCGCGCCGAGATGACGATGATGGGAAGCGCGCTGTCGGCATCGCGGATGGCGCGCACGATCTTCTCGCCGGGCACGCCGGGCAGCATAAGGTCGGTGATGACCACGTCCGGGCGCTGCTCTCGCAGAAGCATGAGGCCCTCGGTGCCCGAGAAGGCCTGGCGGCAGCGGTAGCCGCGGCGCTCAAGGTGCGCGCAGACCACCTCGTTGATAGAAGGATCGTCCTCGATGATGAGTATGTCGGCAACGGTTTCCACGGGAAGCAGGATAATACGCGCGGATGCGTTGGCGTCGGCATCTTCAAACAATCTTAACGCTTCGCCAGAACTTTCTTTAATTCCCCGATTCAGACTGAAAGCCGTAGGAAATGCGGTATAAGCGAGAAAGGACGAGGCGGTGGTGCGAGAGCGGGAACGCGAACGCGAACGAGAACGAGAGCGCGAGGGCAGAGGTAAGCGAGAAAGGGGCTGGGCATGAACGTCATCGAGGCCCGCGGGCTGACCAAGGTCTACGGCGGCCGCGCGGTGGTGCGCGATTTCACCATGACCGTGGCTGCGGGCGACATCTACGGCTTTGTGGGGAAAAACGGCGCTGGCAAATCGACGGTCATGAAGATGATCTGCGGCGACGCCCTTCCGACGGCTGGTGAGGTCGTTCTGTTCGAAAGCGATCGAGCCTCGGCGGGGGCCGCGGGCGCTGCGGGGCCGGATGAGGGCGGCGTGCGGCGCATCGGCGTGCTGATCGAAGAGCCGGGGCTGCTTTTGAACCTGTCGGCCTACCGGAACCTCATGGCGAAGGCACTCGCCTGGGGCATCGTGGACGGTCCGGCCCGCTGCGAGGAGGTGCTCAGGCTCGTGGGGCTCTCCTCGGTTGGCAACAAGAAGGTGCGCGGGTTCTCGCTCGGCATGAAGCAGCGGCTGGGGCTCGCCATGGCGCTGCTCGGCAGCCCCGATGTGCTGCTGTTAGACGAGCCTTTCAACGGGCTCGACCCCGAGGCGACGCGCGCCATGCGCAACCTCATCGTGCGCGTGAACGAAACCTTGGGCATCACGGTGGTCGTCAGCTCGCATGTGCTCGATCAGCTCGATCGCATGGCCACGCGCTACGGGGTCATCGCCGACGGGCGCATGGTGCGCGAGATGACGGCCGAGGAGGTGGCCGCCGAGTGTCGCAGCAGCCTGCGCGTTCGCACCGAGAACCCGGCCCGGGCGCTGGCACTTTTGGAAGAGGCGTATCCCGCGCTCGCCTTCAAGGCGGAGCTGGACGGGGCCATTGTTATCACGGGGGACTACGACGATGGTGCTATCAGCCGTCTGCTTGCCGGCGCCGGCGAGGTGGTGCGCGAGCTGTCCCAAGGCCGCCGCGATCTGGAAGAGTACTTCGTGGAACTGATGGAAGGGGGCGCGCAGTATGTTTAACTTGCTGAAGAGCGATATCTACCGCCTCGTGCATGGCAAGATGCTCTGGGTGGCCGCTATCGTGCTGGTGGCTCTGTCTGTTCTGGCGGCCGGCATGATGCACTGGGTGTCCTCGCCGGAGTTTCTGCGCATGACGGCGACGAGTTTCGAGATGACCGTGAACGTCGGCGACGGGGCGAACGGCGCGGCTGACGTCCTGGGCGAAGGGGATGCTGCCGCTGCGAATGCATCGGCGGAAGCTGCGGCTGCGGCCGGCGCCTCGGGGCGCGGCCTGTCGCTGGATGAGCTGGACACGCTAGGCGCTGCCGAGGCCGCCGGATCGGCCGAATCCGAAGAGGACAGCGTGCGCGACGATGAGACGGCGAGCGATTCCGCATTCGCCTCGAGCGAGCTGTGGGATCTTGTCGCTGACAATCCCGAGGCGCTCAGCGACGCCGATTTCGAAGGAGTGTCCCGCGACATGCGCACCCTGGCCTCGCCGGCCGATATGCTGGGAGATATGGCGGTGTCGGGAGGGGCGTTGGCCATGGTCGTCTCGCTGGTGACGGCACTCTTTCTTGCCCAGGACTTCTCCATGCGCTTCGCGCGCAACTTGGTGATGGATCGCCGGGGGCGCGTGCGCTACTACGGCGAGAAGCTGGTGCTCGTCGGTCTTCTCGCGGCCTTCTATCTGGCCGTGGTCGCCCTGGCCGGAGCCGCGTCCTTCGCGGCGGCAGGCTTCACCTATGCGGCGGCAAGCCCGTTGGGCGACCTGGCGCTCTTCCTCGGGCTGGCCTGGCTTTTGGCCTTCGCCTACGGGTGCACGACGGCGGTCATCGTGTGGGCGAGCCGCAGCGCCGGGGCCGGGGTGGCCTGGGCGCTGATGGTCGGCTCCGGCATCGCCGGCTCGCTTCTCGGCCAGGTGCTGCTTCTGCTGGGCCGGGGCGTGCCCTGGATCGGCGCGTTGGAGCCGTGGATGCTCGCCTCCTGCATGCAGAATGTGGGCAATCACGCCTCGACGCTGCTCGCGACGCCTGCTGCCGCCCCGCTGACCATGGCGCCCCTCGCTGTGCAGGTGCTCATCGTGGCCACCGCCGCGGTTGCCCTCTGCGCCGTGCTGACGTTCGGCCCGCTGTGGAAGCGCGATTTGTAGGAGACATCCGGTGGAGGGGCGTGGCAACGTCTCACTGCATGCTAGTCTCCGTAGGGGGCGACCTCGGTCGCCCCTTGCCACAACTAGAGCCATGCGACAGGTGCTCTGCAACAAACGAAACGAGAAAGGACAGTTGTGACGCTTGCCATATGCTTCGGGGGCCTGGCGCTCTGCGGGTTCGCGCTGGTGCTGCTGTACGGCCACGAACTTCGCCGCATGGCCCGCTTCCTGCGGAATCGCGACGGACGCTCCAATAGCCGCTTGACCACCGAAATGCCCGGACCCGGGTTCGCCGATCTGGCTCGTGCGGTGAACGGCACGCTGGATGCCGCCGACCGGCGCGAGCGCGAGCGCGCCGCCGAGCAGCGCCAGTTCCAGCGCGATCTGGCGAGCCTGTCCCACGACATTCGCACGCCGCTCATGGGTGCGAAGGGCTATGTCTCCCTGGCCGCCGAGGAGCCGGACGATGCTCGCCGCGCCCATTACCTGCAGGCAGCCGAAGCGCGCCTGGCCGACATGGAGGGCCTGCTGGACGCGCTGTTCGCCTACGCCCGCGCCACCGATGCCGCGTCCGATCTGGATAGGCGCCCCCTTGTCGTTCTGCCCGTGCTCGCCGATGTGCTCACTGGTCAGTTTCCCGCTTTCGAAGAGCGCGGCTGGGAGCCGGCGGTGGACTTTCCCGACGAGTCCCTGGTGGTCGAGGCTGACAGCGAGGCGCTGGCTCGTATGTTCGAGAACCTGGTGAGCAACGCCCTGCGCTATGGGACGTCCGCGCCGTCTATCATTCAGCGGGGTCGCACTTTGACCTTTTCCAACAAGGTTCCCGACCCGGCGGCTATCGACGTCAACCGTCTCTTCGAGCGCTTCTACCGCGCCGATGTCGCTCGCGCCCAAGGAGGCGCAGGCCTGGGCCTTGCCGTGGTGGCCAGCCTCGCTACCGCCCAGAACATAGAGGTTGAGGCCTCTTTGGAAGGCGACGAGCTTTCCCTGGCCCTTATCTTTCCTCCTGTTTCCGGAGAAGTGTGAGAGGGGAGGGCGGAGTCGGCTGCCGGGGTCGCGCTCTTCCGCAATGAAAACGGTCCCGCAGCCCTTTTGCGGCTGCGGGCCCGTGGCGTTCGGGCGTGGCCTTGCTTGGCGTTGCTCGGTCTTGCAGGTGCTAGAGTGCGGCGATTTCGCGGTAGGCGTTCATGGCCGTTTTGCGGCTCATCTTCGACGTGTCCCCTTTGAGGAAGGCGTAGAAGTTACCCTTGTTCAGACGGGTGACGCGGCAGGCCTCGGCGCGGGTCATGTTCTTGTCGGCCAGAAGATCGCCGAAGGCGGTCGAGACGTACTTCAGGATTTTGCGGTCGACCTCGATGCGCGAGGAATCAGTGCGCCATTCGACGAGGATGGTTTTGAACGGGTCGCCGTCGGGCAACATGCCCAGGTACACCTCCAACGGACGCCCCGACGCATGCCAGTGTTCGACGAACTCGTCGAACATCTCGGCCGCTTTCGTGCCCTCCGCGCGCCGGAGCAGGTATTCCTCGCGTCCGTCGCAGATCGCAAGCAGAAGAAGCGGCGCGAATGCCTCGGGATGCGCATCCTCGGCGGCGGCGAAGAACTTCTTCGTGCTTGTAGTGTTTAAACCGGTCAAACCTTGGCAGCGTTTAAGTAGGAAATAGCGGAATGAACAGGCCATACTTCTCCTTTCTCTCTGAGAGCCGAGATTATTAATAGAATAAAATAATACTTTTCATGACCGAATTAATCAAGAAAAAGTTCGCCATCGCCACAAATGCCCCAAAATTCGTAGCCCGATCGGGGAAAATGTCAGAAACTCTGAAGAACTGCGGCAAAAAGCTAGGTCGGGCTGCGGATTCGAACGTGCGATCCGCAGCCCGAGGTGGATTTTTGGAACAGAACCCGTAGCCAGGGAAGGGAAAATGTCAGGGAACTCAAAGGAGCGCGGCAAAATGTAGGGCCGGGCTACGGGTTGGGATGAAATCAGCTTCCCCTGTGCGGAATGAGCAGAAGCGAATGGCGGTTCACTTCCGCTATGTTAAATTAGCGGAAGTGAATCTCGGTTCGCTTCCGCAATGGTTAAAGCAACAGAAGCGAAATCGTGAGCAAGGGGCATCGGCGTGAGTCCCTAGGAGATTCTGCGGCCGTTGCGGCAGGAGATGCGCGGCGGCCGCAGCTCCGCACGGGGTTACAGCTCCACTTCGTCGATGAGGTGGATGAGATCTTGCTGGCTGTGGATGTTCAGCTTGCGGTAGATGTGGCGGATGTGGGTCTTCGCCGTGCCTTCGGAGATGTAGAGCTGCTGCTGGATGTGGGAGGACTTGTAGCCGCGGGCCAGGTAGTACATGACCTCGCTTTCGCGGCGCGACAGCAAGTAGGTGTTGGCGACGATCTCGCAGCGCTGGCGGAAGCGGCCCCGGGCGGCGGGCGTGTCGTCGGCGGGCGCGGGGGCGGCGGTCTCCTCGGCGAAGATGGAGCGCGAGAAGTCCATGGCCTGACGGGCGGGGGAGGGGGCAGTGGAGGCAGAGCTTGCGGTGTCGGAAGCGGCGCTTGCATCCGATGCATCGTCCTGCATGGCGTCCACGGCGGTCGGGTCTTCTGCGGCGGAAACGACAGAAGATGCGGAGGCGATCTGCCCCGATGCCGCGCCGGAGGTTTCGCCCAGCTCGGCAAGGGCGGCCACGACGGCCTGCTCCCAGTTCGCAGGGGCCTGGGTGCGCACGTCGGTCTGCTCGGGGGCAGAGGGGACCGCGCCTTCCTGGGCACGTTCCAACGCATCTGCTTTCCCCTCGTTCACCACGATGAGCGGGGCCCGCGAGGCGCTCTGTACGGCCACCTTCCTCGGTGTTACGGCCACGATGGAGGCCATCTCGCGCTCGTCGGGCAGAAGCGCGTAGGCGAGCATCATGGCGACCAGCACGATGAGCACGGTGCCCATCTCCCCCAGACCCGTCGGCGCGCCGAGGGCGCCGGTGAACAGGGGAAGGGTGGATCCGCCCAGAGCCGCCAGCGCCATAACGCCGCGGCCGAGGCCGAACACGAAGATGGGGGAGAGGCGGAAGCGCTGGGAAAGCTCCGAGAAGAAGATCCACATGAGCGCCTCGAAGGACATGTAGCCGACGAGCACCACCGAGGCTCCCCAGAACGACGCGCCACCGGCGGTGAAGGGGATGAACACGGCCGTCACGGCGATGAACGGGATGAGCGGGCGGAAGAAGGTGTGCCAGCGCTCGTCGCCGCCCAGCGCCAGGAACGTCACCATGATAAGCACCGTGGCGGCGCAGGCGGTGACAAACAGCAGTGCTTGGTCTTCGAAAGCGCTGCCGGGCAGGATGGTCTCTATGGAGGTCTGGCGCATGATCCCTAAGGCCACGCCGAGGAAGAACACCGGCAACCCGAAGCGCAGCACGAAGCGCGCGTGGTTGATGGGCAGTGGCTGGAAGATGAGCTGGCGATTATCGAAATCAAGGCTTACGTGGCGACGAAGCACGAGCAGCAAGGCGATTTCCGCGAAGGGAATGAGCGCGCTTGCCACGCCTCCCCACGGGAAGGGGATCTGATGCAGCACCAGACCGTAGATGCCGAATCCGATGGCGATGGAGAGTGCTCCGTTGATGACGACGGAGGCTGAATCGCGGCGCGAGAAGGCGATGCCCCAGGCCAGCAGCAGCACCGACGATCCGGCGCCGGTGAGCACGCCGGAGGCAAGCTGCAGCGCCTCCGAGCTAAGGAGCGATCCGTCGGGCGCGAGCAAGAGCAGTGTCCCCGTCGAACCGAGCAGAGCGGCGATGACGAGGGTGGGCGTGGCGTGCAGCGGGCGAATGAGCCTGGTATCGAGAACGCTCGCGACGAGCAGCAAGAGCCCGTACACGAGAATGGACACGAAATAGGCGAGAGACAGCTGATCGTTGAAGGGCCCGGCCTGAAGGCCGCTGGTTCCGAAGATGCCGCCCTTGTCGAACATCGAGCTGTAGATCCAGGCCTGATGCAGGCCATAGCCGAGCGAGATGATGCTCAACTCGCCGAAGGATGTGCCCTCTTTGAAGTCGATGTTGATGGTGACGCGAGGAACCTGAAACCCCATAATCCCCCTCCTGCGGGCCCGGCCGTCTCGCCGGGCGGGATGACGCATTATTGCTGAGTCAGGGGATTATAGATAGCGGACGGTGCCTCGTCAACTTGCTCACGGATCCCCTGGCCCGTAAAACCTCCTGTTCGGCGCGCTGCTATGCCGTTGCCATCGGCGTGCTCTTGCGCGCTGCGGTCGGGGCCACCGCTGGTCGACGATGGCCCCGCGACGGTCGGCGACCTACTTGGTCACCGTGATCACCACGTTGTCGTAGCGATCGAGAACGGTCGAGCCATCGCCCTTCGCGGGGGCGGTGTAAGCCTCGCTCACGTTCTGGGACGTGGCGGCGTAGGCGCCTTCCGCGTCCTTGTAGGCCTGCACATCGCCGGTGGGGTACACGCTGATCTCAGCGTTGTAACTGTTGGCGGCGAGGTAGTCGGCCACCGACTGAACGTCATAGTTGTGAATGGCGTCCAGCCCGTTTTGGTTCTCGCTGGAGATGATGCCCTCGGTAAGGACGACATCGGCCGTGCTGCCCGCCGGAACGAACATCAGGTCGGAGTGCACGTCGCCTCCCACGGCGGTCTCGTCGACCACCATGAAGACCTCGTAGCTACCCAGACCGTCAGAGGAATCCGACACGCTGTCGTCGTGCACGTAGTAGAAGCCGTACGCCGGGACAGCGATCAGGGCTGCGCACAGGCAGGCCAGAACCGCGATGGCAAGAACCTTCTTGCCGAATGCTGCGTTGGTCATAAGTGCTCCCTCAATCGTGGTCGCCCCGCAGTTTCGCAACGCAGCCCCATTATGGCGCGCGCACGGAAAAGGTCAAGAGCAAAACCCCAGGTGCAGCGCATAATCATCCTCGCAGAAGGGCGAAATCATCATGAGAGGATGATGCCGCTTTTCGCAAAGATGGGCCTGGTCGTATGAGCTGGGTGCCGCGATGCTTCCTAGAATGTGGGACGAAGAGGATAGGAAGCGGCGTCTGCTATCGGATTGCCCGAGCGAACGAAGGGCGAAGAGAGCCTTCTGCGCATCGGGGATCGCGATGACGACCGCGCGCGAAACGAGAGAGGAAACCTGTATGGCCTATCAGCATCAGGGTTCTTGCGCGAGCGCCGGGGACACCCTCGAGCTGCTCGCCTTCGACGACGAGTTCGACCCCTTGGCGGTGGACGACTCGGAAATCGATCAGGAATGGATGGACGACGAGAACCCCTACGACACCATCGACTACCCCACTATGCGCAACATGCCCGAGACGGTGCACCACGATCCGGTGTACTCGCCGGCACGCCAAGGTAGTGCCACCGAGGCGCTTCAGGCGCTCATTGTCCGCAACCCCAACCGTCGGCCCGTGCTGCTGAACATCATCGGCCTGTGCGAGGGCGGCTGCGCCTCGAGCATCATTTCCGAGCGCGTGGATGAGTGGCAGCGCGACAACTGGTCGGTGTACGCGCCGATGACGCTGTGCCGCATGCTGGAACGCGCCGGGGCGCTCGTGTTGGAGATGCCCGAGGTGACCGACGAGCACGAGAGCGTCGAGGAAGGCGTGAGCTACCTGGAGATTCGCGAGACCGTGGATCCGGTGTGGCGCTCGACGCCCGAAGCCTTGGCCCTGCGCGAGGAATACCTCGCTGGCAAGAGCTTCCGCGCAGTCGTTCTGGGCTCCGACGAGGCGCGCTACGCCGAGGTGTACCGCGCGGTCATGGAGGCGCTCGCCGAGGCGCCCCGGAAGCTGGCCGACATCGAGAGCCTGACCGACACCATGGACATCACCAAGTCGCCGCGCCGCTTCGGCCAGCATTTCATCGACGTGCTGGAAACCTGCGATTGCGTCATCTGGGGCGATGGCGCCTGGAACTTGACCGATTTGGGGCGGGCCATGCTCGCCGAGCTTGCAGACGTTAAGGAGGCGTAAGAGCCATGGCCGTTATGGAAGAAGCCGTTGAGGAAGTTGCCGCTCCCGAGGAGGTGAATCTCGTCGAGCTGATGAATGCCCGCGCCCGATCCTACGGTATGCTGGCGCGCTTGTTCCGCGAAGAGGTGGATTTGCCGACCCTGCGCGAGCTGCAGCAGATGCGCTTCCCTCAGGCCACGGGCAACGCGGCTGCCGACGAGGGGTACCACCAGCTCTACGATTATCTGAAGCGTGCCTGGGACGACTCGGTGACCGAGCTCGCCATCGATTACGTGAGCACGTTCATCGGCCATGGCGTGAACGGGTACTCCGCCGCCTACCCCTACGAGTCGGTGTACACCTCCGAGCGGCGCCTGCTCATGCAGGAGGCCCGGGCCGAGGTGCTGGCCACCCTGCGCGAGAACGAGCTTATGCGCGGCTCCTGGAACGAGGCGGAGGACCACATTGCGCTGGAGCTGGAGTTCATGCAGCGTATGGCCCTGCGCGCCGCCGAGGCTTTGGACGATGCCGCCGAGGACGAGGCTGTCGCCTACCTGCGCACGTCCTACGATTTCCTTGAGAACCACCTGTTGAACTGGGTTCCCATGCTGGTCGCCGATATGCGCATGCATGCCCGCACCCTGTTCTACCAGGGCTTGGCCCAGCTGACGCTGGGCTCCCTCCAGGAAGACGAAGCCGTCCTGCGCGAGCTTCTGGACTCCGTGGAAGCTTAGCGGCTTTTGATGCCTCCGCTGCGACGAGGCGTCCCAACCCTACCAATCCCTTCCTTCTTTCCCCTCCTTTGTCGGCCCCGCCCCTCCTCGGCGGGGCCGACCCATTTTTGGGCGCGCGACCGCACAACGTGTGGGCTGATTTGCTTAAGAAACGAGCGCATAAGAAAAGCCCCAATCGGGGCTTTTCTTGCAGGAGGGCTTCGGGGGAAAGACTAGTCCATGCCCAAATCGGCGAGGAGGGCTTGGCCGCCGAGGGTGATGGGGGCGGCCGCGCCGGCCTCGGCTATGAAGCAGGTGGGGCGCAGGGTGGCGATACGCTCGCCGTCTTCCATGCGCACGCGGGCCACCTGCATCTTCGTGCGCTCGGCCAGCTCGAGGGGTGCTCGGCTGAACGTGGAGAACATCAGCGCGTCGGTGGCTTTGGCGACGCCGGCGGCAAACGTGCGGCGATCGGCCTCGCGCACGCGGTCGCGGTCGGCGTCGGTGGAGACCACCTCGAAGGCGTCGCGGGCGGGCATGAAGCCGTCCACGCAGCCAGTGACGTACAGGGCGCGGTAGCCGCAGCCACACAGCTGCTCGTAGGAGCTGACGCGCACGGCGCGGACGTTGGCCTCGTGGGTGGGGAAGAGCTGCGTCTCGCGGATCATGGCGTACAGGGTCGCGGCGTCCTCGTCGCCGGCCAGCGTCGCGGAAAGCGCTGCGAAGTCGCGCAGCTTGTCGGCGCCGAGGGCCGCCAGCAGGTTGCGCCCGCGGCGTCCCGCATGCGCGGCGATCATCGCGCGACCGGCCTCATAGCGCTCGGCCAGACGTTCGGCCCGGGGGAAGGGCTCCGCTTCGCCGGCGGTGCGGGCGGCCAAGGCCGCCTCCAGGGCGTCCAGAATGCCGGCATTGTGCTCGTCGCACCACTCCATCAGGAAGTGCCAGCCGTCGGAATAGGTGAGGTAGTTGCCGAAGCCCACCCACGCGCGCCAGGCGAACAGGTCGTCCGGGTCGGCCAGCAGGTTCAGCGATGTGTAGGCCACAAGTGCTCGGGCGCGGTTCGTGTCGCGCGGATCGCCGGCCAGGCGCTCGAAGCCCAGCGACGACACCGTAAAGCCGCGGCGGACGAGCATCTGCTCGAAGGCGTGCGCCCACTGCTTGTTGGGGGCGACGACGCAAATGCCGGATTGAGCCGCTTCAGGGTCGTCGGCATTCACGGCGAACAGGTAGCGCGTCAGCCCGTTGAATTCCTCGTCCGGCGTGTTCCACTTCACCGTGGCGATGTCGCGTATGGTTCCCTCGCGCTGGTCGGCCGCAAGCGCCTCCTCGTTGCCCGCGCGGACAACGGCATCGCAGAACGCGGTGACGTTGGGGTTGCCGAAGGCGGTGTCCAGCGTGAACACGGTCACGTTCCGGCGCAGGGTGTCGAAGGTGGCGAAACCCTCGGGGGCCGGGAAGCTCGTGGCAACGCGCACGGTCTCGTCCGGATTGCCGGCGACGATGAGCTGGTCGCGGGCGAGCAGGCACAGGCAGGTCTGCTGAGCTGCGGAAAGGTTCTGGAAGTCGTCGGCGAGCACGAGGGCAAACCACTGTCGCGCGCCAGCGCCCGCATCACTTTGCAGGTAGCGCCCGCAGAGGTAGGCCACCTCATCTTCCAGCATGGCGTTCGTGGCGCTAAGCAGGCGATGGGCCAAATCCAGCACGTCCTTCTCCTCGCCGACGGCCCAGTCCTCTTCGGGGGCAAGCGCGCACCATTGCTGCTTGATGTGGCCGAGCTCCGAGCGCAAGCGGCGGGCGGGCGTCCCCAGGGTTTTCATATCCTCCAGGAAGAAGTTGTACTCGAAGGGCGCGAGCACACGGGGAGTGCGGCCGGTGGCGGCGCGGGTCTCGGGCGCCTCCAGCACGGTGAGGCACACCTGCTGCGCACAGGCCACGGTGATGCGGCCGGCGATGTCTTCCACATCCTGCATCCCGGCGGCGGCCAGGGCGTCCACCAGGCGTCGACGCGCCACGCGGGCCGCCTCGGCCGTGGAGGTCTCGATGAGGATGTCCTCGGGGGCGCATCCGGCGGCCACGGCGGCAGCGGCCCGGCGCAGCAGCGCCTCGGTCTTGCCGGAGCGCGCGGGGCCGACGATTTTGGCCGTGCGGCCGTCGAAAGCGGCGATTTCAGCAATCCTGTCAGTCATCGGTGCCTCCTAATCAGCCAGCGTGCCGGTCGTGGCGTCGAAGTCCCGGGCGCTGCCGTCGGCATAGGTCACCGTCCACTGGTCGAAGGCGATGGCGAAGTCGGCGTCGGGCAGGGCGTACTTCTTCTGGATGTCCTCGCCCAGATGTGCCTCCTCGGCGATGCGCTCGGCCACGATTTCCTCGGCGGTCTTGTCAAGCTCGCCGCGCTCGATTTCTTCCAGGTCGTGGGCGATGCGGGCGCGCACGACGATATCGGCCGCCTCCTCGGCCTCAAGCGCCGCTTCGGCGGCCTCAGCTACCAGAGCGGGGGAGGCCATGAACGACTCCTCGGCGGCCCTCTCGGCAGCCTCGGCCTCGGCTGCGGCCGCCTCTTCGGCGGCGCGGGCCGCAGCGGCCTCGGCCTCTTTGCGGGCCTCAAGCGCTACCATACCGGCGGCGTGCTGCTTCTCGTAGGAGGCCGCGGAAGGCAGCGTCACGGCGACGACATCCTGGCCGAGGGCCCCTGCGTTCAGGGCCTCGCGCACGCGGCTCACCCACTTGCTCTCCTCGGGGTCGATGCCGCAGGTGGAATCCAGCCGCATGCGCACCACGAGGCGACCGCCCTGCAGCTCGATTTCCAGCCACGTGAACACAAGCTCGGGCTTGCTCTCCTCGCGCTGGCGGCGGTTGAAGATCTTCATCTGGTTGTCCACGGCATGCACCTGGTTCAGCAGCCAGTGCTCAATGTAGTCGTTCCACAGTGCGTCGGCGCCTTCCACGGAGGAATCCAGGTACTCGCGGGCTCCCACGCGCACGGTCATGCGGAGGGTGTTCACCGGCTCGCCGTCGGCCGCCGGGTGGGAGCGCACCACAGGCGTTCCCAGGTAAGAGTAGCAGCGGTCGATCTCCAAGCGCAGCTCATGATCGACGATCGACTCGTCCAAATCAAGCGTGAGGGCCATGGAAGGATGGGGCTTGCTCATCCGTCTCTCCTTTCTTTTTGGCAGGTTCCGCAAAAGATCCTTCAGCCGGCTTCGGCTCGTCTTGAATCTTGGGGAAACTGCCGCCTATCCTCTTCGCCATCCAGTATAGAGAGGCCTCGAACAGGTAAATCATCCCATCAAGATGAGCGCGCGGGATGATTGCCGCCCCCTAAATCGGCCTGCTCTTATGATTGCGCGGCCCGCGCGGCCCATACCATTTGCAACCGTTGGGCAACAAAACATCGGTGGCCGCTCGACAGCGGAGGCGACTCTTCACCCCTCCACTCGCGAAGGCCGCCGACGCCGCCGAGGGCCGCCGGTGTTTTGTTGGAAAGCATCGAACGAAAGAGAGAGGAGGACCCATGGCTAAACTTTCACTGACTCGTCGCAGCTTCCTGAAGGCGGCCGCCGTCACGGGCGCTGCGAGCACGCTGAGCTTCGCCGCGGCACCGTCTGCGGCTTTGGCCGAGGGCGTCGACGAATCAGCTGGTGAGGTCAAGCGCATCCGTTCCTGCTGCCGCGCGTGCGGCAAATGCGAATGCGGTGTGTGGGTCACCGTGCAGGACAACAAGGTCATCAAGGTAGAAGGTGACGAGTCCAACGCACACAGCCGTGGACACTGCTGCGCCAAGTCGCAGGCATCCATGCTGGCGCTGTACCACCCCGATCGTCTGCGCTACACCATGAAGCGCACCAACCCCAAGGGCGAGGACGATCCCGGCTGGGTGCGCGTGAACTTCGCCGAGGCCATGGACGAGATCGGCGCCAAGTACAACGAGCTCATCGACAAGTACGGCGGAAAGTCGATCTTCTCCATGGGCGGTACCTCGCGCGTGTGGGCGCAGCCGCCCTACGGCACCCTGAAGTCCGTCTTCGGGACCCACAACTTCCATTCCGCCTACGAGATCTGCAAGGGGCCGCGCCACTTCGGCGGCGTGCTCACCGACGAGAAGGGCTCGCCCTGGATGGAGGTGGAGCAGGGCCCTATCGTGTACGTGCAGTGGGGCACCGCTTCCGAGTATTCCAACTACGACTCCACCAACCGTACCGTCGTGGACTGCTCGCAGCGCGCCTACAAGCACATTCTCGTTGACCCGCGCATGAGCCCGCTGGGCAAGGAGGCCGACCTGTGGCTGCCCATCCGCGTCGGCACCGACTTGGCCATGTCGCTCGGCTGGCTGAAGTGGATCGTCGACAACGATGCTTACGACAAGAACTTCGTGAAGCGCTGGTCCAACGGCCCGTTCCTCTACAACCCTGAGGCCGACGGCAAGACCTACAAGGGCTACTTCTTGGAGATGAACGGCGGCATCCACATGACGAGCCGCCTGCTCACCGAAGCCGACCTCGACCGCGAGTGGGTCTCCCAGTTCTGGGAGCCGGCGCCGGAGCAGTACTCCTACCGCCGCTTCATCTGCTGGGACGCCGCCAACGAGAAGCCGACCTACTGGGACGCCGAGGAATGCCAGTGGGAGGGCGAGAAGCACAAGATCCCGACCACCGGTACCTGGATCGAGCATCCCTACAAGCCCATCATCGCCGATGCGTGGCTGCCCGATCCCTCGAAGTTCGCCGACCCGGCCGATCCGGCCTACGACGCCTATTGGACGGGCGAGGGCAATGAGAAGGGCGCCAAGTCGAATCCGAAGGGTCTGCCGAAGGATCCGGAGCTGTGGCCCGACGGCGTGCAGGTGAAGCTCGCCAATGGCAAGATGATCGAGGCCAAGTCGGTCTGGCAGGAGTGGGAGCACAACCTGGAGGAGTACACGCTCGAGCGCGTCTCCGAGATCACCGAGGTTCCCGCCGACAAGATCGAAGAGGCGGTGCGCACCTACACCACGCGCCTGAACCCGCTTCACGGCAACGGCGGCATCCACTACCAGCTGGCCCCCGACCAGACGGGCCACGCCGTGCAGAACACCCGCGCCCTGCAGCTCATCGCCTGTCTCACCGGCAACTCCGACGAGCCCGCCGGCAACCGCGGCTCCTCGAAGTCCCAGGTGGACGGCTGCTGCGGCCGCGCCAACATGATGGTCACCGACCACGACCCGGTCGACTGGGGCATCCGCGAGGGCATCGGCACCATGGAGCTCGGCAACACGCCGCGCGACCTTTCCGTGGAAGACCAGATTCCGCTCATCCAGAACTTCGTGAAGTACCTGCAGGACGAGAACTCCCCGCTCATGGAGCGCTACGGCAACCATATCCCCACCGATGAGGAGGCCCGCATCATCGCTATGCGCAAGGGCGGCGACTACAAGGGATCGCGTTCCTTCCCGGGCCTGAAGACCCCGTTCGAGAACAACGCGGACCAGATTTCCGCCGAGCGCTTCCCGCTTCTGCGCTTCTGGAACTCCTGGACCGACGCCTCTTCCATCTGGGACGCCATCCGCGAGATCGATTCCCCCTACAAGCTCTACGGCGGCATCTGCATGTCCGGCGACTTCATGAACCAGTCCAACCTGCTCGAGGCGTGGGACGCGCTGACGCAGCTCGACTTCTGGGTGGACATCAACCTGTGGTCGTGCCCGAACAACGGCACCGCCGACTACGTCTTCCCCTGCACCCACTGGCTGGAGACCAACACCGGCCGTGTGTCCCAGGGTGCCGGCGGCATCTTCGGCGCGGGCCAGCGCTGTGTGGAGCCCATTGGAGATGTGGTCTTCGACCCGACCTTCGTGGTGTGCCTGCACAAGTCCATGGGCGTGCCGTTCAACGACCGCGACCCCGAATACGACGAGTGGCTGAACCTCGACTACCACGACTTCATCCAGGCCGGCGGTTCGGTGGGCTACGAGGAGCAGGAGTACCGCGTGCTGAAGGACGCCACCGACTGGTGGAAGACCGAGGAGTATCCGGACGGCCCCGACTTCCCGCAGTACGCCGCGAAGTTCCAGGAAGAGGGCTGGTTCGACTGCCGCAAGTGGCACCCCGAGCGTTGGGGCACCTATCGTCGCTGGGAGATGGGCTACCGTCGCCAGCAGGCCGGCTACAACCTGTACGCCGCCGTGGACGAGAAGTGCGCCTTCGGCACCCCCACGGGCAAGGTGGAGATCTGGTCCACCATCTGCGAGTCCTACATCGGCGACACGGTGAGCGAGTCCTACGTGCTGGAGACGCCGGGCACCGCGGCCAAGGTGGGGGAGAAGACCCCGTACTTCGCGAACGTGTGCTCGCCGGATCGCGACGCCTATGCCGGCGACATTCCGGACATCGACAAGTTCCCGCACTGGTTCGAGCCGAAGAACTCCCGCGTCCAGGCGCCCGAGTGGTACGACGCCAACCTGGTGGATGGCGCGTCCTACAACAGCGACAACTACCTGAACAAGCCCTACCACGGCATTGCCGGCGTGGGCACGGGCCAGGCGACCGACAACGGCGCCACCGACAACCTCGAGGCCTACAAGCAGGCCGTGAAGGAGAACCCGGAGGCCACCTTCATCTGCACCTCCGGCGCCCGCCAGCCCGTCTACTTCCACTCCGAGCACCGTCAGCTGCCCTGGTGCCGCGAGCTGTGGCCGTCCCCGCGCTTCGAAATGAACCCGAACGACGCGGCGCGCCTCGGCATCGAGCAGGGCGACTGGATCTGGGTGCGCACCCCCTGGGGCGCCATCCGCGAGGTGGCCGATCTGTACTACGGCATCAAGGAAGGCACCACCAACGCCAACCACGCCTGGTGGTACCCCGAGATGGACCACGCCGCCCACGGCTTCGAGCTCGTCGGCATCAACTGCACCATGGACAAGTACGCCCAGTGCTGGATCTGCGGCGCCTCCCAGCTGCGCGGCAACCCGATGGTCGTCTACAAGGCCACCGAGGAGAACTCGCCGTTCGGCAACCCCGTGCCGTGCGACCCGTGGGGCAACGAGGCGATCACCAACGCCAACGACCCGCGTCTGAAGGAATGGCTGGCCAACGACCCGCGTCTGGACGACTCCAAGGTGGAGCTCACCTACGCGAGCGCCGATGCGAAGGGCCTGCAGACGATCAGCCTCATCAAGGAATAGGAAGGAGGAAACACGATGTCCAACTACGCAATCATCACGGATCTCAACCGTTGCACGGGCTGCCTCGCCTGCACCGTGGCGTGCAAGGCCATCAACGGCGTGGACGTGGGCAACTTCTGGATCAAGACCCTGCGCGTCGGCCCGCATCCCATCGAGGGCGGTTCCGGCACCTTCCCGGACGTGGAGATGTACTTCCTCCCCGTCCAGTGCCAGCACTGCGAGAACCCCGAGTGCGTGAAGGTGTGCCCGACCGAGGCGTCTCATGTCGCCGAGGACGGCACCATCCAGATCGACAAGGACAAGTGCATCGGCTGCCAGTTCTGCGCCATGGCCTGCCCCTACGGCGTGCGCTACCTGAACCAGACCGAGCGCGTCGTCGAGAAGTGCACCTTGTGCGAGCAGCGCACGAGCCAGGGCGAGCTGCCCCAGTGCGTGGCCCAGTGCGGCGCCCGCGCCCGCTTCTTCGGCGACCTCGATCAGGGCGTCGAGAACTTCGAGGCCCCGGCGCACCCGGACACCCCCGGCTGCCAGTACGACGACATGACGAAGACCCGCGTCAAGCTCAAGGACTACGTGGAAGCCTTTACCGAGAACGACATTCATCACCTCACCAACAAGGGCAACAATCCCAAGCTCATGTACTTGTTGCGCGAGGGCCGGAAGTGGAGGGAGTAACAACCCATGGAAATTCAGTGGCCCCTTATTCTCTTCACCTTCTTTAATTGCCTGGCCGGCGGCATCTTCTTGATGCAGGGTATCCTCACCCTGTCCGGCAAGGGCAAGGCCATGCAGCTCGTGTCCTGCGTGAGCGCCATCGTGGCCCTCGCCATCGGCGGCCTGTCGGTGTTCTTCCACCTGCAGCACCCGCTGCGCATGCTGAACGGCTTCGGGCACATCACCTCGGGCATCACCATCGAGCTCATCTTCGTGATCGTGTTCGCCATCGCCGTGGTGCTGTACTTCCTCATGATGCGCCGCTCCGAGGAGGGCGTGGCCCCCAAGTGGTGCGCCATCCTGGCCATCGTCGTGTCCCTGGCGCTGCCGTTCGCGACGGGCGACAGCTACCTCATGAGCGCCATCCCCGTGTGGGACACCATGTTGCTGCCTCTGTACTATGTGGTGGCCACGGTGATGCTCGGCGGCCTGGCTGCCATGATCATCGCCGGCGCCACGAAAGCTGAGGACGCCGTGAAGCTGTCCGCCACCGTGGCCTTCATCGGAGCCGTGGTGTGCGCCATCGTGAGCGTCATCTACGCGGTCGCTATCTCCGGCATGGGCGCGAACTATACCGAGATGGAGTACTACTTCGATCCGACGCTGCCCGATGTGGCCATGCGCCAGTCCGAGCAGATCACCGGTGCCATTCTGGCCGGCGAGCATGCCGTGGCCTTCTGGCTGGGCAACATCGTCGTCGGTTGCGCGGTGCCCGCAGTGCTGGCGGCCCTCGTGATGTGCGGCAAGGTTCCCGCCGAGAAGGCCCTGGCTGTGGCCGTGATCGCCCTGGTGTGCGCCGTGATCGGCACCATCGTGTGGCGCGTGCTGCTCTACGAAGTGGCCGTGAACGCCCTCATCCAGTTTCAGTGGGCGCTTCAGTAAGAGGTTGAACGTGAGAAGGGCCATCTCTGGTCGGTTGGCCCTTCTCTGAAGACGAGTGTTGGACAGGGCGGCTTGATGTAACGGCTTAAGCCCCGCAGGCGACGCAAGTAAACCGCCCTGTCTGTTTCGAAATGGCTTGCAAATAACGATTTTACGGTTGGAGAACGCGGCAACCGTTATTTGGAAGCCATTTAAGCAAAGAGTGAAGAGGAGACTGCTATGGCTCAAGAGGAAAAGAAGGACGAAGCCGAGGCCAAGCGCGAGGCGCGCGGCGGCATCACGCGGCGCGGGCTGTTCATCGGCGTGGGATCGACGGCGGCGCTGCTGGGTCTGGGCGCTTTGCGCTACGCGGGCCACAACCCGCTGAACCGACCGCCGGGAGGCACCGACGAGGCCCATCTGGTAAGCGGCTGCATCCGCTGCGAGCGCTGCTACGAGGCGTGCCCCCGTGAGGCCATCGTGCCGGCGAAAATCGAGGACGGGCTGCTGGGCATGCGCAGCCCCATGCTCGACTTCAACACGGGAAACTACTGCGATTTCTGCTACGAGGAGAACGGCGGCAACCCCTTGTGCGCGGCCGTGTGCCCCACGGCGGCCCTGGAGCTGCCCGCCAGCTACACGGTGGGCAACCCGGAGACCGGCGAGACGGGCGACATCATCATCGGCACGGCGGAGATCGATCCGCGCACGTGCTTGGCCTATCGCATGACAGGCTGCCGCGACTGCTACGACGCCTGCAACTACAGCGCCATCGAGCTTAAGGACGAGGGCGGCGCGAACCCCATTCCCTACGTCGTGGAAGACAAGTGCAACGGCTGCGGCGCCTGCCAGGCCGCCTGCCTGTCGCTGTCGTCCGGTTCCATCAAGTCCACCGAGCGCGCCATCGTCGTGCGCCCTATTGAAGCCTAAAGGGGGTAAGTTATGGCTCAGAAGAAGGAAACTACGGAAGCGTCCGTTTCATCTCAGGCTGCGGGCGTGAAGGGGAAGGGCTCTGCGAACGCGCTGGCCGCGAAGCTGAAGACGCGTCGGCTGCGCACGGCTGTGGGAGCCGTGGTGTTCGTCGGCATGGCCGCCGGGCTTGTCGCCGGCGTGAGCATGGGCACGATGTCCGGCTTCGGTTGGGACACGTTCTCGATGCTGTGCCCCTTGGGCGCGCTGGGCACCATGATCGCCACGAAGACCATGATTCCCCGCGCGGTGGTGTCGCTCGTGCTTATCGCCGCGCTGGTGCTCGTGTTCGGCCGCGCGTTCTGCTCGTGGCTGTGCCCGACCATGCTCATCGACCGCATCCGCGACTTCTTCCGCTCGCCCAAGAAACGCCGCGAGCTAGCGGAGAAGAAGAACTCCGAGATCAAGGCCATCTCGCAGCAGGAGCTGGCGAGTTTGAAAGCCGCGAAGGACGGCCACGCCTGCGGCGCCTGCGGTAAGTGCCAGCCGGTTCATCACGGCAAGGTGGACTCGCGCCACGCGGTGCTCGGCGGCGCGCTGCTCTCTACGGCCGTGTTCGGGTTCCCGGTGTTCTGTCTCGTGTGTCCGGTGGGCCTCACGTTTGCCACGGTGCTCGTCATCTGGCGCGCCTTCGCCCACGGCGACGCGACCATCGGGCTCATCCTCATTCCGGCCATGCTCGTCATCGAGCTGGTGGTGCTGCGCAAGTGGTGCTCGAATTTCTGCCCGCTCTCGGCGCTCATGAACCTAGTCGGGCGCTTCTCGCGCACGTTCGTGCCTACCATTAATGATGAGAAGTGCCTGGAGACGGCCCGTGCCACCTCCTGCAGCAAGTGCGCCGAGGTGTGCGACGCCGACATCAACATCCGTCATCCGGAATTCGGTCTGCGCGCCATGGCCGACTGCACGCGCTGCCGCAACTGCGTGGACGTGTGCCCCACGCATGCCATCACGATGCCGGTGTTCGTCGGCAAGAAGGCGGCCAAGACGGTCGTGGAAATTCCCGATCCGGTCATGGACGAGCTGGAACCGAAGCTGGACTAGCGACTTGTTGGGGCGGCCCGCGGAACCCGTGATCACCGCCCGCTGCGCGCTTTATCCTCCTGCGAACGCGGCAAAAGAAACAGCGGAGATGACGCACATGAGTCGGTACCATCCCGGTATCGCTGCTGCTGAAGTGGAAGCTGTTTCTTAACGGCCGCGTTCTCCGGAGGGCGCGCAGAGGTCGGTGATCACGGGTTCCGCGGGCCGCCTCGCGAGGTGGCATCTGGCTGCAAAGGCGGGAAGGACTTTGGGAGAGGTTCGACTGTCTTGGAAGAGGAGAAACAATGGTTGAGACGATTGATGCGGGGGCCCATCGCTATGTGGGGGCCGCGTTTACGGTCGTGGACAGCGGGGCCATTCGGGTGCATCGGGAGCGGTGCGCGAAGGTGCGCAACCGCAATGTGGACTGCCTGAAGTGCGCGGCGGCGTGCACTTCAGGGTGCATTTCTTTGGATGATGGCGAGTTGGTGATCGATGCCTCGAAATGCGTCGGCTGCGGCACCTGCGCCACGGTGTGCCCCACGTGCGCTTTGGAATCTTTGAATCCGTCGGACGCCGAGTTGAAGGTCGCCTGCCTGCGCGCCGCGCGCGGTGACGAGGTGGTCATTGTCTGCAGCCAGATGGAGGCGGCTTTGGGCGATTTGCTGGTGCCTGGTGTTGCGGCGTCCGTGATTTGCGCAGGGCGCGTAGATGAGTCGCTTCTGGCGGGGCTCGCCGCCGAGGGCGTGGGCCGTGTGACGGTGCTCTGCGGCGACTGCGAGCGTTGCGCCCAGCGCCACGGTCGCGACACGGCGGAGCTCGTGGCCGAAACGGCGCGTCAGGTGCTCGGCGCTTGGGGCAACGAGCTGGAAATCGTCGTGACCGACGTGCCTCCGGTGGGCGTTCTTGCTGATGGCGTCGATACCGGAGCCGTCGAAGCTGCCCGCGACGCCCACTTTGCCCAAGAGCCGGCTTGCCCGCCTGTTCGCGAAGCTGAAGAATTTCTCACCGGTTCATCTGTAGAGGCGGATGCCCTGCGCCGTCCCGCCCATTCCCTCCATGTCATGAAGGACGGCACGCTGCCGCACTTTATTCCCGATCGGCGCGAGCGATTGCTGGACGCATTGGCGCAGCTAGGGGAGCCTGCGAGCGGCAAGCTGGAGACCCGCCTGTGGGGTGCGGTGGTCATCGACGGCACGAAGTGCGTTTCTTGCCGCATGTGCGCGACATTCTGCCCTACCGGCGCCATCGCGAAGTTCGACGACGCCGACGGCACCCTAGGCGTTGCCCACACCCCGGGCGACTGCGTGAAGTGCGGCAGCTGTGGGGACGTGTGCCCGGCCGGCGCCATCACGCTGCTCGATGCCGTGCCTGTAAGCTGGCTCACCGACGGCAGCCGCCACCGTTACGTCATGACGCCGCGCCCCGTGAGCCTTACCGACAACCCACACCAGATCCTCGACACCTTCCGCCTCGACTTCAACGGAGACATCTTCGAACGGTAGGGGAGCCGCACCGATCGCCGGGGCCCTCCGCGCAGGGAGTCGGCGAGCCGTTAGCGAGCCGTCCTTCCACGGCGTCTCGCCGAAGCCCGCACGGCGGCGACGGGATCGTCGTGCGGCGAACTTCAGACTTCTCCGCAAAGCAGGAGAGGTCGCATCTCCCGACTGCCCCGGCATCCGCCCCGGCAGCCACGCGACCTCGATCTGCCCCAGCCCCCGGCGCCCCTATCCTCTTCACGGCGCCGGGGGCGTTTTATACCAAGGGCAAGCGCAGAGTGAAGGTGGTGCCTTCTTGTGCGGTGCTGGTGACGGCGATGGTGCCCTTGTGGGCTTGGGCGATGTCGCGGGCGATGGCCAGCCCCAACCCGTAGCCGCCGGCGCCGTCGTTTTCGCTGTCGACGGCGTTGTGGGTGCGGGCTTTGTCAGCGCGATAGAAGCGGTCGAACAGGTGGGGCAGGTCGGCCGCATCGATGGGCTCGCTGCTGTTGCGCACGGAAAGGACGGCATCTCCCGTCGCAGCCCGCAGCGTCACGGCCACGGTGCCCCCGGGGTCGGTGTACTTGCAGGCGTTGTCCAAAAGCACGGCCACGGCCCGTTGGAGGCGCGCGGCGTTGCCCCTGTTAGCGCTACCGCAAAATCAGCCGAACGCGCCACTCTATCCCGCCGGCGGC
>OLND01001634.1_pt1 | contig 22573 bp, 21 predicted proteins | sample 1672031 | NCBI WGS metagenome assembly OLND01 (sample SAMEA3136638, study PRJEB25190) | human gut metagenome | biome: human gut; feature: human-associated habitat; material: faeces | place: Austria | collected 2013 | reverse complement strand
AAATCTGACAGGTATCAAGAACGGCCAGGTGAAGCATGCGCCGAGACTTCAGGAAGCGTTATTACATATGCTCAACTGGATTGGTGACAGAGAGTATAAAGTCTATGTCTGGAGTGGAAGTGACCGTGCCCAGATTCTTCATGAGATAAAAGCAAAAAATATTGTAGATGAAAAGGTTGCGTCCTTTATGGAAGAATCCAGATGGGTAGACTATCAGGATATATTTATGAAGAGATATGAGATGTCCAGAAAAATGAGTCTGGAAGAAGCATTGGGACGGGCTGACATAGATCCGGAGGGAAGATTCCACGATGGGCTAAACGATGCGGTCAATACAGGTCTGCTGATTGAAAAGTTAGAATTAAATCCAGATTATCAACTGGTAAGTTATGAGATGCCAGAGAAACCTTCCGAGCACCTTAGCAGTTCACTTGGAGAACTATTTGCCGGTATGGAGCTTAAGTTGGCGTAAGGATTAAATCGACAAAATACATAGCTGTACCATATTCTCCCCACCTGTGATACAATGAAACTATCATCAGGTGAGGAGAAAGACTGCGATGCCAAAAGGAAAGAATCAGAAGTTCAAATTATATCGACTTGCACAGATTATGTTAGAAAATACAGATGAAGAGCACTATATCACAATGTCGGAAATTAAAGAAAAGCTGGAAGAATACGAAGTCACTGCGGACCGGAAAAGTATTTATAATGATCTGAAAGATCTGGAAAAGCTGGGGATAGAAGTGGAAGGCGAGCCGGTTGGAAACCGCTATCATTATCATGTGGTAGAGCGACCATTCGAACTTCCGGAATTAAAGCTTCTGGTAGATGCGATTCAGTCTTCAAAATTCATCACCCAAAAGAAGACAAATACACTGATTAAAAAGCTGGAAAAACTGGTCAGTAAATATGACGCACAGAAATTGCAGCGACAAGTCTATGTGTCCGGCAGAATCAAGGCCATGAACGAAAGCATTTATTATACAGTTGATGCAATTCATAATGCCATATCCGAGAACCGGAAAATCAAGTTCCAGTATTATCAGTGGAATGTGAAAAAAGAAATGGAGCTTCGGCATGACGGCGCCTGGTATCATATCAGTCCATGGGGACTTTCTTGGGATGATGAGAATTATTATATGATCGGATATGATACAGAGGCGCAGCTGATCAAGCATTACCGGGTGGACAAGATGCTGCATATCCGGATGTCGGATGAATCCCGTGAGGGAAAAGAACACTTCAAGAAGCTGGATATGGCAGATTATGCCAAGAAGAGTTTCGGAATGTTCAGGGGAAAGGAAACGTCTGTAAAGATGCTGGTAAATAACAGCCTTGCGGGTGTGATCATTGACCGGTTCGGGAAAGATGTGATGATGATTCCGGAAGATGAGGATCATTTCCGGGTGAATGTGGACGTGCATGTGAGCAAACAGTTCCTGGGATGGGTATTCTCGCTGGGGGAAGCAGTTAAGATCATTGGACCGGATGAGGTTGTGGAGCAGATGCGGGGAGAGGCCCGGAGGCTTATGGAGCAGTATGGGGAGTAGGAAAATCTAATGACAGTGTAGTTGACAAAAGCATTAAAAAAACTTATCATGATAGTATCAAATGATACCAATTGGAGGGAATAATTTGCAAGATAAAACCAAACCACGAATTGAAAGTGAAATAGAAGTTAAGGCTTATATACAAAACTTAAAATTTGCACTTAATAATGGTGCAAAGATCGATTTTCAGGTTAGACGTCTTGTAGATGAGAAGCGTGATGAAAAATATTCTAACCAATATACTGTGAACAAGCTATTTCCAGATGAGAACCCAGAAGAGGCATTAAAACGAGAATTATTGACTCTTACAGTGGAAGATTATATGCAAACGGTAAAAGATTATCGTTTTCCAAAAAGAAGCGAAATGCGAGAATTTGGAAAAGTTTATAATGGAACGGAAGATGTATATATTAAGATACGGGTAGAAGTATTAGGGGCATATGGCAGTACGACAACATTTGTAATGTCATTTCATTTTGCTGAAAAAGCATTCACAGCAGAAATGTTCCCATATAAAAAATAGTAGGAGGTGTTTTCATGGACATGAAAATTATTAAAAGTGAAAAACGAATGTGCACATGTTGTATGGAAGAACATGAAGTGAAGACAGTTCTTGTTAAAGAAAAAGCAACTTTTAAGAATATTAAAGTTGATTATGAAGCGTCTTATTTGTATTGTGATATAGCGGAAGAAGTGTATATGGATGAAAAGCAAATGCAGGAAAATGATATAAGATTAAAAGATGCATATAGGGAAAAAGAAGGTCTTTTGACATCAAAGCAGATAAGAGATATAAGGGTAAAATATAATATAAGCCAGAGTGATTTATGTGTGTTGCTTGGGTGGGGGGCTAAGACAATAACCAGATATGAAAGTCATCAGGTACAAGACAAGGCACACGATACAATTTTGAAAAAAATTGATCAGGATCCAGAGTGGTTCTTATCCTTGTTGAATGATGCCAAATCAAATTTATCAATTGAGTCATATCAAAAATATTTACAGGCAGCAACTTCGTTATATGAAGAAGATAGGGATATATATTTAAGGAAAGCAATTGAAGCCAGTTATGCAAAATTTCAGGAAAATAAAATGTTTAATGGGAATCAATCACTTTCGCTTGATAAAGTTGTAGATGTGATAAGATATTTTGCAGCCTCTTTGAATGTTACAAAATTATACAAAGTAAAACTTATGAAGTTAATGTGGTATGCAGATGTGTTGTCATATAAAATGAGAGGTTTTGCAATTACAGGGTTAGTGTATCAGGCATTGCCGATGGGAGCAGTACCAATTGGTCATAATTCGATTATAGATTTAAAGGATGTTCCTTGTGAAGAAGTTGACATGGGTGAAACTTATGCCTATCATTTTGCATTAACAGGAAAACAGAGTTTTTTATCATTGTCAGATGAAGACAAAAAAATATTGGATATAGTAATAGAAAAACTTGGAAAGATGAGTAAAAATGATATTATAAATTTTATGCATAGAGAACGGGCATATATAGAAACTACTCCTAGAGATATTATAGAATTTAAGTATGCAGAGAATTTGCAAATATAAACATGTGAATGAAAAAAGTAATTATATATAAAAGTAATATGGATCCGGATGGCATAGTTCTTTCTGGATCTTATTTTATATCTGTTAAAATGACAAGAATGTAAACTAGAATAAAAAATAAGTTGACAATCAAAGCGAAATACGATAAATTGTTAACCATAAACGGAAAGGAAGGTTAACAATTTAATGAACACAAAAACAAAAAAATTATCCACCGTAAGTATGGTATTATGCGGAATGTTTGCAGCGCTGGTTGCCATAGGAGCATTTATCCAGATCCCGGTTCCATATATGGATTATTTCACACTTCAGTTCTTTTTCGTACTGCTTGCAGGATTGATTCTGGGGGCTGATAAGGGAGCAATATCTGTAGGATGTTATGTATTACTGGGACTTGTCGGAGTACCAATCTTTGCAGCAGGCGGAGGAATCGGATACATATTCCGGCCAAGCTTTGGTTATCTGGTCGGATTCATTGTAAGCGCATATGTAACCGGAAAAGTATGCGAAAAGCTGAAAGCAAGTTACAAGAACTATCTGCTTGCCTGTCTTGCAGGATTTGTTGTGACATATGCAATCGGAATCGTGTATAAATTCATAATCTTGAACTTTTATGCACATACACCGGCAACGCTAGGCGTGATCTTTTTGTCCTGCTTCCCATTAGATATGCCTGGAGATTTTGTATTATGTCTGCTGGCAGCCGGTGTGGGACTTAGAATGCGAAAAAGCGGATTTTATCTGAGTTAATAAAAAAAGGGGCATGAGATTATGGCAAAAGGAATATTTGTGACGGGCACCGGCACAGATGTAGGAAAGACGTATGTCACAGCATTAATCGTGAAAAAGCTGGCGGATGCAGGAATTCATGCAGGCTATTATAAGGCTGCATTATCAGGCGCAGAGTCCATAGAAGAAAGTGACGCAGGCTATGTAAAGAAGATTGCCGGTATCACACAGGAAGACAGCAGCTTACTGTCATATCTGTATCAAAACGCAGTGTCTCCGCATCTGGCTGCCAGAATAGAAGGGAATCCGGTTGATCCGGAAACGGTAAAAGCAGATTTTGACAGGGTAAAGAAAGAGTACGATTATGTCACGGTAGAAGGAAGCGGCGGCATTGTATGTCCGATCCGCTGGGATGAAGAGCATGAGATCCTGCTGGAAGACATTGTGAAAATGCTGCATCTGAATACTCTGGTGATCGCAGATGCCGGACTTGGCACGATCAATGCGGTTGTCTTGACCGTAGAATATATCCGGAATCATGGAATGGATGTAAAAGGAATCATTCTGAATCATTACTCGGGTGGGGCGATGCAGGAAGATAATGAGAAAATGATCGAGAGATTAACGGGAGTCCCGGTGATTGCCAGGGTAAGAGATGGTGCTAGGGAGCTTGAGGTTGATCTGGAAGTGTTGAAAAGGGTGTATGATTGATGATGAGAAGAGGGAATTGACTGCGGTTGATTTCCTTTTTTGATGTATGGAAATAAAAAGAGGTGAGAATATTATGCCCCACCATCTGAATTATACTATACACATTAAAGGGAATAAAACAGAATTCCGGGAGATAAAAGTAATTATAAGACAACAAATCAAATTCAGATGAACACGTTTTTTAAGCGCGAAAGGAGCACACACAATGGCAAAAATATTTATCACCCTGACAGGAACAAAACACTACTTCGGAAATGATTTTCTGGAAAAAGGTATGAAGATCAGATTAGAAAAAGAACCGGATAATGAATATGACAAGGAAGCAATCAAAGTAACGTATGAAGGACTTGGGAAGATCGGTTATGTGGCAAATAGTTCGTATACAGTCATCGGTGAATCTATGAGTGCAGGCCGCCTGTATGACAAGATTGGTGACACGGCATATGCGAAGGTGGTATTGGTTACACCGGCAGGAACAATCTGCAAGATCTGTAAAAAGAGTCTGAAAAGTGAACAGGAGGAAACAGCCTGGATTACCTTGTGATAGATTTAGAAATGAATTTTTGAAATTCGATGAATATAAAAAAGAAACGAGCACCCCGCTTGAGCAACAGCTGTACGGTAACAAACCCATTTCTTTGTATAGAATATTACTTTATTTGATGATAAATGTCAATTGTATTAGAAGAAGTCGTAGAAATATGACTTCTTCTTGTACGTCAATGGTTAGCGAAGTATAATGAATATAAGAGATTTTCAGTAAATACATCGAAGAGGAAAATTGAAATGACAGAAGAAACAATCAAAGAAATATTAAAATTTCGAGACGACAGAGACTGGAAACAATTCCACAACCCGAAAGATCTGGCAATCTCCATTTCACTGGAGGCAGCAGAACTTCTGGAAGTATTCCAGTGGAGTGGCGCAGATGTCTTAAATGAAGGAAAACAGGAGAAAATAAAAGAAGAACTGGCGGATGTTGTGAATTATTGTGTCTTGCTGGCAGATGCTTGCGGACTGGATCTGGATGAGATCGTGCGGGAGAAGATCAGGGTGAATGCAGAGAAGTATCCGGTGGAGAAGGCTAAGGGGAAGAGTGCGAAGTATGATAAACTGTGATGGAATAGGGGGGCATAGAAAATAGTCATTGACAGACATTTATACATGAATTATTATTTTATTAACGCAATGCGTCTAGAAGGTGATCTAATGAGTCGAGGAAAAGAAGTAAAAGAATTACGGGAAAAAATGGGAATGAACAGGAGAGAGTTTAGTGATTATTATGGTATACCGTATCGTACTGTTCAAGATTGGGAAGCTGAGAAGAGAGAACTTCCGGAATATCTTTTACGTTTGATGAAATATCGGGCGGAAGTGGAAGATATGATGAAAAATAAGTCGTAAGACTTATTTTTTTGGATAAAGAATAACGCAATGCGTGTAGCACGATGAAAGTTGGAGAGGTTAAAATGAAAAGAAAAGTAAATGTAATAGAAGATTTAGATGGAAAGAAAACGGTTTTTATTCATGATATTCTTTTCAAAGGGAAGCGGGCGGTGAAATGGGATGAGGTCGAAAAGTATTTAAGGCAATATGTTGGTGACATTTGTACTATTGATGATAGTAATGAAGTTATTTACATAGGAGCAGACTTGCCAGATGAATATGCACATTCCAACTACACACATATTTTAAAAGGAGCAAATGCCAAAGCAAAGGCCAATGCTGCGCAGGGATTGCCAGAGCTTATTAAAATAGCTGATGGAAAGAAATTTACTGAGAATTATAAAGTAAAACATAATGTAGATGCCATGTATGGTTGGTATCGTTATTCATCGAGATTTGCTTTACCTGTGTTTGGTGAAGATGGAGAAATTACACGATATAATGTGTTTAATGTAATTATGATCATCAGACATGCCAGAGATGGGAAAAAGTACCTTTATGATATAATAAATATAAAAAAAGAAACGAGCACCCTTTTCCAGTCCGAAGACATTACTCAGTAAAAAACCCATTTCTTATATATAATATTAACCTGTTTGTTAATGAAAGTCAACTACAAAAAATGAAAAGATGAAAGTTGTATAGGCAGGCACGGTACAGTATAATTAATATATCGCTTTAACTCAAAAACATAATGTAAGGAGCACCCCTATGTCCACACCCCATAAAGAAAAAATAATCCGCGTCCTTCAACTTTTCCAGACCACCGATGAGAAGACGCCGATGAATGCAGTGCAGATAAGCCAGAAACTGGAAGAAGAATACGGAATGGAAAATGTACACCGTACATCCATTTATGACGATGTGCGTTTGTTGCAAAGCTGCGGTTATCCGATTAAGCAGGCAGAAAATTCACATAAAGGATGGTATATGGAGAAACATTTGCTGGAAGACTGGGAAATTAAGCTGATGTTAGATTCGGTGCAACAGGCAAGGTGTGTGTCCGTTCACGAAGCGAATGAGATTCGAAATAAGCTGTTAAATCTGACGAGTCAGAGAGGACGAAGCAGATTTTCGCATATGATTATGCCGCTGCCCGGAAATGTCAGGGGTGTCGGTCAGATCGTTAGAAAAAGGAAAGTATAAAGCGGTATTTAAAAAGATGGACAGCGTGACATTGGTTGGCTGTTTTGTACAATATGCGAATAGATTTAAAGTCATATCACCGGAGAGTCTGAAAGGTAAAATTATAGAAAATTTAGAACAGGCACAAAGCATATATAGTGAGTAAGAAAAGTCCTACATATAATATGTGGGATTTTTTTGAAGTAAGATACATAAGTGTTGCGATATTACGACAGTAGATTTGCTAAAATGATAATAACTATGAATGATACGACGAGAAATTTAATCTTGCCGTTGGAATTTGGACTGGAGATATATTCTGATTATGAACAAGTATTTGTCAGGATGAAATTTCGTGATAACCAAGATAAGAAGATTCAAAGGAAACATCGATGGAGAGTGATTCGAACTTGTAAATTATCACTTCGGAAAATATTGTTGTTCAGAAAAGAATATGTGAATAAAATGTATGGTTTAATGTCAGAAGAAACATTTGATAATATAATGAGAGAATTCAAAGAAGAGAGTGATAAGTAATAAAAGGTGAAGAAAGATAATGGTTATTAAGTTGCTGAATGCTTTGTGAAGGAGAGTATACTCTTTCTTGTATCCATCCACTCCCATGCAGTATAATAAATACAAGACAATATTGGAACAAGTATCACACCCTCAGGAGGCAATCGTGAACGCAAGAAACGAAACCACAAAATCAACCACAACACTAGACTACTACAACAAAAACGCAAAAAAATTCATCACCGGCACTATATCTGTAGACTTCGGAATCGTGCAGAATCGCTTCCTGGACAAATTACATCCAGGAGCGGAAATCCTGGACTACGGCTGCGGTTCCGGCCGCGACACAAAATATTTTCTGGAGCAAGGCTGCAAAGTCACTGCCATAGACGGTTCACGGGAACTATGCAAACTTGCAAGCGAATATACAGGCATCCAGGTAAAACACATGCTGTTCCAGGACCTGGATGAAAAAGAAGCCTACGACGGAATCTGGGCATGCTCGTCAATCCTTCATGTTCCGGCAAATGAACTGCGAGACATTATAAAGAAGATGGCAAACGCTCTTCGAGCCCACGGAATCATTTACACATCTTTCAAGTACGGGACATTCGAAGGGGAACGAAACGGCAGATATTTTACGGATATGACAGAAGAGACATTTGCAAAATTGATTCAGGATATGGATGAATTAGAGATAGAAGAACAATGGATTACATCAGATGTACGTCCGGGGCGGGGAGAAGAAAAATGGCTCAATCTAATTTTGAGGAAAGAATAGATACATATGAGATCGAATCTACGAATGTAATGACCGGGGATAGAGACCGGAGCCGGTATCTATATTATCAACTGAAAATGAGTATGGCAAAGGCGAAGCAGATTGATATCATCGTCTCATTTCTGATGGAGTCAGGTGTGCGGATGCTCTTAAATGATATGAAGTGGGCGCTGGAGCGGGGCGTGAAGATCCGTATCCTGACGGGAAATTATCTGGGGATCACACAGCCGTCGGCTTTATATCTGATCAAGAGCGAGCTCGGTGACCGTGTGGATCTGCGCCTGTATAATGAAACATCACGCTCATTTCATCCAAAATCTTATATCTTTCATTATGAATCTTCGAATGAAATATACATCGGATCATCGAACATTTCCAAAAGTGCGTTAACTTCAGGAATCGAATGGAATTACAGATTCAGTGATACGCTGGACAAAAAGAATTATGAATTGTTCTATGCTACATTTGAAGATCTGTTTCTGAACCATTCGATCATTATAGATGATGAAGAATTAAAACGATATTCCAAGGCATGGAAGAAGCCGTCGGTGTCGAGGGATCTGGCGAAATATGACGCTACAGAAGATGGAGAGGACAGGAATGCTGAAAATGTCCGAATGTTGTACCGTCCGCGGGGAGCACAGATAGAGGCACTGTATGCGTTACAGGAAAGCCGCATGGAAGGGGCGACGAAGGGACTTGTATATGCGGCCACCGGAATCGGAAAGACATACCTTGCTGCATTTGATTCGGTAAAATATGAACGGGTGTTATTCGTTGCACACAGAGAAGAAATCCTGAAGCAGGCGGCGGTTTCTTTCAAAAATGTGCGGAACTCGGAGGATTATGGATTCTTTGACGGAAAAGAAAAGGATACGGATAAATCCGTTATCTTCGCATCGGTGGCGACACTCGGGAGACCGGAATATTTGAACGAGGCATATTTTCCGGCAGATTATTTTGACTATGTGATCATTGATGAATTCCATCATGCGGTTACAGATCAATACCGGAGAATCGTAGATTATTTTCAGCCGCAATTCTTACTGGGATTAACAGCAACACCGGAAAGAATGGACGGAAAAAATATCTACGAAATCTGTGATTATAACGTGCCATATCAGATTTCATTAAAAGAAGCGATCAACAAAGGAATGCTTGTACCATTTCACTATTACGGCGTGTATGATGAGACGGATTATTCCGGACTGCGGATCGTGAAAGGACGCTATGATGAGCAGGAGCTGAATCAGGCTTATATCGGAAATGAGAGAAGATATGATCTGATTTACAAATATTATCGAAAATATCGTTCTTCGCGTGCAATCGGATTCTGCTGTTCCAGACAGCATGCAGAAGACATGGCGAAAGAATTCTGTCAGAGAGGAATCGCATCCGCAGCAGTATACAGCGGTGAAAATGGAGCATATGCCGAGGAGCGTAACGAAGCTATCCGCAAATTGAAGAACGGAGAGATCCGGGTGATCTTCTCTGTGGATATGTTCAATGAAGGTGTGGATATCGCTTCCTTGGATATGGTAATGTTCCTGCGTCCGACGGAATCCCCGGTCGTATTCCTGCAGCAGTTGGGACGGGGACTTCGTCTATATAAAGGAAAAGAATATCTGAACGTATTGGATTTCATCGGAAATTATGAGAAAGCGGGGAAGACACCGCTGTTGTTAAGCGGAGAGCAGTCATTTAGCAAGAAAGGATCCTGCGAGTATCAGGATCTGGAATATCCGGATGATTGCATCGTAGATTTCGACATGCGTCTGATTGATCTGTTCAAGGAAATGGATAAGAAGAAATTAACGCTGAAAATGCAGATCCGGCAGGAATATTATCGTGTGAAAGAACTGCTGGACGGAAAGCGGCCGAGCAGAATGGATTTATTCACTTATATGGATGATGAGATTTATCGGATTTGTGTCAGCGGCAGTCATGCGAAAGAAAATCCATTCCAGCATTATCTTGATTTCCTGTATGAACTTGGTGAATTGTCAGAGAATGAGCAGGAGTTATATGCGGGAATCGGTCGAGAATTCATTCAGACGATCGAAACTACGGAGATGCAGAAAGTGTATAAGATGCCGATCCTTTACAGTTTTTATAATCATGGAGATATCCGGCTTGCGGTTACGGATGAAGAGGTATTGGAGAGTTGGAAGGAATTCTTTGATACCGGGACGAACTGGAAGGATTTCCCGAATGTGAATACTTATGAGGATTATAAGAAAGTGACGGATAAGCAGCATCTGAGTAAGGCGAAGCGGATGCCGATTCGATTCCTGAAGGCGTCAGGGAAGGGATTCTTTGTGGAGAAGGATGGATATGTTTTGGCGTTGAGGGATGAAATTGGAGAAGTTGTTGGGAATATGGCGTTTGGCGAGCAGATGGGGGATGTGCTTGGGTATCGGAGTTTGGAGTATTATCGGCGGAGGTATGAGAAGGAAAAGTAGAAATAAAGTGAATTATAGCAGAAAGAAGCAGGTTTTTATAAATATGATAGAAGAGCAATAAAATGCAATCGCTTTTTTAGTTATATATGTTAATGTAATGTAAAGTGTTTGATAAAAGGAGAGGCTTAAGATAAATATATTTTGAAACTTATAGAGTAATTCGAAAGTAAAAATATTTATACAAAGGGATTATAGGAGAAAAAGGAATGTACATAGAGATAGAAAGTTTTGGAGAAATAGTAAAAAATATATATTTCGAGTTGAAAAATATGACAGAAAAAGAAATAATAGTTATTTTAGATCCAGATATGATAGAGTCGAATGAAGGAGGTAGGTTGGAAGTAGGAGAAAATTTTAAAATATATATAGTCGACAAATCAAGGGAAGATATAGTTTTACACGAATTTTTTCATATTTATTTCAGACTAAAACAATATCCATCGGTATATTATTATCCAGATATGATAGAGAAGAATTGTTACAAGTTGGGGTGTGTAATTGCTGATTGGGTTATTCATAAGTTGATTTTAGAAGAAGAAGAGAAAAGAAATATAAAGCTTAATTTGCAAAACGAAGAAATACTAAAAAAATTAAACGGATTAATAGAAAATTTTGAGATAAAAGAAAGAAAAGATTATATGGATTTAATCATAACATGTGTTACATATTATTTTGAATGTACAGAAAAAGAATTTGTAATAACATTATTAGAAAAAAATTTTCCAGAGATATATCATTGGCAAAAAGAATTGATTGATATTGTTGAAAAAATGCAGATACCGAATTCACCGTTTAGGGTTGGTAGAACTATAACAAAATTATATAAAAAAATTGATGATATAGCATTAAATTTTAAATTAGATACTATGGAATTATACAAAAATATAATGTTAGAAACGATATTTACAAAACGTCAATTGAATTTAAATATGGAACAAGTTTTTAATTTTGAACAATTAAAAAATGGACAAAAATATTTAGAACTAAAGGCAACAAAGCAAAATGGTGTATATATTATGCCGGAAGATGAAGAAGAAAGAATAATGAAAATGACGGTAAGAGAATTTTATAATTATAAAAATGCCCCTTTATTAATAAAAAAATGAAGGGATTACTTCTTTTGATACATATCTTTTGATACATATCTTTTGATGCAAACTTTTTTATGTGTGAAGTAAGTGTTTGATTTTGAGCTCGAGCTGGAAAAGTAAATAATTTATAGAGGATTGAATGGAATGATTTACAGTATAAGTTTTGTTTGATATTTAGTATGGCGCGATTAAAAAGGCAACTTAAAAGGGAGTTGCCTTTTTGATGCAAAAAAATAATATAAGCGCAAAAAAACTAACAAAGCTTTTATAAACATGATATAATTATAAATGAACAGAAAATAAGTTTGAGGAGTAGTAAATGGATGGCAGTTTCATATAAAAAGCTTTTTAAAATATTAATTGATAGAAATATGAAAAGAAAAGATCTTCAGAAAATTACAGGTATTAGTTATGCAACAATCACGAAATTATATAATGGTGATAATGTTACAATGGAAGTAATTGAAAAGATATGCACGCACATGGACGTAAAAGTAGATGATATATTAGAATTTGATTTGAATGAAAGTCACGGCATTATTGAGCCGATTAAACCGATAAAAAATTATCCGCTTAAAAAGGAAAATATATTCAGGCTGGGAGAATTATTTTGTGGACCAGGTGGGTTAGCGTGTGGTGCATTAAGATCGACAAGCAATGATGGAAGATTATCAGTTGAGCATGCATGGGCTAATGATTATGATTATGATACATGTGAAACATATAGAAAAAATATATGTCCAGATAATCCTGCAAGTGTTTATTGGGGAGATGTTAGAGAATTAGACATAAAGGCATTGGGAGAAATAGATGCTTTTTGTTATGGATTTCCATGCAATAGTTTTTCGAGTGTTGGAGAACACAAGGGATTAGCAAATGAAAAATTCGGCCAGTTGTATTGGTATGGTATAGAGGTGCTGAGAACATATCGACCTAAGTGGTTTATGGCAGAAAATGTGTCCGGGATTAGATCAGCAGGATCTGGAGATTTTAAAGTAATATTAAATGATATGAGAGAGGCAGGGTATAATCTTACTGTAAATTTATATAAGGCAGAACAATATGGAGTTCCGCAAACAAGACATAGGGTAATTATCGTTGGGATTAGAGATGATCTTCCTGTGGAGTTTCATGTACCAGATCCGAAACAGTATTCTCAGTGCGATATTACATCGCGGACAGCATTGAAAGAAATACCTGAGAATGCACCAAATAGTAAAGAAAGAAAAATATCTGAGAAAGTAGTTAAAAGATTATCTTATATTTTACCGGGTGAAAATGTCTGGCAGGCAGAAGAAAGGTTGGGAGATAAATTTCCGAAAGAGTTAAAGATTAATACAAAGACAAAAATAAGTCAGATATATAGAAAGTTAGATCCAGATAAGCCAGCCTATACGGTGACTGCGGCAGGAGGCGGTGGAACTTTCATGTATCATTGGACAGACAGAGAACTTACTAATAGAGAAAGAGCGAGAATACAAACATTTCCAGATACTTATGAATTTGTAGGAAATTACAGTAGTGTACGTAAACAAATTGGTATGGCTGTTCCATGTAATCTTTCAGAAGTGGTCATAACAGCAATACTTAATAGTTTTGCCGGCATTGAGTATCCATGGGTTGAACCCAATATTAATGAATAGGCGGTGATATTATGTCGAATTATTGGTGGGTTACAAGACCAAAGAGAAAGCTTAATAGTGTTCCAGAAGTATTGTCAACATTTGCTGAAATGTCACTAAATCAACAATGGGCGGGACAGAGAACATCACAGTTATCTTTGGAGGAAGCGTTAGAAAAGTCGGGATTAAAACGACAAGGTGAAAGAAGAGATCAAGGAGCAGGAGGAGCGAGAACATATAAGGCATGGCTTGTTAGTCTTGGCTTAATATTTACTCAAGAATCTACAAAACAGATAAAATTAACATTGGCTGGAGAAGCAATTATAAATGGGGATAATCCAGTTGATATACTAAAAAATCAGGTTTTAAAATACCAATTTCCATCAGCATTTTCAATTGGCAGAAATGTAGATGTGTCTGCTAGATTTAAAATTCATCCTTTTGTATTCTTGCTGAAATTATTGATGGACAATAGAATACAATATTTGAATACGAATGAAATTGCGGATATCGTTATGGTTGAAGCCGAAAACGAGAGTGATAGCTGTTATGAACATATTGTAAAGAGAATAATAGAGTACCGGAGTTTTGGAAAACAAATATTACCAGAGGATTTTGGTGAAAAATATGGTGTTAAAAGTGGATCTACGAATTTAAATGATGTGGCTAATACAATGATGAATTGGTTGGATTATACTCAATTAACATATAGAGAAAAAGGAAAAATATATGTAGTTGGGGAACGTAAATCAGAAATTATGGATATAATAGGACACCCTATGCCTTTTATTGAACGACCGCAAAATCATGAATATTTTCAGAGAAAATACGGAGTTGATCCGAAACATAATAAAGACACAAGAAATCTTACAAATACCAAAACCATTACCTCTAAGATGTTGGCAGAACAACAAATTGTAAAAGCATATATTACAGCATCACTTACTCGCCCAATTACGGAAATAGATGGCAGAGTGGTTGATTTGATTGCTTCAAGTACGGGACTGAAAGAATCATTTGTTTTGGAAATACTTCAAAAAAGATTTCCAAGAGGATCGATAGGAGCATTTATGACGCAATATTATGAAATGGCATTTAAAGGTCGGGAAGAGGCAACAGAATTTGAAAAAGCGACTGTTGAATTATTTCGTGATGTGTTTAAATTTAAAACAAAACACGTTGGTCCTATAGGGTTAACACCAGATGTGTTGATTGAATCAGAAGATGTGGGATTTGTGGGAATTATTGATAATAAAGCTTATAGTAAATATAGCATCAGCAATGATCACCATAATCGCATGGTTCACAATTATATAAATGGATTGGGAAATTATTATAAAGGGAAAAAGGATTTGGCGTTTTTTTCATATATTGCAGGTGGATTTGGAATAAATATTGACTCACAGATAAAAAGTATTGTTGATGAAACTGAAATATGTGGAAGCTGTATTAATGTACATAATATGATTGAATTAGTTAAAAGAAATGAAAAGCGAGCATATTCACATGAAGATATGAAAAAAATCTTTTCGGTAAACAGGGAAATTTTATTATCTGATTTATGTTAGTGGGGCGTTTATGGAAGATAGAACGGGAAAGAAATGGTCTAGAGAAGAAACAATATTAGCATTTGAACTATATTGCCGCACACCTTTTTCGAAAATATCGAAAACAAATGAAGATATTATTAATCTTGCTATGTTACTAGGACGTTCACCGAGTTCTGTTGGATTAAAAATGGCAAATTTAGCTCATTATGATCCTGAAATAAGGAAGAAAAAATTAGCAGGGATGTCTCATGGGAGCAAGCTGGACGCGGAAATTTGTATGGAATTTGCTGGAAATTGGGAGACACTTTCATTTGAAGCAGAAGAAATATTAGCGAGGAAAAGGGTGTTTCTTTAGAAAAAATGTTGGGAATAGAAGAAGAGTTTTCGGATATTCCTTTAGGAAAATATAGAAATATAAAAATGAAACAAAGAGTTGGTCAATATTTTTTTAGAACGGCAATATTAAACTCTTATGCAAACAGATGCTGTATTACCGGAATAAATGAGCCCAAGTTATTAATTGCCAGTCATATAAAACCTTGGAAAGTCAGTGATGAAAAAACTGAACGTACAAATCCGAGAAATGGATTGTGTTTAAATGCACTTCATGATAAAGCATTTGATAAAGGACTAATAACGATAAACAATAATTATGAGATTATCATATCTTCTCAATTGAAGAATGCAAACATGGATCAGACGACAAAAGATTGGTTTATGATGTATGATCATAAAGAAATTATAAGACCGGATAAATTTTTACCGGATAGAAAATTTATAGAATATCATAATGATGTTATTTTTCAGAAGTAAGGAGATGAATTATAACATTGGATAATTTAACAGCCGAGCAACGACGGAAAAATATGCGCCATATAAAAAGTAAAGATACTTCGATTGAAGTTAAACTAAGAAAAGAGTTATGGAATAGAGGGTATCGTTATAGAAAAAATGTGAGTAATCTACCCGGAAAACCGGATATTGTATTGACAAAATATAAGATTGCAATTTTTTGTGATAGTGAATTTTTTCATGGAAAAGATTGGGAAGTTTTGAAACCACGACTGGAAAAAAGTAATAATGCAGATTATTGGGTAAAAAAGATAAGTCGTAATATGGAACGAGATAACGAAATAAATAAAAAATTATTGTTTATGGGAGGGACCGTTATTCGTTTTTGGGGAAAAGATATTTTGAAAAATATAGATGATTGTATTTCTGTGATTGAAGATGTTATATGGGAACAAAAAACAACTTTTGATGAATATGAGATAATTGATAAAGAGGATTTTAAATAAATTATGATAGATGTTAAATGTGAAAGATATGATAAATATTTGATTTATATATAAATTAGGTGAATTATATGAGTCCTATTGTAGAGAAAGATGTTTGTAAATATAGGATTCAAAAAGGATAAATTAAAAAGTAGAAGGAAAATGAGATTAGTATTATGAAGATATTTTCATTTTTTGCCGGTGTTGGAATGTTGGATTTAGGATTTCAGGAGGCGGGATACGAAATAGTATTTGTTAATGAATTTAAACAGGAATTTATGAATTCATATTGTTATGCGAGAAGAAATAGAAATTATAAACAACCTGTGTATGGACATCATGTAAATGACATTAATTATTTTTTGGAAGGTGCTGGTGAACGTATTTTTCAGCGATATATTGATCAAGAAAGACAAAATAATGAATTATTGGGGTTTATAGGTGGCCCGCCATGTCCAGATTTTTCTGTAGGTGGAAAGAATAAAGGAAGAGAAGGCGAAAATGGTAGATTAGCGAAAAGCTACATTGATATGATTTGTCGATTTGAACCAGATTTCTTTTTGTTTGAGAATGTAAAGGGATTGATAAAAACGCAAAAGCACAGAGAGTATTTTGAAGAACTTAAATGTACATTGAAAAGAAATAATTATATTTTATCGGAACAGTTAATGAACGCATTGGATTTTGGGGTACCTCAAGACAGAGAGAGAATTTTTCTGATGGGAGTACGTCAAGGGAGCAATTTGGCTAAAAGAATAATAAGTGTGAAAGAGACATTTGGTTTTCCATGGAATGTAAATCTGCCTTATGATTCTGTGATAGTAAAAAAGATGGACTGGCCCAAATCGCAAAAGTATTGTGAGAGGAGTAGAAGAAAATTTAAGTATAATGTTCCAAAAGACTTAACAGTAGAGTATTGGTTTAGAAAAAATAATGTATGTAAACATCCTAATCGGAGAGATGTATTTAAGGTGAGAGAGGGAAAAACTAAAATATCAACGATAAAAGAAGGAGATACCAGTAGAAAATCATTTAAAAGATTGCATAGATGGAAATATTCTCCTACGGCGGCTTACGGTAATAATGAAGTACATCTTCATCCTTATAAAACTCGAAGATTAAGTGTAGCTGAAGCAATGGCAATTCAGTCATTACCGGACTGGTTTGAATTGCCGACAAATGTATGTTTGAGTGCAAAATTTAAAATGACAGGAAATGGAGTGCCATATCTAATGGCTTTAGAAATTGCAAAAAAAATTGCGGATTATTTTGGGGAGGAAATTTTATGAAAAGTGTAAAAATGAAAATTAATCCTAGGATAATTGAACATTTAGGAAATGATTTGATTACTTCGGCATCGGTTGCAATTACTGAATTGATAAAAAATTCAATTGATGCACATAGTGAAGATGTTAATATTCAATTTTTTGATAATTTTGGATATGTAAAAACAAATGATAAATTGCTAGTTCCTTTAGATGAAAAAATTGTTTCGATATTGGAACAAGAAAGTTCAGAATTTGATATATTATTGGTCGAAGATTTAGGAATAGGAATGGATGAGGTACAATTACAAGAAGGGTTTCTAAATATAGGTACGGATATTAAACTTAAGGATACGGGAAAAGCAAATCTTGGAGAAAAAGGAATTGGTAGACTTGCAGCTCAACGGTTAGGCAAAAAACTTATTCTTGAGACTGCTTCAAAAAATAGTGAAAAAAGAAGAGTCGTTGTAATTGATTGGAATGAATTAGTTCATTCTGAAAAAATTGATGAATTTGAGTTTCCGTATTATGAATTCCCTAAGATGGCGAAATCTTACACTAGGATGTGGATAATAAATGTAAAAAAGGATGAACTGATTAATGAACCGTTACAATTAGAATTATTTGATGATAATAAAGTGACTTTGAAAGATGAGTTAAGAGCAGCAACAGCATTTTTGATATCCCCTTATGATAAAAATGTGAAAAATATAAAAATAATTTTTTACAATAATGGTAAACAAATTGAATCAGGTTTTGAATCAGAAATATTGAATTTTGCAGAAAGTGTTAATGCTTTCGAAATTAGAAGTAAAGATGGAAAAATAGAATTAAAAATGTGTTTGGAATTAACACCGCAATTTATTGAAAAAACACATAGATCATGTATTAAACCCGTTTCATATTTCCCTAAATATAAGAAAAATAAAGAAGAATATGTTCATATGTTTACTGAGTATAAAGACCGTTATGAAACATCCTTAAATGTTATTATTTCACAAGACGAATTAATAAACAAAATTAAAGAAAAAAGAAAAAAAGAATATTCAGATGTAAAAAATCAAGAAGCGTTGGAAATGTTTTTGATAGAGCAAGTTAAAAAAGCGCTTTCAAAATTAGAAGAAATATTGCCAATAGAAGGACGTGCATATAATTTTAAACAAGATAATATTATTGGAAAAACATATGTGGATTATGTAAAGTATTTACAAAAGAAAGAAAATTCAAAAGTAGAGAAGTATTCGTTAGATGATATCCAGAAATTTTTGGCTTTATATAATGGAATTAAATTGTATAGAAATGGATATAGAATAGGGGCACTTGGGAATAGAGATGATGATTGGATTGAAATGCAACAATATAGAACGTCTGGTCAACAATTTTATAGAATGAATCAGAGTAATACGGTCGGTTATGTTTCAATAAATGATCCTATGCAGACCAATATAAGAGAAATAAGTTCACGACTTGACGTAGTACAAAATGATGTGGCCAAAATATTTAAGGAAGTAATAATTATTATATTTAATTATTATTTTTATGATTTTAATCGTGCTGCAGATGATATAACAAAGTCCATTTTAAGCGATGAGGGAGTGCTTCAAGATGATACAAAAAAAGAAGTAAAACGAAGAAAGGATGAAAATAAAAGGCTAATAAAAGAAAATAAAAAGTTGTTACGAGAAATTAAGAAAACGAAAGAAATATTATTAGCTAAAGCGGTAGTGGTTGGAGATGAAGTAAATATATCGCAAGAAATTTATGATAAAGCAATAAAAACATTGGATTCCGTAGATACACAAGTTCAAATAACACAAGAACGACTCGGAAAAACACAGGAAGTATTAAATACAGCGGAAGCAGGACTTAAAGAAATACAAATTGAGGCTTTTAATAACTATAAGTTAATGGCTAATGGATTAATAACAGAGACTATGACTCATGAATTGCATTCAATTATTAATGATCGGAATATGTATAATATTGAAAATGATTTTGAAGTTTTAAAAGAATTTCTTTATGAGACTAATATGAGTTTATATAATAACAATCTTTTGCCTATAAAAGATCAAAGTGATATGTTGTTGGGAAAAATAGAAGATGTTGCGGATTTATATGAATTTTTGGAAAAGACATTTATAAAAAAGAATAATTATGATGAATATGCATGTGAAAACATAGGAATTGTTGTTAGTGAAATTGAAAAAAAATTGCAAAAAGAGCTTTCTAAAAATAACATATCTATACAGAAAAAAAATCTAAAAACACAATGGTATATGCCAAAGGGAGTTTTATTACATGTCCTGTATAATCTTTTTACAAATTCGATATATTGGATTGATATAAGAGAGAAAAGGGCTTTGAAAGAGAAAAATTATTCTGTTGAAAAGAATGAAATTATAGTTGAGCAAAAAACAGATACAAATATTTGGGTATATGATACTGGATTGGGTGTTTTGAAAAGAATGGAATATATTTTATTTGAGGCATTACAGTCTGGAAAAACAAATGATGGAAGAGGTATGGGATTGTATATAGTAAAGAAATTGTTGAAATCTTTTAATGCGGATATTACTTTGTTGGAAGAAAGAAATGAATGGGAAAATAGATATATCTTTTCTATTACTGTACCAAAAGATTGCGTTAGATAAGGAGAGGAGTTATGGAACAGGTAACATTTAGTGAATTCTATTCATTGATGGATATTGCTGGAATTATTATAGTTGAAGATACAATTGAATTTGATTTATCTAGAAAAGCGATCATGTATGATTATTTAATGTTAATAGATAATGATAAAAATAGAATAATAGATAATATTTATAATGAACAGACGAAAACTAAATTAAGGAAGATAGAAGAAGAATATGCAAAATGCAAGGACCAATTTCAATGGCAGTCGGTTCCCAAAAGAGACGTTGAGCATTATATTAGAAAGAATAATCTGAATGAACTTAAAAAAGCTATTGAAGATTTTTCTGAGGAAGAAGTAAAACAAAATACGGAGGTATTTAAAAGATTTGGCCTGGGAGTAAAAAGCGAAAACGCAACAGGATACAATGAATTGCTTGAAGGGGCCAATCATGAGAGTGTGAGTCTTCCGATAAGGATATATACAGATTTTACTGCATCAGAGCTTAAATATATAAGAGAAGACTTGAAAGAGTTTTCAGAAAATAATAAATTTTTTCTTTGTGTAATAGATAATTTTATGAAAGGAGAAGCAAGAGGAAAAGAGATAATTGATGCGTTGTATAATGAGGTTCAAACTAGAAAAAATGGTATATGTATTGTGTTAAGTTCGCAACAGGAAGAGATTACAAAAAATTTGGATGATCTTTATGTAGGTTTTGTTAATAAAGCGGCAGAAAATATTAACAATGAAATAAAACAACATTTGATAATGAGTCAATATAAAATAATGCTTACAATACTAAAAGAAGAGAGGCAGAAAGCGTTAGAACAATCTTTTTTATATGCATCTTCTAATATGGAAGTAGCAGTGTATTTATCGTCTATTGCAAAAGAGGAAGGAATAACTAATCATGAAATTTTGAATGAATGGATTGATTTACGAGAACGATATTATACATATAAGAGCAGTAGGAAAGAAATAAAGAGAACAATTTTATTATCGAGTCTATTTGAAAGGATAAGTAATAATGAGCCAACTAAAGATATTCCCCATAATGATCTTGAGGAATTTCAGTGTTTTGAACAGTATGATTATCACGTAAATGAATTTATGATACCGCCAATGACAGGAGATATATTTTTTATTAAAGGAAATTATTATTTGTTAGTGGGCCAAGAGTGTGAATTATCGATAAGGAATGGAAGAAGAAAAAATCCAGTAGCAGAATTAATTCCCATTACATTAGTTAAAAATAAAGATATGGGAAATTTTAAGGAAAAATATAATTATGAAAAATTATTATTAGGAAAATTTTTAGACGTAGATGGGCAATACTGTAATATCTCAATAGATTGCACAAAAAGAGAAGTAATTGATAATGAAATTCTAGATTTATGTTCATTTAATGAGTTGGGAAAATCTGAAATAAACTTAAAAAAAGAGTTGGAGGTAGAAGCTAAATATTTATTACCAATCGAATGGCAACACTATTATGAAAATTTGAAAGAACGTTTTCTTAGCTTAAAGGAAAAGTTTGACCTGATTAAAGAACATGAAAGTAGTTTAGGATTTAATATAGAACAGTTGGTAAATGACATGGGGGCAAGCCATAATAATAGATTGGTATCGATTATTGATTTTTGTACGGAAAACGATAGCATTAAATATAGTGTAAAACGAATTTGTAGAATTAAGAATCATGTGTTGTTAATAAATAAATTATTTTTGGAATATAGAGGTAGACAAGGCTTTAATACAATTAATATGGATGTTGGAAGAAATGCAATATATCAAATGGAAATGCTGGATAGCGAAGAGAAAGCTATCGGAAAAAATGCAACAGTTATATTGACAACATCCAGAAAAGAAAACAGTAAAATAAAAAAACGAGATTGGATAATAAATAAGGAAGATATACTTGAATTTATAAAAGAAACAAGACCATCAAAAGTAGAAAAATATGAAAAAATACTTGGGCAATTAGAGGAAAATATTTTGCTCGAAGGGAATAGTGGATTTATTGAAAATTCGATAAAATTCATTAAGAAAACAACAAAAGATGATGAATTATTACTACAGATGCAATTATTGAAGTAATTAAAGAAGTCTTACATATCTGTTGGTTACAATTCATACATTAAGTGGAGAGAATTTGTACCGCTATGAGAAGAACGCATTTGATGCAATCAATGGAGGAAGATCTGTTGTGTCCGTTCCATTATTTTGGAATCACGGATCTGGATA
>OLND01001628.1_pt1 | contig 22664 bp, 16 predicted proteins | sample 1672031 | NCBI WGS metagenome assembly OLND01 (sample SAMEA3136638, study PRJEB25190) | human gut metagenome | biome: human gut; feature: human-associated habitat; material: faeces | place: Austria | collected 2013 | reverse complement strand
TGGCCGCCGCCTCCGCCAGGCAGGGCGACGTGCCTGCCGCCGAGCTCAAGCCCGAGCGCAAGCGCGGCGTGGCGGCCGTGTTCGCGGGCCTGCTTTTGGCCATGTTCGTGTCCACGCTGTCCGAGACGGTCACGGCCACGGCGCTGCCCACCATCGTGGGCGACCTCGGCGGTGTCGACCACATGCAGTGGGTGACCACGGCCTACATCCTGGCATCCACCGTCATGATGCCCATTTACGGCAAGCTGGGCGACCTGTTCGGCCGCAAGTACCTGTTCATCGTGGCGCTTTCGGTGTTCATCGTGGGCTCGGCCACCTGCGGGCTCGCGCCCAGCATGGACGGCCTCATCGCGGGTCGCGCCGTTGAAGGGCTCGGGGGCGGCGGCCTCATCATCTTGGCGCAGGCCACCATCGCCGACATCATCCCGCCCCGGCAGCGCGGCAAGTACATGGGCGTCATGGGCTCGGTGTTCGCCGTGTCCACCGTGGTGGGGCCGCTTCTGGGCGGCTGGTTCGTGCAGGTGACGGGCTGGCGCTGGCTGTTCGCTTTCAACATCCCGCTGGCGCTCTTGGCTATCGCGGCCGTGGCGTTCTTCCTCACGAACCCCGAGCGTCGCGACGACCGCCCGCCGGTGGACGTGGGCGGCATGATGGCCATGGCCGTTTCGGTGTCGTCGCTCGTGCTGGCCACCGCATGGGGCGGCACGTTGTATCCCTGGCTGTCATGGCAGATCATCGGCTTGTTCGCGCTGTTCGTGGTTGCGGCCGTGGCGTTCGTGCTGGTGGAGCGGCGGGCGAAGGAGCCCATCATCCCGATGCTCCTGTTCAAGAACCGCAACTTCGTGGTGTGCACCGTCACGGGCATGTTCATCATGCTGGGCATGATGGGCACGGTGTCGTATCTGCCCACGTACTTCCAGATCGTGGACGGCCTCGCGCCCGAGCAGGCCGGGCTCATGACGTTCCCCATGATGGCGGGCGTGCTGCTCACGGCGGTGGGCACGGGCTTTTTGGCCACGAAGACCGGGCGCTACAAGTGGATGCCCATCGCGTCGTGCGCCGTGGCGGCGGTGGGCTTCGTGCTGCTGTCGCGCCTCACGCCGGATACATCGCTGCTGGTGACGGGCGTGTTCCTGTTCGTGCTGGGCTTCGGCATAGGCCTCGGGCAGCAGATCCTCGTGCTCATCGTGCAGAACGAGTTCCCGCACGCCATCGTGGGCACGGCCACCGCGGCCAACAACTTCTTCCGGCAGATCGGCTCCACGCTGGGCGCGTCGCTCGTGGGCGCGCTGTTCACGTCGCGCCTCGCCGCCGACCTGGCCGCGCAGCTGCCGAAGACGGACAACATCAGCATGAACCGCATCACGCCCCAGTTCATCGATCACCTCGGCGGCCCCGCGCGCGACATCATAACCACCGCGTACTCCGACGCGCTCGTGCCCATCTTCCTGTACGTGGTGCCCCTGCTGGTGGTGGGCTTCCTCCTCATGCTCACCCTCAAGGAGAACCCCCTGGCAAAGAGCGTGAACCACACCGGCCACCCAGGGGACGACGCGCTGTAGGGGCATGAGGGCTTTTCCGGCTTCACGACGTCGAATCAGGCCCCTCATGCCTAAAACGAGCCGTTTTGGCAATCCATAGTATATAACTATGAATATGTTCGAAGAACGCCACCTGGTGAAACGCCCTCGCTGCTCGCTGTATGAGCGTCGGAAATCCCTCCGAAGCCGTGTCGCGATTGCCAAACCGGCTCGTTTTTGGCAGAAGCGGGAAAAAACGGCGTCACTACCGGCGCAGCTCCCAGAAGGCCACGGCGCTGGCGGCGGCCACGTTCAGGGAGTCCACTCCGTGCTGCATCGGGATGCGCACCGTGTAGTCGCAGGCGGCGATGGTGGTGGGCGCCAGGCCGTCGCCCTCGGTGCCGAACACCAGCGCGAGCTTCGGCTCGGCGGCCAGGTCGGCGTCGTCCAGCGGCACCGAGTCGTCCGACAACGCCATCGCGGCCGTGGCGAATCCCAGATCGCGCAGCAGCGGGAGGCCGTCCTCCGCCCAAGCTCCCTTGCCCGCGCGCGGGTCCGCCTCCTCGCCGATGCGCGTCCACGGCACCTGGAACACGGTTCCCATCGACACGCGCACCGCACGGCGGTACAACGGGTCGTAGCACTCGGGTGTCACGAGCACGGCATCCACGCCCAGCGCCGCGGCCGAACGGAAGATGGCGCCCACGTTCGTGTGGTTCGTGATGTTCTCCAGCACGGCCACGAGCTGCGCATTGCGCACGATGTCGGCCACTCTCGGTGGCGCGGGGCGTTTGAATGCCGCAAGCGCACCGCGCGTCAGCTCGAACCCCGTGAGCTTTGCCAGCTCCTCGTGCGGCGCCACGAACACGGGCACCTCGGGGTGCTCGGCCTCGATGCGCGCGACGACTGGCTGCAGGGCGTCGAGCCACTTAGCCTCCATAAGCAGCGACAACGGTTTCATTCCCGCCTCGAGCGCCCGCTCTATCACGTTGCCCGACTCCGCGATGAACACCCCGCGCTCCGGTTCCAGCCGGCTGCGCAGCTGCACGTCGGTCAGCCGCGCATACGCATCGAGCCGCGGGTCGTCGAGCGTCGAGATCTCCACTAGGGGCATGGCGGGCACCTTCCTCGTTCCGTATCGTTCGCAAGGACTATACCAGAAGCCGGCGCCTCTATGCCGAAGCGCTCGGACGCCTCGTCCCTTCGGCAATCGCTCGGCCCGGTTTTAGCACAGAAATCACCGAATGTTGCGCTTGCCGGCCGAATAGTTGTTGCTCAGATTTCTGTGACCTGCGGAAATGATCGCAGTACGCCTGGCGGCGGCAGGTTGAGCCTCCTTGGAGGCGGAAATAAGTGCAACTTTCGGTGATTTCTGTGCTAAAAGGCCCTCAGCGCCTGTTGCAGGCAGTGCGGACTTCGGCTGCCACGTCGCGCACGTTCGCCAGGCCTTGCGTGCAGAACTCGTCGCAGGTGAGCATCTGCGCGCCGATGTGGGCCATGTCCTCGATGTTCGTCGCCTGCACGGCCGGGGTGCGCGACGAGGTGCAATCCTCGATGACGGCCACGTTGTAGTCGAGCGAGAGCGCGTCGTAGCAGGTGGTGCGAATGCAGTTCGGCGTGGTGGTGCCGATGAGCACCACCGTCCCCACGTCCAGGCGACGCAGCACGTTGTCCAGATTCGTGTTGAAGAACGCGGAGAAGCGCGGCTTCACCACCACGCGGTCGCCGGGTTGCGGCGCGAGCGGCGCCGGCTCGTCGAGCGAGTGCGGATTCGCGCACGCCCGCGACACGGGCTTGCCGCCGCCATCCCAGGCAGCGTGGCGCACCGCCTCTACGTCCGAGCCGTCCTCGGCGTACTCGCGCACGACGTGGAACACGGGCATGCCCAGCTCGCGCGCGTGGTCGAGCGCGCGCGAGCACGCGGGCACCGTGGCCGCCGCCCCTTCCACGCACAGGGCCGATGCCGGGTCGATGAACCCGTTCTGCATGTCGATGATGATAAGGGCTGCCTTGCACGGATCGATCATAGCGCGCTCCCTTCCCCGAGCTCGAACACGTTCTTGCGGTAGTCTATGATACCCTCTTTCCTCATCCGCGACAGCTCGGCGCACATGGCGCTGCGGTCCACGGACAGGTAGTCGGCCAGTTCCTGGCGGTCGAACGGCACGGTGAAGCGGCTCGTTCCCGCTGCACGGGCCTGGTCGGAAAGGTACGACAGCAGCTTGGCGCGCGTCGTGCGCTGCGACGTGTGCTCTATCTTGCGCGTGAGCGCGTGCGCGCGGCGCGCCACGATGCCCAGCAGGTTGCGGACGAGGTGCGCGTGGAACGCACACGACGCAGGGCACAGGCTGGTGACGCGCCGCACGTCCATGAGCAGGACAAGCGCGTCCTCGGCCGCCACCACGTTGAGGTCGAGGGGAAGGCCGGGTTCGCAGGCGTACACCTCGGCGAACGATTGGCCGGGGCCGAACGACGCCAGGATCGTGCGGTTGCCCCAGTAGTCCTCCTTCTCCAGCCGCACCGCCCCCTCCAGCACCAGCCCCATGCACGTGGTCACGTCGCCCACGCGCAGCAGCGCGTCGTCCTTGGGGACGTACCGCTGCCGAGCGTCGAGGCAGGTCAGCATGTCCTGCACCTCGTGGGATTCGATGCCGCGGAAGAGGGGCGAGCGGCTGATAAGGGGCTCGGGTACCTTGAAGGCCTTATCATCCATGAGCCGCCCCTTCCGTTCCCTAGATATCCACGCCCAGGAACTGCTTCACCAGGATGCCGATGACGAACGACAGCGCGGCCACGCCCAGGCTGATGCCGGCCATCTGGCCGAAGCGCTTCTTGAACGGCAGGTCCTGCGCCACGGAGATGTAGTAGTTGAACACCACCAGGATCAGCAGCACGATCACGATCATGGTGCCCATGGCCCACAGGTAGTGCGCCTCGTCGAACAGCAGGTACGGCAGGATGAGCAGCGCCACCGTCACCAGGTAGGCGATGCCCGTGTACGTGGCCGACTTGAACGCGTCCGGCCGGCCCTCGCTTTTGGACGAAAGGTACTCGCTCGACGCCATGGAAAGCGTTGCCGCTATGCCGGTGATCAGGCCCGAAAGTGCGATGAGGCGCGTGTTCTGCATGGCCAGCGTCAGGCCCGCCAGCGTGCCCGTCATCTCCACCATGGCGTCGTTCATGCCCAGCACCATGCTGCCCACGTACGACAGGCGCTCCTCGTCCAGCATGTCCAAGAGCGCTGCCTCGTGCGCCTCCTCGTCGGCGCGAATGTCCAGCGCCTCGGGGGCCTCGCGCGCCAGCTCCTCGTAGGAGATCTGCGCCTTGGCCTCGCCCTTCTCCATGAGCTTGACGGCGAACGTGAAGCCGAACACGAGCGCGATCAGCGCGTAGCGGCGCACCTTGCCGGCTTGCGGGAGCATCTCCTCGCCGGTGTAGCGCTGCCAGATGGCGGCGTGCTTGGCCTCCTCGTCGGCGATGCGGAGAAGGGTGTCGCGGTTGCCCGCGTCCTTCGTTCGCTGGGCGATGCGGCGGTACACCTCGGCCTCCGTGGCCTCGTTCTGCTGGAACGCGCGGATCTGCGCGAGCGCCGCCGGGGAAAGGCGGGCTCCCTGGGGCTGGTCGTTGTCGGTCATGATGCTCCTTGTCGAAAAACGCTCGGGTTGTGACAAGCACCATAGTATAGCGCCGATCTTGAGCGCCGGACGAGGCGATTTGCGATTACCGCGGCCTTGCGTGCCGGTCGGCCAGCGCCAGCCAGGCGAACGCCGCGGCCATGAGCACGAGGCCGGCAGCATCGAAGGCGATGAATCGGACGATTGAGGCCGCGAGCGCCGCGTGGCCGGCGGGCAGCGACAGGAGAATCCACGATTCGCCGGCAAGTCCCACGGCCTGCTGCACGAGCACGACCGCATACAGCGCGCGGAAGCGTCGCGGGTTCGCGATGACGGCGGGATAGGTGGCGTTCCACATGAGGAAGGCCACGCCCAGCCCGCGCACCGCGGCGGCACCCGGCACGCCCTCCAGCTCGAAGCCGCCCGCGTACGCCCCGGGCCACAGCACGAACGACACGGCGCACTGCACGTTCAGCGCGAACACGAGCGCTACGGCAATGCGCGCCGCAAGGCCCGCGACCCTCCGCGTGCTCGCCGGTTCCTGGTTGCCCATGCCCTGACCTCTTCCGCTCCTGCCCGCCGTGCGGCGACCTGCTTGCGGGCACGCTCTCCGCTTTCGCACCCCGCCTCCGTGCGGCGCCGGGGTGCCCGCACCGTGGAGTGTAGCGCATTCGGCGCCGCGTGCGCTAACGAGCGGTATACTGCTTGCAGACCATCGGCTGAAAGGAAGCGCCCATGACCACCGAACCTGCGCATGCGCGCATCGTGCCCACCGACCATCCGTGCTTCGACGACTTCGTGGCCACCATCGCCGCGCTGCGCGCTCCGGACGGGTGCCCGTGGGACCGCGCGCAAACCCACCAGAGCATCGCGCACAACATGATAGAGGAGGCCTACGAGGCCGTGGACGCCATCGAGTCCGGCGACACGGAGCACCTGCGCGAGGAGCTGGGCGACGTGCTGCTGCAAGTGGTGCTGCAAAGCCAGATAGCGGCCGATGCGGGCGCGTTCGATATCGACGATGTGTGCGCGGACGTAAACGCGAAGATGATCCGCCGCCACCCGCACGTGTTCGGAGAGGCGCGCGCCGACAACGCCTCTGAGGTTCTGGACCTATGGGACCAGGTGAAGCTGGCCGAGCGCTCTTCCCGGAACGCGGCGGCCCCCACCGTACCGGGCGCTACGGCTCTCCGCCCCGAGACCGCACCCGCCACGCGAGGCGCTGCGGCCGGAAACGCTTCGGCGTCAGCTGCTGCAACGGGCGCCGAGGCCCCGGGCTCCGACGCGGCGGCGGGTGCCGCGGTTCCAGGCGCCGACGTAGCCGGACGGGCCGCGCGACGCGAGGGCCTGCTCGACGGCGTGCCCACGAGCTTCCCCGCACTCATGCAGGCGCAGAAGGTGTCGCGCAAGGCCGCGTCCGCCGGCTTCGAGTGGGACACGCTCGACGACGTGTGGGAGAAGGTACGCGAGGAGGTCGACGAGCTGCGCGCCGCCTACGCCGCCGCACCGAAGGCCGCGAACGGCAAGGTTGATGCCGGCGTGGCCGAAGGAGACGCGGCCGCGGCCGAGCAGGCGGCGGCCAGCGTGGAGGACGAGTTTGGCGACGTGCTGTTCTCGCTCGTGCAGGTGGGGCGCCATATGGGCGTGGACGCGGAGAACGCGCTGCGCGCCACGTGCGGCAAGTTTCGCCGCCGCTGGTCGTTCATGGAGGGCGCGGCCTGGGCTCGGGGCACGACGATCGACGCGCTCGCGCCCGACGAGCGCGAGGCCCTGTGGCAGCAGGCCAAGGCTCGCGAGCGCGCATAGCCTCGCGGGCGCGACGAACCCCAGCTGCATCCACCACGCGCCATCTCTCTGCGCACCCACCCGACCGCCTAAACGAATCTTTGCAGGTCGTGCGATGGCGTCCGGCTCCCGCAAGCGCTAAACTATACGTCCGACATCATATTTCGCTTGAGAAGGCGAGGAGGGCGATGCGACCTGCATGGGAACTTGGAATCGCAAAAGGCTCGTCGGCGCAAGAAGAAGACGCGGGGGGGGGGCTCTCATCCCCGGTTTCTGACCACGACGCGCTCTCGGGGCTGCTGAGCAGAAGCGGGTTCAACGAGCGCGTGCGAACGCTCGTAGACGGCCACCCCAACGAGTCGTACCTGCTCGTGTACGGTGACATCGACCGCTTCAAGGTCTATAACGACCTGTTCGGCACGCCTGCGGGCGACCGCCTTCTTGCGGACATCGGCGCTATGATCCGCGACCTCATGCCTGCGGGCGCGGTGGCCGCTCGTCTGCGTGCCGACCATTTCGTGTGCTGCTGCCCACGTTCCTCGTTCGATCCCGACCGCATGCTCGCCGGCCTCGACTCGTGGTTCTCCTCCTACCGCGAGGACTTCACGTTCTTCGTGCGCCTGGGCATCTTCCCTATCGACGATCCCTCCCTCGACGTCAGCCTCATGTGCGACCGCGCGCTGCTGGCCTTGCGCTCCGCGAAGAGCGGCTACGCGGGAAGCAAGTACGTGTTTTACGACGAGAAGCTGCGCTCGTCGGTGCTCAAGGAGCAGGAGCTCGCCGGCGAGATGATCGCGGCGCTCGAGGGCGGCCAGTTCGTGCCGTATTTCCAACCGCAGTACCGCTACGCCACGGGGCGCATGATAGGCGCCGAGGTGCTGGCGCGCTGGAACCATCCGACCAAAGGGCTGCTGGGCCCGTTGGAGTTCATCCCCGTGTTCGAGCGCAACGGCCTCATTGCCACGTTCGACTACTATATATGGGACCAGGCATGCCGCTGCCTGCGCTCGTGGATCGACGAGCGGGGTTTCGAGGGCGCGCCCCGGCTTTCGGTGAACCTGTCGCGCGCCGACATCTACCGGTCCGACCTGTGCACGTACCTGGGCGGTCTCGTCGAGCGCTACGGCTTTCCCGCGGAGCTGCTGCACCTGGAGATCACGGAAAGCGCGTACATGGAGGCGCCCGAGCAGCTCATCGGTGTGGTCACGAAGCTGCGCGACGCCGGCTTCATCGTGGAGATGGACGACTTCGGCAGCGGATACTCGTCGCTCAACACGCTGAAAGACGTGCCGGTGGACGTGTTGAAGCTGGATATGGGCTTTCTCGGCGCGAGCGCCAGCTCGCGGGGCGGAATCATTCTCGCGTCGGTCGTGCGTATGGCACGCTGGCTCGACCTGCCCATCATCGCTGAGGGTGTGGAAACGAAGCAACAGGCTGCCTACCTGGCCAGCGTCGGCTGCGACTACATGCAAGGCTACCTGTTCTCGAAACCGGTCGACCGGGATACGTTCGAGAAGCTGCTCGAGGGCACGGCTGTCGAGGGCCTTGCACACCCGTTTGCGGAAAGCCTGCAGGACGGGGCCGCGGAGTTCTGGGATGCGGACTCTCGGCTAACCCTCATCTTCAACGGCTATACCGGGCCGGCGGCCATTGCCGAGTACGATGGGGAGGTGTGCGAGCTCATCCGCATCAACGGTGAGTTTGCCTGTATGCTCGACATCGTCGATGACGAGGTGTCGGCGGAGCTTGTGCGCAAGAACTTCCTGGGCGTGCTGCAGCAGGAGGACCGCGCTTCGCTGGAAGAGGCCCTGCAGGCGGCGGGCGAGGGCGACGCGGTGTGCGAGCTGCGTTACCGCAGCGCTGCCGGCAAGGGCCGCTGGCTTCGGCTTCACTTGCGCCCGCTCTCGCGCACGGGCAGCGTGATCAGCCTGTACGTGCTGGCCGAGGAGACGACCGAGGAGCAGGCTCTGCGCGACCGCCTGGCGGCCACACGCGATTCCATTCCCGGTGGCCTGCTGTTGTACGAGGTCACCGACGGCGGCGTCCGCCTGCTCGATTTCAGCGATGCGTGGGCCGAGCTGTGCGGGTGCGATCGTGACGAGTGCCTCCGCCGGGTGCGGGACGACGCGATCGCCGTGGTGTGCGAAGACGATCGCCGCATCGTTGAAGAAGCCTTTCGGAAGCTGCAGTCGGGGTCGCGGCTTGCGTCGTGCACGATGCGGGTGAACAAGGGCGACGGCGGCTTTTTCTGGGCGCACGTGTCCATGTCGACGGCTTATCGCGCCGATGACTGCCTGTACGCGGTGGCGGTGGTCATCGATGTGACGAAAGAGCGGGAGAGCGAGCAGCGGCTACGCCGGCAGAACGAGGCCCAGCAGCAGCTGTACGACGCCATACCCTGCGGAATAGTGCGCTATACCGTGGACGATGGCCAGCATATCGTCTCGATAAACAAGAAGGGCTGCGAGCTGCTGGGCTACCGCAACATGGAAGAGTTCATCGCCTCTTCGGGCGACAACGCGCTCATGCCCATCCACGCAGACGACGTGCCGCGTCATCGCGCTGCCATCGAGCGCCTGAGGAACGGTTCGAAGCCCCTCGACTTCGCGTACCGCTACTATCGCAGCGACGGTACCGTTGGCTGGATCGAGGGGACGTCGGCGTACGAACTGGGCCCGGAGGGCGAACCGATGATCCAGAGCGCTTTCCTCGACGTGTCCGGTCGGCGCCAGAAAAGCCACGAGCTCGATCTGCAGCGTTTCACGAAAGTGCTGTGCTCGGTGTACGACGAGATATTCGAGTTCGAAAGTCTGGACGGCCGGTTCCGCGTGCTGTATTCCGCGATGAACCCCGAATCGATCGGCATCGTGCTCCCGCTTGACGAGGCGCTCGAGCGGTGGATGGCGCGCATTCCCGATGGCGTGGAGCGCGCCGGCCTGCGCAAAACCTTTGAAGAATGCCGTGCCAGCGCCAGCGGCAAGCCGTCTGCTTGCACGTACAAGATCTCGAAAGGCGACAACGCCGTCTGGTGCCAGAGTACGTTCATTCGCGTGTCCGACTCCAGCATGCTGTGCTGCAACAAGGATGTCACGGAGGGCCTGGCCGCCGAGGATCGCAGGCGGGCGTGGCAAGACGAGCGTTACCGGCTGCTCACCGAGATGACGAACAAGATGAGCTTCGACTACGATTCCGACACCGACACGGTCCTGCTGTATATCGATCGTACGGGCGACGGCGTCGAAGCGCAGGTCATACCGCATTACTTGGAAAAGCTCGCCAGCACGCGCAGCGGCGTGGTGCATCCCGACGATATGGACGACGTGCGCAGGATGTTCGAAGATGCCCGGGCCGGTGCTGCAGAGGTGAGCACGGAGTATCGGGCAAACTACTACGGTCACGGCTACGCGTGGTACCGCGCGAACCTGTTCGTCGCGCACGACAACGCGGGCGCATGGCACCTTGTGGGGCTCATCGAGAACATCGAGGACGAGCGCGACCTGCGTTACCGTGCCGAGAACGATGCCACAACGGGTCTGAGCAACCATGCAACCACGCAAGACCTGGTAGCGGCGGCTCTCGCGAACCTCGCCGTCCGCGAGCACAGCGTGTGCGTGGTGCTGGACATCGATGACTTCAAGGCGGTAAACGACAACTCCGGCCACATGGAAGGCGATGCGCTGCTGCGCAAAGTGGGCCTGGTGCTGCGCTCGAGCTTTCGCGAGAGCGACGTCATCGGCCGCGTAGGCGGCGACGAGTTCGTGCTGCTGCTGAAAGAGGTGGACATGGATGTGGTGCTGCGCAAGTTGAACCAGGTGCGGGCTCGGATTTCTGCCACAACGGTGCCCGGGCTGGGCCACGCCCCCACCCTCAGCGTGGGCGTGTATGCTACCTGTTCCGACGACCGCACGTACCGCGACGTGTTCACCCGTGCCGACGAAGCCCTCTACCAGGCGAAACGCGCTGGAAAGAACCGGATTCAAGTCTACGGCTCCTAGCGTCCATCCGCTCCCTGCCGGCAGTGCGCCCGTCGGCCCTCGCGCCCGCACCTTCCCGGCAGCATACCGGTCTGACTCTGCCGTCCTGCGCATCCGCGCCGGTCGTGCCCGCGCCCGCGCCCGCGCCGGCCTTCCCGTCCCCGCTCTTTTTCCCGCCGATATCCCTTGACCTTCGACTTGGTTCAGGCCGTAAGGTGAGGCCAGCTTTTCAAACTGCAAGGGGAAAGGGAGGCTCATCATGGAGAAGCAGGACAATGGGGAGATCCGGGCGAACGAGGCCGGGCAGGAGGCCGACGAGGCCGTGCGCGCCGCCGGCGCGCCGAGGCGCGGCATGGACCGCCGCAACTTCCTGAAGGGTGCGGCGCTGTCCGCCCTGGGCGTGGCGTCGGCGGGCGCGCTGGCGGCCTGCGCGCCGCAGCAGAACGGTGGCAAGGCGGCGGATGCGTCCGACGGCGCGAAGGCCGGCGAGGACGAGCCGTTCAAGGCCGAGGAGACGGTGGACGCCGACGTGGTGGTGGTCGGCTGCGGCGCAGCCGGCTTCATGGCGGCGCTGCGCGCGTCGAAGGGCGGCGCGCACGTGGTGGTGCTGGAGAAGGGCGACAGCATGGCGGCTCCGAACGGCATCTACGTGTCCGGCCCGTTCGCCGTGGGCACCGACGTGCTGCAGAACAAGCCCGGCGGCACCACGCTCACCGTGGACGACGCGTTCTACCACGTCATGGAGTACTCGCACTGGACGCCGAACCCCTCGCTCATGCGCCGCTGCCTGGAGACGTCGGCCAGCGCCGTGGCCCAGCTCGAGGAGATTGGCTACACGTTCGAGGAGAAGAACTTCCGCTTCGAGACGCCGTTCATGGGCGAGAAGGGCGGCTTCCACGCCATCACGAACGCCTCCGACGAGCGCGCGAAGCTGTGGGAGCAGGCGCTGGCCGACCACAACGTGGACGTGCGGTTCTCCACGGCCCTCGTGTCGCTGGCCACCGCCGACGACGGCTCCGTGACCGGGGTGAACGCCGTCGAGAAGGACAAGAAGAACATCACGTTCAACGCCAGGGCGACCATCTTGGCGGCGGGCGGCTACCTGGGCAACCGCGATTTGCAGGAGCGCTTCCTGCACACGCGCAAGCTCAACGTGGCGCGTGGCGGCGATTCCATCTGCACGGGCGACACCATCCTCGCGGCCGAGAAGGCCGGCGCCGCGCTGGAGAAGACGTACGGCTACTGCCCCTGCGAGTACGGCGGCACGCACGCCGACGCGTCGCGTCCGGCCAAGCAGGACAAGTTCGACCAGAATACCGCGTTCAAGTTCGGCCTGTACGGCTGCCTCTTGGTGGACGCCGAGGGCAAGCGCTTCATCAACGAGGGCCTGCTGTGCGACTATCCCATGAGCTACGGTTCCGAGCAGATCCTCAAGAACTCGCCGTGGTACGCCGTGGTCGACCAGGCCTACGTGGACGCCATGAGCACGCAGGGCCTCTACAACTACACCACGGCGAAGGGCGCCACCGAGGACACGTGGTTCATCGGCAACTACTTCAAGGACCGCATCCTCGAGAACCTGCCCGCCGACATCGAGGAGGGCATCAAGGAAGGCTGGTGCTTCAAGGCCGACTCGCTGGAGGAGCTTGCCGAGCACTTCGGGCTTGACGAGCTGCCCCAGACGGTGGCGCGGTACAACGAGTTCTGCGATGCCGGCGCCGACGCCGAGTTCGGCGCGAACCCGTGGTACCTCTCGAAGGTGGCCACGCCGCCGTTCTACGTGACCGAGAACGAGCCGAGCGCCTGGAGCACGTTCGGCGGCGTGCGCATCGACGACTGCTGCCGCGTGCTGTCCGCCGAGACGAACGATCCCATCCCCGGCCTCTACGCTGCGGGTACCGACGCGGGCAGCCTATACTACTCGCCCTACTACGACATCCCCGGCTACTGCTACGGCCTGTGCATCGACTCCGGCTACATCGCCGCCGAGGAAGCCGTGGCTGCGCTCAAGGCGTAGGGTTTTACCAACTCCGAACGGTCCCCGCGGCGTACCCCCCCCCGCGCCGCCCGGGCCCTCTCCGACCGCCCCGCCGCCCTCCTCTCCCTCCAACGGCGGGGCAATCTTATTTCACCGGGGCGAACAGGGTCTCGATGTCGCTGCCGTTCCCGTCAAGGTTCAGAAACGACGGGAACAGGATAACGTCTCCCCGCAGCTCGTAGCCGTGGTCATCCAGGTAGACGAACAGATCTTCGAACGTCTCCTTGCGCACGCTCTCCGCCCGCGTCACGCGGCGCCGGAACCGCACGCATTTCCCCAGGCACAGGCGGTTCACGTGCGTGCGGTCGACCTCCTCCAGCCGGTGCTCTTCGCTCTCGGGCATGGCGATGACGTAGTTGGGGTCCACTGCGTCGCCCGGCGCGTCGAAGTCGCGCTTGGCGATGATGCGCGCGCAGCTGGTGATGCTGAGCAGGTTGTAGAACAGCGCGATCTCCCGCTCGTTTTCAACCGAAACGCCGAAGTCGCGTCCCACCGACGCGCTCACGTACAGCTGGTCGGGCGCGTCCACGAGCGTGAAGGCCGCCCGGTCGCCCCCGTCGACCAGCGCGAGCGCGCTTTCGATCTTCGCCAGCCGGTAGCGCAGCAGGTCGGCCTCGCGGCGCAGCTTCGCCTGCTGGTCCTCCAAAGAGCGCTTGAACTCCTCGGTGCCCTGCTCGGCATCCAGCATGGCCACGGCCTGCTCCACGGTGAACCCGTACTGCAGCAGCACGCGGAACGCGTTTGCGCGGAAGGCGTCCTCGGGCGAGAACACCCGGTAGCCGTTCTCCTCGCGGCGCGTGGCCAGCAGGCCGTGCTTCTCGTAAAACCTGATCTTCGACGGCGGCAGCCCCGTCATTGCCGCAAACTCCTTGATGCGGTACATGCGAACCCCTCCTTCGCGCCAGCGTGCCGGCGGTCGTTCCCTGCGTGCAGCATACCATCGCCCCTCCTTCAGGCATCTGGTGATTTGCGCGAGATTGCGCGCGCAAACGCCGCCGCGCGAATCCTTCGCGCTATCATGGGCGCCGAGGAGAGCAACCTTTCGCCAAGGAGCAACAACATGCCAGACGCATCGCAGCAGCGGTCGGACCAGCGGCTCGCCGTGGGGGAGAAGAAGGAGCAGCCGCAGGAGCGCCCCCCGTTCAGCGTGACCGACGACCTGCGCGAGCCCATCGACGAGCTGACCCGCCTCAAGGACATGGAGGCGAAGACGCGCGAGATCATCCAGAAGTACCAGGCCGCCATGCGCGAGATGGAGGTGCGCTTCGAGATCCTCGACCAGGACCTCAACCTCAAGAAGCACCGCAACCCCATCCACCACGTGGAATCGCGCATCAAGAAGCCGGCGAGCATCTTCGAGAAGCTGGGCCGCTACGGCAAGGAGCCCACGCTCGAGAACATGGAGCGCTACATCATGGATATCGCGGGCGTGCGCGTGATCTGCTCGTACATCCACGACGTGTACAATCTGCTGGAGCTTTTGCGCAAGCAGGACGACCTCACCATCGTCACGGTGAAGGACTACATCGCCAACCCCAAGCCCAACGGCTACCGCAGCCTGCACGTCATCGTGCGCATCCCCGTGTACTTCCTTGACAACAAGGAGCTCATCCCCGTGGAGGTGCAGCTGCGCACCATTGCCATGGACTTCTGGGCCAGCCTTGAGCACGACCTGAAGTACAAGGCCGTGAGCGAGGTGGAGGGCATCGACTCCTACGACGAGCTGAAGGACTGCAGCCGCATCATCGAGGACGTGGAGGCCCGCATGCAGATTCTCGCCGGCGCCCTCGAGGTGGACGACTAGCAGGCGCCGCAGCCGCCCGCGCTCGCACGCCCGAACGCACCCTTCCGACGTTCGCGCTCGCTTGCCCCCAGAACGCTTTCGCGCGTTTCCCCATAACGCGAACAGACCCCGCATCGCAGGGCCTGTTCGCGAAAGAAAAGGGGAGGCTAGTTGTCGAAGTTCTCCGAGAAGCGTGCGATCTGGGCGTTCTCCTTGAGCACGGCCACGCTCTGCGGCTGCTCGATGCGGCGGAAGAAGAAGCGCAGGTAGTGCGCCAGCACGTAGGCCACCATGATCGTGGCCAGCGCAACCTCCACGTAGAACACCACGTCGAAGGCGAAGGGAAGCGCCACGCCGTTCGCCCGGAAAAACGCCGTGCCCTGGCCGAGCGCCGTGGCCGTTATGACGAAGGGGAACGTCATGGCCGCGTAGCTGGGGTAGAACTTCAGGCGCAACAGGCGCGGCAGGCGGGAGAGCACCACCAGGAACAGCACCTGGGCCAGCGCCATCATCACGCCCACGAACAGGGCGTTCGGCGCGTCCGTCACGGCCAGGTAGCCCACGATGGACAGGCTCATGGGGGCGGTGTAGATGCAGAACAGCGGGCGCGCGCCCTCGGGCACCTCGTGCTTGGCGTAGCGGTACGTCACCAGCACCAGCAGCGCCGCGTAGCACGCGAAGCCGAACCAGAAGATAGCCTGGCCCAGGGCCTGCATCCCGAACGCGGGCGACGTGACCGAGGCCACCACGATGCCCACGTAGCAGATGAAGTAGGTGGGGAACACCTCGTGCAGCTTGAACGGGCGGAAGAAGCGCACCGTGAACCACACAATGAGCGCCAGGTGCGCCATCGTGGCCGCCACCCAGAGCGCGAACGCGGGGCCGAAGGCCAGCGGCGCCAGGTAGTTGGAGAACTGCATGAGCGTCATGAACACGGTGCCACTCACGCTGGCCATGATGGAGTTATGCAGGTCGTCGCGGATAAGCTGGGGAAACATGACCGCCTTCGCCGCCAGCAGCACGATGAGGAACAGCGCGACGGCGCCGCAGAGGATATGGATGCCCTCGTAGGCCGGCTGCAGCAGGTTGCCCAGCGCCGTGAGGGCAAGGGCGACGCCCGCCGTGGGAATAGGTACTTTCTCTATGATGTCGCGCATGGTCACGTGCCTTTCAATGCCGTCCTTAGATTTGCTTAGACGCATTCTGGCATGCTCCTATCAAAAAGAAAAATTATATATCGTTATGCGTTGATAACTATATATAATAGATTGTCGATCGCTTGGCGATTCTGCACCGTAAAAGGGCAGGTGATGTGCGCCGTTATGATGCCGACGATACCGCGCCCGTCATGCGAGCACAAGCAACGAAAGGATTACCATGCAAGATTTCCGCATGAGCACGTTCTTGAGCGTGTGCCGAACGTTGAACTACACCCGGTCGGCGGCGGAGCTCAATATCACGCAACCCGCCGTGTCGCAGCACATCGCTTATCTGGAGAAGGCGTACGGCGCGAAGCTGCTTTCCTACCGCGGCAAGAAGCTCGCGCTCACGCCGGCGGGCGAGCTGCTGCGCGACGCCGCGGCTACCATGGCGCACGACGAGGCCACGCTGCGCGACGCCATCGCCGCGTTGGCTGGGCCGCGCCGCCGCCTGCGGCTGGGCATGACGCTCACCGCCGGCGAGTACGTGCTGGCGGAGCCGCTGGCGCACTACCTGGTGGGCCATCCCGAGGTGCAGGTGCGCATCGCCTCGTCCGACACCGAGCGCTTGCTGGCGCAGCTGCATGCCGGCGAGATCGACTGCGCGCTCGTGGAGGGGTTCTTCGACAAGAGCGCCTACGATTGGCGCGTGTTCGCCACCGAGCACCTCATGGCGGTCTGCGCCCCCGACGCGCCGCTTGCCGGCGTGAAGGAGCCCCAGCGTTTCGAGGACCTGCTCGACCAGCACATCCTGGTGCGGGAGCGCGGCTCCGGCACGCGCGCCGTGCTCGAGCACGCCCTGGCCGCCCGGAACCTTTCGGTGGACAGCTTCGCGCGGGCGACGGAAGTGGAGAGCGTCAACATCATAAAGCAGTTCGCTGCCAGCGGCTACGGCATCGCCTTCCTCTACGGCGCCGCCGTGGTCTGCGAGCTCGAAGCCGGCACGCTCGCGCGCATCCCGTTGGCAGGCCACCTCATCGAGCACGACATCACGTTCATCCGCCCCAAGGGCAGCGTGTTCGGCGACGAGTACGCCCGCCTGTTCGACGACCTGCGCTCGGTGTGAGGCCGCGAGCATCCTGCGCGAAATTTCCGCTTGACTTCGAGTGTGCTCCAAGTTCTATGATGGTCGGGCAATCCTGACGAGAGGAGACCCCCATGAGGCCCGATTTGGAATCCACGCCGAAGCTCGGCTTCGGCTGCATGCGCTTGCCGCTGCTCGATCCCGCCGACCAGCAGAGCATCGACCTTGCGCAGCTCGAGCAGATGGTGGACGCGTTCCTGGAAGGCGGCGGCACGTACTTCGACACGGCGTTCGTCTACCACGAGGGCGCCTCGGAGAAGGCGCTCGGTCAGGCGCTCGTGGCGCGGCACCCGCGCGAGTCGTTCACCATCGCGACGAAGTGCCTGGCGTGGGCCATCGGCAGCGCCGAGGAGGCGAAGTCCAACCTGGCCACGTCGCTTGAGCGCCTGGGCACCGACTACATCGACTTCTACCTGCTGCACAACGTGGGCGGCCCGCGCACGGCCAAGTTCGACGAGTACGGCATGTGGGACTTCGTGCGCGAGCAGAAGGCGGCCGGCCGCATCCGCAACTGGGGCTTCTCCATGCACGACGGCCCCGAGGCGCTCGACGCGCTGCTCGAGGCGCACCCCGACGCCGACTTCGTGCAGCTGCAGGTGAACTATCTGGATTGGGAGAACCCGGTCACGCGGTCGCGCGCCTGCATGGAGGTGGCCGCCAAGCACGGCGTGCCCGTGGTGGTCATGGAGCCCGCGCGCGGCGGGCGGCTGGCCGAGCTGCCCGAGCAGGTGGCCGCGCCGCTTTTGGCGTGCCGTCCCGACCTGAGCATGGCTTCATGGGCGTACCGCTTCTGCTACAACCTGTCGAACGTGCTCACGGTGCTCTCGGGCATGTCCACGATCGAGCAAACGCGCCAGAACGTGGCCGAGTTCCGGGCGAGCGCGCCGTTCTCGCCCGAGGAGGAGCGCGCGCTGGCCGAAGCGCGCGAGATGCTTGAGAAGCTGGCCGCCGTGCCCTGCACGAACTGCCGCTACTGTGTGAAGGACTGCCCGCAGGGCGTGGCCATCCCCGAGATCATGAGCCTGCTGAACCTCGAGCTCATGACCGGCAACCGTGCCTTCGCGAAGGGCCTCTACTCGTGGCAGGCCGTGAAGCCGGCCTCGGAGTGCATCGCCTGCGGTGCCTGCGAGTCCATGTGCCCCCAGAGCATCGACATCGTGCATCAACTCGAAGTGGCCGCCGAGCACTTCGAATAGGACAGGGCGGTCCAGGGGCTTGACCGACCGAGAGCCCTTGCCTGGTCGGGGAGGGGCGCGCCTGCATTTTCTTCCCGCTTTGAAACCTGCCTGCGCCGCCCCGGTCTCGGAGGCCGGGGCTCGCCTGCGCCCTCCTGCTCGTCCCAAGCCTGTTTGCGCCGCTTCGGTCTTTCCGTTGACGCTCGAAACACCCCTAGCTGTCAAAAACGGTCTGGTTTGGCAATCATCATCGCCATGAAAAGGGTGCTGTGCGAAGGCGTGCGCGCATTTTCCCTGGTCGCGTGAGTGTACGGCAAAGGGCATCTGACATCAGGATTGCCAAACCGGTCGTTTTTTGGCATAAGCGGCCGAAAAAGTGTCATCCCCCCGTGGAGCGCCCCCCATCGGCCGGATTGGGCGCGTGGAACGCTGCGCTGTTCCGCGCGAAGTCGCCCCCCTCGTGGAGTTCTTCGCGCACGGCTACCCTATGACCCGCGGCAGCAGCAAATGGCGAGGCGGCGGCGGGAGGAGCGCTTTATGATCCCTTTGCCTGTCCTTGATCCCGTCTTTGCCTGATCTTGGGAGCATCTTTACGTGCGCCTGAACCCCCTTTTACCTGCCTTTCGTAGCATGGTCTGCAACGCGCCGAGCAATCGGCGGCGCGGCAACGAGACAACACTCCGGCGCCAAGGCCGGGAATGCGAAAGGATGGGTCGAATGGCAGACGGGTATCTGAGCAGGCGGCAGTTCGTGGCCGGCGGAGCGGCCGTGGCGTTGGCGGGCATGTTCGGCGTTATGACGGGCTGCACGGCCGGGGGGTCGGGCGCGGCGGCGGGCGCGGCCGACCCGCAATCCGGCAACGGCGGCGGTGCGGGCGACGGCTCGTCCGAGCCGATCACGTTCGTGTGGCTGCCGGACAACTCCTCGTCGGACATGACGTCGTCGCGCGAGGCCATCGGCGCAGCCATCCTAGCGGCCTGCGGGCGCAAGACCGAGCTTCTGACCACCACCGACTACAACGTGGCCATCGAGGCCATCGCCTCGGGCAAGGCGCAGATGGCGCTCCTCGGCCCCGAGGGCTACGTGCAGGCCAACAAGAAAAACTCCGCCGTGCAGGCGGCGTTCACGAACAGCGATGAGGACGGCGGCCTGGACGGGGCGTGCTACTACAGCCGCATCTGCGTGCGCACCGAGGACGCCGACGCGTACAAGAGCGGCAACGGCTACTCCATCGAGGGCATCAAGGGCGGGTCGTTCTCGTTCGTGTCCGCCACCTCCGCGTCGGGTTTCAAGGTGCCTTCGAGCGGCATCGTGGAGGAGTTCGACCTGGACAGTTCCGACGTGCTCTTGGAGGCGGGCGGCTTCTTCAGCGAGGTGTTGTTCGGCAACTCGCACGTGGGCTCGGTGGTGAACCTGCTCTCGGGCGACGCCGACGCTGCCGCGTTCGACGACGTCGACGTGGACATGTACCTGGACCTCGTGTCCGGCGAGCCCAACAGCGTGGGCGCGGTGTACCAGGCCAAGGCCGACGCCGAGGCGCCCATGGACACCGTGCGTGGCAAGCAGTTCACCATCATCGCCGTCACGCCGGTGCTGAACTCGCCTTTCTGCTTCAACGAGGACGCCATTTCCGAGGAGGACCGCACGAAGATCGTCGACCACTTCTGCTCGGACGCGGTGGCCAACGACCCGGCCATCTTCGTCGATCCCGAGGATGAGAACGCGAAGGGCCTGTTCGAAAAGGACTCCGAGAAGACGTGCTTCGTCGAGACGGACGACGCGTGGTACGAGCCCATCCGCAAGCTGGGCGGGGCCGCGTGATGGCCGAGCCTCTGCTGGCGGTGCGGGGCCTGACGAAGAGCTACGACGGCTGGTCGAAGGCGCTCGACGACGTGTCGATGGAGGTGGCGCGCGGCGAGTTCGTGTCCATCATCGGCTCGTCGGGCGCCGGCAAGTCCACGCTGCTGCGCTGTGCGAACCGCCTCGTCGATCCCACCCAGGGTACGGTGGCGTTCGACGGCTGCGACGTCACGCGCGTGAAGGGCCGCGAGCTGCGCCAGGTGCGCCGCCGCATCAGCATGATCTTCCAGCACTACAACCTGGTGTACCGCGCCACGTCCATCGAGAACGTGCTGCAGGGCCGCCTGGGCTACAAGTCCACGGCGGCCGGCGCGCTCGGGCTGTTCTCCGAGGACGAGAAGCGCCGCGCGTTCGAGGCGCTCGGCCAGGTGGGCCTAGCCGACTTCGCCTACACGCGCACCGACCAGCTCTCCGGCGGGCAGAAGCAACGCGTGGGCATCGCCCGGGCGCTCGTGCAGGACCCGTTGCTCATGCTGGCCGACGAGCCCATCGCCAGCCTCGACCCGAAGTCGTCGCGCACGGTCATGGAGCACCTGCGCTGGGCGGCCGACGAGTTGGGCATCGCGTGCCTCGTGAACCTGCACCAGGTGGATTTCGCGTTGGAGTTCTCCGATCGCATCGTGGCGCTCAAGAGGGGCCGGCTCGTGTTCGACGGATCGCCGTCCCAGCTGGACGAGGCCGCCATCGCCGCTATCTACGAGACGGATGAGGGCGATGGCGAAGGGGTTGGCGGCGACGCGGGCGGTGCAGGTGGTGCGGGCGCTGCGGGCACACCGGCATCGGGCGGTCCCGGCGATATCACTGGCGCCGCGCCCGTGGCGGGAGAGGCCGCATGATGGAGCGCGCATTGCAGCCGTCGAGCCTGATCGCTGGCTTGCGCGGTGGAAAGGCCCGGCGGCGCGGCCAGTACGACGCGTCCTTCTTCGTCCGCCGCACCGCGTCCATCGTAGTTGCGGCGCTCGTGTTCGTGGCGCTCGGCGCGCTGTCGGGCACGTACGTCGGATTCGATTTCGTGCAGGCAATCCTCGACGTCCCGGGCGGGTTCGCGTGGATGGCCGTCCAATTCGCCCCCTCCCTCCCTTCCCTCGGCAAATTGGGCACCATCCTTCCCGCCTTGGGTTCGACGATTCTCGCCTCCATAGCTTCCAGCTGCACGGCGGCGGTGTTGGCCTATATAGTCGCAGTGCTCGGTTCGCGTACGGTGGGGGTGGGGGGACCCGTTCCCCTCATCGTGCGCGGCATTGCGTCGCTCTTCCGCAATATCCCGGTGGTGGCCTGGGCTTTCATTTTGCTGTTCTCGTTCAAGCAGAGCGAGTTCACCGGGTTCTTCGCCCTGTTTCTCACCAGTTTCGGCTACCTGACGCGCTGCTTCCTGGAAAGCATCGACGAGATGGGCTCCGGGCCGGTGGAGGCGCTGCGGGCGGCGGGCGCCACGTACGGCCAGATCGTGGTGCAGGCCGTCATCCCGATGAGCATCACATCGGTGGTCAGCTGGGTGCTCTACATGATTGAGACGAACATCCGCGACGCCACCCTCATCGGCCTGCTCACCGGCACGGGTATCGGTTTCGTGTTCGACGTGTACTACAAGAGCTTCCGCTACGACGTGGCCGGCCTGGTGATACTCGCCATCATCCTGGCCGTGGTGGCGTGCGAGCTCGCCTCGAACTTCGTGAGGAGGAGGATACTGTGACGGGCTGCGCAGACAAGATCGCGGCCGAAGCCGCCGCGGCCTCCCTGGCGGAGGAGGCGGGCGCGACGCGCAGTATGCCGGCCGACGAGCGCGGCGTCGGTGCTGGTGCGGGTGTCGCGCCGATGCGGGCGAAGGGCGCGCGCCTGACCCGCTCGGGCAAGATCAAGGTGCGGGTGCCCAACCCGTCGAACGTGGCGCTGTTCGCCGTGCTGGCCGCTTTGGCGCTGGTGACGGCGTTCGCGCTGGCCACGATGGACTACGGGAAGGTGGCGTTCCCCGCGGCGATGGCGGCCGCGGTGGACGATTTCCTCACCATGATGCTGCAGCCGGGCCTCGGCGGGCACTTCACGCTGCCCGACGTGGTGGAGGGCCTGTTCGTCTCGCTGGCGCTGGCGCTGCTCACCACGTTCATCGGGGCGGCGATCGCCTTCGTGCTGGGGCTTCTGGCCGCGTCCAACCTGTCGAACCGCGCCGCGAGCAACGCCATCAAGGTGCTCATGAGCGTGGCGCGCGCCGTGCCCATCATCCTGTGGGTGCTCGTGTTCAGCGTGGCCATCGGGCTGGGGCCGGAGGCGGCCGTCATCGGCCTGCTGTTCCACAGCGTGGCGTACCTGGTGAAGGCGTACTCGGAGAGCTTCGAGGAAGTTGACGCCGGCGTGATCGAGGCACTGCGCGCCAGCGGCGCGTCGTGGTGGCAGGTGGTGTTCCAGGGCGTGGTGCCCGAGAAGGTGAACGAGATGCTGTCGTGGACGTTCATCCGCTTCGAGATCAACTTCGTGAACGCCGTGGCCGTGGGCGCCGTGGCGGGTGCGGGCGGCATCGGCTACCAGCTGTTCCTGGCCGGCAGCTTCTACTACAACATCCACGAGGTGGGGCTGATCGTGTACTTGTGCCTCGCGGTGGCCGTGGTGCTGGAAGTGGCGGCGACGAAGCTGCGGA
>OLND01001625.1_pt1 | contig 22698 bp, 20 predicted proteins | sample 1672031 | NCBI WGS metagenome assembly OLND01 (sample SAMEA3136638, study PRJEB25190) | human gut metagenome | biome: human gut; feature: human-associated habitat; material: faeces | place: Austria | collected 2013 | reverse complement strand
GCTGCGGCATTGCCGCAGCGCTCCCTTTTGTTTGGTGGGGGCGGGTGTGTTTGGGTTTTTCCCTCCGGCGGGTGATTTTCTGCCAATAGGCCCTATTGCATAAGGAACGTGTCTCCGACGGCCCGCTTTTTTCAGCAGCTGGAAAAGTGGGCCGCCGGAAACAGCAAACTGAAGCTGTTGAAAAAAGCAGGCCACGGAAGAGCTTCTTCCGTGGCCTGCTTTGATATCCTGCGCTTATTCGTTGGTATAGTTATCGAAGTAGCCCTGAATATAGATGACAGGGGTACCCTTGTCGCCGGAGCCGCTGGTCAGGTCGCACAGGGAGCCGATAAGATCCGTCAGGTGCCGGGGGGTCGTACCCTCGGACACCATGTTGCCCACCAGACTGACGGAGGCGTCCTTTTCCCGGATCTTCTGTGCCACCGCCTGCTGCAGCGCCTCGCCGGACAGGTCACCGAAATCGTGGTCCGCCAGATACTTCAGCTTCAGCTCATTGGGTGTACCCTCCAGACCGGCGGTATAGCCGGGGGAGACCACGGGATCCGCCAGCTCCCAGATCTTGCCGACGGGATCCTTGAAGGCGCCGTCGCCGTAGACCATGGCCTCGATGCGCTTGCCGGTGGCCTCGCTGAGCCGCTGGCCGATGGCCTCGGCCACCACGTCGGCGTCACGGGGGAAGAGCTTGACACGGGTGTCGTCGGCCTTATTGCTGCCCAGCAGGCCGTACTGCGGATTATAGCCGCTGCCGTTGACGGGAGCGGTCAGCAGATCGTCCAGCCCCAGCACCACACGGGCGCCGGCCTTCTTCAGCAGGCGCTTGCTGCGCTGGCGGGTGTGGATATCGCAGCAGATGACGGTATCGGTATAGTCCAGCACCGTCTGCACCCGGTTGGCGAATACGATCTCCGCCTGAGCCCCGGCATCCTCGATGATGCCCTTATAGAAATCCACATAATCCACACCGGTGAAGGGATGGATCACCTTGCCGAAGGCGGCCCGGAACTGCTCCAGATCCAGCACGTCGTGCCACGGGTCGATGCCCGCCTCGTCCAGCTGATCCAGAGACACCAGATGGTTGCCCACCTCGTCGGAGGGATAGCTGAGCATCAGCACCACCTTCTCCACACCGGCGGCGATGCCGCTGAGCAGCAGGGAGAAGCGGTTGCGGCTGAGAATAGGGAAGGTGACGCCCACCGTCTTGCCGCCGGTCTTGGCCTTCACGTCGGCGGCGATTTGCTCCACCGTGGCATAGTTGCCCTGGCAGCGGGCCACCACGGACTCGGTGACAGCCGCCACATCCTTGTCATGGGGCTGGATGCCGTTCTCCTTCAGCGCCGTCAGGACGGAGGAGACCACGCCCTCCACCACATTGTCACCCTCACGGAAAATGGGGGTGCGAACGCCCCGTGCCACCGTACCCAGTGTTCTGCTCATATGAAAAACTCCTTTGTATTGGATTTGTTCGGTCGTACCATTGCACAACATTCTTATTATACGCCTAAAACACAATAAGTAAAATGCAATTTTCTAATAATCAACATAAGGTGTTTTAATGTGGCTCCGAAAAACGTACCCCTGCCGCTGCCGGCAGGGGTGCGTTCACGATCCAAAGGCTTATTCGCCGTTCTCTCCGTCGCCGCCGCTCAGGAAGCGGTTCACCAGCTCCAGCGTGTGGGCATCGTCGGTGAAATTGTCCAGATTCAGCACACAATCCCAGTCGTTGCCGGTGATGTCCACCTGCAGGGGGCTGTAGCCGGTATCCGACAGGATGTCGCTGATCACCCGGCCCTCGGCCACGTCCTGCTGAGCCGCCTGATACAGCATCTGGGCCTCCACCGCCGTGAGGTTCCGGACGTCGCCGGTATCCACGTAGTAGATGCTGCCGCCCAGCGGAGCGGAATCCGCATCCGCCGTGCCGGAGATCGCCAGCTCCTGCCGCGCCAGCGGCGTGGACATCATCTGGTTGATGGCCGTGTAGAGGGCGGAAGCCCGCCGCACCGGCACGTTATAGCCCCGCTCCAGCGTGGAACCGTCGGTGAGGGTATACTTCAGGCGGATCCAGATGTACTGGCCGTCCTCTATAAGCGTGCCGTCCAGATCGACATCGCCGTCCTCCACCTGCTCCAGTATGGCCCGGTGGATGGCCCGGATGGCCTCGATGGTCTCGGTATCCCCGGAGGTGGCCGTAAAGGGCTGAATGTTTCTGCACTGAGCGGTGACACTCTCGATCTCGTCGGTCTTTGGCACCCGGCGCTCCACACCGGCCACGTCCATCCGCACGCACACGCACACCGCTGCCAGCAGCGCCGCCAGCAGCACCGTACCCTTCCAGGTGCGGCGGAAAATTTTCAGGGATTTCCCCAGCAGCATGGACATTCCGAAGCTGCACACCAGCGTCATCAGCACCACGCACAGCAGCATCCCCGGCAGGTAGGCCCGGATATCATTGGAACGGGCCAGACCGAAGGTCACGCTGTACAGGATCATGCCCAGCGCCAGACCGCCTATGCAGCCCACGCCGTAGCGCAGCACCGGCCGCATCCACGGGAAGGCCGCCACATCGCCGGAGAGCTCGCTGCGCCGCCGGATACACAGCAGGCAGGCCAGCGCAATGATCGCCACCGCAACGGCGGCATAGATCCCCAGTGCCTGCCAGCCGCCGTTTTCCAGCGGGCTCACATCAGCGCTGACGATGGGATAGCCCACATACTCAGCGACGACGCCCTGAGGATCCGTCAGCCGGCGGACCAGCTGCACCACCGGAGTACACCACAGGGTGAAGCTGCCGAAGCCATCCCCCTGATAGCCGAAGATGAACAGCTCAGCCAGCCAGTGGATCAGCTGCATGACTACCATCACCAGAAAGTTTATCCCCACATACAGCACAGGCACCGCCAGCAGCCAGCCGGTGAGCATGGCGCACAGCGTGCCAAGAGCCAGAAAGAAGATCTCCGCCAGCGTCACTACCGCCAGCCATACCAGCAGCGGACCCGGCTCGCCGCACACCAGCAGGCTCACCAGTACCACCAGCAGATTCCCGGCGGTGAGCATGGCAAAGCCCGTCAGCAGCTGGGTGAAAAACAGGGTCTGCCGCTTCAGGGGCAGGCTGTGTATCAATCCCACGGACCGGCCGTTCATCAGGTAGGAATACAGGGCCATGGCCAGCACACCGCCGAACACAAAGGCCATGATGACACCCATGCTGTAGGTACCCTGGCACACCTCCGAAACCGTCCGGGTCCCGTAGTTTGCGCCCTCGGCTATGTGCCGCAGATACAGCTGCACCGGCAGTGCCACCAGCCAGATGGCGGTATACAGAAACAGAATGGGCCAGTGGCGGCGCAGATCGCTGCGGGCCAGTGCCGGATTAAAGAACGATGTCACGGACCGCATAGTCAGCACCTCCCAGCTCATAGATAAAGATCTCCTCCAGCGTCAGTGGAATGGCCTCCAGCAGCAGGGGAGCGGTGATCTGCATCCGGTTCAGGATACTCTCCCGGTCGCCCCGGAGGAGGTAGGTATGCACCCGGCCCACGGCGGAGTGGTGCAGGATATTCAGCTCCGCCGGCAGGCGGGGCTCCTCGCCGGGGTACACCACCTGCAGCTTCACCGTGGTATCCTGCAGCTCCGACAGGCTCCGCTCCAGCAGCACCTTACCCTGATTCATGATGCCCACATGGTCGCAGACATCCTCCAGCTCCCGCAGGTTATGGCTGGATACCAGCACCGTGGTACCACGCTCCGCCACGTCCCCCAGCAGCAGGGACCACACCTGCCGCCGCATCACCGGGTCCAGACCGTCCACCGGCTCATCCAGAATGAGGTACTCCGGCATACAACACATGGTCAGCCAGAAGGCCGCTTGCTTCTGCATCCCCTTGCTCATGCGCCGCAGCATCTGGCGGTCATTCAGGGGGAACACCTGCTTCATCTTCTCGTATCGCTCCCAGGAGAAGGAGGGGTACGCCCCGGCGTACAGCTTCGCCATCTCGGCAATGGACGCCTGCGGGAAATAGTACCAGTCATCGGGGATCACCACCATGCGCCGCTTGGCGTCGGTGTTCTCCCAAATGGGAGCGCCCTCCAGCAGCAGTTTGCCGCTGTCGGGGCGGTATACGCCGGTAAAGTGGCGGATGATGGTGGACTTTCCGGCGCCGTTGGGGCCAACCAGCCCATATACCGTCCCCTTGGGTACGGTGAGGGTGGCGCTGTCCAGTGCCCGGAAGCCGTCAAAGCTCTTGACCACCTCTTTTGCCTCAAGCATTCTCGTTTCCTCCTCTCCACAGGGCGATCCACTCGCCCTCCGTCATGCCCAGCTCCCGCAGCTCCTGCAGCAGAGGACGCACCTTGTCCTCCACCTCCCGGCGGCGGACCAGATTCTGCTCCTGTCCCTCCGCCACGAAGGTACCCCGGCCTGCCACGGAGTAGACGTAGCCCTCCATCTCCAGCTGGGCATAGGCCCGTTGGATGGTGTTGGGGTTGATGGCCAGATCCATGGCAAGGCTCCGAACCGACGGCAGCTTTTCCCCCGGTGCCAGCACGCCGGTGACCATCAGCCGCCGCAGGCCGTCCTTCACCTGTTCATAAATGGGACGGGCGTCCCGATAATCCAGACGGATCAATAGCGCACACTCCTTCCTCGTGTACTATTCATGTTAGTACACTTAGGTTAGCATGAAACCACCCCCGTGTCAATAGGGAACTGCGTAAAATCCTACTAATTTCCACGGTTTGCGGGCATAATATCCCCGATCTGTTTGGCGAAGGGAGGGAGAAATATGCACGCATATGTCCATCGGGAGACCTGTATCCAGTGCGGGCTGTGTCCCGGCGTATGCCCGGAGGTGTTCAGCATCCTGCCGGGGGAGTCGGCGCAGGCCATCACAGAGCCGGTACCGCAGGAGCATCTGGCGGCGGCGCAGGAGGCGGCGGACAGTTGCCCCGTGGGGGCTATCGAACTGAAGTGACGGCGGTTTGATCCTTTCCGGAAGCGATCTCTTGTCTCCGGCGGGTAGCTGTTCCCAGCAGCTTTTTCTTTATGTCTCCGACGGCCCACTTTTCCCAGCAGCTGGAAAAGTGGGCCGTCGGAGGCAAAAGTCCCCTCCACAGCGGAAAATTTTTTGATTTTCCCACGGTTTTTCGGAATTTATTCTTTACATTCGGAGGATTTTATGGTATTTTATCAGAGTACGCTGTGATGCGTATGGACTTGCCCCTGCTCTTAGTCCCGTGGACGCTTCACCCGTCCCGGCACTCAGGCTGCGGGCCAACTAAAAGAAAGGTGGAAACACAACTATGATGCAGAAGGATCAGAAGACCTCTATCATCGAGGCCAACCGCACCCACGCTACCGACACCGGTTCTCCCGAGGTCCAGGTGGCCATCCTCACCGAGCGGATCAACCAGCTCACCGCCCATCTGAAGGTTCATCCCCACGACTTCCACAGCCGTCGTGGTATGCAGATGATGATCGGTAAGCGCCGTCGTCTGCTGGACTATCTGGCCAAGAAGGACATCGAGCGTTATCGTGCCCTCATCGCCAAGCTGGGTCTGCGTAAGTAAGCTGAAAACAGGGTGGTGTGCAGGGCGCACCACCCTTCTTTCACAATTTCCCCGCCCGTATGCGGAGCCGCTTTCAGCCTTTAGCAGTTGAAAATGTGTCGGAAAATGCTGGAAAATCCCTCCTCCGACATGGTTTCAAGTGCTAAATGGTTTGGCTCCCATACGGAAAAATTCAATGAAAAGGAGCTATACCATGTCTACTATCATCACCAAGCGCCAATTCCCCAACTACCACAAGTACACCATGGAGCTGGCGGGCCGTCCGCTGACGCTGGAGGTCGGGAAGCTGGCCGAGCTGGCCAACGCCGCCGTCATGGTCACCTATGGCGAGACCAGCGTGCTGTGCTGCGTCACCGCCGCCGCCCGTCCCCGTGACGGCATCGACTTCTTCCCCCTGAGCGTGGACTTCGAAGAGAAGCTGTACTCTGTGGGCCGCATCCCCGGCAGCTTCAACCGCCGTGAGGGCCGCCCCGGTGAGAAGGGCATCCTCACCAGCCGTGTCATCGACCGGCCCATCCGTCCCCTGTTCCCCTCTGATTTCCGCAACGACGTGTCCGTCATGTGTACCGTCATGAGCATGGACCACGACTGCTCCGCAGAGATCGCCGCCCTCATCGGCACCTCCGCCGCTCTGGCCATCTCCGATATTCCCTGGAACGGCCCTGTGGGCGCTCTGAAGGTGGGTCTGGTGGATGGTGAGCTGGTACTCAACCCCAACAGTGAGCAGCGCAAGGTCAGCGATCTGGATGTCACCGTGGTCTCCACCGGCAAGAAGGTGGTGATGATCGAGGCCGGCGCCAATCAGGTGGATAACGACACCATGTACCGTGCCATCGAGCTGGCCCATCAGGAGAACCAGAAGCAGGTGGCCCTCATCAACCAGATGGTCTCCGAGATCGGCAAGCCCAAGTTCGACTATCCCCACGCCGACTTCAATCAGGAGCTGTTCGACAAGATCGTCCACGACTTCATGGACGAGGCCAAGGCTGCCATGGACACCGATGACAAGAACGTCCGTGAGGCCCGCTGGAATGAGATGATCCAGCACTGGCACGAGAAATATCTGGAGGAGTATCCGGATATGGATCAGTATCTGGAGGAGTTCACCTACAAGTTCCAGAAGAAGATCGTCAAAGCATGGCTGCTGGAGGGTCACCGTGTGGATGGCCGCCAGAAGAACGAAATTCGTCCCCTGTCCGCCGAGGTGGGCGTGCTGCCCCGTGTCCACGGCTCCGGCCTGTTCACCCGCGGCCAGACGCAGGTGCTGTCCGTGGCGACGCTGGACACCCTCTCCGCCTGCCAGAAGCTGGATACCATCTGGGAGGAGACGGAGAAGCGGTATATGCACCACTACAACTTCCCCGGCTACTCCGTGGGCGAGGCCAAGCCCGCCCGCAGCCCCGGCCGTCGTGAGATCGGCCACGGCGCTCTGGCGGAGCGGGCCCTGCTGCCTGTGATCCCCCCGGTGGAGGAGTTCCCCTATGCCATCCGTGTGGTGTCTGAGGTGGTGTCCTCCAACGGCTCCACCTCTCAGGGCTCCATCTGCGGCTCTACGCTGGCTCTGATGGATGCCGGTGTGCCTATCTCCGCCCCTGTGGCCGGCATTTCCTGCGGCCTGATCCAGGACGACGACGGCTCCTTCACCACCTTCATCGACATTCAGGGCGTGGAGGACTTCCACGGTGAGATGGACTTCAAGGTGGCCGGCACCAAGAAGGGCATCACCGCCATTCAGATGGACCTGAAGAACGACGGCCTGACCATGGAGATCATCCGCAACGCTCTGGACATCACCTACGATGCCCGGTGCCAGATCCTGGATCAGATCATGCTGCCCTGCATTGCCGAGCCCCGGCCTGAGGTCAGCAAGTACGCCCCCAAGATGATCACCATGCACATCGATCCCGACCGCATCCGTGAGGTCATCGGCAAGGGCGGCAGCGTCATTCAGAAGATCGTGGCCGAGTCCGGCGCCAAGATCGACATCGACGACGACGGCACCATCCACATTGCCTCTCCCGACGCCGAGAGCTGCGCCATCGCCAAGAAGTGCATCGATGACATCGTCTTTGTACCGGAGGTGGGCAAGCTGTACTACGGCCGTGTCGTGCGCCTGATGACCTTCGGCGCCTTCGTGGAGATCGCTCCCGGCAAGGACGGTCTGGTGCATATCTCCAAGCTGGCCGACAAGCGCATCGAGAAGGTGGAGGACGCCTGCAAGGTGGGCGACATGATGTGGGTCAAGTTCATGGAGATCGACGAGAAGGGCCGCTGGAACCTGTCTCACAAGGATGCCATGAAGGAGATCCGGGCCAAGGAGGCCGCCGGGGAGAAGATCCAGTAATTCTCCGGAACGGATCAGCCAATTCTGTGTATAAAGAGTTCCCCATGCTCTGCATGGGGAACTCTTTATTCGTTTTTACCTGATGCCTCCGACGGATCGCTTTCTGTCGGAGGGAGAAAATGATACGTCTCCCATTGGGAAGTACGGATCCTCACTCCCGAAAGCAAAAACACCCCCGCCCCTATGTAGGAGCGGGGGCATATTTCCTATGGGACAGCGCTGCCTTACTGGCGCTTCTCCCGGTCGTAGCTCACCACCACACGGCGGTTGGGTTCGCTGCCGATGGAGTAGGTGGTGACACCCGGCTCGTCCTGCAGGGCGGCATGGATCACATGGCGCTCATAGGCGTTCATGGGCTCCAGCGTCACGCTGCGGCGATACTTGGTGACCTTACCGGACACCTTCCGGGCCAGAGACTCCAGACTCTGCTCCCGCTTGGCCCGATAGTTCTCGGCGTCCACGTGGACCCGGATGCGCTTATCCGCTCCGGAATTGACGGCGTAGTTGGTCAGCTGCTGGATGGCGTCCAGCGTCTCGCCGCGGCGGCCGATGAGCTGGCCCAGCTTCTCACCCTCCAACGTCACCTGATACCGGCCCTTCTCCTCCAGCGTCACATTCACCTGAGCGGGGCTGTTCATGTGCTGCAGCAGACCCTCCAGGAACTCCCGGATACGGCGGGCGTTGTCGTCGTCGCAGGTCCCGACCGTCACCGTCTTCTGCTCCGGAGCCTTCTCCACCGGCTTCGTCTCCGGCTTTTTAGACTCCTGCTTCTTAGGTTCGGGCCGCACTTCCGGCTTTTTCACCTCTGCCTTGGGTTCCGGCTTCTTTTCCACCTTTTTGGTGGGCTCGGCCTTCTTCTCCTCCGGCTCGTCGGTGCCGTAGGTCACACGGATACGGGCGGGCGAACCGCCGATGCCCAGAAAGCCGCTCTTGGCACGCTCCAAGATTTCCAGAGACACGTCGTCCCGCTCCAGACCCAACTGGGTCAGCGCCTTACGGACAGCTTCCTCCTCGGTCTTGCCCGTTACTTCGATATAGCTCATAGACAAAACTCCTTATTCGTAGTGCTTTTCATCATAGGCACGGCCACGTGCATAAGGCCGCTGGCCCACACGTCCGTTTTCATTGGTGCCGCTGCGCTTTTCCTCGCCGCCCTGCTTTTTCTTCTTGGGCTGGGGCTTGCGGTCATTGCGGCCACCGCCGTTCATCTGCTGCTGGGCCATGAGTTCCTTCTGCTTCTGGTACTTGGCGTAGCGCTTTTCACGGGCGGCCTTTTCCTTCTCGGTCTCCTCACGATCCAGGATCTTATTGAAGTACTTGTTGAGAGCCACCTCCTGGATCAGGGAGAACACGGTGTTGGCGATCCAGTAGATGCACAGTGCGGCGGGCAGCATATAGCCCATCCACAGGGTCATCAGGGGCATCAGGTACATCATGGTCTTGGCGGAGCCTGCGCCCTCGGTGCTGTTGGTGCGCATGGTGATGATGCTCATCACCAGCTGGGCCGCCGCCGAGATCACAGGCAGCAGCAGGATGCCCCACACGGGCCAGCCGCCGCCGGGGAACTGGCTCAGCAGCGCGGAGGGCTGAGACGCCAGATCCATCCCAAGGAAGCTGTAGTTCAGGTCCACCAGACCATCGAACTTCCCGGCGAAGCTCTCCCAGTGCTCATGGATGAACTTGGCCAGATAGATCTGGTCATAGGTGTTGTTGCTGGCCTGATAGCCCAGCGTACCTGCCAGCGTGCCGATCTCCTCGATGACGGAGGTGGACAGGCTCATGAAGTACCGCAGGGGGGTACGGATGATGGCGTACAGGGCGATCAGGATGGGGAAGGGGATGAAGGACCACAGGCAGCCGGACATGGGGTTCACGCCCTCACGGGCGTACAGGTCCGCCATCTCCTGCTGCTGGCGCTCCCGATTGTTGGCGAAGCGGGTCTGGATATCCTTCACCTTGCCCTGCATCCGGTTCATCCGGAGCATACTCTTCTTGCTCTTGAGCTGGAAGGGCAGGATCACCAGCTTCACTACCAGAGTGAAGAGGATCAGAGCCAGACCGTAGGACCCGGTGAGACTGTAAAATAGCCGGGTCAGCCACGCAAACGGCACGCAGATGTAATAGCCGATTTGTGCAAACATGGGGTAGATACCTCCGTTTTATAATGGGATGGGAAAAACGAGGCTGTTGCGTCAGGGGACAGGGTCATACCCGCCCTTGTGGAAAGGATGGCATCGCATCAGACGGCGCAGGGCCAGAAGGCCGCCCTTGGCGGCGCCGTATTTCTCCACCGCCTCCACGGCATACTCCGAGCAGGTGGGGATATAGCGGCACCGGGGCGGAAAAAGAGGGGAGACGGAGGTCTGGTAGAACCGGAACAGCTTCAAAAGCGCCCGCTTCATGCCGTCTCCTCCGGCACAAGGCCCGCCTGCCGCAGCAGGCGGAGATACGTCTCGTCCAGCTGCTGATAGGTGCTGCGGACGGCCCGCCCACGGGCCACTAAAATCACGTCGAAGCCCGGCTGCATCTCCGGCTTGTGGAGCCGGTACAGCTCCCGGAAGCGGCGGCGCACCCGATTGCGGACCACGGCGTGGCCCAGCTTGGTGCTGACGGTGATCCCCAGACGGGACTGTCCCTGACGGTTTTTCTGCCAATACAGCACCATCTGCGGCGACACCAGACTCTTCCCCTTGCGGTAGATGCGGCGGAACTCATAATTTTCTTTTACCGTGACGGCTGCCTTCATAGCGTCCTCTTTTACCGATCTGAATTACATAGACCAATAGGGACGGCGGTTTTTCCCATCCACCGTCCCTGTTTGATTATCTATGACCGATGCACTTTCCGTGACCTCAATGGGTCAGGCGAGCACGGCCCTTGGCACGGCGGCGAGCCAGCACCTTACGGCCGTTGCGGGTGGCCATTCTCTTGCGGAAGCCGTGCTCCTTGGAGCGCTGACGCTTCTTGGGCTGATAGGTACGGAACATTGCATGACACCTCCATCTTTTGTAAGATCAGGCGGCAGAAAAAGCCTCTGCCGCACATACTCGACGGCGGGTGGGAAGCATTCTCCCACGGCCGCAGTTGACATTCGTCAGGCGCCTAAAATAAGCGCATTTGTCATTATACATGAGCTTTTTCCGCCTGTCAACAAAAATCTGAAGGGGAAAAGAGCGGGTTCTTATGAAAAGCGGTGTGTTTTTTCGGCAAAAGCCTAAAATCTGGTGGTTTTCCTCCGGTTTTTCTCCCTACATCTTGTGCCTTCCGGTGCGTCATTTTTTGCAGCTTATATTAGAATAAGTGTAGACTTTTCCGGGGGTTTCTGCTATACTATTCTCGGATAAATTTTTTTCAAATACAGAGATAGAGATCCATCAGGGGAAAGGGGCGCTTTCATTGAATTCCATTTCTGACGTATGGCAGAGCGTACTAAGCCGATTACAGGAGCAGCTCAGCGAGACCACCATCCGCACATGGTTCGACGAGGTGGACGTGGTCACCATGGAGGACTCCGCCTTCGTGCTGCATTGCAGCAACTCCTTCAAAAAAAGCACCATCGAGACCCGTTTCATGAAGCACATCAAGGCGGCGCTGAAGGACATCTTCTCCTCCGATCTGGAGGTGAAGATCCTCAACGACGAGCAGCTGGCTGCCTATCACGGTGTGGCCCCGGATCAGCCCGGCTCCCTGCTGGATTCCGACGCCTTCACCTTCGAGACGTATGTGGTGGGGCCGCAGAACAAGCTGGCCTATGCGGCGGCACGGGCCGTGGCGGATAAGCCGGCGGAAAACTTCAACCCTCTGTTCATCTACGGCGACTCCGGACTGGGCAAGACCCATCTGCTCTACGCCATCGCCCATCAGGTCAAGCGCAAGCGGGAGGACCTGCGGATCGTGTACATCAAGGGCGACGACTTCACCAACGAGCTGATCGCATCCATCCGGGAGGGCAGCAACGCCGAGTTCCGGGAGAAATACCGGCAGGCGGGCATCCTGCTGGTGGACGATATCCAGTTCATCGCCGGCAAGAAGCAGACTCAGGAGGAGTTCTTCCATACCTTCAACACTCTGTACGAATCCGGGCGGCAGATCGTGCTGACCTCCGACCGTCCGCCCCGTGAAATGACCCAGCTGGAGGACCGGCTGCAAAGCCGCTTCGTGTCGGGCCTTATGGTGGATGTGGCCCCTCCCGACTTCGAGACGAGACTGGCCATCATCAAGAACAAGGCCGCCATGCTGGGGGTAAAGCTCCCCGACGAGATCTACGGCTACATCGCCGAGAACGTCACCGCCAACGTGCGGCAGATCGAGGGGACCCTGAATAAGCTGCTGGCCTACCGGGATCTGCTGGGGGATCAGGTGGACGAGCAATCCGTGGGCCGTGCCGTCCGGGATATGCTGCAAAAGAGCAACGAGTACATCCCCTCGCCGTCGGTGATCATCAGCTATATCTGCAAGTATTTCAGCGTGGAGGAGGATGTGCTCCGTGGCCAGCGCCGGGGCCGCAACGAGGTCAACGCCCGGCAGATCGCCATGTACCTCATCCGCCGCATGACCAATCTCTCCCTCAACGACATCGGCAAGGAATTTGGTGACCGGGACCACACCACGGTGCTGCACTCGCTGGATAAGGTGGAGAAGCAGATGCGTACCGACCCCGCCTTTGCCGAGGTGGTGAAGGAGATCACCACCAACATCAACGCCAAACGCTGACCCCACTTTTCCACAAGGCTCTGTGGATTCCACAGGGAAAAGCTGGGGACAAAAAAACACCGTCGTTCCCTGTGGAAAAAGGGGAGGTTTCGTCCACAAACAGCGGTGGAGAACAAACCGTGTCGCAGCAAGGGCTTGCGCCGGTTTTCCACAAGAAAACTCTCTACTGCGGCTGTTACTGAATAAAAGATTAGTTTATGTTCTCTTTCTGAGAAGCATGACAAAAATCGTTCGACAAGAAAGGAAGAAGAATATGCTCCGTTTCTCCTGCGAAAAAGCGCTGCTGCAAAGTGCTGTCAATACCGTGTCCCGTGCCGTGGCCGCCAAAAGCTCCATCCCTGCGCTGGAGGGGATCCTTGTAGAGGGCAGCGACCGGCTGACCATGTCGGGCTACAATATGCAGACCGGCATCCGCACCGCCTTTGAGGCCGAGGTCCACGAGGAGGGCCGCATCGTCCTCAACGCCCGCCTGTTCGGTGAGATCATCCGGAAGCTGCCGGACGATCTGGTGGTGTTTGCGGCGGATGAGAAATATATGGTGCGCCTGACCTGCGGTGACGCCAGCTTCGAGATCATGGGCCTGTCCGCCGAGGACTACCCGGAGCTGCCGGAGGTGGATGACGAGTACTCCGTGGCTATCCAGCAGGGAACCCTGAAGGCCATGATCAACCAGACCAGCTTCGCCGTCTCCACCAACGAGACCCGTCCCATCCACACCGGCTCCCTCTTCGAGATCAACGAGCAGGGCCTGACCATGGTGTCCGTGGACGGCTTCCGTCTGGCTCTGCGGCGGGAGCCGCTGGAGCGCATCGACGGCGGCGCTTTCCGGTTCGTGGCCCCCGGCTCCGCCCTCAACGAGGTGGAGAAGATCTGCGAGGACAGCGACAACCTCATGACCATCATTCAGGGCAAGCGCCATCTGATGTTCGAGACCGGCTCCACCCAGCTGATCTGCCGCCGTCTGGAGGGCGAATTTCTGGATTACCGCAACGCCATCCCCCGCAACAATCCCATCTCCATTCTGGTGGATACCAAGGCCATGCTCAACAGTCTGGACCGTGTCAGCGTGGTCATCAGTGAGAAACTGAAAAGCCCCGTCCACTGCATCTTTGATGCCGACCGGGTGTACCTGTCCGCCAAGACCGGCAACGGCGAGGCTAAGGACATCTGCCCCGTGGAGGGCGACGGTCAGGGGCTGGAGATCGGCTTTAATAACCGCTTCTTCATGGACGCCCTGCGCTATGCCCCGGCGGAGAAGGTGAAGATGGAGCTGAACACCGGCATCTCTCCCTGCATCATGACCCCCGTGGAAGGGGAGGAGAATTTCCTCTATATGGTCCTGCCGGTGCGGCTGAAGGCATGATAACAAACTGAAATATAGAGAGAGGATTATACGGATAGTTGTTGTGAGGAGCTTGTTTTCACTTACTTACGTTTAGTAATGTCATTGCGAGGGTGCGAAGCACCCGTGGCGATCCGTAATACCCTTTGCAGTTTTTCTTTGCTGTCTCCGGCAGCCTGTTTTTCCAGTAGCTTTTTATTTTTATGCCTCCGGCGGCATACTTTTTGCCAACAGCAGCAAAAAGCTTTCACCGTCGTGTCACCCGGTTTCCAGCCACGTTGTGGCGTGAAAACCGGGACACTTCCTCGAAACCGCCTCGCTTCATCCGCCACAGGCGGCGCTTCGACGGTTTCCTCGGAATGACATGAAAAAGAAGTGTCATTGCGAAGCCAGTGCGCATACTGGCTGTGGCAATCCGTCCTCCACGGCGGCAGACCCACACGCCCCTTCCTCTGAGTGGGAGCGGCAGCGGGTCTGTTGCTGAGTCGATTCCCTTTACGTCCCATAACAAGCAAGGCTCTTGAGAGGCAAGGAGGCTTTGAAACCATCGGTTTCAAACGACGTTTTTGCATACTTTTTGTCGCTACTGAAAGAAAGTTACCCGCCGGAGGCAATAGAAGTGAAGAGTATCATGGACCGCTGAAGGCTATCTTTATAAATATAGCCTGTCATTCCGAGAAAACCGCCGAAGCGCCGCCCCTCCTGTCATTGCGAGGGTGCGAAGCACCCGTGGCAATCCGCTCCCCACATTAGAACAGTAATCTTCTTCAACCACCCAATAAAGCGGCAGCGTGAGTAGAAGTAGACCAATTCCCTGCTTCGGCAGGATTTAGGAAGCAGCTCTTACACACCACAAAGGAAGTGCAGAAACCATGGGTTTCTGCTGGCGTTCTTTGGTAACTTTCTGCCGCTATTGGCAGAAAGTTACCCGTCGGAGACACGTTCCTTATGCAAAAGAGTCTACTGAAAGAAAGCCCCCGCCGGAGGCAAACAAAAAGCCCCCGCCGGAGGCAAAAAGAAAAGCACCCCCCTTCAGAAAAATCCCCGAAAGGAGTTCCCTCATGGATGAATTGCTTCTGCGGCAAATGCCGCACTCCACAGAGGCAGAGCAGGCCGTGCTGGGCTCCATGCTCATTGACGCCGCCTGCGTCAAGGACGTGATGGACCAGCTTCAGCCGGACGATTTCTACCTCCGCCAGAACCGGGAGATCTTCGAAACCATCTACACCATGTTCGTCTACTCCCGCCCCATCGACGGACTTACCGTGGCCGGGGAGCTGGAGAAGGCGGGCCTCGCCAACGATGGCACACGGGCGTATCTGGCTCAGCTGATGGAGGTGACACCCACTTCCGCCAATGTGCTGGAGTATGTGCGTCTGGTGCGTGAGAAGGCCCTGCTGCGGTCGGTGGCCGCAGCGGCGGCGGAGATCACCGCCATGGTGCAGGAGGGGACCGGCGCTCCCGGCGACGTGCTGGAGGCGGCGGAGCAGAAGATCTACGCCATCCGCCGGGGCCGCAGCGCCCAGAGCATGGCCACCATTCAGGTGGTGCTGCAGGAGGTCATGGAGCATCTGGCGGAGCTCAGCGCGCAGGGGGGCAAGACCCTGCCGGGCCTGTCCACCGGCTTTTCGGCGGTGGACGGTAAGATCAACGGCCTGAACAAGTCGGACCTGCTGCTGCTGGCCGCCCGTCCCGGCATGGGCAAGACCAGTATGGCTCTGAACGTGGCCCTGAACGCCGCCAAGGAGTCCGGCCAGACGGTGGCCGTCTTCTCGCTGGAGATGTCCCGTGACCAGCTGGTGACCCGCCTGCTGGCCAGCGAGGGCCTCATCGAAAATACCCGCCTCATCAGCGGCGACCTCCGGGAGAGCGACTGGGTGAAGATCGCTGAGGGCGCCTCCTCCCTGAGCCGTCTGGATATCCGCATCGACGATAATCCCCTGCTGACGGTGGCGGACATGAACGCCAAGTGCCGCCGCATCGACAACTTGGGGCTGGTGGTCATTGACTACCTCCAGCTGATGACCTCCGCCGGCGGAAAGGGGTATAGCGGCGAGAACCGCCAACAGGCGGTGTCGGACATCAGCCGTATGCTGAAGATCATGGCCAAGGAGCTGCAGGTGCCGGTGCTGTGCCTGTCCCAGCTGTCCCGTGCCAACGAAAAGCGTGAGGACAAGCGCCCCATGCTGTCGGACCTGCGTGAGTCCGGCGCCATTGAGCAGGATGCCGATATCGTCATGTTCCTGTATCGTGACGATTACTATAAAGAGGATTCGGAAAAGCGCAACATCGCCGAGTGCATCGTGGCCAAGAACCGCCACGGCGAGACCGGCAAGGTGGAGCTGCGCTGGATGCCGGAGTATACCACCTTCGGCACCTTGGAAAACCGCTACGACGAGGAGTAACGAGTCATGGATCTGATGCCGTGGATGCAGCAGCAGGGGATGCTGCCCGCCGCCGGGGAGACGGTGCTGTGCGCCGTGTCCGGGGGCCGGGACTCCGTGTGCCTGCTGCACTATCTGGCGTCGCTGGGTCGCCGCCGGGGCTTTGCCGTGGCCGCCGCCCACTATAACCATCTGATGCGCCCCACGGCGGGACGGGACGAGGCTTTCGTGGCCGGGCTCTGCCGGGAGCTGAGCGTGCCGCTCTATGTGGAGCGGGGCGACGTCCGGGCCATCGCCCGGCAGGAGGGCTGGGGCGTGGAGGAGGCAGGCCGCCGCCTGCGCTACGACTTTCTGGAGCGCACGGCCGACGCCATCGGAGCCTCCCGTATCGCCACCGCCCACCACCTGTCGGATCAGGCGGAGACGGTGGTGCTGAACCTGCTGCGTGGCACCGGCCCGGAGGGGCTGGCGGGCATTCCCCCGGTGCGGGGACGGCTGATCCGCCCCCTGCTCCAGACCCCTCGGCAGGAGATCGAGGCATATCTCAAGGCCCACGGTCTGGGCCATGTGGAGGACGAGACTAACGACAGCATGGATTTCACCCGCAACCGCCTGCGACAGGAGGTGTGGCCTCTGCTGGTGATGCTCCACCCTGCCCCGGAGCGGAGCATCGCGCGGGCTGCCGCCATCCTGCGGCGGGAGAATGTTTTTCTGGATCGGCTGGCCCGCTCCTATCTGGAGCCGACTGCATCCGATTGTCCGTCAGCCGGTGAGCCCAATACCCCGGAGATCTTTGGCCGCCGGGACCCCGCTGCACCCAGCCCTGCACCGTCTCCCGGCACGTTGCCGGAGGAGTCGTCAAAGTCGGATAAGCCCTCGGAATGTGCACGAGCGGGCGATATTTCGCCTGATTTCACAGCGGCACCCACCGCCGTATCGGTGTCCGAAGCCGTGCTGCGATCGGCACCGGAGGAGCTGCGGCCCCGGATGCTCCGGCTGCTGCTGGAGCGGCTCCCCGTCGGGAAGAAGGATGTATCCGCCGCCCACATAGAGGCCCTGCTGTCCCTCCGGGAGGGCGGGATGCTGGATATGCCGGAGGGCGTCACGGCATGGCGGGAGAAGGATGTGCTGCATCTGGAGATGACCCCGCCCTCGCCCCCGCTCCTGATTCTGTCGGAGGGGGAGCAGGTCTGGGGAGACTATCTCGTCCGGGTGTGGAGAAGCGAAAAAAATACCCCGCCCCCTGACGGAGAAGGGCTGTCCAAAACGGGCCGGTTTTCGGACCATATCCTGACGCTTTCGGACGGTGGGAAAATGTCCGAATGGACACTCCGCTGTCCGCAAAGGGGAGACGGTCTGACCCTGCCGGGGGCCAGAGGCCGCCGCAGCGTCAAACGTCTGCTGACGGAGCGGGGGATGCCGCCCCGGCGACGGCGAACCACCCCGGTGGTGTGTATAAACGGAGAACCCGCCGCCGTATACGGCGTGGGAACGGATCAGAGATTTTTGCCGGGAAAAGACGGCAGCAATATAAATATTTTGATGATCGAGAAAGATCAGGAGGAAGAAAGTAATGGCTAAGAACAATATGGATCAGGATATCCTGAAGGTCCTGTTCAGTGAGCAGGAGATCCATGACCGCATTCAGGAGATGGGCGATCAGCTTTACGATAAGTTCCACGACAGGAATCCGCTGTTTGTGGGGGTTCTGAACGGGTGCTTCCTGTTTATGGCGGATCTGGTGCGGGCCACCCAGTGCAAGAGCGAGGTGGAGTTCATCGGCCTGTCCTCCTATCAGAACGCCACCAAGTCCTCCGGCGTGGTGCAGATCACCCGTGATCTGCAGCGGGATATCTCCGGCCGGGACATCATCGTGGTGGAGGATATTCTGGACTCCGGCAATACCCTGTACTTTTTGAAGGACTATATGCTGGCCAAGGGAGCCAATAGCATCACCATCGTCACCCTGCTGGACAAGCCCTCCCGCCGGGAAAAGCCCATTTACCCCGATCTGGCGGGCTTTGAGGTGCCGGACGAGTTTGTGGTGGGCTTCGGGCTGGACTACTGCCAGCAGTATCGCAATATGCCCTACATCGGCGTGCTGAAGCCGGAGGTATACAGTAAGTAAGCGACAGCGCAGGAGAAGCGGCGCTGTGCCGGCAGAGGGCCGGCGGTCGGAAGGAGGAATGGTCTGTGGAGGAACGGAAGCGGGGTTATCAGGGCCGGCGGCTGGCCGGTGCGACCCCCAGGCAGGAGCCGGAACGCCGGGGCAGCCGTACCCGGCAGGCGGAGGATAAGGCCCGCCGGGGGCGGGACCCGTGGGAGATGACCCCGGAGGAGAAGGTATCTCCGGTAGAGGCCACGTCGGCAGAGGCGGCTCAGGCAGAGCCGCAGGAGCAGTCTGTCCGGCAGGTGGAGGATAAGGCCCGCCGGGAGCGGGATCCGTGGGAGATGACCCCGGAGGAGACTGCTCCGATAACGCCGGGAGACGGCGAGTCCGTCTCGGCCGGCCGGAGAGCCGCTTCGGTGGCCGGAGGTAAAGCGGCACCGGCGGCGGACTTTGACAGCATGAGCGGTTCTGCCGATGGGACGAGCGCCGACTCTGCAGCCGGTGCGGTGGACTCCGATGCGATGGCCGGGCCCGGTGAGGGAAGCGGCTCCGGCAGGGCGGCGGTCAAGAAGAAAAAGAGCGGCTTTGCCGCCTTTTGGTCGGATTTCGGCTATCTCATCGTCACGGCGGTGGTGGTGGTGCTGGTGTTCCGGGTAATTTTGCAGCTGAGTTGGGTACCCTCCGGCTCCATGGAGACCACCATCCCCAAAAAGACGCTGCTGATCTCGTGGCAGCTGCCCTATGTGATGGGCGACCCGGTGCCGGAGCGGGGGAACATCGTCACTTTCTGGAGCGACGAGCTGGATAAGCTGCTGGTAAAGCGGGTCATCGGTCTGCCGGGGGACACGGTGTCCTTCTCTGGCGGCTATGTCTACATCAACGGCCAGCGGCTGGAGGAGGAGTATCTGGATCAGCAGGGCGGTACCATCAGCCCCGACCAGTCCTCCTTCACCGTGCCGGAGGGGTGCCTGTTCTTCCTGGGCGATAACCGCTCCGGCTCGAATGATGCCCGGTACTGGGAGGAGAGCTATATCCCGGTGGGCAATGTGAAGGCCCGTGTGCTGCTGGCCATTTCCCTGACCGGGGGCAGCAGCTGGCAGGGCGTGCGGGCCATCGGCTGAGAGGAGGAAAGCATTTGGCAGAACGAAAAAAGATCGGCTTCGGCACCATTTTGATGGTGATTTTGGCGGTATGCGTGGTGGCTTATGTGGTGTCCACCATGCGGACCGCCGGGGACATCCCCTACTCTGAGCTGCGGCAATACTTTTTAGAGGAGAAGGTGCAGGAGTTCTCCATCAGCGACACCCGGATCACGGCCAAGCTGAAGGGGGGCAGCACCGTTACCTCCGACCTGTACGACTTCGACCTGTTCTATCAGGATCTCAACGAGCTGGTGCAGGAGCAGTATGACAGCGGCATTATCACCGCCTATAACTATCACGCAGACCACTCCACCAACTGGCTGCAGCTGCTGCTGCCGTATGTGCTGGCGTTTTTGGGCTTCATTTTGCTGATGAATCTCATGAACCGCATGGCCGGCGGCGGAGCCGGGGCGCAGGACAAGCTGTCCCGGTTTGGAGAGGCCAAGGTCAGTACGCCGGGAGAGAAAAAGGTCACGTTTCAGGATGTGGCCGGGGCCGACGAGGAGAAGGAGGAGCTGCGGGAGATCGTGGAGTTTCTCCGGGAGCCCCAGAAGTATCTGGACCTGGGGGCGCATATCCCCAAGGGCGTGCTGCTGGTAGGCCCTCCGGGTACCGGTAAGACGCTGCTGGCCAAGGCGGTGGCCGGTGAGGCGGGAGTACAGTTTCTGTCCATCTCCGGCTCGGACTTTGTGGAGATGTATGTGGGCGTAGGCGCCTCCCGTGTGCGGGATCTGTTCCAGCAGGCCAAGAAGAGCGCCCCGGCCATCATCTTCATCGACGAGATCGACGCCGTGGGCCGCCAGCGTGGCAGCGGCCTGGGCGGCGGACACGACGAGCGGGAGCAGACCCTGAACCAGCTGCTGGTGGAAATGGACGGCTTCGGCTCCAACGAGGGGGTGGTGGTGCTGGCTGCCACCAACCGTGTGGATATTCTGGACCCGGCGCTGCTGCGTCCGGGACGGTTCGACCGGCAGGTCTATGTGGGGCTGCCGGACATCAAGGGCCGGGAGGAGATCTTGCAGGTACACGCCAAGAACAAGCCTCTGGCGGAGGACGTGGATCTGAAGCAGATCGCCCGTGGCACCGCAGGCTTTACCGGCGCCGATCTGGAGAACCTCCTCAACGAGGCGGCCCTGCTGGCGGGACGGCGCAGCGAGTCCTTCATCACCATGAAGGATCTGCAGGAGTCCATCATCAAGGTCATCGCCGGGCCGGAGAAGCACAGCCGGGTCATCCCGGAGAGGGAGCGGCGGCTGACAGCCTATCACGAGGCGGGACACGCCGTGGTGATGCACGCACTGCCCGATCTGGACCCGGTGCATCAGATCACCATCGTTCCCCGGGGCGAGGCGGGCGGCATGACCATCTATCTGCCGGACGAGGATCGGTCGTACCTCTCCCGCAGCTATATGCTGGACCGCATCGCCGGGCTGCTGGGCGGCCGGGCGGCGGAGCAGCTGGTGCTAGGGGATATCTCCACCGGGGCCTCCAACGACATCAGCCGTGCCACGCAGCTGGCCCGGAAGATGGTGGGCACCTACGGAATGTCGGAGCAGCTGGGCAACGTGGCCTTCGACGCCGGACACGACGAGGTGTTCATCGGCAAGCCCATGGCCCAGACCCGGCCCTACTCCGAGAAAACGGCGGCGGAGATGGACGGCGAGATCCGCCGCATCATGGACGACGCCTACGCCCGCTGCACCGCCATTCTGGAGCAGTACCGGCCCCAGCTGGTGGAGGTGGCGGAGTATCTGCTGGCCAACGAGACCATGACGGCAGAGGAGTTCGAGAAGGTATTCCGGACGGAGTGAGGCATTGACAGCGCCTTGCTTATGGGGTAAAATAACGGGGTATCCGCCTCCGTAGCTCAGCTGTATAGAGCGACCGCCTCCTAAGGTTGCGTTACAACGGCCACCTTGGAAAAACTTCATATAGGATTCAAGTTCGAGTTTCTTCGGGCTTAGTCATAAAACCAGCCATGTCTCAGTAGCTCAGTTGGATAGAGCACACGCCTCCTAAGCGTGGGGTCGGAGGTTCAAATCCTCTCTGGGACGCCAGCTAACAACGCCGAAAGCCTTTGTTTTCAAGGGTTTTCGGCTTTTCTTATATAAAAAGCTGCGAAAAAGCTCTTTCACTGTATAGGATAAAATTCTACTCCAAAATTTGATTTTTGACAACCCCTCCAGAATCGAACGGTTGTTATAAGACAAAATCGGCAGCTAATTTTTAGCAGAAAACGGGCTGTTCTTGCTAATGAAAATGCCCTTCCTGCTAATCAGTCCCAAAATCGTGCCAAAAATCCAGCTAATCAAAAAAGGCGGATGTTTTGAGTACCATGCAGTTATAGCAGATAAAATTGAATATCGTTATATACATAGAGCGTCTATTTGCCCCGCATCGGGGATGGATAGGCGCTCTTTTTTTATGCCCAAAACCATGGGCAAATACAAGAGATGGGAGGTGTTTTATTTGAGCAAGCCTGTTTATGCCGCAGACAAGCCGAGCGACTGTCATTACTGTTACTTCTGGACAAATGGCAGAAAGGGTTGCCGTCTGGGTAGAGATAATTGCTACTACTTAATCTCTTTGCCGCCGAAACCCAAGTCGGAATGTGATGGCTGTCCCTATGGGCGAGATCACCCGTGCATTGGTTGGTGTACGAAGAAGGTTATGCGTGAAGTGGGGCTTCGTTGATATGGATGCGTATGAACAGGAATACCGCTTCTGCTTTTTTGCCCGATGTCCTTATGAAAAGACGGATACGACTTTCCGCAGCATTCCGCTGACAACAGAAAGTTTTCCGCAGAAAGAAGGTGGTGAAGCCGTGTGAGTTTTGATTATTTTTACGGTCAGCAATCCGATCTATTCACATTCTATCGAGTTCCGAAGGTGTTGTTCACGAACGAGAGGTTCTGGAATATTTCTGCCGATGCCAAGATGTTGTATGGCATTTTGCTTGACCGCATGAGCCTGTCTGCCAAGAATGGTTGGATAGATAAAAAAGGTCGAGTGTATATCATTTTTACAATCGACGAAGCGAAGATGGCTCTGAACTGTGCTGAACAAAAGGCTATCAAGCTGCTCAGTGAACTTGAGAAGAA
>OLND01001621.1_pt1 | contig 22744 bp, 16 predicted proteins | sample 1672031 | NCBI WGS metagenome assembly OLND01 (sample SAMEA3136638, study PRJEB25190) | human gut metagenome | biome: human gut; feature: human-associated habitat; material: faeces | place: Austria | collected 2013 | reverse complement strand
CCCCAACAGTTATTAGAGATAATCGTGAAATCTGTAGATTTCAGATGCTTTTTTCTATGGTTTGCCAAACCAAGTCGCCAGAATTTTAATACTTTTAGTCTCAATCCTTCATACGTCATTTATCTTCCCTCACACGCATTTACATAAATTTGACGCAACTTATCAGCATTTTGTTCTATGTCGTACCCTTTTTCTTTAATTAAAGCTATATTGTTCGTTGAGTCTTCTTCTCTGTTTCTTGTCTTATATCCCAGCTTTTTTACTGCTTCTGCCCACGGAGCAGTAGAATCTATTGGCAGAAAAACGCTGCTCCCCGTCAAGTCAGCCTCTTTTGCTACCGTATTCGATACAGCACAAATAAGACCTGCCGCTTGTGCCTCTACCAAAACCACTGGCAGTCCCTCATGTAATGACGGGAGTAAAAACAAATCCATTGCCTGAAGATAATCTGATACCTTCAAGGTTTTTCCTAAAAATATTACTGCATCATCCAATCCTAGAGAATGCACTTTGTCCTTAATTATAGGCATCAGCATTCCATCGCTAATTAAAATCAATTTATATTTTGGGTTCTCACTATGTACTTCTGCAAAAATATCAATCAAAAAAGAATGATTTTTTTGCTCAATAAAGTTTCCGACATGACCAAGCAATACTTCATCATCTTGTATTCCAAGCGCTTTTCGTACCGTATTACGCTTTTCTTCAGAGAATGCATAATCTTTTGTTTGAATCCCATTGTTTAAAACAATAAAATTCTTATCTCTATACAACCACTTTCCAGCATCTTCACCACATGCCAACCGAGTTGTACATAATTCTGAAAATATTGGCCACAACAGGTTATGCATGAATGGATGCATTGTTGCAGTATTGTGTGAATGCGTAATTCGAACTTTTACTCCTCCAAGCGCTACTGCAAATAGTTCGATTGCCATATTTGCACTGTTACCATGTATATGAACAATGTTGTATTTTTCTTTACGGCAAAGCTCCAAGATTTTGCAAAAATAGTTAACAATATTTTTCTTATGAAATACATAGCATCTCAGATGACTTTCCTCGAAAAAGCTACGGTATTCATCACTAGGTTCATCAATAGCAACAAAATCCATCTGAAGATTTTTCTTATCCATAGCCTGATAATAATTCTTTATTACAGCCGATATACCGTTCAGTTTGAATCTAACCGTATTAATCACTAAAACTTTCATTATTTACTTTCATCCCAAAATGCTTTCAAGTGATTTCCTGCATTACAATGAATCACTTCACCAGAAATGCATTTCGAGGCATCACTCAAAAGGAAACACGCAACTTCTGCTACTTCCTCCGGGAGGAAAGTCCTGCCGGAAGCACAATTTCTATACAGATTACCATCACTTGACTCAGCATAATCTCTTGTCATTTCCGTAAGAGTAACACCCGGTGCAATTGCATTCACACGAATTCCTTGCTGGTATACTCTTCTTGAAAACGCACCAACCATGCTGTTTAATGCTGCATTTGTCATCCCATACGGAATATCATATACTTGATCACCCGTTTCAGATGTTATATACAGTAGTTCTGCATTTGGCTGTCCTTCCTTCGTTTTCATTTCAAGAAAAGCCTTTCCCAGGAAGTAGCCCGCACGAAACTTAGTGTTAAACTGTTTATCGAATCCCTCTACAGTCACATTCATATAAATATTTTCGTGCAAAGACACTCCGGCATTGCTGACTAAACAGTCAATCCTGCCACTCAACAGTTCTTTTACCTTTTCCAAGAACTCCTTGCTATGGGCTACATCGCAGACATCTGCAACCACGGTCTTGCAATTGCTATTTCCGAGTTTCTCTGCTGCAGCATTCAATTTATCAGCATTTCTTCCGGATATAACAACTTGTGCACCCTCAGAGATGAATTTTTTAGCCATTGCAAATCCAAGGCCACTTCCTCCTCCGGTAATGACAATCTTTTTGTCCTTCAAAATGCTGCCTGATTGAATCTGTCCAACATTTACCTGTACAAATGCATCTGGCTGAGATGCCAAAATAAACTTTGCAATTTTCCTGATAATTCTTTTATAGCCCATATCGTAAGCTCCTTACTTCTTAAAAAGCCCCGCAATTTTCTGAGCTTTCTCCTGTCCTATAGTTGCCTTAATAAATTCCTTACTTTTACGAATCGTTTCGGACTGTACATCCTTCGGTCTGCTGAGATCAAAGAAATCATAAATCACATCCGAGTCCGTTTTCATTTCTGTAAACACTTCTAAGAAGACTGGCTTCTCTAAATCGCTACGCATGAATTCCTTAAGAGCTTCCTGCATAGATTCTTTGTCATGTGCGCTCAAATAGATAAAGTTGTTCGATTTAACCCACCCCTCAGCCTTAGTATGATGCCTTGCGGTTGTGTGCAAATCACTTGCCTCATCTTTCCACATGTGATTGAAGTAAAACTCTGATCCGCCCTCATTATTAATCAGCAAAATATGAACATTATTCTTAATATGGCGCAGTCTCATTGCATTCATATCGTAGAAAAATGCCAAATCGCCAATTACGAGATAGCTTTGTTTATTTCCCGCAGCGGCCTGTCCCAAGAAAGAAGACAAACAGCCATCTATGCCATGTGTCCCAATATTTGCATAGGTTTTAATTCTCGGATTAAGCTTAAAGAAATTCGTAATACGAATACTATCGTTAATGCTCAAATGCAATACAGAGTCTGCCGGGATTTTTTCTACAACTTCTTTAATTGCATACACATGCGAATACGGGAAATCCGGGTAGATAACCGAATCCACATATTTCTTCAGTCCCTGATAATATTCACAGTCATTCGTCTGATTTTCGTCAGCTACATTTACACAATATTTGAAGAAATATTCTGGCTTGCATTCGAAAATCGTGGTAATGCTTTTATAAAGATCAACAACCCGGCCATCTTCCTGAACCAGCCAATGTTCAAACTCTCCTGCAAACTTTCTAAATTGCTCTTTAATTCCTGCAAAAATATTGCCACCAAAAGAAATCACAATATCAGGCAAGAATTCTTTTACCTTCTTTGGGATAACATACCGTGCATCCATGCAAACATTGAGATTCAAACCTTCTTCTATCTCAATATTAGACATATACTCAATTGATACCGCAGAATTGTACTTTTTAAAAAATTCTTTTAAGCTTTCCTGGAGAGCAAGACTAACATAGCTGTTCTGTCCACAGGTAACCAAAATCCTCTTTGCTTTTTTTAGTTTTTCAATTTTCTCTTTCCATAAGTCATCAGCATCATCTAAGCAAAGACGGTCAATCTTCGTAACCTCTGGAAGGGTCTTAATATTAAAAGAATTGTTATAGGACTTCATCGGAACATTGATATGCACCGGACCAGTTCCGTGATGATTCAATTCTAGTAATGCTTCATTGACCAGACGCTGACAATAAATTTCATCATCGCGATTATTAATAATCGGAAGATTAACTGATTTTCTTACATGTCGATCATACATTCCAACCTGATCGATCATCTGATCCTCCCACTGTCCAAGCATTTCAGGATCACGATCACTGGTCAATACAACAATCGGTACCCCCTGATAAAATGCTTCTGCAACGGGCGGCCAATAATTACAGGTTGCCGTAGAGGACGTACAAGAGATCACAACCGGTTGGTTCAATTCCTGCGACAAACCAAGTGCAAAATAGCCAGCACTTCTTTCATCAACTACTGAATAGCAATGAAAATCAGGGTCTTCTTCAATTGAGTGAACAAACGGAACATTGCGACTGCCTGCAGACAGAACGCAATGTGTAATACCATATTTCTTCAGTAAAGCTATAATAATCTGATAAGTTTTCAGTTCAGTATACATATGTCATTCCTTTCCTTCAGGAGAGATTTTTTCGCAGATACTCCTTCGCCACTTCTCTATGTGCTTTCAACTGCTCATCAACTTTCGCGTAATCAATCGCCTTTTCATTGATGTTTTCTATATCTTCAATTTTCGTTGTCATCCGATTGGCCAGTCCCAGTCGCTTTAGCAAATCGCTCAACTTTTCTTCATTACCATAGCTGTTACCTACACTCTTGCGAATCAATGTTGTAAACGGCCGATGTGTGATCACCGAGAAGATGCTGCCGTGGAAGGTATCGGTAATAACTTCTTCTGCATTTCTGAAATAGGCCAGAACCTCAAAGGGTGAGCAGTCCACGAATCGGTCTGCACATTTTTGGATACCACCAATTGCATATACCTTCAAATTCTTTTTCTTTGCATAAGCAGCAATCCAATCTGCCTCATCATTGGAAATACGACCTGCATACGCGTACAGAATCAAATACTTCTCATTAGTCTGAACCTGTGGGATTTTGTCGCAGCAGTTCATGTAATCATAGGTCAGAACCGGATCCAGATTGTACACTGGTTCTTTCCCAGTGAGCTGTTCTACAATAGTTCCTGAATTAGCATCTCGTACAGAAATCGCGTCAAACTTCTTCAACAAAGCTCCGACTTCATTGGCCTTTTTATACTTTTCCAGCTTTTCCAATGTGGTATTACCGAAAGATGCTGCATAAGTGATAAGTTTCTTCGCATGGTTATTTTTTCCAAACAATTCTGGCGAATAGCCCACATTGGAATTTTTTTGAATACAGTTAAAAACCTCGTCACTGCCAATCACAAGACAATCCACTGTCGGATTGTAGTTCATTTCATCCGTAATCCCTAAAAGTGGCATATACTTTTGAGCGAAAGACTGTTTATATCGGATGAACGATAATTTGTGTGCAAGAGGAGCCTGATACTGAAAGGTTTCCAGCCCCTTTTCTATCTTTCGGACAACCTTGTTTTTACTATCTGCATTTTCTGTAATTACTGGAGCACCTACATGGTAGTCCACAAATTCTACATTACAGCCAACTTCCTCAATTAGCTGCTTCAATGCATATGCCTGCAAAAAAGAACCGTAGTTTGCAATGCGCTGCATCGACATGATTCCAACTTTTCTCATCCACCCATCCTCAATACAATTCATCTACCAGTTTTTCAAGTTCTTCATTAAACTTTGCATTGTTACTGCTCATACCATGTCCCATGCCAGCAACAATCTGATCATAGTTCGTTATGATATCTCCCAATGTTTCAATATCCTCTACCGGGATAATTGTTCTCATTCTTCGAGCCACGTTTCTCGCAAACTCCACCTGATGATCGTTCACATGCTCATTGAACTGATGCTGACGCGGCACAACAATAGGAGTCTTACCTATCTGTAGTGGCATGATAAAACTTGCCGGGCCACCGTGAGTGATTACAATACGGGCGGCGGCCACATTTTTCACCATCTGCTGATATGGAATCAACTTACTCCACTGACAGTATTTCGGCTCGTATGTACTAAAGCCAGTCTGGATAATTACATCTTCGTTTATAATGCCGTCTTTCTTTAATTCATCTATTTTCTGAATCAGCCGATTAAATGGCTGCTCATGTGTTCCTACCGTCACAAAAATCATTTTCTCATCCCCTACTTAGAATATACTTCCCAGATTAACCGCTTTCGGATAAACCTTTTTCTGCTCTTCCCACTGCACAACAAACTTGTCCACAATGGGATAAACCATCTTTCCTGTCATTGTCGGTTTATCAATTCGATCAAAAACCTCAATGTAGACCAACTTTGCGCCCATCATTTTACCAATATAAAAAAACGGGACCGCAACTGCTGCACCACAGGAAATAATCAAATCTGGCTTTTCCTTGTGTAACACATTCCATGCAATCTTGGTATTCTTAATAAGAGCCTTTAGACTCCGGTTTGTCGGATAATAACAAGGATACATTTTTTCACCTTCAAGCAGACTTCTTGCATCCTCTTTATCAAATGTAACCCAAAAATGATTCTTATCTTTCCAAAACGGCTTTAACATATAAAGGTGGGTTAAATGACCGCCAGATGAACCCACCAAGCATACCTTTATATTTTTATTATCTTTCATCTGACACTCTCCTCTAATCTTCTTTACCCCTGCTTAGTCACGCTGGAAAATATCTCTCGTGTAAACTTTTTCTTTTACATCATCCAGACACTTGTCATAGCGGTTTGCGATGATGGCCTGACTCTTTTTTTTGAACTCATCCAAGTCATTTACCACTACTGATCCGAAGAACTTCTCACCATCTTTCAGAGTCGGTTCGTAGATGATAACAGTTGCACCCTTTGCCTTGATGCGTTTCATGACACCCTGAATGGAACTCTGGCGGAAGTTGTCGCTGTTGCTTTTCATGGTCAGTCGGTACACACCGACCACAACTTCTTTTTCCTTGCTCTCATCCCAGCTGTCATTCGCTTCATAAGCACCAGCAATCTCCAGAACACGGTCGGCGATGAAGTCTTTACGAGTTCTATTGCTCTCAACAATAGCCTCAATCAAATTTTCCGGCACATCGGCATAATTTGCGAGCAGCTGCTTGGTGTCTTTCGGCAGGCAATATCCACCATAACCGAAGGAAGGATTATTGTAATGAGTACCAATACGAGGATCCAGGCAAACACCGTTAATGATTTGCTGAGTGTTCAGTCCCTTCATCTCAGCATAGGTATCCAGTTCGTTGAAGTAGCTGACACGCAGCGCCAGGTAGGTGTTGGCGAACAGTTTCACTGCCTCTGCCTCGGTGTAGCCCATAAACAGCGTGGGGATCTCTTCCTTGATCGCACCCTCCCGGAGCAGTCCGGAAAAGGTGTGTGCGGCGGCAGTCAGCGTCTCGTCTGCGGCATCCGTTCCCACAATGATGCGGGACGGATAGAGGTTGTCGTACAGCGCTCTGCCCTCCCGGAGAAATTCCGGGCTGAACAGGATGTTCTGACAGTGGTACTTTTCCCGGACGGACTGGGTATAGCCCACCGGAACGGTAGACTTGATGACCATGACTGCATCCGGATTGCAGGACAGCACCAGTTCGATCACTGCCTCTACCGCAGAGGTATCGAAAAAGTTTTTGCGGCTGTCATAGTTGGTGGGTGCGGCGATGATAACGAAATCCGCCTGGCGGTATGCTGCCGCTCCGTCCAGCGTTGCAGTCAGATCCAGGTCTTTTTCTGCCAGATACTGCTGGATCTCCGCATCAATGATGGGCGATTTCCGCTGGTTGATGAGTTCCACCTTTTCCGGAATGATGTCTACTGCCAGCACCTTGTGATGCTGTGCCAGCAGGATGGCGTTGGAAAGTCCCACATAGCCGGTTCCTGCCACTGCAATTGTATATTTTTTCTCCATGTCCTTCTTCCTCATATACAAGCCTGGTTTTGCATCCTTTCCACGTGTCATGTCCGGACGGCACAGGCTCTCTAAAACAATGAAAAACCGGCGACACCCTGCCGCCGGTTTTCTGCGTGTGTATCTTATATGCTATTGTAGCACATTTTGGCGTATCCGTCAAGCCGGCGGATAACTGCCTTTACACAAATCAATTTTCAAGTCCTCCTTGAAAAGGGGGATGTCAGCGTAAGCTGACAGGGGGATTAACTTCTCATTCAAACCTATGGCTTGCCAGCTCAGTACCAGTCGCACATTTCAGACACTGCGCTGAGAGCCTTTGATTTCCGTGTAACCACCCTTACGCATTCTGCTGCATCCCCGTATACAGCAGATAATACCGTCCTTTTTCTTCCATCAGCTTTTCATGGCTGCCACGCTCAATAATGCGTCCGTGATCCAGCACCATGATAACATCGGAATTCTGAATGGTGGAGAGCCGGTGGGCAATGACGAACACCGTTCTGCCGTGCATCAGCGCATCCATGCCTGCCTGGACAATGCGTTCCGTCCGGGTGTCAATGGAAGAGGTCGCCTCGTCCAGGATCATGACCGGCGGGTCTGCTACTGCCGCTCTGGCGATGGAAAGCAGCTGGCGCTGTCCCTGGGACAGCCCGGAACCGTCACCGGACAGAACTGTATTGTAGCCGTCCGGCAGCAGCATGATGAAGTGGTGGGCATTGGCACGCTTTGCCGCAGCGATGCACTCTTCATCGGTGGCATCCAGTCTGCCGTAGCGGATATTGTCCATGACTGTGCCGGTAAACAGGTTGACATCCTGCAAAACAATGCCCAGCGAGCGCCGCAGGTCGGGCTTTCGAATCTTGTTGATGTTGATGCCGTCATAGCGGATCTTGCCGTCCGCCAGATCATAGAACCGGTTAATCAAGTTGGTGATAGTAGTCTTTCCGGCGCCGGTCGCACCGACAAACGCCACCTTTTCGCCGGGCTTTGCGTACAGGCTCACGTCGTGCAGCACGATCTTATCCGGCACATAGCCGAAGTCCACGTCAAAGAACCGGACATCGCCCTCCATCCGGGTATAGGTGACTGTGCCGTCTCCGTGGGGATGTTTCCACGCCCACACGCCTGTGCGGTGGTCGGTCTCCGTGAGAACGCCGTCCTTCTCCTCGGCATTGACCAGCGTCACATAGCCCTCGTCGGTCTCCGGCTCTTCGTCCAACAGTTCGAAGATACGTCCTGCGCCGGCAAGCGCCATAACGATTGCACTCGCCTGCTGGGAAATCTGGCTGATGGGCATGGTAAAGCTGCGGCTCAGCTGCAAAAAGGCTGCAATTGCACCCAGCGTTAGACCGCCCACACCGTGGAATGCCAGCGCACCGCCCAGCATTGCCAGCAGCACATACTGCACATAGCCCAGGTTGTTCATAATGGGCATCAGAATGTTGGCAAAGCTGTTCGCCCAGGCAGCGTTCTGAAACAGCTCTTCGTTCTTCTGGTCGAAACCAGCCTTGGTTTCTTCCTCGTGGCAGAACACCTTGATGACCTTTTGTCCGTGGATCATCTCTTCAATATAGCCGTTCACCGCACCGATGGAGTTCTGCTGCTTGACGAAGAACGCACCGCTCTTGCCGCCCACGAACTTGGTAATCACCATCATCACTGCCACAAACGCCAGGACAAACAGCGTCAGCCAGATGCTCAGACGCACCATTGCCACGAATACGGCAATCACCGTCACGATGGACGAAAAGATCTGCGGCACACTCTGCGCCAGCATCTGCCGGAGCGTATCGGTGTCGTTGGTGTACAGGCTCATGATGTCGCCGCTGGCATGGGTGTCGAAAAAGCGGACGGGCAGCGTCTGCATATGGGAAAACATCTCGTCACGGATGGTTTTCAGAATACCCTGTGCCACCACGACCATGAGCCGGTTATAGAACAGCGTCCCCAGAATGCCGGCGGCGTACAGCACGCCCAGTCTTGTCAGCGCTCTCGCCAGACCGGAGAAGTCCCGGCTGCCGTCCAGCAGCATGGGAGAAATGTAATCGTCGATCAGCGTTTGCAGAAATGTCGAGCCTGCCACGCCGGCAATGGCACTGACGAGAATGCACACCAGCACCAGCACAAGCTGGAGCCAATACTTTTTCATATAGGAAAGCAGCCGCACAAAGCTCTTTCCTGCGCCCTTTGCAGCCCCGGGCATCATGACGCCACGAGGCGGCGGTCCTCCTTGTCGTTTCTGACTCATTGCGGAACACTTCCTTTCTGCTGGGATTCATAGACTTCCCGATAGATGGCATTGCTTTGCAGCAGTTCTTCGTGTGTGCCGACGCCGTCCACTCTGCCCTCATCCATTACGATGATCTTATCGGCATCCATCAGCGAGGTCACACGCTGGGCAATGATGATCTTGGTGGTATCCGGAATCTCGTCCCGGAGCGCCTGGCGGATGCAGGCGTCCGTGTGGGTATCCACGGCACTGGTGGAGTCGTCCAGAATCAGAATCTTCGGCTTTTTCAGCAGCGCCCGTGCAATGCAGAGCCGCTGTTTCTGACCGCCGGACACATTGGAACCACCCTGCTCAATGTAGGTGTCATAGCCGTCCGGGAACGTCTGAATGAATTCATCGGCGTGCGCCAGGCGGCAGACACGCTGCATTTCCTCATCGGTGGCATTCGGGTCACCCCAGCGGAGATTCTCCTTGATCGTGCCGGAAAACAGTACGTTTTTCTGAAGCACCATAGCGACTTCTTCCCGGAGTTTCTCCACGTCATACTGCCGCACGTCCACGCCGCCTACTTTCACTGTGCCGATGGTGGCATCGTACAGCCGTGGGATCAGCTGCACCAGCGAACTTTTGGCGCTGCCCGTGCCGCCCAGAATGCCCACGGTCATGCCAGCCGGAATGTGCAGGTCCACATCCTCCAGACAGCATTTGTCCTCACGCTTGCTGTAGCTAAAGCTGACATGGTCAAAGTCGATGCTGCCGTCCGTCACTTCGGTGACAGCGTCCGCCGGGCTGACGATATCGCTTTCTTCGTCCAGAATTTCCACGATACGCTCGCAGGAGGCACGGGAAATGGTAATCATAACGAATACCATAGAAAGCATCATCAGACTGGACAGAATCTGAATGGCATATGTCATAAGGCTCATGAGCTGCCCGGTGGTCAGTGTCTGGCTGACGATCATTCTTGCGCCGAACCAGGAAACCAGGATCAGACAGGCATACATACAAAACTGCATCAGCGGCATATTAAACGCCAGTCGCTTTTCTGCCCTGGAAAAATCCCGGTAGATATCCTCCGAAATGCCGGAGAACTTCTGAATCTCGTGATCTTCCCGGACAAAGGACTTTACCACACGGATGCCGTGGAGGTTTTCCTGTGTCACGTTGTTCAGCTTATCATAGGTTTTGAACACCCGTTCGAAAATGGGGTGTACCCGTGTCATAATGAAATACAGTCCCACGCCCAGCACCGGAATTGCCGCCAGATAGATCAGTGACAGCTTTGTGCTCAGCCGGAACGCCATGACCATGGAGAAGATCAGCATTGCCGGTGAGCGCAGCGCAATGCGAATCACCATCTGATAGGCGTTCTGCACGTTGGTCACGTCCGTGGTCAGACGGGTGACGATGCTGGCTGCGGAAAACTTATCGATGTTGGAAAAGGAATACTTCTGGACACGGTAGAACATATCGTGCCGCAGATTCCGTGCAAATCCGGCAGAGGCAAACGCCGCAAAGTGTCCGGCGAGTGCGCCGAAGATCAGAGAAAGCACACAGCACACCAGCAGGATCCAGCCGTAGTGCATCACCGCATCCATGCCGCCTGCGCCGTCAATGCCCTCGTCGATCAGCTTTGCCATCAGCAGCGGTATCACCACTTCCATGACAACCTCCAGCACCACAAACAACGGGGAAAGCAGGGAAAACAACTTGAATTCCCGAATCGACTGCATTAGTTTTCGAATCATTCGCTGTGACCTCCTTTACAAGTCCATTTCTGTGAAATGTCGTCGCCCAGGTTCTCCCGCATTTTTTGCGCCACCCGGAGAAATGTCTCCTGATCCTCATCCGGGATGCCCTGTGCCAGCATTTCTTCAAATCCGGCAATATCCTCCTCGATCTGCCGGTGCAGGTCTACTGCCTTTTGTGTCAGCACGATCCGCTTGAGCCGGGCATCCTGTGCCACGCTCTCCCGGCAGATCAGCCCGTTTTTCTCCATCAGCTGCAACGTCACCGTCACCGTAGAACGGCTGATGGAAAACGCCTTTTCGATATCCCGCTGAAACACATCCCGACCCCGGTTCTCGTACAGATACCGGATCAGGTAGCCGTGCATTCCCGTCAGACGGTCTGCGTCCTGGTGCGCTGCGGAATAGCCACGCCGCCGTGCCATCATCTTTTCCAGCCGGTGTATCTCCAGTCCCAAATGCCGCATCGCCTGCCTCCTTTCTGCGCCTTTCCAGCGCCTGTTATTTCTGTTTAACGCAAAACAGTTTATCACCAAACTGTTTACTGTAAAACTATTTTAGCAAACTCCCCGAAAATGTCAAGGGTACTTTTGCAAAGTTTACATTTTCTTCAAACGATAGCCTATTTGACAAAGCCAGTGGGAAAATGGTATACTATAGGTAACATGAGAAAAGGAGGTTTTCCTCTTGCAAAAATACCGCTATTATCTGCCGCCCCGGTCAAAACTGCCCTTTGCGGCAGGCATTCTCGCCGGGCTAATGACGCTGAACACCATATATACGCTGATCTCTATGCCCTACTACACCCACTACTGGGACTACTGGGCAACCATGGTCTCCGGCATCCTGCTGTGTGGTTTCTGCTTTCTGTTCCGAAACCGGCACGCCGAACTGACCTTGATCCCGGCGGCAATGCTGGCGCTGATTGCCTGCATCACGCCGAATCTGATTCACTGGATGGAAGTGGGGCTGTTCTTTCTGCTGCTGCTGGAATGGCTGGTGCGGATGCCACGCTGGACAGGCAAATTGTTCCGAGTCCTGGGCGTTCTGTTCACCCTGGTCGGCGGCATCGCCATTCTGTCTCCCATGGCAGAGCGCATCTCCTCGCTGGCGGAGCGTGGAAACGCTGTCCCGGCGTTTGTTGTCCCGTTTGTTATCCGGAGTCTGGGCGGCGACCTGTTGATTTTGCTGACGCTGCTCCTGCTGGTTTTCGCCATGCAGCCCCATGTCCTGCCGGGCTGGATGGATGAGGGCGATCAGTACGACCGCATCTGGGAATAAAGGCAACATGACACAAAAAACCGTACCCCGGTGTTTTCCAAGGTACGGTTTTTCTATTGCAACGTTTTTCTTATTAGAATAAACGCTTTATTCTGTATAACCGGATTCTTTCATGCACTGCAAAATGCCGTCACGCAGTGCCTCCGGGCTGCCCATTTCCACAAAGGTGATGCCCGGCATCCCGTCTGTATAGCGTTCCCGTGTGGCAGCGTTGTCGCCCAGAATCATGGGCTTTTTCATTGCCTCATAGATATACGCCTTTCCGGGGATGGTGCGGTTCGCCTTGCCGTTTTCCTTGTTGAAATGCCCGGCGAGACAGAGGTCTGCCTGGCTGATGCGCTCCGCCAGCTCCGGCTGGGAAAGCCACCGGATATAGGTGATATTCGGGCTTTCTGTGGGTGTGACCTTCTGATCCACCGGTCCGATAAAGTAGAAGTGAATCCGGGGATCGTCTGCCAGCAGCGCCATTGCCTGCATGATAACATCCACGCCCTGCACCGGCAGCACACTGCCGAAGTACAGCACGATAAACTGCTCCTTCAGCTCCGGCGGTTTCACCTGGGGACGGGGATAGTAGATGCTGGTGTCTGCGTCCAGATACAAGGTCTCGATGGCAGAGCGAGCCTTGCCGAACTCTGCGGAGAAATAGTCCCCGTGGGCGTTGGTATCGCTGACAACATGGTCTGCCAGTTTCAGCGTCCGGGTGTCGATCCAGTGGCAGAACTTTGCCCCCAGCGAGCCGGGACGCAGCTTTTTCCGGTCGCAGACCATAGTGTCATAGACGGAGATGAAAAAGTCGATATCCACCGTCTTTTTCCGGAAACGGTGCGCAAACAGCGGCAGCACCAGCTGCGGCGCAAAGCCCAGGAACACCGCATCAAACGGTTTCATGGACATGGTGCAGAGTTTTCCGTACACATGGAGCAGCCGCTTGGCATAGCTCTTCTCCCGGCTGCCCAGAACGGTCACACTTTTTGCGGTCTGTTCGATCAGCCGGATTTCCTGGGTATTCCGGAGATAGTCCAGGTTTTTGGTGGTGACGAACAGTACATTCTGATTCTGATAAGACTGCAAGATACTGCCCTGCCTTATGCGACGGAGTTCACGAACATCTCATAGATGCAGCGAATTGCCTGTTCAAAGTCGGTCTCCTTCACAGCGACGATAACGTTCAGCTCGCTGGAACCCTGGTCGATCATGCGCACGTTGATGTGTGCGTGTGCCAGTGCTGCGAAAATTCTTGCGGCAACGCCACGAGTCCGGCACATACCACGGCCTACCACAGCAATCAGCGCAATACCGTCCTCTGTTTCGATGCTGTCCGGCTGTACTGCCTTGATGATCTCGGTGCGGATCTCGTCCTCCAGACCGTTCAGATGCGCAGAGTCTACGATAACGGTCATAGAGTCGATGCTGGACGGCATATGCTCCAGCGGAATCTGGTGTTCCGACAGCACATTCAGCACGTCACGGCAGAAACCGATCTGGCTGTTCATCAGATCCTTGTGGATGTTGATGGAGGTGAAGTCCTTCTTGCCGGCAATACCGGTGATGGTGTATGCAGACAGTTCCTCATCGGTGCTGTCCGGCACGATCATGGTACCCGGCTCATCCGGTGCGTTGGTGTTGCGGATGTTGCCCAGGAACTTGTTGCCCAGCCCCTCGCCCTTCGAGGCCCCTTTGACCAGGCCCGCGATGTCGACGATCTCGATCGTGGTCGGCACGACGCGCTTCGGGCGGTCGATAATGGTACGGATCACAGCCGGATCGTCTACGATGCGGGGATCGGCAACCAGGAAACCGGAAACATCTGTCCAGTTCTCGTACAGGGATGCCTTGACTGCGCCGGCTACGATAGAACCGGTGACATCGCTGCCGCCACGGGAGAAAGTCTTGACATAGCCGTCTGCGCCGCAGCCGTAGAATCCGGGGATAACAGCATTTTCCAGACCGCTCAGACGCTCACGAAGTACCTTTTCGGTCTTTTCGTCGTTCAGGCTGCCGTCCGGCTGGAAGAAGATGACTTCTGCGGCATCCACAAAGGGAAAGCCCAGGTATGCGGCGATGACCTTACCGTTCAGATATTCGCCACGGCTTGCGGCATAATCCTTGCCGGCACGCTTTTTGAAGTTTTCTGCGATCTCAGAAAATTCTGCCTGCAAAGAAAAATCCATGCCCAGACCGGAAATGATGTCGTTGTACCGTGCCTGGATCGCATCCAGGGCATCCGAGAAATCCAGACCCTGTTCTGCCAGGTCATAGCAGGTGTACAGCATATCGGTCACCTTGATGTCATCGGAAAAACGCTTGCCCGGTGCGGACGGTACTACATACCGGCGCTCCGGATCTGCCTTGATGATTGCTGCTGCCTTCTGGATCTGCTTGGCATCTGCCAGACTGCTGCCGCCGAACTTTACTACTTTCGTTGCCATATGTCTCACACAGAGGAAAAACCGGAACGGTCTCTCCTCACTCCTTACTAAAATGATATTTGCAGCCGATTTGGGAGGGCTGCGGACTCCGGTGATGCGCTTTTTCTGCCGCATCACATGATACTATATTAGTATATTGTTTTTCCGACAAAAAATCAATAGGGAAATACCACAATTTTTCCCGAGTTTTATTTTGTGTTTTTAGTAAATACGCTTGTATTTATAGGACGGACAGTTCCAGATTTCGTCCATTTCAACGTGATATCGTTCACACATCGTCTTTTTCCATAAATACAGCGTACACATTTTGTGCAGTCTGTATATTCAATTGTATGAAAGGTGTAAATTATCCGAATCCATAGGTTATATATTATCAATTGGGCAAAAAAAGATATTAGACAGAAAAAACAAACCGTGGTATACTGGATAAGGCAAGAGCGAACCAACACGCTCACACGCACAACATGACATCAAGCCACATAGGAGGACAAAGACAATGGGTGGAATTCTGGAAACGGCAATGCTGATCTGTTTCGGCTGTTCCTGGCCGATCAATCTGGTGAAGAACTACAAGTGCCGCAGCGCAAAGGGCATGAGCCTGCCGTTCATTCTCCTGCTGATGGTGGGCTATATCGCCGGCATCAGCGCCAAGTTTATCCTGGGTGTCAATGTCCATAACGCCTATGTGCTGGTGGTCTATCTGCTGAACCTGGCTATGGTAACGGCGAATCTGTTCGTATACTTCCGGAACTGCGCTCTGGACCGCAAGGCAGAGCTTTGCGCAGAGCCAGAGGCAGACGACACCGCCATGGATCTGATGGCTGCATCCGTTGCCGAACAGGTACAGCAGCGGTCGAAAGAGCGCACCCGCACGCTCCGTCCCAAGGCAGCAGGAAACGCCGCTGTGCTGGACTATATCCAGTGGGGCAAGACCATCGAAGAATAACGAAATACCTCTCCCCTGGAGACCGCCGTTATCTCCTACACGCATCTTTGATGCGGCGGTTTCCGATATACTTTCCAGAAAGCTGGTCTGTTTTTCGACAGATCAGCTTTTTTTGGCGTATTTGCATTTTCACGCTATGGAATTTGTTATATGTTTTTCACAGAAAATTGTCTATATTGTACATTGACATTGTGCAATCAAACATATATAATAATGGTATGTACGCAGTGCCGAACTGCGGTAAAAACGATATGCCATTTCTGCACACAAGGATGCAGACAATGGACACATGAGGTGAATGTTTATGAAGAAGAAACTGACGGCATGGATCACGGCGGCTGCCATGGGACTTTCCATGCTGGGAACGGTTGTCCCACAGGCGGCTCTGGCGGCATCTGCTGCCGGAAGTATCCAGGTAGAGCATCTGGACCGAGGCATTTCCGCCATCAACACCAGTTCGGGGATGCTGGTCAGCTGGCGTTTTCTCGCCAACGATTCTGACAGCGCCGTATTCCAGCTGTACCGGAACAACACGCTGGTCTACACCAGCAGCGCCGGAGAATCCACCTGCTATCTGGACAAAGACGGCAAAAGCACGGACAAATACCGGGTAGACACACTGGAAGGCGGCAAGGTGGTCTCCACCGCCGACTGCACCATGATCTCCAACCAGAACTATTTTCAGCTGAATCTGGATCCGCCCACCGGCAGCGGCTGCACCTATTCCCCGAACGACTGTTCCGTCGGCGATGCAGACGGTGACGGGATGTATGAGATCTTCATGAAGTGGGATCCCTCCAACTCCAAGGACAATTCCCAGAAGGGAAAGACCGGGAACGTTTTCATTGACTGCTACCGGCTGGACGGCACACGGCTGTGGCGCATCGACCTGGGCAAAAACATCCGTGCCGGCGCACACTATACCCAGTTTTTCGTAGCAGACTTCGACTGTGACGGAAAGGCGGAGATGACCTGCAAGACCGCAGACGGCACTGTAGACGGCAAGGGTACTGTCATCGGCGATGCCTCCAAGGACTACCGGAATTCCAACGGCTATGTGCTGTCCGGACCGGAATATTACACGCTGTTTGACGGCAGCACCGGCGCAGCCCTGGACACCATCAACTATGAGCCGGGACGTGGCACGGTCTCCAAATGGGGCGACAGCTACGGCAACCGGGTAGACCGGTTCTGGGGTACTGTGGCATACCTGGACGGCAGCAAGCCCAGCGTTGTCACCGGACGTGGCTATTACACCCGGATGACCGCCACTGCCTATGATGTGGTCAACAAAAAGCTGGTCAAGCGGTGGGCATTCGACACCGGAAACGACAAGAGCGCTGCCGGCTACGGCGACGGCAACCACAACAGCATGGCTGCCGATGTAGACGGCGACGGCAAGCAGGAGATCATCACCGGCTCCACCTGTATCGACGACAACGGCAAGGTGCTGTGGTGCCTGAACAAGGGTCACGGCGATGCCATGCACCTGGGCGATTTTCTCCCGAACCGCAAGGGACAGGAACTGTGGATCTGCCACGAGGATAAGCCTTACGGCGTTTCTCTGGTAGATGCCTCCAACGGCAAGATCATCTTTCACAAGGACGGCACTGGCGACACGGGACGCTGCTGTGCGGACAATGTCTGGGCAGGCAACGACGGGGCAGAGTTCTGGGGACTGAACAACGACGTCTTTGACGGCAGCGGCAACACGCTCAGCTGCCGGCGACCGGCGATCAACTTCCTGTCCTACTGGGACGGCGACCTGGAACGGGAGATCCTGGACGGCAAAACCGATTCTCCTGCCACCATCTCCAAGATGGGCACAGACGGCAAGCTGACGACCCTGCTCTCCACAGACGGCTATTACACCTGCAACACCACCAAGGGTACGCCCTGTCTCTCGGCAGATATCTTCGGTGACTGGCGGGAAGAGCTGATCGTCCGGGCAGCAGACAGCAAGTCCATCCGGATCTACTGCACGCCCTATGACACAGACTACCGCATCACCACGCTGATGCACGATCCGCAGTACCGGGTACAGGTCTCTGCACAGCAGACCGCCTATAACCAGCCGCCGCACGCAAGCTTTTACCTGGGTTCTGACCAGCCCCTTCCGGCACGTCCCAATGTCACTGTGCTGGGACAGACAACGCCTACACCCACACCGACTCCCGATCCGGAACCGGTAACGCCTACCGCAGCCGTACTTCCGGAAGGCGCTGTGTTCATGCTGAAAAATGTGAACAGCGGTCTCTATCTGGAAGTTGCCAACGGCAGCGCTGAGGCTGGGGCAAATCTCCAGCAGTGGGGCGCAGACGGCGCAGCGGCGCACAATACCTGGCGTGCCGTTTCTGCCGGAGACGGTTACTATTATCTGTACAGCCAGGTGGGCGACAAGATCACCTACCTCATGGACATCTCCGGCGGCAAGGCAGACAATGGCACAAATGCCGCACTCTGGACAAAGAGCAGCCGGGAACAGGCACAGCAGTTCCTGTTCGCTAAAAACAGTGACGGTTCTTACACCATCTATACCAGGGCATCTGAGCTGAAAAGCTGTGTGGAAGTCGCTGACGCCAGCACGGCAAGCGGCGCAAATGTACAGCAGTATGCGTACAACGGCAATGCCTGCCAGCACTGGAACCTGGAAGAAGTCGCTGACACCGGCGTAAAGCTGGACACCACAAAGGTATACCAGTTCCAGAACAGCAACAGCAGTCTGATGCTGGAGGTCGCCAACGCCAGCGCCGAGGCTGGGGCAAACGTACAGCAGTACGCCGAAAACGGCAACAACTGCCAGAAGTGGACGCTCAAGGAATTTGGTGACGGCTATTACTATATCCTGTCCCAGCTGAGCGACGGAAAGACCTATTACCTGGATGTTGCCGACGGCAAGAGCGATGACGGCACCAACATCCAGATCTTCACCAACAACAAGTCCTCTACCCAACTGTTCAAGTTCATCCCCAACCCGGACGGAACGTATTACATCGTCACACGGGCGACCAGAGACAAAGGCGGACTGGGCGTTTCCGGCGCATCCAAGGATAACGGCGCAAACGTCATCCAGTGGACGAAAAACGGCAGCGCCGACCAGAAGTGGATCGTCACCGCCATCGGCGACATCACCGCTCCGGTCACTACCACCGAACCGCCGGCAACAACACTGCCCACAGAGACTACTACCAGCGCAGCACCTACCGAAACGACTGCTGCACCGACAGAAACTACCACTTCCGCAGCGCCCACCGAGACAACTGCCGCACCGACAGAAACCACTACCTCCGCTGCACCCACCGAGACAACTGCCGCACCCACGGAAACGACTACTTCCGCTGCACCTGTGACCGTCACAGAGACTGTTCCGACCGAAGCCACCTCTGAGACACCGGCGGAAACATCACTCGCCACAACGGTTACAACAACCACCACTGCCGCTCCGGCATCCGGCGACACGACCACCTCGACCACAAAGGCGGCGCCGGTTTCCTCGATCCTCTACGGAGACACCAGCATGGACGGCAGAGTGGATATCACAGACGCAGTCCTGCTGAATAAGGCGATCGCCGGCGCAGTAGAACTGGACACCAACGCACGCCAGAACGGTGACTGCAAACAGGACGGCGAACTGACACTGGAAGATGCAGTGACACTGCTGCAGTTCCTGGTTCACGTCATCAGCAGCCTGCCGCAGTAAAAAAGCCTATTCCGTACCTAACCCAATCCCAAAACAGCGCCGTTTCCGGAAAATCCGCCGGGAACGGCGTTTTTCTGCGATACCGTTTGCAAGATTTTCCCTTTCTCTGCATAGAATAGGATTGTATCCCTATGGCAACACAGAACGGAGGTTATTTTATGTGCGGAATCACCGGCATGATACATCTGGAACAAGACCTGCGGCAGCAAGAGGCGCTGCTGCGCAAAATGCAGGAGACCCTGCGCCGCCGAGGTCCGGATCAGGAGGGCATTTTTCTCTCGCCACGCTGTGCCATGGCGCACACACGCCTGGCGGTCATTGACGTGGAAAAGGGCAGACAGCCCATGGAGATCACCGCCGGCGGCGAGACCTATACCATCGTCTACAACGGCGAGCTGTACAACACGCCGGAACTGCGCACACAGCTGGAACAGGAGGGCGTGGTTTTTCAGACCCACTGCGACACCGAGGTCGTTCTCCAGTCCTACGCCCACTGGGGGCCACGCTGTGTGGAACAGTGCAACGGCATTTTCGCCTTTGCCGTCTGGGAACACACCGCCCAGCGGCTCTTTCTGGCACGTGACCGCATCGGCGTAAAGCCTCTGTTTTATGCGGAGATTCCCGGCGGTCTGGTGTTCGGCTCGGAGATCAAGGCACTGCTTCAGCACCCGGATGTTCCCCACGAGATCGACCAGAACGGCGTGGCAGACCTGCTGCTTTTGGGACCGGGACGCACACCGGGCTACGGCGTGTTCCGGACGATCCGGGAAGTCAAGCCGGCGCACTGCGGCTACTATATGCAGGGCAGTCTCCACCTGCATCCCTACTGGGAACTCCATGCGGCAGTCCACACCGACAGCTTTGCCGAAACTGCCGCCCACGTCCGGGAACTGCTCACCGACGCTGTCCGGCGGCAGCTGGTGTCTGACGTTCCCATCGGCACATTTTTATCCGGCGGTCTGGATTCCAGCCTGCTCTCTTCCCTGTCCAGCCAAGTTCTCCGGGAACGTGGAGAAATGCTCCACACCTTTTCCGTGGACTACCGGGACAACGACCGCTATTTCCAGAAGAGCCATTTCCAGCCCACCAGCGACCCTGCCTATATCCGTGCCATGGAGCGCTATCTGGGCTGTCAGCATCACTGGACGGTGCTGGATACGCCAGCGCTGGCAGAGGCGCTTTATGCCGCCGTGGATGCCAGAGATCTGCCGGGCATGGTGGACGTGGACAGTTCCCTGCTGCTGTTCTGCGGCGAGATCCGAAAGGAAGTCACCGTGGCGCTTTCCGGCGAATGCGCTGACGAACTGTTCGGCGGCTATCCCTGGTACCGGGATGCAGATGTACGCCGTGTCAACGGTTTCCCCTGGGCGCAGAGTACCGCCTATCGGGCAAAGTTCCTCCGTCCGGAGCTGGCGGAAAAGATCGACGCCCAGGCGTATGTCCAGGATGCCTATGAGCGCACCATTCGTGCCGCAGAAAAGCTGCCGGAGGATTCGCCGCTGGAATCCCGGATGCGGGAAATGATGAAACTGAATCTGGACTGGTTCATGCAGACGCTGCTGGATCGGAAGGACCGGATGAGTATGTACAATTCCCTGGAGGTGCGTGTGCCGTTCTGCGACTACCGCATTGCCGAGTATCTGTACAATGTACCGTGGGAATACAAGGACTGGAACGGCTATGAAAAGGGACTGCTGCGGACGGCGATGCAGGATGTGCTGCCGCCGGAGGTGCTGTGGCGCAAGAAAAGCCCCTATCCCAAAACCCACAACCCCAGCTATCTCCGGGCAGTGTCCGAAATGCTGCAAAAGGTGCTGGACGCTCCGGATGCTCCGGTACTGCAGATCGTCCGCCGGGAAATGCTGGAACAGCTATTGGACAGCGAAGAGTCGGTGCAGTGGTACGGTCAGCTTATGACCCGTCCGCAGATCATGGCGTACTTCGTGCAGATGGACTACTGGATGCGGAAATACCAGGTGAAGGTCGTTTTCTAAGGCAATACCGCACAAACCACAAAGAGCCGCAGGCTTGCTTTTTACAGCAGTGCCTGCGGCTCTTTTGTTCTGGTTGATTTATTCTGCTTGTTCCGGATTCTGCGTCAGCATGGGACGGTTGAGGATCTGCATGAACTCTTCCCCGGTGATGGTTTCGTGTTCGTACAGATACTTGGCAATCTCATGCAGCTTCGGCATATGCTCCTGGAGCATTTCAATTGCACGGCGATACTGTTCGCCGATGATCTCTGTGACCTTTTTGTCGATCTTGGTCTGGGTCTCCATGGAACAGGTCAGGCTGGCGTCGCCGCCCAGATACTGGCTCTGCACCGTCTCCATTGCCACCATGCCGAATTCATCGCTCATACCGTAGCGGCTCACCATAGAGCGTGCCAGCTTGGTTGCCTGCTCAATGTCGTTGGATGCGCCGGTGGTGATCTCGTGGAAGATCAGTTCCTCTGCGGCACGTCCGCCGGTCAGCGTGGCGATCTTGTTTACCATTTCGGTCTTGGTCATAAGGTAATGCTCGCCCTCATCCACCTGCATGGTGTATCCCAGCGCACCGGAGGTACGGGGAATGATGGTGATTTTCTGCACCGGCGCAGACTGGGACTGGAGCGCAGCCACCAGTGCATGACCTACCTCGTGATACGACACGATGAGCTTTTCCTTGTTGGAAAGCACCCGGTTCTTCTTCTGATAGCCGGCGATGACCACTTCTACGCTCTCCATCAGATCTTCCTGTGTCGCACAGGAGCGTCCCAGACGGACAGCACGCAGTGCAGCCTCGTTGATGATGTTCGCCAGTTCCGCACCGGATGCGCCGGCAGCAGTCCGGGCAATGGCGGAAAAGTCCACGTTTCCGGCAAGCTTGATCTTCTGGGCGTGTACCTTCAGAATGTCGATACGTCCCTGGAGGTCGGGCAGTTCTACCGGAATGCGCCGGTCGAAACGTCCCGGACGGAGCAGCGCCGGGTCAAGGGATTCCGGACGGTTGGTGGCTGCCAGAATGACAACGCCCTTCGAACCGTCAAAGCCGTCCATCTCGGTCAGCAGCTGGTTCAGCGTCTGTTCCCGCTCGTCGTTGCCGCCGCCGTACTGTCCGCCGTCACGCTTTTTACCGATGGTGTCGATCTCGTCGATAAAG
>OLND01001620.1_pt1 | contig 22747 bp, 22 predicted proteins | sample 1672031 | NCBI WGS metagenome assembly OLND01 (sample SAMEA3136638, study PRJEB25190) | human gut metagenome | biome: human gut; feature: human-associated habitat; material: faeces | place: Austria | collected 2013 | reverse complement strand
TTGCCGCCCAGCGGCAGTTCACCGGCAACGCCGCCCACGAGCTGCGCACGCCGCTGGCGCTGATGCAGGCGCAGCTGGAGCTGTTTTCCGCAGAGCATCCAGATGTGCGACCGGAGACGGCGGAGTTCCTCACGCTTTTGCGTGAGCAGACGGAACGGCTGATACAGATGACCAAGACGCTGCTGGAGATGAGCAATCTGCAGCAGGTGGCACGGAACGAGCGGATCCAGCTCGCTCCCATGATCGAGGAGATCTTCACAGATCTTGCGCCGCTCTCAGATAAGCTCGGCGTCACGCTGACGGCGGAGGGCGACGGTATTATGACCGGCAGCGATGCACTGATCTACCGGCTGATCTTCAACCTGACGGAGAATGCTGTCAAGTACAACCGACCCGGCGGTTCGGTGTGGGTCTGCGTCACGCAGAAGACGGAAAAGCTCCTGATCTGCGTTTCCGACACCGGCTACGGCATTCCGGAGGAGTATCGGCGGAGCATCTTCCAGCCCTTCTTCCGGGTGGATAAGTCCCGCAGCCGGGAGTACGGCGGCGCAGGGTTGGGGCTTTCGCTGGTGTGGGAGATCACCAATCTCCACGGCGGCTGCGTCCGGGTAGAGGAGAGCTCAGATAAGGGAACCACCATTGCGGTGGAGCTGCCGACAGGGGCGGAAACCGAGCCCTCCGGTGCGGATATATCATAATGATCCTTGGCTGTTTCGTGGCGATTGGTTTCGACCTGCAACATTATCGCAGCAGTTCTCGATCAGCGCCCTGTCGTGGACGATCACGGGAATGGCGCTGTCGTGCCGCGCTTCTTATGGCCTATAGCTTTTCGTTCACCGACAGTTTTGCGTACAATCGATCTGCCACCTTTCTCAATATCCTCAAGGTCAAGCCCCCATATAGCAGACTCAGTATTCGCAGCGTTTACTTTTTGCTTGGTTTCTGCATAAGAAGAGATGCTTCCGAGCCGTACCCAACACCAATTTTCCGGTATCTCAAAGGGCAGTTCATCGTCAATACAGCGCTCCACACCGTCCAACTTCTCATAATGAGAATAATGAGTTTATGAACATAGCGAATTGCAGAGACTTTCGAGCTTACGTACTTTCTCGATTATGCGTTTTTGCTCCTCTAATGGCGGAAGTGGCAGAAACAGTTTCTTGAATATTTCGAATGGTGGTATGTTCTTTATGGAAGAACCCTTATTGCTCTCTTTTGCCGTCTGCTTTAGGACATAGTCGAAATACAGAAGGAAGTAATCCAAATCTATCGGCGCAAAAATGGTGTTTAGCAGCAAAAGCGTAGAGCAGATATTGTGATAGGACATCGTCGTTAATGTACAACAAACCATAATAATTATAATCTGCTTCTGACCATCAGCAACACATTTTTACAGGGATTGTGTAAAATTTTGAAAGATATGTGGCTATAAAAGGCGGCTCACCGCCTGTCATGCAGTCGGCGAACCGCCCTTCAAAAGGTCGCTTATTTCATGGTCTTTTTCTTCTTATCAATTACCAGAGTACCGGCCAATGCACCGCAGCTGACGAACAGCAGCGCAGCCCACAGAACAATATTGCTGGTATCGCCGGTCTTCGGGCTTGTTGTTTCGCCGGTGCTCGGCTTGTTATCGCTCGGCGTTGTCATTGCAGAGTCGGACTTCCAAGTTGCCTCATAGGTGGCATTGCCTGTCACTGTGGCTGCAACCGCAGGCTTCCATCCGGCAAAGGTATAGCCGTCACGGGCAGGCGTGCCGTTGAATGCAGGGGTAGCCTTGCCGAATTCCACGGTATAAACCTGATCCTTGAAGATCTCTTCGCCGTCCACGCCGTCGGTGTAGGTAACAGCGTACTTCTCGGAAGGAGCCGTGCCGCCTGCCTCGGGGGTCATCGTGAGGTCGGTGAGAACCCACATGGTTCCGTCGGAGCCGTCGCTCTCAACGCCTTCGTAGCGCTTATAGTTCACAAATTCGCCGTTGATCTTCAGCTTGGTGTCGGGGCCGAATACATAGCGGATATTTCCGACATCGCCATAGGCCACCACATATACACCGTAATGATAGGTCTTTCCGGCTTCAAAAGTGGTGATTTTATTTTCATAAATTCCGCTTCCAAACTCTGGTTCTGTAGAGATCAGACCGGTCGTGCTGTTCAGCTCCCACCACGCAGCCCGGAGTACGTAGTATACATCATCGGGCACATCGCCGGTGAATACAGGTTTATCGCCGTCCTGGAAGCTGACGGTGGCACCGTTGATCTCCACCACATCAATGACTTTTATGGTAGGCATCGTAATCGTTTTAACGGCGGGAAGATAGAGGAAATCTCCAAGCAAACTTGACGTTACGCTTTCCGCATTCACTGCAACGGTGGTTTCGCTGCTGAAGGAATATCCGTCCTTCGGCTTCAACATAAGGGAATACACATAGCTCTTTCCGCTTTCAAGCGCAGTGATGGTTGGCAGAGAACCGTGTGCGCCGTTGTCGGAATACCAGGCGGCAACGGGTTCGTTGTTTTCAAACTGCTGCCAGCATTCATAGGCGATTTCGTATTTATCGGTATCGTAGTTGGGCACCTCGGCGGTTGCCCGCGGGGCATCGCCCGGCTGATAGTCGAACTTCGCATTCTCGATAGTAGCCGCACTGATGGCAGTCGACGCTGATGTGGGTGTCCAATGGGCTTTCAGGGTAATATCTGTAGTGACCGTTGTGTCGAAGGCATACTGCATATCCTCCAGATACCAGCCGGCAAAAAGGTACCCGTTCTTTGTCGGATCGGCGGGCTTAATGGCCGGAGAATTCAACACCTTCTGTGCTGTCACAGCACTTCCGCCGTCAGAGTCAAAGGTTACGGTAAATTCATCAAAGGAATAAGGGTATGCACCGCAGTCTTCAAAGGTGCCGCCGGTCATGGTGACCACGGCCTTGTCGTTGCTGCCGTACACCGCCATGCCAAGACCGCCCAGGTCTACCTTGCAGCTTTTTATAGTACCGCCGGTCATGGTGAAGCGGCCATCTTGATAAATATTTACCGCACCGCCGTTGGCACTGGCAGAGCAATTTTGAATGACACCGCCGTTCAGCTCAAAAGAGCCGCTCTGCTTAATAAATACTGCGCCGCCGTCATCGTCGGCTCTGCAACTACTGATGGTGCCGCCGTTCATAATGAAAGTGCAGCCGCTGCCAATGTCCACCGCACCGCCGTCATCGCCGGCTTTGCAGTCCATGATGGCACCGCCGTTCATAATGAACTTACCATACTTGACCTGTGTTTCCGTCACACCAGTGTTGGAAACATCCACTGCACCGCCGTCGCCGTCGGCATCCGTGCAGTTCACGATGCTGCCGCTCTCCAGGGTCAGCGTACCGCCTTTGACTTCAATTCCGCAGTTTTTGTTCTGCCCGTCGATCTTGCCGCCGGTGCTGCTATCCTTTATTGTCAGGCTTCCGCTGCTGCGCACCCGAATTATATCCTCATCTGTCCCGCTGCAACTCAGGGTATATCCATTAAGATCAAGAGTTACAGTGCGCCCCACATCAAGTTCCCAAGTGGTCTCAATGCTTCCGCCTAATTTGATCTCCGCGCAGTCCGCATTTTCAAGTGCCGCCGTCAGTTCCGTTTCATTGCTGACTGTCGAATCCACCGCAAATGCCGATATCGGCACCAGCGACAACACCATGCACAGCGTGAGCAGTGCTGTCAGCAATTTTGTTTTAAGTGTGCGTTCTTTCATAATTTAAAAATCCTTTCTTAAAGTTTTTGCCCGCATTCGGAGCAGAATGCGCTTCCCGGTGCAATATCTGCACCGCAATTCGGGCATTTTGTGTTGAGCTTTGTTCCGCAATGATTGCAGAACTTAGAGCCGGCGGTGAGCTGCGCTTTGCAGCTCGGACACACGATCATTCCCACAGCCACCGTCTGACCCGCACCGGTCACAACCACAGGCTGGCCGCCGGTCATAATGGTAGTTTCGATGACCTGAAACACCTCGCCTGGTAACTTTTTCTGTTTGAATGCACCCATTCCGGCGGTGATCGCCAGCGGCCATGCAACAAACAGACCGATTGCTCCGGCGCCGATTTTATCCGACCACTGTCCTTCGCCGATGTTTACATTCAATTGATTTCCCATAACCGTCATCTGCACGGTAACGGCAAGCCGCATTCCCGTAAGAGTTCTCCATCCGTCCTTCGGCTGGCTCGCCTGTATAACATAGCCCTCCGTAGTCTCGGATCTTTGCACCTCCATACCCTTCTCGGTGCGAAAGAAATTTTCCAACCGGGTAACGATCCCTGACACCTCAGTGCCGTTCAACATAAATACTCTTGATTCGTTCATTTGATTGCCTCCGTTTTAAAACTTCAAACAGGTTGCCTTTTTGGGGATACCTTGTTTATCACAAGCTCGTTTTCCAAATGCTGCGATATACTGTCGGCTATGGCGGTCGTTGCCCTTCGGATACCGGTATCGGACAGTCCCTCGCAAGGATGTATCATTGTTACAGTCAGTTCCGTTCCCGTTTCCTGTTCATTTACGGAGACGGAAAACCGGCTTAAATTACCGTATACCGACATCCCTGCTAAAACGGTGGATGCGTCTGTTTTTTCATATTCGGCACCGTTTTTATCCAGCACTTCATAAACGGCGAAGATCACATATTGCCTTTTATACGGCAGTATTATTCTTGTTGTTTTACTGTCCGGCAAAGCGGAAAGCTGCCTGTTCACCGCCCGTCACCTCCTTTTCATCACGATTCTACGGTAAACCGTTTTTGTTATGGTGTTATTGCTTTTCAATATACCCGCTTATCGGCTCGGCATACATATTGTCGTCGGTGACGGGCTGATACCGCTTGCCGTCGTACACATCGGTAAAACCGTTCGTAGCCTTGTAAATTTCGCCGGTCTCGGTATCGTAAACGCGCTCGTAGCCGAGGGTGGCGTCGCTCTGCTTCTGGCTCATAATGTCCTGACTTCTGTTGCGGCTTTCCCAGGAGGACATAAAGCCGTCCATGGTCGCATTGAAGTTCTGGCTGATCTGCTGAGCAAGGGCGACCTTTTCATTGCTTGCCTGATTGGTGGTACTGACAAAGCTGTCGGAATACTGCAGGGTTTTGAAGCAATCGGTCAGCACACCTTCCCACTCGATAAAGGTGTCCTTTGCGGCGGTAACAGCAACGATGTTGTAAGCCATATAGTAGCCGCCGTCCACCGCCTGAAGCTGATAGCCTACCACATTGCCGTTGGAGATGGTAAAGTTGCCGAAGTCCACGACAGAGGCGGCAAATAGGCCCTCGCCCTCTTTGCCGTTATCCGTGAATGTCGCGCGAAGCTGCTCGTCGCCGAGAGCGGAGGACTTCATCGGGCTGGCAGAGGGATAGCGGTCGGTTACCGTAAAATTATCAAACCGGGGGAAGGCATATCCCGAATAAGCAGGCTCCACCTCCGATGCAAATGCAGTATACTGTGAGAATATTTTGAAAAAGCCCTCTGTAGACGGGTTATCAAGCACAGCGGCCTTAGCAAAAAGCGCCGCCTGTGTATCGCCCATATTGTAGTTCTGCTGCCATGCATCTTTACCTGCCTGACTGTGCAGCAACACATCGGCTTTGAGCAGCACAAACATCTGATTGAGTGGTTCGTTCGGGTCGCTTACCCGAATACTGTGGTAGATATTTGTTCCGCCGGTCGTTACCGTCCAGCCCTTGGGGATAGTCATGCTGAAATCGGCGGTTTCGTATTTTTCGGTCTGCACGGCTTTTGCCGCCGTTTGCGTCACCTTGACTCCGCGTTCTGTTTGTTCGGTTTTTGTGCCGTCATCGTTCACAACGGTTTTGCTGCCGCATGCGGCAAGAAGCAAGGTCATGACCAAAGCCAGCGCAAGTGCCGTGATTCGTTTTGCATGCATCGTGTTTCTCTCCTTTTCCTTATTTCTGATCATAGTCCCAATAGAAACGGCAGGGATCGTATTTTTGATACGCACCGTATCCGTCTGTAAGCACCTCGGCAATGGGGAGCATCGTATAGTCCACGGTGATCACATGGCTTGTGCTGATGTTGCGGACATCACCGTAAAAAGCGGTGAGCAGATCAATCTTTCTTAATTTCAGATCGCAATTGAGATGCTGTGCTGCAGGATAGTAGGGAGACACCGAACCGTCCGGCGCAAACTGCGTTTTTGTGTCGCTGTCGTCCAAAGGCTCCGAGGCATACACGATCTCATAAAAGGCACAATTGGTCATCAGAATGTTCCGATTAAACAGCCGGATCGGTGTTTCGCCGGCAAGCTCGGACAGCTCCAAATCAAAGGCAATGTACTCCCGCCGATCCATGTCCCGATACCAATTCCAGCCGGTCGTACCCTTATCAAGATATTTGCCCGAAAAAAGCAGGCTGACTTTACCGCCGACAACGGTGATCATCGGATCGCCGAAGTAGACCTTATCGGCATTTAAGTATTCTACCGTATGATCCTCCAGCGTCTTTCCGTCGGAAGCATAGCGGTAAACCTTTCGGAACAGCGGATGCTGCGCCTGATCCATCGGCGAGGCCGTAAACGGCGGGCTGCTGACCTTATAGCCGGAGCCGTCATTTAAGTAGATCTCTCCCATTTCACCGTCATGGGTCAGGCGCCAATATCGGATATTTTTTCCGGGCAGGGTGCCGACCTCCTGTATGTTCTTGCCGTTTGCCAAAACGGAGTTGAAATTTGCCTGATACAGCTTTCCGTCAGCCACCACGAGATCGTTAATGGTTTTACTGTAGCCGTGATCCAGATTACAGTCGAATTCGGCGTATTCGTTTATAATGCCCTCGCCGCCGACAAATGTCTTGTAGTCCGATTGGTCATACGGCTTGCTGCGTTCCTTGAGAAGCGCCTGTTCCAGCGTTACCGGCTCCGCCTGCGTAGATGTGTTTTGTGAAGGCTCTGGGATTGATGTAGAACTGTGTGTTTCCGAAGGCTTTTTGCCACAGGCACTCAGAGCCAAACTTGCAAGCAAAAGGACAGTTAAAATTTTGGGCAAATACTTCGTATGATACCTTTCGATCAAATATAAGAGTTTGTGTTGCAATTCGTATCCCTCCCGACCGTCTTTGCACATAATTATACTTACAGAGTGCCGATTTTGATATAAGGGAAGTCCGCCAATCTGCCGAAAATGGGGTGGCGGAACTCCGCCATTCTTAAAATCGAGGCAAAAAATATCGGTTTTCCCTGAAAAAACCGCAAAAAATATCCTCCCACATCGGTGGGAGGATAAAATGCTTTTTGTTATGTTTTATTATGCGTTGTTATAAAGAGTAACAAGCCCGATCCGTGATTTTGCACCTGTTTTTTCATATATGGCGGAGACATATCTCTCTAAGGTTCGTCTGGAGACATACAAACCATCGGCTATCGTCTGCAATCCGTCTTCGGTATTGACAAGCAGTCCGAAAACCTCGGTTTCTCTCTGCGTCAGCGAAAACTGCTCTGCCAGCCTTTGCAGTTTTTCACCGTCGCTTAGTTCGCTGCTGTCCGCTTCGGCAAGCCTGTCAAAAAACGCTTTTCTTTTGTTGGTATAGAAAAGTGCGACAATGCTGGTGGCCACGAATAAAATCAGCTCTATGGTGATCATGACAATATTGTTTTCGGAATGTAAAAGTGCAAGGGAGCCTCCCGAGATTGCAGCGGCAACAAGATTATTGACGGCTCTGCCAAACCCTGACCATAACTCGGGGGTATCCGTGTATCGGGCGATCTCCATAAAGGAAGAGGTAAAGAAAACGGCAAAGAAGCCGGCGGACAGATAGAATATGACCAGACCCACCGTGAACGGCCCGGCAAACTGAATAATGACAAGGCAGGTCGTAGACAGAAGCATTACGCAGTACATGATCACACTCATATATTTTCTGCCTGCAATATCAAATAAAAAACCTGCCATAAGACCACTGAGTGCGAGAAGTATTCTCGGCCACTGACCAATATTCACCGTTCCGTTTGCGTGGTATACGGTGACCGCATTGTCCATGGTGCTGAAAATACAAGTCATCAGTGCGACGAAAAGGACGAGGAACAAAATGATTTTCAAGCTATCCTTTCCGCTTTCGCCGTTTTCCTCTTCGGTTTTGCTTTTGGAGAAGGCAGGGACAACGCTGTTTTTTTCTGCTTTTATCAGCATAAATGCCAGCAATAGTATAAATGCAGAAAGTATGCCGGCTTCTATGTGATCTATATGAACCAAATTGTTGTTTGCGATTTGAAGCAAGATTCCAAGCATATAGGAAACGCCTGTCAGTCGCACAATATAGGTGTTGTCCTCTATCAGACATAGTGTTTTGTAGAATACGGCACTTCCAAATGCGCCGAGAATCAGAAACAGCAAGAGTCCCATGCCGAGTGTAAGTGCATAAGAGGCATGGCGGCATATCACAAACAGAAAAATAACCGACAAAATCGCAGCGCACATTGCAAGTGCGGTTTGCCATTTTCCTTTACAAAATCGAGAGAAAACAGGATACAGAACGAAACCGATGACGCTGATACCAAGCGCATAGTTTTGGGCATTTACCGATTGATTCCCCGAAACCGTGCGGGAGATCATATTGACAAACAGAAATTCCGCGCCCAGAAACACAAAAGTAAATAAGCTCATCAACACGATCGCCTTTGTATAGGGGATTCGATTTTCCTCATTAAAGGCATCGCTTTGCCTGATTTTTTTCAAAATGCTGTTCATAATCAAACCTCTTACTCACTGTCGGACACGAATTCCAATATGTCATTCGGCGTACAATTCAGTGCTTTGCAGATCTTTCCCACGGTTTCAACCGTGATATTTTCATTCCGTGTCATTTTGGAAATGACATAGTTGCTGATGCCCGCAGCCTTTTCCAGATCCTTCTTTTTCATATCCCTGTCAATCAGCAATTTCCAGAGCTTTTTATAGCTAATATTCATATCGTCAGCCTCGATTCAATTAGGGTTTGCTTCCACCGAACAAAATCCGAAAACAGCAGAAGTGACTGTCAAGAATATAATAGCATATTTCTGTGAAAAACACAACGGGTTATAAAGCGATAGATTTATTTTTTGCGGTTTTTCACGCTTTCACGACAGCAGGAAGAAAAAGCGCAGTCGGTTTAGGTTCGATTTGCCTTGCCGAATATCTGCCGGATAACAGACTCTTACAAACCGCATATATCCTCTTGCTTTTCTTTCTGCTGTAGTTATTCTTCGGTTGGGTAGTTCACTTTCTCCTATCACCATGACAGGTGGCCCCTGTCACTTCGTCGTCGCAAACTCCGCACGATTCGTTTTGCCGTAGAACGGCAAAAGCTCATCTGCTCCGTTGCTCCTCCTCTCCCCAAAAAGCTGTATAGCTTTTGGGGGACCCCGAGAACGCAGTTGTCCCTTGGCGGAGCGTTTTGCTTTTTTCACTCCGCTTTCAGCCGAAACAGCAGACTGCTCTTGCCGCCCTTCTTGCGATATCGCTGCTCGGTTTCGAGAAGCCCTGCTTTTCTGAGGTCACGGATCCCGCGGCGGACGGTGGAGGGCGAATACTTGAGGTCGGCGGCTATGGTCGGGATGGCAGGCCAACACTCGTTATTATCATTCGTCCGGTCGGCGAGATAGATATATACCGCAACGGCCCTGTGCGGCAGCTCGGTGCGGTAAAGAAAATCAAGACGGCTCATTGCTTTGCACCTCCGTTTCGGTTAAGTCTTTTATGATTTCTGCTTCCGTCATGTCGGGAGCAGTTTCTTTTTTTGGCGGTGAGGTACGGATGGGGTTGCCGCCTCTGTTTTTATCCTTTGGCGGAGTCCTCTACGGCTCGTTCTTTGGGCTGCCCTGCTGTGCCTGACCGCCGCCGTCAGCGTCACTCGGTGCAGGCGTTTCCTCTTTCCACTCCGGCGGATATTTTCCGAGGATGCCGTCCTGAATTTCCTTCTTGTCGGCATACTTGACCTCGCAGTTGCCTTGGTCTGGTACGGCGTAAGGGTGTTCATCGTCAAACTCAATGCCCCATTTGAAGAACAGATTGAGGTACACCCGCATCGGATGCACACCCGTTTTCATCACGATAAAGTCGCCCTTGGGCAAGGACTTGAGTTCGTCCGGTGTCAGCAGCGGTCTCTCTATCATTTGAAGTGATTGTGACGGATCGTTTTTGGAACGGCTGACCGAGCCGCTCATGACTGTGCGGCTGCCGAGTGCCTTGGACAGCGTTTCGGCCGAGCTGCTGTTTGGTGCGAAACCGCCGAAGATAGTATCCTGCGTATTATAAGCATGATATTGATAATACTAAATTCAACCTACAATCGTTAAATCTCTAAGATTGAAAAACAATCATTTAACGATTGCACCTATAATTTAACGAATACCCTCAGCAGTTCAACGATTGCTCGGCTGTTTAACGATTACGGCAGAGCAGAAAGCTGTAATCCCCATAAAACGCACGATTCCCCGCCGCAGAATCGCTCTGCAGCGGGGTTCGTTTATGCTCAAAAACGGCAAAAGTCTTCGGTTTTCGTTGATAAGGCAGTAAATCAAATTATCACCGCAGCTGAATCGGCAATGGGAGAAAAACTGAGTTGCAAAGCCACGGACTGAAAACGAAATGTTAAAAGGACTTAGTTGTCAGGCGTAGCAATGGCAAGGAAAATCACCGAGATCAGTCTATCACAGACTTTTCTCGGTGATTTTTTTATATCCGTACATTCGATTTACGCTAATTCTCCTGCTACAATAATTGCAGAAAATCAAAGGAGGAACAGCGTATGAAGCAGAAATACTATGTGGAACTGAACCGGCAGGAATGGCGGCTTATCATTGAGGGGCTGAACCGGTTCCGCAACAAGTTGATTGCGGCGGGACGGTACACAGATGCCGTAGATGAGATATTAATCAAAGTCGCCAAGGCAAAGCCGCAGAAGTCAATGTTGTGGGGATGGAGGCGCTGATGATGGAAAAGTACATTACCGATGAACGCACAGGGTTGAAGTATGAACTGATCGGTGACTATTACCTGATTGCCGGAGATGATGAGCCGGAGGAAGATCAGCCAATCGGGACATGGGGGCAGCGGCACCTCCGCTATCTCAAGGAGCATCACCGTGTACGCTATGCCAACCTGCTGACCACCGGTAAGCTGAACGATTACCTTGCAGACCTCAACGAGCAGGCAGAAGCAATGTTTTCTCAGCTTGTAAAGCTGCTTGCCGAAATGGAAGGCGTAACGGAAGTCCTCAAAGCAGAAAACCAGATGCTTTGGGTGCAGAAAATGAACAATCTTCAAAATGCTGCAATGGAAATCGTTTCAAACGAGCTTATCTACCGTTAGGAATGACGACCATCAAAAAAGAACATAAGTGAGTTTCAGAAAAGCCGGTGTATGCCGGCTTTCTTTTTTTCAGCGATGAACCGAAAAAGGCCCACGCACTGTCCTATCCTAATAGTCGGAGGTGATGGAGGGGTGACTGCAGCAAAACGGGGGCTGTTCTGGTATGTGGACGGGGAATTGCTGTGCTTTCCCGTTTCCGGCGCGGAGGTCGATACAGTCGGCAACAATCATCGGCGGTTCTGGAAAACGCTTCCGCATTCCCTTACCGGCGGGATGTCCTACAACTACTTTCCCCGTGGGCGGGTAGAGCTGCGGTACGGGAAAGCGCTGGTCTATCTGCATCCTACGCTCTGCACACCGGGAATTTATGCCCGGATTCGCCATGCCTTTTCGCTGCCCGATGAGATGCAACTGTCGCTCAAGGCGGACGGAAGCCGGCACTATCGCAGTATTCAGAAGGAACAGGAGGGATGAGCATTGGACATACAGCCAGAGAAAACCTGCTGCTTTACGGGGCATCGCCCCCAATTTTTTCCCTGGGGCAGCAACACCGGTGATCCCGCCGCTGCCAAAATGCTTCGTGCGTTAGAGAGCGAAATTTTGCAGGCCATTGCCGACAGCTATACGACATTTCTCTACGGCGGTGCGCTGGGAGTGGACGCTTGGGCGGCGGAGATTGTGCTGCGGCTGCGTAAGAATCTGCCGCTGACGCTGATAGCGATTCTGCCCTTTCCGGGCTATAACGCCGATGTAACAGAGAATTCCTATCGGCAAACTATAGCGGCATCTGACCGCATTCTCTGTGTGGAACCGGTACGGCGGATGGCCGCTTTGGCGGCCCGGGACCGGTATATGATTGACCGCAGCAGCCGCCTGATCGCCGTCTACGATGAGCATTCCCGGATCCATAGCGGAACCTGGCGGGCGCTGTGCTACGCAAGGAAAAAGCAACTGGGCATCCGGCAAATTCGCTGGATGGAGTACCTATAAAGAGGCGAGTACAGATGGACATTTTCAGATTTATAGACTCCGCAGATATCCGGCGATACCTGGCAGAAATTCGCTACCGATTCAGTACAGAGGAAAAAATGTTCTTGATCTGGTACTGCAAGTCTGCCACACTGAATGAAAAAATCGCCGCATGGCAGGAAATAGTCGGGTATGTGCCGAGTTGTCCTTGGGACGACGCTTGGGATATCCGAGAGCGGGTAGCTGCCTACATCGAACTGCAGGAAGAAATGTTGGGACAGTTTCAGTCGGCAGACAGTTACGTCTATCAATACAAATTGATAGACAGTTTGACGGGAGAAACTGATTCGGGCAGCGTGTATCGCAGTTACAAGGATTGTCTTGCTGCCGCAATACATGCGGCACAGGCTGCGGGCTGCTGCAAACTGGAGATCCGCAAGGAACCGCTTGATGCGGCAGAGCACAGCCGTCGGATAGGCACCTGTCTCTTCAATCAGGACGGTGAGATCATGCAAATTAATTGCCTGCCGGCGGATGCCGAAGATATGATGACCTATCTTCTCTTTGAGGAGATGTGGTTTGCATTCCCTACACCGTTTCATAGCGGCGACATTGTCTGCTCTCGATTTTCTCCCAATGAACCGTTTGTCCTGACGGACATGGTCACTTGGGGATCTGAGCGAATGATGAAGGAATTGCCGCCCAGCGAGTATGACCGGCAGGTGTTGGATTGCGCCGACTGGACAGTAGAGCGTCTTCTCAAGCAGGGCGACAGCCGTATCATGGGCGCCTTTGGGTATCGCGCGGAAGGAAACTTGATTCGTCGGGAGAAAGCACCCATCTGTGATTATCTGGACCTGGAATATTACCGGGAATCGCTGGATCAATCTCATAAAATCTTGCAGCCTGTCAGCACCTATCTCAAAGGAAATTGCGGAATCGAATTTTTACTGAACGCCTATTGCCTGCTTCGGCAGTCGACACTGCCGGGGCAGGCAGAATGAACAGGAGGAAAAGAAGTTGGACATTTATCGTTTTATTGATTCCCGTGATATGCGGAAGCACCTGCAAAAGCTGAACTATTCATTTACCACGCCGGAGGCGGCTTTTCTGGTGTATTGGTGCAAAAACGCTGCACTGGAGGAAAGAATTGCCGCATGGCGGGAGATCATCGACACCATGCCGAACTGCGCTATGGCGGAGCGGCTGAATCTGGAGGCCATTCCGGATTTTCACCAGTTTCTGCGGGACTATATTGACCTGCAGGAGCGGGACCTGCGGCGCTTCAAGGAGCCGGAGGGCTGCGTCTATGTCTGTGAGCTGTCCCGGCAGGGTGAATTATGCGGAGATATGGAGTTCGGCCCGTTCAGTGATTTTGACCGCTGCCTGTCCGCAGCGATCCGGAGGGCGGCAGAGGAAGAAACAGTCGGTCTCCGCATTTTCAAGCGTCCCATGGATCCCGGGGAGGATTCGCCGCGGGAGGATTATTGCATTCTGACCCCGCAGGGAGAGGTGTGCCAGCTGGAGTGCAGAGCGCTCAGCGACCGTGACACGGATCTGTCCATTGCCTTCGACGGGATGTGGTTCGACTTCCCCACTCCGTTTCACGCCGGGGACATCGTGTGTTCCCACAGAAGGCCCGACGAGCCCTTTGCGCTGACCGACCTCTGCACTTGGGACGCCGAAACCCTGCGGCGTGAGCTGCCCGTTTCGGAATACTCCGACAATTGGCTGAGCAACGTGGATCACGCACTGGCAAGAATGCGTGTCAGAGGCGATACCAGCGACATGACCTGCCGCGGATACACCGTATCGGGCGATCCGGGAGAGGCCATACCGCTTGTGTTTTACGATGATTTTTTTGTCTGTGATTATTTGGATTTGGAGTACTACCGGGGGCCGCTGAAGGGCATTCACAAGCTGCTCAAGCCCATCAGCGACTTTCTCAAGGGCGACCGCAACATTGAATATTTGCTGAACACCTACTGCCTGGCGCAGCAGCAAGCAATGTTGGAGAACAGCATCGCATGGTTTCGGAACTGTTATAACAAGGAAGCACTCGCAGATATTGGTATTCTTCCCAAAAATGAATCGTCCCGGGAGGAGCCATGAAAATCTGGACGATGCGCAACACCTGACACCGTAGGGCGAAAAAGGCGCACAGAGTGCACTATCCTGTCCATATCAAACGAAAAGGAGAAAACACTATGGAACACGAAAAGCAAGTGGAAGTCGTCAAGCAGGCGCTGGAGCTGGAAACGCAGATCCAGGTGCTGGAGCAGTTTCTGCCGGAGGAGCGGGCGGAGACCTACGCCGAACCGGAGCCCCAGCCGCCGGTGCGGCAGGAGGCCCATTACACCGAGCCGCCTATCCGGCACGGCTGCAAGGTCAACTGGCTGCTGATGCTGGGGCCTGTCGGGATCACGCTGGCCCTCTCCACCTTCAGCAACAGTGCTTTTCTCGTCTGGATGTTTGCACTGACGCTGTTTGTCTGGGTGCCTGTGTATTACTTCGCTCTTTACCGCAAGCAAAAGGCGGCAACCATCGAGAGAATCCGCAATTCCGCCGAATACCAGCAGCAGTGCACGGCCGCCCGTATGGCCGCAAACCGGCAGCAGCAGGAGTTTGACGAGGCATACACCAAGGCGAAGGAGGAATATGACTCCGTGCTCCTGCCCCGGTATCAAGCGGCCCGCAGCGCATGGGAAGCGGAGCATCAAACGCAAATCAGGAAAGAGGAGCAGGAGTTGGCCCAAGCAAAGAAGGAACTAGCGGCGCTCTACGGGGAGACCCGCATCGTCCCGGCCCAGTACCGGCGGGTGGACGCCTTGCAGTACATCTATGACATGGTCTCCACCTCGGACTACGACGTGCGGCAGGCGATTGAATACTTCGACAAGAGCCAGCAGCGGGCGCTGGAGGAAATGCGCCTGCAGGAACAGCAGCAGGCCAACGCCCTGGCCATGGAGCAGAACGACCTGCTGGACCGGCAGAACTCCATTGCGGAGAAAGCCCGGCGGGACGCCAACATCGCTGCGGCGGTGGGCGCTGTGCAGCGGCACAATACCAACAAAACCATCAAAAAGTGGATGGAGAAATAAGCAGCGGCGGCAGGTATATCACCTGCCGCCGTATGCGTTTTATTGGGGCTGGAAGAAAATGCGGTCACTGCACAATCTCTTGCAGGGGGATATGATCCAGTGTGCGTCCGGCCCCGTTTGTCAGATATTCGTTGTGTCCGGTGCTCTCCTGATCCCACAGCACGGTGACGGTGTCGGCTTCGGCGGCACGGGCTTCGGCAAACGCCCGGATCAGCGGCAGCCAATCAAAATTTGCCCCGGACACTCGAAAGTAGAGATCCCGGTTTCCGGGTGCGGTGTCATACAGTCCGCCCAGACGCACGCGGAGAAACTCGCTGTTCAAGGCCCGGTTCACGGCGGCGTTCAGCTCCGGCAGCCGGGCCTGGTCCACATAGAAAAGCTCCCCGGCGTGCCGCTCCACAAAAGCACGGCTGAGGAAAACATAGGGCCGCTCCCGGATGGCCAGCAGCAGGTTCCGCACCAGATTGCGGTTGGGCCGCAGCGCCACACCGTAGGCGGCGATCAGGTCAAGGCACAGCTGCCGGGTCTCCTCGCTTTGGGTGGCATCATACAGCCATTCGGCGGCGTAGAGGGTCTCCTCCACCTCCGCCGGGTCGGCGCTGCCGTAGTAGTGCCATTGACAGGGGAACGCCGTCCCGTCCCGCCGCAGCATCCAAGCGGTAGGGGTCTTATTCATACACATCCGCTCCTTTCGGGGGATAGTGTAGCAAGGTGAGTGGGGCAAAAATGGGGCACAGGGAAATGGATTCCCTGTGCCCCCTATTGTGTACTACCTTTCCTTTTGTTCTTTTACATATGCTGCGTAGCTTTTTTTATCATCTGCCCTATGAAGATTTGCAGCCACCCCCCAATCCTCAAGCTCATCCTGCAATGTTTTATCTTTGATTTGCGTCCTGCAGGCCTCATATTGCTCCCGATTCATCTTGCTCCATGGGCCAAAATTGTTGACCTTGTATTGCTGCATAATGAAACTGTCCAAAGGAATATGTAATTTTTGAATTGCATCAGCTTCTCTGAAAAAATTCGGAATAGAATCCAGTTTCTCTTGGCAGTCCATGTCCTTGAAAATGACCGCAAAAACAAGTAAATACTTTGTTGCCATGTTGACCCATTTCTGAGCTTGGCCGTAAGTGAGCTGATATTTCGCCTTTTCGACATAGATACTTTGTAACTTATTGCAGAGCTTGTTGTGCCAAGAATTGTAATTCTGCCGCATTTCTTCAGTTTTCTGAACTGCTTTCTTGATTGTTTTAGATGCACAATAACGGCATTTCCATTTTTGCCTATACTCTTCCTCTGCAAACCCCTTCAATGTGTGGGATGCCATGTCCACATAAGCCCGATCAATTGCCGCATTGACGGGATCGGCCATATCGCCAAAGTAGCATTGCAGAACAAAGCAATAGCATTTCTTTTCCAAGTCATTCATCATCTAAATGTCCCTCCATCAATTATATTTCTCCAACGCTTTCTCCAAAGCGCTTTTGACCTTTTCCCGCAGGCGCTGAGGCTCCAGCACCGTCACATCCGGGGCAAAGTTCATGGCGAACTGCTCCATGGCCATCTCGTTGGTGAAGGCCGTCACGGTGACGCCGGCGTCGTCCTCGTCGGAGAAGGTCACCTCCGTGCCAAACAGGTCGATGACATCGCTGACCATGGCCTTGGCCACCCGGAACACCGCCCGGACATTGTCACTGGCATACATATAGGGGTGCTCCTTCATATAAGTGGCCAGATCCAGCGTACGGCCATTGGCCCACTTCAGATGCTCGAAGGGCTTGGCAGGCTCGTCCAAAATCTTCAGCTCTGTGATGCGGTCCAGCCGATAGTTGGAAATATCGTCATACTTGTCATAGTTACAAATCAGGTAATATTTTCCCTCTTTAGCCGCCATCTGATAGGGGGAGATGATATACACCCGCTCTGTGCCGTCGGGGCGGGTCTTGCTATGCTGCCGCTTGTCCGTGCCGTACTCCAGATACTTGAAGCTGACCTTCCGCCCCCGGCTGATGGCCTCGTCCAGCAGCTCGATGGTGAGAAAGAGCTGCTTGTTGTCGGTTTTGTCCTCCGGCAGGCGGGCAATGTGCTTCACCCGGCTGCGGAAATACACATTGGACAGGCCCTCCAGCTTGTTCACCAGCTCCTTGCACTGGCTGTAAGGGATGTGCTTGGAGAACAGCAGACTGTCAATGAGCAGCCGCAGTTCGCCGTCGGTGAAGTCCCGCTCCAGATAGAAGTCTGACCACAGGTAGCTCTCCTCCGGCACGCCGGTTTTGGGGTTCGGCACCATACGGATGGACTCGCTGTACTCGATGTTGTAGCCGCAGTCCATGAGGTTCAGAATGTTCCGCCGGATGGCTTTGCGGTCAGCTGTCATGTCGTATTCGGTTTTCAGAATCTCGGCGATGTCCTTCTGACTTAGACGGTGCTCCTCGTCGGAGTACTTCCGCAGGATGTCCAAGATATTCATAATCAGCAGCTTTTTCGGCTGTTTCACAGGCATGGGATCACTTCCTCTTTTACCATATTCTATCACGGTATATCTTATAATACAAGATGGCGTGGGGCAAAAACAGGCCACAGAATACCGGAGCAGGCACACATGGTGCTAATCCGTGAAGGCTCCGCACTCCGCACGCACGGCGATCTGCTCGCGAAGCCGACTGGCCTCTTTTTCGCAGGCCGCCAATTGATCCGAATAGGAATGATCCGGTGACCGCACAAGGTTCTGAAGCTCCTCTTTTCTGGAAACCACCTTGTCCAGGTGTTCCTTGTCCTTATCCGCAAACTTCTGAAAATCTTTCAAGGCGTTGATCACACGGCGGGCATTGCCTGCCGGTGTGTCACCCATGGGAACAAGGTATTTTTGTTCCGCGTATTTCAGCAGGATATAGGGCTTCTTTTCATCCTGCCTTTCCGGAAGCTCCATGCCCATTCCCAAAACCATTGGCATCTGCAATGCGCTCCCGGAGGTGAGAAAGTCATCTGTCAGAAGTGACTTGATTCGCTGATAGGCATTCTTGCGTGCATCGGCATCATATTTTTCCAGAGCGTCTACTGCGGCTATCGATGTTTCCCAGCGCTGCCTGGCCGCCTTGATTTTTTCATTGATTTGCGCAAGCTCCTTTTTCTGCTCTGCAAAAGTCTGCCGCTCCCTGGACAGCAGAATTTTCAGGTTCTTGGCCTCGTTTTCTTTTTCGGCCAGCTGTTTCATCAGCGGCTCAGCCAATGCAAGCGCTTTCACCTGTGCATAGGTCAGCACCTGGTTCTCCAGATCCTCAATAGAGCGCTGATAGGTGGTTCCTGTGAGAAACTGTGTAATAAAGCGCTGCTTTGTTTCTAAAATCTGCCAGGAATAGGAATCAAAGCTGCTTTCGGTAATGTAACGGTAGATGATCACATTTTTATTCTGATTGCCCCGGCGCAGGATTCTGCCTTCACGCTGTATCATGTCCGCAGGGCGCCAGGACACATCCAAATGGTGAATGGCTTTCAGCCTCTCCTGCACATTGGCCCCGATACCCAGCTTAAAGGTCGAACCAATCAGAATGCGTATGTCCCCCGCATTGAATTTACGAAACAGCTCCAGTTTGCGGCTTTCTGTATGGTAGTGATGGATAAATGCGATCTGCGCAGCCGGAATGCCGCACTGTACCAGCTTCTCCTTCAGTGCATCGTAAACATTGAATGCATCACTCTTTGGGGTCGCATAGTCACAAAATATCAGCTGTGTCATTTGGGGATACTTGTTGTACAGCGCCGTCACACGCTCCACGCATTGACAGATTTTGGAGCTCTCACCCGCCGGCTGCTCTTTTCCCACCAATCTCAGGTCAAGCGCAGCTTTTCGCCCGTCCGTACTGACCTTCAGCATATTGTCTACGCGACGGTCCACCGCCTTGCCGCGAATTGCCTCGGTTCGTTCACATAGGGAATTCATATAGGCAGTGAGTACCGGAAACCTTTTGATGGTTACATCTGTATAGCTCTCCAGCTTCGGCATTTCTTCCGTGTCGTCCATCGCATGAAAAATGGCGATTTGCGAGAACATCCGTGAAAGCTCCGGAAGATTAAAAAATTTGGAGAACCTTCTCACAAAACGGAATTTGGAGGTATCCACATCGATCTCGCAGAGCTGCTCGGGTAAAGCAAAGGTTTTGACCCAGTTATCAAATACATCCAGATGACTCTTTTCCAATTCGTCATATTGCAGATAAAGCTGCATGGCATAGGCATCGGAAATGGAGTTGCACAGCGGCGTGCCTGTGGCGAGCACCACCCCTCGCCCACCATTTGTGCGCTGAACATAGCGCACCTTGTGCAGCAGATCCATACATTTGGATGAACCTTTGGTGTTGATACCATTCAGGTTTTTCAGTTTTGTCCGTATGGGGATATTTTTGTAGTTGTGCGCCTCATCCACAAACAAGGTGTTGATCTCTAATTCGTTAAAGGTTATATCACCGGTTTGGGGCGTCGTCATGCTATCCAAAAACTCCCGGGTCAGCTTTTTGATATACTTCTTTTCCCGGTCAATCGTATTGGAAAAATCCGTCCGCTGGCGCGCATCGAACAGCACATCATTCAGGCGGTTCAGCTTTTGCTTCATATTGTCAAGCACAACATCTTCCGACAGGGGAATCATTTCAAAGCAGCTATATGCCATGATGATCCCATCATAGTCGCCGTCGCGTATCTGTTTCAGTACCTTCTGCCGCATCATCGGCTTAAAGGACTTCGGTTCGACGGCAAGAACCTTTGCTTTCGGATACAGGTCGGTGAATATCTTTTCCCACTGACCAACAATATGATTCGGTACAACAAACAGATTCTTCCGTGAGATCCCCTCCGAACGCATTTTCATGGCTGCGGCAATCATGATATAGGTCTTGCCCGCCCCTACATCAAAGGCAAGGAGGGTGTTCGGCGTGGAAAGGATCTTCTGCACGGCATCCTTTTGGTAGCCATAAAGGGTAAACGCCGGCGACATATCCGGAAATTGCAGTGCGCTTCCGTCATACTTCTGCGCTTCATAGCCGGTAAATATGTTGTTATAGGCTTCTTCCACCAGCCAACGGCGGTCCTCGTCAAGCCAGATCCACCGCTTGAATTCTTCATTAATCAGGCGCTGCTTTTCCAGGGCAGCAAGGGTATCCCGTTCGTTGTACTCCGTTCCGTTATCAAGCAGCTTGATCTCCCGCAGGTTCAGTGTATTTTCCATGATGCGCAGTGCATTGTATCGTTCAAGTCCGTACTTGAACATCGCATTTTTACTGTTTAAGGAGGCCAGATAGTCCTTATTGTAGATGCACCAGCTTCCGGTTACCTCTTCGTATCCCAAAAATCTGGAAAAATCCGTTTCGCTCTCCAGAATATGAGCAATGAAATCCGCAATAATCTGTTTGCCGACCCAGGGAACGCCCAAGGAAACCTCAATATCTGTGTAGGGGATCGCATGCGGTGTTCTGCCGACCGTTGGCGCTCGGTATAGCTGTTCCTTGTGCTCATGCACGGCGGCCGCTTGCCGATAGAGCTCAATCCACTTATCCAGCGTCATCTGCTCCAGATTCTTTTCCGACAGCATATCCACGATCTCCTCCGCCGGAAACCCTTCTCCGTCATTGTAATAGAGCGTATGGTCCTGCGCGTCATAAACGGAATAATCTCTTTGCAACAGTTCCCGGGTAATTTGCCGCCCTAAAAGGCCGGGCTCCACTGTCGAGGCCAACTGCTCTGATATGTACTTACGATCTCTTTGCGCATAAAGGGGCATATTATTCCGAACCAGAAGATTCTTGAGCTCCAGCTTCCACAGTATGGTAAGCTGGTTTCTCCGGGATACCTGCTGGTTGCCGAGTGCTTCCCGAAACAAAGTGATATTGTCATTTTCGATGCACAGGATGCCCCAGTGGTTCGGCACATGATACTGCGCAGACTGACAGTGGCTTTTGCTGACCACCAAATAGTTTTCGTCAAAGAACCGGTCATATGCTTTTATTTGGCCGGCCAATCTGAAATAGTTGTCCAAGTCGCTTTTGATCTCATAGCCGGTCAGCCTGTCCGTTACCGCCATTACATCACAGATCGAAGTGCCTATGCTCTTTTCCTGATAAATGCGGATCTCGTGATTGGATGCCTTCAGGTACGCGATCAGAATATTCCGAATGGCCTTGTCGTTCATAAGTGCCTCCTATGGGTATCAGACTAACCAATGATATTGCGGACATAACAGCCATTGCCAAAGTCCGCCTGCCTCCGTGCCATCCCAAAAACAGAGGCCACTTTTTTTGAGCTCGACTATTCCACTGCATCCCCCTTTTGGGGGCGGTCAGCGTCGCAATACTGCTCCCGCCACGCCGCCAGCGTTGCTTCTGCAGCTTCGTCATTCTCCCTGATTCCCCTGCAAATTAGATTCAAATATAACGTGGCCATAGGATGGCTGCTCGATTCAAATTTTCCAACACGAATTTCTTTTATTTTAGGAGCTGCCATTCCCCAGCCGTCATCGGCTTTAGTTCCTCTTTTCAGCGTATAATTTATCTGATTATTTACTCTAAACTCTATATTGTACTTTACTTTTTCATCATGAATATACCCGTAATGCTTTACTGCAATGTAGCATGTGCAGGTTTTCTTAGACAAATACAGCTTCGTAATTTTTAACCCACAATTACAGATAACCTGTAGTATTACATATTGCAAAAAACCAATATAAAAAGATAACGCATCATCTGAAATTTTCTTTGATTTCTTGCTGGATGGTTTCGCTGCCTTAACAACAGGGTCATCTATCCGGTAATCATCCATATTGACCGAGATGTCAATCCGCTTTTTGATCACTCTAACCGGTCTAAACCATTTTTTCATATCGAAGACTCCCTCCATATATGCTTTTACTTGGCCGGCCAATCTGAAATCGTTATCCAAATTGTTTTTGATTCCATCGAGGTTCACAACAGTGAAATGTTGAACGGACATAAGCGGGTGGGCATTGACATCTACTTTACCGGTGTCGGACTTGTAGACCTTGCAACCATAAAGGAGATGCTTGCTATCGCAGAATCGTCAAGGCCGTGATCTACCATAGAAAGAGAAAAGGCCGCAGCCTCCATAACAGAGGTTGCGACCAATCTCTCATAAGAAAATACATCCTTATGAACGGAAACGGTTGATTTCAAGCGGTTTTCGGGCATAGAAAAAGTCCACCGTAATTCTATCAAAATTACGGTGGACTTGTGGTGGAGCAGCCCCATCAAAATCCGAACTCAACGCCGACTCGATCTCTTCAAGCGAGATCGTCTGCGTCCCATGTTGATAGTTGTAGGTCAAGACCAGTTTATCATCGAACACAT
>OLND01001604.1_pt1 | contig 22894 bp, 23 predicted proteins | sample 1672031 | NCBI WGS metagenome assembly OLND01 (sample SAMEA3136638, study PRJEB25190) | human gut metagenome | biome: human gut; feature: human-associated habitat; material: faeces | place: Austria | collected 2013 | reverse complement strand
GTATATCCGGATGTGTGTACTTGATAGGATGTACAGCTTCTGAGCGTATGTTCATCAAAAGAAAATTGTCTGGAATATTAATTAAAACAATAAACAAATAGTAAGGTAATCATCCTGGCATATTGACTAGCATAGCTTTTTCCTATACTTTCGTGCTAAACTTAAAACTTGAAAGATTATGTTTAGTGGAAAAGACTTTGAAAGACTCTAGTTCCTCCCTCTATAAGATGGAGGGTAAGCCTGAAGGAGTTACCATCAACTCGTCCTACATTAGCAACAACATCCCATTCCATACAGGGCATTCTATGAGTGGTTCAGGAAGCCATAGAAGAAGATTGTACTTGTAGAAGTGAAAAGTATTCTAGAAGAGTTGATTCAGCCAGGCAATGAAGAGCAGAATGTTACCAAATCAAACCAAGGTACACCTCTTTATAAAGGAAGTATCATGGTAACGATAAGAACCTGTGAAGGCTTGTGCATACAGAAGAAAGGTTTAAACTATCAGAGATTGAAAACACTGGTAGAGAAACTGGATGGCTCACTAAGTATTAATGGACTGAATTAACTTTTATTATCTTCCTAAGCTTTATAATATGAAATGCAAGGTCTTTAATTTTCTGAAGAGCTTTTGGCCACAAATCTTTACCTACAATGACGGAGAGTACTCCATAGAAATATGGTGTCAGAAAGGGCGATAAAACCAATGGCTGTCCAACGAAAGAACAGCTTGTTCTTTGGAAGCATGAAAGAAATACAGAACTCTGCAATCTATAATACTTTTATAGAAACCTGCAAACAGGCAGGAGTATTTCAGGGATTACCTCTGCAAGTTGCTCAGAGGATTAAAAAAGGGAAGAACGGATTACGAGAACCGTCTTCCAATGACAATTTGCAAATAAAAATTGTTAAATTTGTAGACTCTTTTTAGACGGGTGTCTGTTAGCGCCCGTCTAAAAGGAATGCCCTAAAATTGGAAACTTACAGTCGTCCCAATTCTTTCTTCCACCCAATTTTTAACCATCAACCTTTATCATGAACCTATCTGTTGACATTTCAATCATTACCCCTGTATACAATACAGAACCTTACCTTGCTGAGTGCATAGAAAGCATACTTGACCAAACTTTTACTGACTTTGAACTGCTATTGATAGACGACGGCAGCCAAGACCACTCATGGGAAATCTGCGAACACTATGCCAAAACCGACTCACGCATCCGTATCTTCCGGCAAGCAAACAGCGGTGTCAGTGCAACCCGTAACAAAGGACTGACAGAAGCCCGTGGCAGACGAATCACTTTCATAGACAGTGATGACCGGATAGGTAGAAACTGGCTCCAATCTTTCCATGACAATATGGAAGAAAGCGACTTCGTAGTACAGGGATACACCCGATGGGAAAAAGAAAAAAAGGAACGCATTTGTCCCTATCCCCGAAAAAGCGACCAAATAACGGAACTGTTAGTCATTTTAGAAAAAATGCAGGGAACTCCCATACGATTAGTTTGGAATAAGCTATTCGATAACCGCCTTATTCGGGAGCATAATCTACGGTTCAATGAAAAAGTACCTTACGGAGAAGATTTCTTATTTACCCTACAATATATTTCCTATTGCCACCAAATTTGCATATCGGACTGTTGTTCTTACTATTACAGAATATTGCCTTCTTCGTTAGCAAGAAAAGAGTATCCATTGCAAAAAAAATCACAATATTTCTCCTTAATATTGGATGCTGCTTCGAAGCTGAAACAACTACACTCAAGTAACAAGTTTTATAATTTCTTAAGAAAACGCTTCTACCAGAATTTGATTACAGATACCTTTTTCTATCGTGTGTCTGTATCCGAAATCGACTACAAAAACCTGAAAGAAGCCATCCGTATCAATCGGCATTTCCAATCAATGAAAAAAGGATTGTGGAAACTACCCTCTGCTTCTATTTACAATAAAATAAAACATCCTATATTCTTTTATTTCCACTTCGTAGTCAAAGCATTACACAAACTACGTTTAACGTAACAACAGAACCCGCATGGCTTTTATATTGTTTTTTCTGATTCTGCTTTTTTTGTCAGGCAAAATTCTCTGCAATACAGGAAGGCTGCGCCTCCAGTATGTCTGTACGGCCGTTATCTTGTTCCCTTATGACTTGGTTTTATGCAACAGCCCGCAAATTTCATACATGGTTGTTATATCCTGCCTCTTTTTCCTGTCTTTTTTACGACATAAAGAATACAAAAGAATACAGATAGACAAAAGAATCATTTTTTTTCTTTACCTGTTGTTTATCCTACACATCTGTGTCGGTATTTTTGACTCCCGCCTTCCACTGTTTACAGGTATATGGAAAGGAGGAATCCGATTCATTAAAATGTTTTATCTTATTGTTATCGGAATGCTTTCCTATGAAAAAAACTTCAACTACCTGAAGTTCATGAAATATATAACCAATCTGTCCATCCTTATCGGACTTTACGGTTTGGTAACTTTCGCTACAAGAGTAGATCCTTTTGCTCAACTGATTCACCAAGTCAGTGGAATAGAATCCGATTTCAGCTTCGATGGAAGAACTAGGATTTGTTCCTTTTTCTTTAACAGCCACGACTTAGGTCTCAATGCTTCTATCTTGGCTCTGTTTTGCATTACGACATATCAGTATTGGCGCAACAGCTCCATCCGAAAAAAGATGATTTGTGCCATTCCCTTGCTTTTTATCATGATTGTGCTTTCCGGATCGAGAAGTTCACTGATGGCTTTTGCCATCGGAATAGCTTTCTTCCTGCTTGATTTTTCAAGAATGAAACGAATGATCGCATTGGGCAGTACTTTTGCGGTTTTTATTTATTTATTCCTCTTCCACACAGAAATGGGGCATAATATCCTTACAATTTTCAAACCCGGAGAAAGTGAAGGCAGTTCTATTGAAATGCGCCTCACCCAATTAGCCGGAAGTCTTTATTTCTTTGAAAACAATCCCGTTTGGGGAAACGGTTTCGACTACTTCTCGGAAGAAATCAACTCACTTCAAGAATGGAAAGGAATTTTGTTTGGCGCGGAAAGTTTCCTGTTTGTTTTACTGATAGAATACGGAAGTGTTTTAGGAATATCAATTATTTTCTATTTTATTGTTTTGTTCCGAAAAATAGGTAAACTTAGCCTCCCTTTGTTTGCTACAGCCCGACCTATATACGTCTGTTTTCTTATCAATATATTTATTACGGGAGGCGGACCTTCCAAATGGACTTTCAGTTTTATCTTTATAGGATTACTATTATCCATGAACTACAATCAGTTATATTCAAAATCTCTTATTCAAAAAAAATGAATCAGCCACTTGTTTCCATCATAATGCCGGTATACAACGGCAGCAAGCATCTTCGTAAAGCAATGGAAAGTATGCTAAACCAAACTTATACAAACTTTGAACTTATCATCATCAACGATGGTAGTTCAGACGATTCGGAGAGCATCATTCAGTCATACAAAGATGATAGAATAGTCTATATTAAAAATCCTCAAAACTTGAAACTTATACGGACCTTGAACAAAGGAATCGAACGCGCTACAGGAAAATACATTGTTCGGATGGATTGCGACGACATTTCGTTGCCAAACAGATTAGAAAGACAAGTTACATTTATGGAAGAGCATTCTGAATATGGTTTCTGCAATGGAAGAGCTTATGAAATGTCAGAGAATGGCAAAATTCTCCGAGAGTCTTATCCGGCGGTATATCCGAAATCCATGAAACTGATTTCATTGTTTTATGCTATCATTATTCATCCCAGTGTAATCATCCAGACTGAGATTCTGAAAAAAAATCCGTATCGAGATGAAACGAATATCCTCCATATCGAGGACTACGAACTATGGAATCGATTACAACAGCAGGGGTATTCTTGTTATTCAATGGAAAGGCCTGTCTTAAAATACCGTTGGACAGCAGGAAATATCAGTTCCACCCAATCTTCTGCCCAGCACAAAAAACAAGTGGAATATATTGTACAGCATATAAAACAATGGTACGGCATTACCATACAGAAGAAAGAAATACTTTATTTCTTTTTAGGAGAAACAGAATATTATTATCCCGGAATTCTGAAAGAACTAGATGACTTATTCGCCCTTTATATCCGTAAAAACGTGAGCACATGTACCCAAAAAGAAATAGCTGAATTTAAGAAATGGAAGAATTTAATGTTGCTACGTAGAATCAAAGAAACCGCTTTCATGCAATTCAAATCAAAAGACTATACGAAAATGGTATATACAATCATGAAAGGTAAAAGATATTTTTATCTGCTACCTTTTATAGCCTTCAAAAAACTCAACTATTTTTCCATATGAAAATACTTTACTTCATCAACAAAATAACCAATAGCGGAGGTATGGAAAGAATCATTATTGATAAAATGAACTTTCTTGCCCAACAGAATAACTACACGCTATTCTTAGCTTATTACGGTACAAAAGACGATGTATCATTTTATCCACTGGATAAAAAAATAAAAAAAATGCCTATACCGATAAATGCAGACAGCCTATCATTCATCAATAAAAGTATTAATACCATTAGGCTGGTTCGTATTATCCGAAGCACCATAATACAATGCAAACCTGATATTATTATAAATGCAAATACAATATTAGTAAGTTGGATTCTGCCTTTTATGAAAAGAAAAATTCCTAAAATTATAGAACTACATTTTTCTTATGATGGCATTAAGCAAATGAATACCGAACTGTATAAGAGTCCTATCAAAGGTAAAATATTGGACTTACTTCGAAAGACTATTTATCCGCTTTACCATAAGATGGTAGTACTGACGGAAGCAGACAAAATAGCATGGGACCTTAATAATATAAGTGTCATCCCCAATTTTACTTCCCTTGAGCTTTCGACTCAGTCCTCTCTCATCTATCCTAAAGCGATATGCGTGGGACGACTTGAGATTCAAAAAGATATACCCATCCTCCTTAAAGCATGGAAAATCGTATTAAAGCATGAACCACAATGGACACTGGATATTTGGGGAGAAGGAAGTTTGAAAGAACAATTACAAAATGAAATATCAACTTTAGGGTTACAAAACAGCGTTACTCTAAAAGGAACTTCTCAAACAATACAAAACGAATATCTCAATTCCTCCCTATTCATTCTCCCTTCTCTGTACGAAGGTTTTCCCCTTGTTCTAATAGAAGCCATGAAAGCCGGCCTACCCTGTATAGGATTTGACATTACCGGGAACAGTGAAATCATCTGCAACGGAAAAAATGGTTTCATCGTAAAAGAACGCACGCCACAAGCTTTAGCTAAAACTATCCTGCAAATTATCAGCCATCCGAAAACCTTACCAGATTTAGGACATAATGCCTATCAAAAAAGTTTACTATTCGACAAAGAACGAATCATGTTACTATGGATGCAATTATTTAACACATTATCCAATAAACAATAACTATATATTTATGCTTCAGAAACATGCCTATTGTATCATCGCCCATAATGAACCAGATTTACTAAAAAAACTGGTAAAGGCTATTGATGACGAAAGAAATGATTTGTTTATTTTAGTAGACAGCAAAACGGACATTTCTATCTACTCCGAAATAAAAACTTATAAGAGTAAAATGATTTTCGTATCCCGAATAGATATTCGATGGGGAGATATCTCACAAGTAAAAGCAGAATTGATACTTTTTGAGTCAGCATTAAAACAAGATACTTATGCCTATTACCATCTATTATCGGGCGTAGACTTACCTATCAAATCGCAAAATTATATTCACAACTTCATGCAAACTCACAATGGAATCCAGTTCGTGGGTTATGCCAAAGAAAACTATGATGGCGAAGATTTAAAGCAAAGAACTAATTATTACCACATTTTCACGAAATATTACAAAAATCCAAAACTACTTGAAACATTGACAAAAATTGCAAGAAAAACCTTTCTTATCATGCAACAAACCTTAAAACTTGAACGTAAGTACGATTTGGAACTCCGTAAAGGAGCAAATTGGTGCAGTATCACGCACAGTTTCTGCCTTTATCTGATAGAAAGGAAAAACTATATCCTCAAAACATTCAAATATATACCTTGTGCCGATGAAATATTCTTACACAGCATTTTATGGAACTCTCCCTTTCGAAAAGACATTTATAATCCAGAAAACGAATATGATTCATGCTTAAGAGAAATAGACTGGAAAAGAGGTGATCCATATATATGGGGAAAAGATAGTGAAAACGATCTGAATATCTTATTAACCAGCAATAAACTCTTTGCGCGGAAATTCTCATCCCTGTACATGGAATTCATAGAAACTTTACTTTCAAAAATCACCGAAAACAATGAAAATCACGATTGATTTAACTCCTCTCTACGGAAGGAAAAAAACGGGAGTGGAAATGTATGCAATCGACCTTTATAAAGCATTGCTATCAACAACACATAAAATTATACCTATTTTCCATCAAGAAAACGAGATAGATAATAATGAGAATGCCGTAATCATACCTTATACACAAAGATTATTACTAGAGAATTGGAAACTATCATGCATTATACGAAAAATTAAACCCGATATCGCCTTGTTTCCTATCTTCCCTCCTCCACTAGACATCTATTTCTTTTGTAAAAGTAAGATAGTACCTACCATACACGATGTAGCTTTTCTTAAATATAGGAATACCATCAACCGGGCAGCCAAATATTATCTAACTCCTAAAGCCTTACTAACTTTTAAAAAAGCAAATGCTATCATCACCATTTCGGAAACTGTAAAAAAGGAACTGCAGACGTATACTGACAGACCCATATGCAACTGCGGTGAAAACATCTCAGCTGAATATAAAGACTGTACATCAAAAGCCTCAACCAAGTATCTAAAAAGATGGAATTTAGTACCCTATAATTACATTATTTCTGTTTCAACCATCGAACCTAGAAAGAATTTTAAATACCTATTAAAAGTCATTAAGCCATTATTGGAAAAGAAAAACATGAAATTGGTATTAGTAGGACGCAAAGGATGGGGTAAAGACGAAGAATTGAGACAATTAATAAAAGATTCAGAAAACCATATCATCTTTACTGAATATGTCAGTTTAGACTGTCTAATATCCCTTTATCATTTTGCTTTTTCATTTGCTCTATTATCATTGGACGAAGGCTTTGGAAGAACTCCATTCGAAGCAGCAGCATGTGGATGTAAGAAAATTATACTTAGCGACATAGCCATTTTTCATGAAACTTTCGAAAAAAACGCTTTATTTTTGCCATTAGATAATGTAGAAATCTGCCGAAATATCCTACAAAGCAACTTTGACAAGATGCCTTCCATCAAAAACGACTTCGATATACCTTTTTCCGCAATAGAAAAGAAAATACATTCTCTCTTCTCAATTTGTTGAATCCAACAAAATAACTATTTATGTTAAACTACGCATTTCTCCCCAACTTTCTCAAAAAGAAAAAGCTACGAAACATCGACTATATCTTTGTCGATTACTTCGATACCGTTGCTTTTAGCTATATACATTCCTCGCAAATATACCTGCAATGGGGAAAGATACTGAGAAAAAAGTTTCCCGAATTAGAAACAGACTTCACATCAGAGCAATTGGCAGAAATCAGACGTTCAGCCATCCACCACTATTCTAAGGAATATGAAGAACCTCCTTATGAAGTAGTCATCAAAGAATGTTATAAAAAAATAACTGCAATAGGAAAAGGAAAATTCAAGATTAGTGAAAAAGATTTTATCAGATATAGCTTAGATTTGGATATCAACCTCGAAGTAGGCTGCCAATACCCCAATCGTTGCTTAATTGATTTCCTCCGAAAAGAAAAACAACAAGGGAAAAAGATTTTCCTTGTGTCCGACTTTTACCTGCCTCCTTCTGCCTACCAACAATTCTTTATCAATCTGCAATGTGAAGGGCTTTTTGACAAAATTTATATCTCCGAAGCTCATAACAAGACGAAAGCATCGGGCACACTCTACGCCCACATATTAGAAGAAAACGGCTTATCACCCGAACGAATTGCCATGATGGGAGATAGTAAACACTCAGACTATCGTAAATCGAAAGAAAACGGTTTACAGGGATGCTGGTATTTCCCATTGAGGCACAAGCTGTGGACTAATTACAGCCGTCTTACCAAATGGGATTTCAGCAAATATGCTACTACCCAAAAGATGAAATATCTGTACAAACATTCTCTGTTGGGAGAATACGTTCCTGTATGGTTTTTCTTTATAACCCGGCTTCATCAACGGGCACGAGAGATGCATGCTGAGGAGCTTAATTTCCTTTCGCGAGGCGGATTCTTCCTGCACAAATTATTTGAAATATATCAGCAACTTGCAATCCCAGAAGAACAGCAATTGAAAGCCACTTATTTCCTGAACTCAAGAAAAGTAACTTACAAGGCAAGGGATGCTTACGAAAACAAGCCGGAAGCAAATCCAGACGACTATAATCTGCTAAAAGAATACCTGACGCCACACTGTCACAATAATCGTTTCTTTATCGTAGATGAAGGCTGGTATAATCATACGCAACAGACCATGACTACCATATACGGACTCGACACATACGGATTTTACATTGGCAGTTGTGCTAAAGATCCGATGCCAGACACACCTGTCTGCCATCGCGAAGGAATATTGTTCGACCGTAATGAGAATGGGACAAACAGTCCTTACTACGGTGTATTCTGCACCAACCGTTCAGTTTATGAACAACTGTTGACCGCCCCCGAAGCAAGTGTATCAGCATATATTCAAAAAGCCGATGGAAGCATCACTACCAAGGGAACATGGGATGAAAGAGAAAAAGCTCTCTACGAAAACTATATCGCCAGATTACAAGCATTTTATGCCTGCGTATTCGGAGGGCTTACCACGTGGTGTACCGAACCGCCCCATCGACGGACATTAGCCAAAGTTCTTCTTAGAAGTGCCATATTCAATAATAAAGACCGGCTCCAGTTTCTAAATCAGCTGGAACAGAATATGGTAAATAATTTTGCCATTAACAAGAACCAGACAAAAGGGTTGAAAGATGCCCGTATCAATTTCCGAAAATTATTACTTCACCCTGAGGAATACGTCGGCTATATTGCTAAAGTACAACCGCGTATATATCATAACCAGCTCTTTAATAAATTGTATTACATCGGAGCCGGAATATTTTATCTGTATGTTAGAACTACGCTAATATTTGAAAGGAAAAAATCATGAGAGACCAAACATTAGATATAACGAAAGGGATAGGAATCCTACTTGTCGTTGTAGGACATATATATACCTACAATCAACTGATTTATCTATTTCATATGCCTCTTTTCTTTGTCTTATCGGGGGCGGGCCTTTCCTATTCCCGACATCCATTTTCCATCAGAAAGAAATGGCAAACACTGATGATTCCTTATTTTCTGTTTTCTTTCCTCTGTTTTCTCTACTGGTTCAGCATTGAATCTCGATTCCGGCCAGAAAACAACTATATTCTGTTCTCTGGTGTATTAAGTACATTAGATACCGATGCACAGCAGTTTATCAATATTTTTTTAGCAGAAAATGCTTTTTATGCTTTTCCCTACAATGTAGTGCTATGGTTTCTCCCCTGCCTATTTGTAGCAGAATGCATATACAACGCAATAAACCACTGCAAATCAATATATTACATAGGAATAGGGGGGGGTATCATATTATATTATTGCCTGATACCTTTACTCCCTAGTCTGCCATGGGGAATTGATATTGCCTTATTGGCTATTCCGTTTATCGCCATTGGCGACAAACTATATAAGCCACTCAATAGATTACTGAGACCAAGACCACAACTTGTATTGCTCATTACGACAGTAACTTTCGCATTGTTTGTTTCATTGTATTGCTTATTACATCCTGTTACTAATATGGGGAAATATATCATACCCAATGTATTTGTGTTTTACGGTATGGCATTGATTGGTTGTTTCATAGTTCTGACCTCAGCCACACTAATCACCCATTTTAGTCGATACAGCAAACCTCTAGCCTATATAGGCAGAAATAGTCTGATCATCATGTGTATACACGAACCTGTCAAGCGTATCGTACTAGCATTTTTTTCTAAACTGTCGTATACCGATGTATCCGTATTCAAACAATCGCTTACTTGGAGTATATTCATTGGCATTATTACAGTACTTATCTGCTTACCCAGTATACCACTTATCCACAGGTATTTCCCGTGGCTAGCTGGTAAAAAAAGAATTTCTTCAGAAAAGATAACTCATCTAGATACTTAATCTAATTATTCTCATATATAATGTTAAAATCAACCGTTTCAATTCTAAATATCAACATTCTGTCAATCACGCAGAAGAAACTACTCCGTCAGCTTACAAGCGGAATTCTTATCACCCCCAACGTTGATCATCTCATAAAGCTACAAAAGGATAAGGAGTTCTATGAAGTATATCAACAAGCAGATTGGATAATTTGTGACAGTAAAATATTGTATCTACTATCCAAACTGCTGAAACATCCACTACCCGAAGCGATTCCTGGTTCCAGTTTCTTCACCGCTTTTTACGAATACCACAAAGATGATTCTAACTGCAAAATATTCCTATTAGGAGCTGGTGAAGGCATTGCTGCAAAAGCCCAAAGAAACATTAACAAAAAAGTAGGGCGCGAGATTGTAGTAGGTGCACATTCTCCTTCTTATGGATTTGAAAAAAGGCCGGAAGAATGTGAAGAGTTGATTCGCATCGTAAACGCAAGTGGAGCTAATGTCCTATTGGTTGGTGTAGGTGCACCCAAACAGGAGAAATGGATTATGAAATACCGTGACCGTATGCCCAATATTGACATATTTATGGGATTAGGCGCTACCATAGATTTTGAAGCTGGTACTTTAAAACGCGCACCAATATTTTGGCAAAAAATAGGAATGGAATGGTTATACCGTTGTTTAAAAGAGCCTAAGCGCTTATTTAAGCGCTATTTCATTGATGACATGAAATTCTTCTACTATTTTGGGCAACAACTATTAGGAATATATAAAAATCCATTTATTAAATAATTCGATAAAATAACTAACACAATATTTTCCACGGGGATTAAACAATACAAAAACCAGCATGCAAAATCATATAGTTATTATGGCAGGCGGCATAGGAAGCCGTTTCTGGCCCATGAGCACATCCGAATATCCCAAACAGTTTATCGACGTAATGGGGGTAGGAAAATCGCTGATTCAGCTCACGGTGGAGCGTTTCAAGGATATCTGCCCGAAAGAGAATTTCTGGGTGGTGACATCGGAAAAGTATGTCGACATAGTAAAGGAACAGTTGCCGCAGATTCCGGCTCAGCATATTCTGGCAGAACCGGAAGCCAGGAATACGGCGCCGTGTATCGCGTATGCGTGCTGGAAGATCCGAAAGGAGTTTCCGCAGGCGAACATCGTGGTGACGCCTTCGGATGCGCTGGTGATTGATACGGCGGAGTTTGCGCGCTGCATTGCCGTGGCACTGGAGAAGACGGCGGACTCGCAGGCTATCGTGACCTTGGGGATGAAGCCTACCCGACCGGAAACGGGCTACGGGTACATAGCTGCTCAGGGGGAAGCGGACGCAAAGGGTATCTGCAAGGTGGAAGCGTTCAGGGAGAAACCGGATGTGGAAACGGCAAAGGGGTATCTGGCTGCGGGAAATTACTTCTGGAACGCGGGGATATTTGTGTGGAACGCGGACACGATTACGAATGCCATACGCAGGTATGCGCCGCAGATTGCCGGAGTGATGGACGAGCTGGAATCTGCCTTGTTTACGGACAAAGAGGCGGAGGAGCTGAAGCGACTCTTCCCTACTTGCGAGAAGATTTCCATCGACTATGCGGTGATGGAGAAGGCGGAGGATATCTTTGTGCTGCCGGCGGAGTTCGGATGGAGTGATCTGGGTAGCTGGGGTTCGCTGCGCACCTTGCTGCCGCAGGATGAAGCGGGCAATGCCAAGGTTGGCAGCCGGGTGGATATGTACAACTGCCGGAACTGTGTGGTGCATGCGGCAGAGCACAGACAGGTGGTGCTGGAAGGTCTGGAGGGCTACATCGTGGCGGAGAAGGACGGACAGCTGCTGGTGTGCCGCCTGAGCGAAGAGCAGCGCATCAAGGATTTTGCTGCGGGGAAGTAAACGGGAATCGCCACGATTCCTGCTACTGAAAGGTTTTGATTCTCCATTGTTTTTTTAATCCTTTTATCTTATTCATTAGGAAATAAAGAAAAAAATTTGTTCTTTTGTATTAGAACCAAATCCAAATATATGAATACTACAGTTTTTAATCTGGCTCAATTGCAAGTGCTTGAAATGATGTCGTTTGTGGATAGTCCTGAAGCATTAGCAGAACTTAAAAAGGCTATTTCTGACTATTTCGCCAAGCAAGCGCAAAAAGAAATTGACCGTTTGTGGGAGAATGGAGAATTAAATGAGGAAAAAGTCGATAAATTCTACCAACTACATGAACGTACTCCCTATAAATGAATATGAGAAACATTGTATTGGATACAAACTCACTGATTATTGCAATTTCAGCGAAGAATGACTGCCATAAAGTGTGGCAATCATTCTTGAATGGAGACTATACGTTATGTATAAGCAATGAAATCGTAGAAGAGTATCTGGAAGTCATGACTCGCAACATTAATAAGTATGTAGCCGAAACGATTATCTACACGATTCTTACTCGTGAAAATGTAAAGAAATTGACTCCTCACTATCGTTTTCATCTAATTACAGCAGACCAGGATGACAATAAGTTCGTAGACTGTGCCATAACAGCCAATGCGGAATATATCGTGACGGAGGATCACCATTTCAATGAACTTAAAAATATATCTTTCCCATCAGTTGCCATAATTAATTTGAAGGACTTCGCAAAAACATTGTAAGTCTAATGGTTGATTGTCGACGAATATATCAACTTGCATATTACTGATGATCGGCAGAACAGAATCTATCGGTAGTAGCGTAGTACTGGGTGAGGAGCAGCGCATCAAGGACTTTGCTGCGGGGAAGTAACCGGGAATCGCCACGCTACTCTATACAGAGGGTAGCGTGGCGATTTTTTTGTATTGGCTTGGCACTTTAAGGTTTATTTGTTTACTTTGTAACTATCAACTACTAAATGCACTCAGTATGGAAAGCTATATTCGTTTTGACTGGGCTATGAAGCGCCTGTTGCGCAACAAGGCTAATTATGCGGTGCTGGAGGGACTGCTTACCACGCTGCTGGAGGAAAAAGTGACCATCCAGAAGCTGCTGGAGAGTGAAAGCAACCAGGAGGGTGAATTCGACAAGTATAACCGTGTGGATATGCTGGCGGAAAACTCGAAGGGAGAACTGGTGCTCATCGAGATTCAGAACAATAATGAGTATGCGTATTTCCAGCGGATGCTGTTTGGCGCTTCGAAGCTGGTAACAGAGTACATCAACCGCGGACAGGGATACGACAAGGTACGTAAGGTGTACAGCATCAACATCGTGTATTTCTCTCTGGGACACGGCAAGGATTTTGTATATCACGGAAAGACGGAGTTCGTGGGAATTCATGAAGGGGATGTGCTGGAACTGAGTCCGTTTCAGAAACAGACATTCAAAGTGGACAAAGTGAGCCAGCTTTATCCGGAATATTATATACTGAAAGTAAATGATTTTAACCGGGTGGCAAAGACGCCGCTGGAAGAATGGATTTATTACCTGAATACGGGAAATGTGCCGGAGAATGCTACGGCGCCGGGACTGGATGCGGTGAAGGAACGGCTGAAGCTGGATCGCATGAGCCGGGAGGAGCTGAACGCGTATTACAAACACTTGGATAATATCGTGATTTTACGGGACAATATAGAAACGGAACGTGCGGAAGGTCGTGCGGAAGGTCGCGCGGAAGGTCGCGCGGAAACACAAACCGCTATTGCACGTAACCTGAAGTCGCTGGGCATGAGCAACGAACAGATTGCAGCAGCTACGGGACTGGCAGAGGAGGAAATAAACAAGCTGTAAACATATCTGAGACATAAAAGAGGGAATCGCCACGCTACTCTATACAGAGGGTAGCGTGGCGATTTTTTTGTATTGGCTTGGCACTTTAAGGTTTATTTGTTTACTTTGTAACTATCAACTACTAAGCTTATTGGCTGGTATAAACCAAAGAGCATTTCCATGATGAAAAACTATACAATCGCTGTAGCGGGTACGGGCTATGTAGGTCTGTCTATCGCTACGTTGCTGGCGCAGCATCACCGGGTGGTGGCTGTGGACGTGATTCCTGAAAAGGTGGAGAAGATTAACAACCGTATCAGCCCGATTCAGGATGAGTATATCGAGAAGTATCTGGCGGAAAAGGAACTGAACCTGACGGCTACGCTCGACGGGGCTTCGGCTTACCGGGAGGCGGACTTTGTGGTGATTGCAGCTCCTACAAATTACGATCCGGTGAAGAATTATTTCGATACGTCGCACGTGGAGGAGGTGATCGACCTGGTGCTGGAGGTGAATCCGGATGCGGTGATGGTGATAAAGAGTACCATTCCCGTGGGTTACTGCCGGAGTCTGTATGTGAAGTATGCGGAGAAGTTCCGTACCTCTCCTGCCCTGGCGGGAAAGAAATTCAACCTGCTGTTCTCGCCGGAGTTTCTGCGTGAGAGCAAGGCGCTGTACGACAATCTTTATCCGAGCCGTATCATCGTGGGATTCCCGAAACTGATAGCGGGACTGGATGAGGAGAACAGGGCTATCAAGGAGATCGCAGGTGAGCAGCTGGAGGAAAAGGCGCACGAGTTTGCGGCGTTGCTTCAGGAAGGGGCTATCAAGCCGGATGTGGACACGCTGTTTATGGGTATGAAGGAGGCGGAAGCGGTGAAGCTGTTTGCCAATACGTATCTGGCGCTGCGTGTGTCGTACTTCAACGAGCTGGATACGTATGCGGAGGTGAAGGGACTGGATACGCAGGCTATCATTCAGGGTATCTGTCTGGATCCGCGCATCGGCTCGCATTATAACAATCCGTCGTTCGGCTACGGGGGCTACTGTCTGCCTAAGGATACGAAGCAGCTGCTGGCGAACTATCAGGATGTGCCGGAGAATCTGATTCAGGCGATTGTGGAGAGCAACCGCACACGCAAGGATTTCATTGCCGACAGGGTGCTGCACAAGGCGGGATATTATGATTACTACAACCGGGGCAGCTATAATCCGGCGGAGGAAAAGGAATGTGTCATCGGGGTGTACCGCCTCACGATGAAATCGAACAGCGATAATTTCCGCCAGAGTTCCATTCAGGGTGTGATGAAGCGCATCAAGGCGAAGGGGGCTACGATTATCATCTACGAACCGACACTGGAGGATGGCAGTACGTTCTTCGGATCGAAGGTGGTGAACAGACTGGAGGATTTCAAGGCGCAGGCGCAGGCTATCATCGCCAACCGCTATGATGCGTGTCTGGATGACGTGAAAGATAAAGTATATACGCGTGATATTTTCCGCAGGGACTGATAAAAAACAAAACAGAACGGTATAAATGAAAAGATATTGTCAGACATTGGATCTCTACGACGACAAGGAGTTGATAGAGGCTTACGTGGCAGAGCATGCGCACGTATGGGAGGAAGTGAAAGCGGGCATCCGTGAAGTGGGTATCGTGGATATGCAGATTTATATTTACGGCAACCGCCTGTTTATGATTATGGATACGACGGACGAGTTTGATATGGAACGTGACTATGCCCGACTTGCTACGCTGCCTCGTCAGGCGGAATGGGAGGAGCATATGTCCAAGTACCAGAAGGTGCTGCCGGGACAGTCTTCTCAGGAGAAATGGAAGCTGATGGAACGGATTTTCAAGCTTTGAAAATCCGTTCCATCATATACGGGTATCTCCGCGGCTGTCGGTGCAGGTGGGAGTACACGGCGTGGGCTATCTGCCGCGCGACCACCGTCCGTATTACAGCATCCAGCCGCGCATGTCGGTGAAGTATTTTCCGGAAGAGGACTACACAGTCATTTCATGCGGGCGGCACACTCGCGGCACACGCCCTTTACCATGTAGTTGATGCTGTGCAGACGGAAGCCTTCGGGCAGGTCGACAACGGGAATGTGGATGGACGGAAAGCAGAAGGTACGGTGACAGACTTCGCAGTAGAAATGCGTGTGCATGTCGTCGACGGTACAAGTGTCTTCGTCGGGACAGACCTCGTACTTCAGTGAGCCGCTGCCGTCTTCGATGTCGTGTACCACGTGGTGCGCCAGGAAATGATTCAGCGTACGAAAGATGGTGGAGCGGTTGACAGTGCCCAGAAGTGTTTCAAGCTCGATGAGCGACAAGGCACACGGGGATTCGAGCATAGCTTTCAGCACCAGGATGCGTACGGCTGTAGGTTTTACTCCTTTCTTTTCGAGTCTGACGGCATAAATCTCATTTGTTTTCATGATGTTTTTATTGTTTTCTGCTGTTCCGTTGGCGCAAAGATAGGCATCTTTTATTGCAACCCGGTTGCATCGTGCATATTCCGGCGGATACCCGTTCAGCATTTCCGGTGATATCCGTTCAGTCCCCAGTTAGTATTCAGTGTTGTTGGCAAAGTTAATACTTCTTTCTTAGGCTCTCTCCTTTAAGGTCAAATTTTATTGCCTTATGCACGATTCTGTCCAGACAGGCTTCCGCAATGAGCTCGCTTTGGAACACATCATACCAGTCTGCAACGGGAAGCTGGCTGGCCAGGATGAGTGCCTTCCGGTTGTACCGGTCATCTATGATCTGTTCAAAGTCATGCTGTATCTGGTCGTCCAGCTTGACCATCCCAAAGTCATCGATAATCAGCAGGTCATGTGCGTTCAGCTTCCGGAAGAAGTTTGTTTCCCGTCCTTCCAGATGTGCAAGCTTCAGGTTCTCGATGAGCATGTTCATCGTGAAGTACAGTACCTTCCGGCCGTTCCTGCATGCCCTGTCACCCAGGGCACAGGCAAAGTAGGACTTCCCGGTTCCTGCCGGTCCGGTAATGATGACCGTCATTCCGCCCGTGATGTAATTTCCGGTTGCAAGGTCGGCTGCAGAGCAGGCCTGTATGCCCCTTGCCGTGTCCGTTTCAAGTTCTTCCATCGAGGCTCTCAGACGGAAGCCGGCATTCTTTATAAGACGCTGGATGCGGTTGTTCCCTCTCGTGTCACGTTCGTACTGGAGCATGATCTGCATGCCTTCACGCAGGGTAAGCTTGTCCAACTGATGTGTTTCTTCCAGAGAGCTCCAGCAGCTTGCCATTCCCGGAAGCTTCAGCTCGTGCAGTGTTCTTTCTGTTTCGTTGCTCATAATCATTTATTGTTGTTGGTTTATGTCATTTCCTGTAAAATAGTCTTTTCCGCGCATGTTCCCGTGGTTTGACGGTGTAGGCGCATGGAAGATTACCGTCTCGTCTGCGGATGCATTCATGCCGTTACGTCTGAGTATGGCTTCAAACTTGCTGTAGGAGTAAATACCGTACTCCATGCACTGACGGCAGGTAAGGTCAAACGTGGCAAGGTCATACTTCCTTCTGAGGCTGACTATGGAGTTGCACAGCTTGTAATACACCTCTTCAGGCTGTGCGGTACGTTTGGGGTCAAAGATTCTTTTTACATATTCATGGCAGTCAGGTGATATATCTTTTGCTTTCTCCACATAATAGGCTGCCGAACGCTCCATAATCACCCTGCAGCTGGATGCGAGATGTTCCCTGACTGTGGTATAGCCGTATGTATGGCTGCGGATATGTGAGGCCACCAGTTTCTGCTCCACATAGACCTTGACCCATGAACGCGTAAAGACTACTCTTGCCTGTTTTCCTACATGGATATAGGGGACGGAGTAAAAATGGGTCACCTTGTCCTGTCTCAGCTCCACATGGCAGTTTGCCTGTACTTTCAGATCGGCATACAGGCGCATCTCATAGGGTTCCGGTTTCAAGGGTTTCAGCAGCTCCTTCTCCATGGCATGAAAACGCTCCTCACGGCTGTAGGGACGCTTCTGCATACGGGTCTGGTTGTGCCTTTCCATCAGCTCCCATACGGCACGGTTCAGTTCCAGGAGTGAATGGAAGGTACGGTTACGCAATCTGGCATAGACACGGTTATATGTAATCCTTACGGAGTCCTCTACCAGAGCCTTCTGTGTCGGCGATGCCGGGTCGCATGGCAGTACCACGAAATGGTAGTAGTTGCCCATGTCCTCAAGAGCCTTGTTCAGCTTCGGCTCATGCCGGTCATTGCTGATTACAGCCGATTTGAGGTTGTCAGGAGTCAGTATGGAAGGTACACCGCCCAGATGTTCCAGACACATCCTTATGGCATACAGAAAGTCCTCCGTCTTCTGCGAAGGTACACATACCACATAGGTATAGTCGCTGTAAGGCATGCAGGCGACAAACACCTCCACCTTGACAATTTCTCCGGTTTCGGCATCCACATAGCTGAGCTTGTCACCGGCAAAGTCCACCATGAGCTTTTCACCCGGTTTGTAGGTGTTGGCCAGTACGGCCGTAACATCCTTCTTCGCAACGAGATTCTGCTTCAGATGGTAATAGAACTGTGACTTGCCGTAACCATCGGAATGAGTCGCACGGTATTCATCGAACAGGACCTGACGGCTTACATGGGATTTGGGGTCCGCCAGCAGTTCCCTGTATCTGGGTAGCAGGATCAGAAACTCTTCCATTCTCCTGTCCGTATATGCCGGAGAACCAGCATGGAACATCCGTTCCAACTCGGGATCGTCAATCTCAAGGAGGTCGCTGATGTTCCATCCGTTGGCTTTTACTGTATTCACATAACCGTTGACGGTTTCCTTGTCAATCGGTAACTTGCGGCTTACACCGCGGTTGGATTCTCCGGCCTGCTTGAGCTGGAGTACTTGTTTTATCAGACTCATATCCTTTGTTGCTCCTGCCATGACTGTGCTGTTTCTTGTTAGCTTACCAGCACAAAGGAAACTGAAACCGGGGAAAGAATGAACGGATATGCTCCGGAAACGAAGATATACGCTCACAATTCCATGCACGGCTGAACGGATATACTCCGGAAAATCTGAAAGCATACGTCTAAAGTGAACGGGTATGCTCCGGAAAAAGGGTGCTACAACCTGCAATTCTCGGAGGTGAACGGATATGCTCCGGAAAAATTGAGATTTTAATGTCTGGTTATCCATTTTTTCATCCTTTTAGGGGATGAACGGATAAAAATTACGCTTTTAAGGTATGGTTTTATACCCTAATAAGCTGCCGGAAAGTGAACGGGTATGCTCCGGAATATGTAAATGACGTGAATCTAATATTTTACTGTTATGAAAAACTACGTTTTGTTACTTGTTTGTATGCTATCAGCTATAGCTGCATCTGCTCAGTATTGTAGTATTCAGAAGGGTCAGAAACTTTATTATGAAGTTCTTACTGGAAAAAAGAAAGCTGAAACTTATACTTCAGTAGTGAATGTGGAAAAAGTAAATGATTCTACTTTTATAACTTTGGGTGATTTTGTGCCAAAGATGAATGAAAAGATGAAAGATACTCTGTTTTACCAGAAAGTAGCTTATGCAAATAATAATACACTGATTTATTTGCAGGATGGAGAGTCTATGAAGGATAATATTTGTGGTATGATGGCAGAAGCTTTAAATAAGAAAGACATGACCTCGGCCAAGGCAAAGTTTGATACAAACGGGAAAATCTGTTTGCTTTTAAATGAAAAGCGGCAGAAAGGAGAAAAGATTGAATCAGGTGAAATGACTATCCGGATTAAGCCTGTGACGATGACTGTTTCAATGAAAGGGCAATATGAGGGTACAGAAACTATTTCTACACCGGCTGATGAATTTGATTGTGTGAAGGTAACTTACTCTATGAAAGTGAAGTTTTTTATGTTTTCGGATGAAAGTCAGGTTATCGAATGGTATGCTAAAGGAGTAGGACTGGTGAAGCATGAAGAAAGCAGTCGAAAGTTGGGACAAAAGATGACAAAAACATTGACAAAAATAGAAAATTAGCCTTTCGTGTAAAGAAGACTAAAATAAAAAACGGATACTGTTTTTCTGATTATTACGAAACACAGTATCCGTTTTTGTGAAAGGATGAAGAGTTATCGATTTTCTTTTTCTCCTTCAGTTTTCACCTTTTTGAGTAAGTCTGATGCAAAAATAAAGTCGTTCAGACGTTGGTTAGTCGCTGTAAAAACTTCATTCTTCGTACCTTCCCACTCTTTATGTCCTTGATAGATATATAATATGCTGTCACCGATTCCCAGTACCGAATTCATGTCATGAGTATTAATGACGGTAGTCATATTATACTCAGTTGTGATGTCATGAATTAATTCATCAATAACGAGTGAAGTCTTAGGGTCTAGACCGGAGTTAGGTTCGTCGCAGAATAAATATTGTGGCTGAAGAGCGATTGCCCGTGCTATGGCTACACGTTTCTGCATTCCACCACTTATTTCTCCTGGAAATTTATTTTTTGCATCTATCAGATTGACACGGTCTAAGCAAAATTCAGCGCGTTTAATACGCTCTCTGTAAGTCATATTAGAAAACATATCCAGCGGAAACATGACGTTTTCTAATACAGACAGAGAGTCGAATAATGCTGCACTTTGGAAGATCATACCCATCTCCCGACGTAAAGCTTTCTTTTCCTTTTTCCCCATGGTAATCAAGTTACGTCCATCGTACAAAACTTCTCCATTTTCTGGAGTGAGAAGTCCTACCAGGCATTTCATGAGTACCGTTTTTCCCGAACCACTTTGTCCAATTATCAGGTTTGTTTTCCCGTTTTCAAAGGTAAAGTTGATGTCATTCAATACGGTACGATCTTCAAATGATTTATAGAGTGATTTAATTTGTATCATTGTTAGCTAAGTAATTGGGTGAGTATTAAATCGGAGAACAGGATCAGTACGCTACTGCATACGACAGAATCGGTACTAGCCTTTCCTACTGCGATAGATCCTCCTTCTACAGTGTATCCGAAGTAAGCTGATACGCTGGCTATTATGAAGGCGAAAACAAGTGATTTGATAAAACTGCACCATACGTACCATTCTACGAAACTATATTGGAATCCATATTCCAAATCGGTAGCATTAGTGATACCTGCAAACCACGCTGTACAGAAGGCTCCAATCACTCCGGCAAAAATACTAAAAGTTACGAGCAACGGAATCATTGTCATAAGTCCTAGAATTTTGGGAAGGATCAGATATGATGCTGAATTCACTCCCATAATATCGAGCGCATCAATTTGCTGAGTGACGCGCATGGTTCCTATTTCCGAGGCTATGTTTGAACCAACTTTACCTGCAAGAATAAGACACATGATGGAAGAAGAGAACTCTAGCAACAAGATTTCACGGGTGGTATATCCTACAACAAAACGTGGCATCCATGGACTTTCAATGTTTAGCTTAATTTGTATGCAGATAACAGCACCGATGAAAAAAGAAATCAGCAATACGATACCAATTGAGTTGATACCTAACTGTGCCATTTCATTACGATATTGTTTGAGGTACATTCGGAAACGTTCCGGGCGGGCAAATACTCTTCCCATTAGCATGAGGTATTTACCCAAAGTAGTAATTGGTCTTACCATATTTGTTATTTGAGTCTAATTTTGTGCAAAAGTACTGTTTTTTAGCTATATTATAATAAAAGCAGAGATGAAAATGGGAGGAATTACCACAGAACCCAAGATTTTTACTACTTTTGCTGCGGTAATGAAAGGATTGATCCTTCATTCTTAAATCTTTATTAAACAACTTTATGGCAGAGCAGGAAAACCAACAGTATATTGCTGAAGAAACATTTGAACTTCCATCGGATGGACGTATGGTACTTCGTACTGAGAATCTGGTCAAAAAATATGGTAAGCGTACGGTCGTAAGCCATGTTTCCATTAATGTGAAACAGGGGGAAATTGTCGGACTGCTGGGACCGAATGGTGCTGGTAAGACAACTTCTTTTTATATGACTACAGGATTGATTGTTCCTAATGAGGGGCATATCTATCTGAATAATCAGGATATTACTGATTATCCCGTATATAAGCGTGCCCAGAATGGTATCGGATATTTGGCACAGGAGGCTTCTGTTTTCCGTAAAATGAGTGTGGAAGATAACATTGCTTCGGTTCTGGAGCTTACAAAGACTTCGAAGGAATATCAAAAAGAAAAACTGGAAAGCTTGATTGCTGAATTCCGTTTGCAGAAGGTACGTAAAAACTTAGGTGACCAATTGTCGGGAGGTGAACGCCGCCGTACAGAAATTGCACGTTGTCTGGCTATCGACCCGAAGTTTATTATGCTTGACGAACCGTTTGCCGGTGTAGACCCTATTGCGGTCGAAGATATTCAGCATATTGTATGGAAGCTGAAAGATAAAAATATTGGTATATTGATTACTGACCACAATGTGCAGGAAACACTAAGTATCACAGACCGTGCCTATTTGTTGTTTGAAGGAAAAATACTTTTCCAGGGTACACCTGAAGAACTTGCTGAAAACAAGATTGTAAGGGAAAAGTATCTAAGTAACAGTTTTGTGTTACGCAGGAAAGATTTTCAACTTAATAGAGAAATACGTGAATAAGTGATAGTGTGAATGGTATACAGCAGGAAACTTTTTTTAGAACTGGCTTCTTTGGTATGTATATATAAATGAAATCACAAAAGCTTACTTGCGTTTTTTATAAATTTTACTTAGACATTTTGGTTATTGCAAGATTAAACACTATTTTTGCAACCTCTTTGAATAAACTGGAATATAGTAATAATTAAATAAATAAGTCGGAAATGAATATTTCATTGCAAAACGTAGACAA
>OLND01001599.1_pt1 | contig 22917 bp, 14 predicted proteins | sample 1672031 | NCBI WGS metagenome assembly OLND01 (sample SAMEA3136638, study PRJEB25190) | human gut metagenome | biome: human gut; feature: human-associated habitat; material: faeces | place: Austria | collected 2013 | reverse complement strand
CCAGATTTGCCATGTTTACATATACCTCTTTCTCTATACTTTTGGCTGAATGGGGGACAAGGGGACTAAGTCAGCCTCCTAGTGCCCCATCCTGACATTTATTATACAAAGATTTCGGCATAAAAGCAAGTTCAAATTCTTTCAAAGATTGTGACATTATTGTAAAATAGTTTGAATTTTACATATTGTATCCCCGCAGGGGCGGATTCTATATCCGCCCCTGCGTTGCAGGTGTACCAGCAAAAAAAGGACGCACCTTCCGGCACGTCCCTTCTCAATATCATTTACGCATCCGAGCGCGAATACGCATTCTTCATGCCGCTGCTCAGCTCAAACAGGACCTTATTCAGGGCATCCGTCGTCTCGGCCCTGACCATGGCGGCCAACTCCTCGTTGGCCTTGGTGCGCAGGGCGGCACGGGCGGCGGGGTCGGCCTCGCCGCGCTGGGCATCGTCATAGGTGTTGATGATGCCGTTGGCTTTGCTGCCGACGCTCAGCGTGTAGCGCTCGATGTGGAACACCGATTTTGCGTAGGACGCATCGGCCATGGCGGCCAGCAGACGGCTGGCCCAGTAGAAGTTGTCGGTGGAGACATCGCCCGTCGTGTTGGACAGGTACTCCGGCGTCGTGTCCACATTGGCGTAGAAGGGCACCATCGTGTTGAAGGCGTTGGACGCAAAGGCCAGCCACTCCACAGCGCGGAAGTCCTCCGGTACGTCGGGGCGCATTTGCAGCAGTGCCATAAAGTCGTTGCGGTTCACGCCGATGGGACGGTAGATGCCCCTCTCGGAAGCCGTGGCCGCATAGGGGTCATACGGCGTGCCCTGATAATGGCTCGACAGCACGTACTTTACGTCCTCGGGCGTGATCTTTTTCTCGGGCACCATGCACCAGGGCAGGTCGTCGGAGCGCGGCGTAAAGTCGGCGTCCGGGCCGTCCCAGGCGAACGTATTGGGGTTGAAATAGCGCAGCATGTACCAGCCGCGGGGCGTGTTGTAGACATGGTCGGCATCGTCGTGGCTGCCGAAGGCGTCGCGCGGATTCAGTGCACCGTCCAGGGACAGGTCAAGATGGTACTTGTCGATAAAGCCGCGCAGGTCGGCGGAGCACATGAACTCCTTCTGCTCGCCCAGTGCGTCGTCCAGGTCGAGCGTGTCAAGGCCGAGCTGGTTCGGCATGACCACATAGACGTCATCGGGCACGCGGCGGGCCATCCAGTGGTGGCCGCCGATGGTCTCGAGCCACCAGACCTCGTCCACATCCTGGAACGCGATGCCGTTCATCTCGTAGGTGCCGTACTGCTCCAGCAGACTGCCAAGGCGCCGGACGCCCTCGCGCGCGGAGCGGACATAGGGCAGGACCAGATAGACAATGTCCTCCTCGCCGATGCCGCCCTTGACAAGCGGGTCAGCGCCCAGCACGCGCGGGTTGGAGGTGATGGTCTCGGTAGCCGTCATGCCGACGTTGGCCGCGTTGACGCCGCTGGCCGCCCACAGGCCCTTGCCCTCAACAGCGTTGGGTACCGCGGTAATGCGCAAGCCGCTGCCGGGCAGGGGGATCTCGACGCCCGAAATGACGGATTTATAGACCGCGGGGTAGTCCTGCGGCTGAAAAACGGTAAACTTTTTGGCAGTGAAATGGCCGGAGCCGGAATCGTCGTTGCGGGCGATCATCGTGGACCCGTCGTAGGACGCATTTTTGCCGACCAGAATGGTGGTGCAAGCCATGGTAAAATCGTCTCCTTTTATGTATCTGTAGACACCGCATTGTAGGGGCCGGGCACGCCCGGCCCGCGGGTTTCCCGCCGGTGTGTGCTCATGGGTAGGTACCGGGCCGGACATGTCCGGCCCCTACGGGCATCCCACTATTTCCCTATTATAGAACAATTTGTGCAAATTTCAACCGTCACATTTCCTGCGCCACGCCCTGCGCGATCACACCGCTCTGGTAGGCTTCGACCAGGGCTGTCAGGTCACGGATCAGCGCCTGCTTGCGCCCGCCCTCGTCGGTGTCGCGCACCAGAATGCGCTGGGGCGCAGTATAGATATACTCGCTCTTGCTGGCAATGTCCTCGTCCTCGTGGATGGCCTTCTCCACGCTCTCAAACGGCTGGTGGGTGCGCAGGATCAACCCGCGGGAGTTATAGACCAGTGTGTAGCCGGCTATGCCGGTGCGCCGGTGGTAGGCACGGCAGAAGCCGCCGTCAATAATGATGAGCCGCCCACCGCCCTTGATGGGGCTTTCCCCCTCGATGGCGCGGACCGGGACATGGCCGTTCACGATGTGGCTGCCCTCGCCGGACAGGCCAAATTCGCGCAAAATATGCTCGGCGGTGCGCGGGTCGGCAATGTGCCTGTAGTAGGGGTCCTTGATCTCCACCTGGGCCGCCGGGTCGGCAATATAGAGCCGCTCAAACGTCGTCATGGCGCTGCGGCCAAACAGCGGCGATTTTGCCCCGCACCACAGGTACCACAAAAAGTCCTGTCCGGCCAGCCGTGCCGGGCTACCCGCGGGCGCGCTGTAGCCCTGGCGGGCGCGGCGGTCACAGTAGTCGAACAGCTGCTTGCCGCTGCGGGCGGTGCCCTCAAACCGAATGGCCGCAAACGCGCCGTCCTCGGTCATCGGCACTGCGCCGTGGTAGAGCAGATTGCCGTTGCACATTTTATAAAACGCGCCGTGGGCGTACAAAAATTGCACATGGCGCTGCAGGCGCTCGCTCTCGGCAAAGCTGCGCACCAGCTCGGCGGTGATCTTTTCCTCGTCGGCAGTCAGCACGGCGGGGTTGGCCGGGTCAACGGTGGGAAAGTCGCAGTCCAGCAGGGGATAGGTCGTGCCGAAATAGTCCACCGTGCCCGCGGCAAAGTCAATGTGGTTCAAAAAGTCGCGGCCCTGCAAATCAAAATCCGGGTTGCGGGCAATGACCTGTGCCTCCAGCTTGAGCATCATAACGGTCACGGCCTTGTGCATCCGCGCGGCGGCGGTCAGGTCACCTGCCGCTGTGCGCTGGTCGGCGTGGGGCAACCAGCGCGAAACATCGGAATCCGCGTAAGTATGCTGAGCAAAGCGCTCCAAGCGGCGCAGGCTGATGCCGTAGCCGCCCTCCAGCGTGTCCAGATTGTTGTAGGCCAGCGTTGTTTTCAGCACGGTCATAATGCAGAGCGGGCTGCCCGCTGCCGCGCCCATCCAGACCACATCGTGGTTGCCCCACTGGATGTCCACCTGATGATGCGCCATCAGACTGTCCAGAATGCGGTCCGGGCGCGGGCCGCGGTCAAACAGGTCGCCCACAATGTGCAGGCGGTCCACGGCCAGCCGCTTGATGACCTCGCAGAAGCGGATAATATAGGCGTCGGCGCGGTCATAGCGGATGATGCTCTCAATGATCTCGCCGTAATACTGGTCCTTGTCGTGGTCCTCAAAGTGGGCGTGAAGCAGCTCGTCGAGGATGTAGCCGCAGTTCTGCGGCAGACAGCGGCGCACATGGTCGCGGGTATGCTTGCTGGACACAAACCGGCACAGGTCGATGAGCCGCAGCAGCGTCATGCGATACCAGGCGTGCAGGTCTCTCTGGCGGGCTTTCAGCTCGGGCAGCTTCTGATTGGGATAATAGACGAGCGTCGCCAGCTCGGCACGCTCCTCGGCGGGGACACCGTTGCCAAGCACCGTGTCGATTTTTTCACGGATGACGCCCGATGCGCTGTTTAATATATGTACGAACGCTTCGTGCTCGCCATGCAGGTCACTCATGAAGTGCTCGGTGCCCTTGGGCAGACGGAGCAGGGCCTCAATGCGGATGATCTCGCTGGCCGCGGCGGCCACGGTCTGGTATTTCTGAGACAGCAGGCGCAGATAGCGCAGATGCTCATCGGAATATTGCACGGGCAGGACCTCCCTGTACTTTTCTTTCATCTACATGGAAGTATAGCACACTTTTTGGCAAAACAAAAGGCCGCAGCCCGGAATTTTGGGCTGCGGCCTGATGATTTTTAGGGCAGGGGCTCTGTAGGGGCGGATTCTATATCCGCCCGTGGACGTTTACCCTGCGTTCATCTTTTTTCACAACGGGATGCTGCCAAGCGGGCGCATATAGAATGCGCCCCTACGGTGCAGCATGGCTACACATTTTTTTGCAATCACTCGATCTCGATCAGCGTCTGCTTCGGCTCGAGCTTCTTGGCCTCGGCCTTGGGCAGATGCAGGGTCAGGATGCCGTTCTCAAACTTAGCACTGATGTCCTTGGGCTCCAGCTCCTTGCCGACATAGAAGCTGCGTGCGCAGCTGCCGGTAGCACGCTCCTGGCGGATATAGCGGCCCTCGTTGTCCTTGTCATCCAGCTCCTCATTGCGCTGGGCGCTGATGGTCAGATAGCCGTTGTCCAGATCCAGCTTGACATCCTCTTTCTTGAAGCCGGGCAGATCAACGAACACATCGTAGCTGTCCTTGTTCTCGCGGACATCGGTTTTCATCACATTGGCGGCACGTTTGCCAAACATACCGCGGGGCGCAGCGGCCTTCATGGCACGGTCAAAATCGTGCTCCCAATCGTTGCTGAACAGATCATCCATCAAAGCCTCATTGAACATATACGGAACCATCATCATAAGTCATTCCTCCAATTTTCATCGGCCGCCCGTTTTGTTTGCGAGCGGTTGACTTTTGATACACATTGTTGCGTTCCCTTTGGGGATTCGGTTCTTCCGTTCCTCTTTCCCTTGGAACGCCTCTATAATAGCACCGAACATTAGCACTGTCAAGATGAGAGTGCTAATGTTTACATGTTATGTAATGTTTGTTCACAAAATATGTAATAAGTTTTGTTGAATTACGATGATACGTCTGTTTTGCTAGCCCGTAGGGAGGGGTCTTGACCCCTCCGGGACGTTTGCGGCAGCCGCAGACCACCCCGGGACGCATGTATGCTGCCTAGGAAAGTGCATCACTGCCACAAGCCTCCTGCGGAGGGGTCTTGACCCCTCCCTACGACTTACCCGCAAGTGCCCGCTAATGGGAAGCCCGCGCTCCGGTCATGCCCGGGGCAGTCTTTGCTTTCTGATGCCTGCTTTCGGAGAGAGGGCATCTCGCCTTTACATAATGTCGTATTCAATCGGCATCTCAAACAGCCGTGCCGCCTTCTCCCGGTCCTCGGTCTGGCCCAGCGCCCACATCAGCTTGACGGCGACAGCCTCGGGGGTCATGTCGCGGGCCTCCAGGACGCCGGGCAACTCACCGACGGCGCGGCCCACCTCATAGACGGCAAGGTCACACCCCTCGTGCGGGACCTGCGTGGTAAACACCGCCAGCCGCCCGCTCTCACACCAGCGGCGCAGGGCGGCGAACATCTCGCCGTGCTCCCCGCCCGGCAGGCCGCCGACGCCGAAGCTCTCCAGCACCAGTGCGCGGTAGTGCGGGGCCAGCAGCGGGATGATGTCCGCCCGCATGCCCGGCACAAGCCGCAGCACAAAAACGGCGGGTTCAAGCCTTTCATAGAACCGCACGGGCGGCTGGTCCGTAGGGCGGCGCAGAAACGTCACCAGCCGCGTATCGCGGAACACCGCGGTCTCGGGGTAGTCGATGCTGGAAAACGCATTGAAGCTGCGCGTCCGCGTCTTGCGCGCGCGTGTGCCCAGAATGACCTTGTTGTCAAACACAAGCTGCACGCCCCATGCGCCGTCGCTGACCGCGTAGACGAACGCGCGGTAGAGGTTGTTGCGCGCGTCGGTATCGCGGTTGTAGATGGACTTCTGGCTGCCGGTCAGCACGACGGGCTTCGCGCTGTTCTGCACCATGTAGCTGAGCGCCGCGGCGGTGTAGGCCATCGTGTCTGTGCCGTGGGCGATGACAAAGCCGTCGCAGGCATCATAATTTTCTTTGATGCAGCGCACGATGCTCTGCCACTGCGCGGGGCCGACGTTCGTCGAATCCAGGTTGAACACCTGCACAGCGCTGACCTCGCACAGGTCAGCCAGCTCGGGCACGCAGGCCAGCAGCTCCTCTGACGTGATGGCCGGGGCCAGCCCGCCCGCCGCCGTAGGGCGGCTTGCAATCGTCCCGCCTGTGGCGAGAAGCAGAATTTTTTTCATCAAAATACCTCACTTCCTTGGCCCCCTCTGCGAGGGGGCTCCGCCCGCAGGCGGTGGGGGAGAGAGCTTCGCGGTTATCCGAAATATTTCGGGTCATGGCAAAGTTCTCTCCCTCCGGCCCTACGGGCCACCGCTCCCCTTCTGGCGCAAGCGCCACCTCCCCCGTATCGGGGGAGTCTGTCTCGCAAAGGGAGGCAAGAGCTTTTCACTCCGCCCACATCAGATGCCGCTCCGCGACGACCTGGGCGTCCAGTGTGCGCGGACCTGCCGTAAAGCGCACGGTCACGCGGCGGCCCGCAACGCTTTCCACGGTGCCGGGGCCAAAGACGGCATGCCGCACATGGGCACCGACGGCGGTGATGCTGTCCACATCCACAGGCGGCAGCGGGGCACGTGCCGCGGGCGGGGGTGCGCGGCGGCCCGCGGGCTCGGCGTCGTGGCGTTTGCGGTGGCCGGGCAGACCGGACAGCACCTCATCCACAAAGGCCGAGCGCTCCGCCGCGCAGTCAAACAGCACCAACTGCTGCCGCGCGCGGGTCATGGCCACGTAAAACAGCCGCCGGTCCTCCTCATACTGCTGTGTCTCGCCGGGCGTGCGGCAGCACAGCTCCGGCTTGGCGGGCAGAATGCCGTCCAGCACATCCAACAAAATGACCCGGTCATATTCCAGCCCCTTGGCCGAATGGATCGTCGAAAGCAAAAACCTGCATCCGGGCGGGTTCTCATGGTTTTGTATGATGCTGCGCAGCTTTTCCAGCCGCCGCAGCAGGTGCCGCGGCGTCGGCTCCTGTGCGCCGAGCATTTCCAGCACGGCCAGCTTCGTGCGGTCCATGCCGTTTTTGTCCAGATATTTGCCGTAGCCCAGCTGGTCGGCCAGGAACCGCACCGCATCGTCCGCGGCCATTTTGGGCAGACGCGCCAGACCGTCCGCCACGTCAGCCATGGCGGCGCGGGTGCGCGGACGGATGCTGTCCTCATTCAGCAGGGCCGTCCAGCAGCCCTGCCCGTACTGCCGCGCCTGATTGCAGGCAAACAGCGCCTGTGCGCGGGTGACGGGCACGCCAAATTTGTAGTAGCAGCGCAGAAAAGTTTCCCCATCCGCGGGGTGTGCGGCCAGCGTGAAAATATCGGTCACATCGCGGACGATCTTGTTGGTAAAAAAGGTCTGGTCCACTGCCTTGCAGGCGTAGGGGATGCCCCGCCGCTCGCACAGGTCGATGATGGGCAGTGCGCTCTCGTGGTTGCGGAACAGCACCGCCGTCCCGGTATCGCAGTGCTGCGCCGTCTCAAACAAGAATGGCAGCTGGTCGACGCGGCGCGGCACGGTGACGATCTGCAGCGGTGCGCCGGGGCCCTGCGTCGGTGCGATGGTTTTGGGGCGGCGGAAGCGGTTGCGCGCCACAAAGCGGTTGGCAGCCTCCAGAATCGGCTCTGTGGAGCGATAGTTCTGCTCCATCAGCAAAATCTGTGCGCCGGGATAGGTCTTTTCAAAGTCCATCAGCGCCTGGGGGTAGGCGGCGCGGAAGCCGTAAATGCTCTGGTCCTCGTCGCCGACCATAAAGATATTGCCGCTTTCCTGCGCCAGCACGCGGATAATTTCATGCTGTACCTTGGACGTATCCTGCGACTCATCGACGCAGAAATACTTGTACCGTTTGCGGAACGCCGCCGCAACCGCGGGCGCACCGCGCAGAATTTGCAGCGCAAAGCAGAGCTGGTCATCGTAGTCCATTTTGTGCGCGGCCTTCAGCGCCTTCTGGTAGCCGCGGTACAGGTCGGGCAGATTCTCAATATCGGTTTCCAGCTCGTCCAATTCCGCGTCGGTCAGGCACATATTTTTAATGTAGGTGATGGCCGTGCGCAGATCCTTGACCGTGCTCTCAGCGGGGTACTCGTGGTTTGTGTCCTGCCATAGCCGCATGAGCAGCGGCGTGGTCTCGCTCTCATTGCGGATGAGCTCCGGCGGGGTACGGCCATACATGCGGCTGTACAGCGCGATGATGCGCGCCGCCACACCGTTGATGGTGCGGAACTCCAGCCGTGCGGCCAATTCGCCGCCGAACCGCGCCGCGAACCGGGCGCGCATCTCCTGCGTGGCGGCGACGGTGTAGGTCATTGTCAGGATGGCTTCCGGCGCAATGCCGCAGACCTCGGTCATATAGCCCAGCCGGGTGATGAGCACGGTGGTTTTGCCGCTGCCCGGCACCGCCAGCAGCAGCACCGGGCCGTTGACCGCCTCCACCGCCGCGCGCTGCTGGTCGTTCAGGGCCGCCAGATGGGCCGTTTCAAATATAGCCTTGTCCATGGCAGCTCCTTTCGTGCAGTATAAATTGCCGCGCAGTAGGGGCCGCACATGTGCGGCCCGCAGCTTCACGGGGGACGCCTGCTTATAGGCAGGCCGCGGGCCGGGCATGCCCGGCCCCTACAGTATTTTCTTATTGTACCATACATCCCGCACAAAAGCAAAACAGCCGGTCCATGCCCTCCTTGCCGAGCAGTAATTGCGTGCGTGAAAACTGGTTTAACATGTATCGTTCCTCTCTCGCCCGTAAACGAGTTCTATGGGCAAAGCCGCGGGCCGGGCATGCCCGGCCCCTACTTCTCTATATCCCCACTATGCAGATGTGATTATAAATGTCAACCTTGCAAAGTGTAAAAACCTGCAGCATTTCAGCCCGCGTATTTTGTCACCCCCAAGTCTTGGATAAACGCGCACACTGTGGTACAATATGTAAGAAAGAGCAAACTCCCCATAACCAAAGGATGTCACCATGAAACAAGGCAATTTGAATATACGCTGCACCGAAGATTACGCGGTGCTGTACTGGGATAAACCCGCCGCCGCGCCCAGCGGGGCGGAATACACGGTCTCCCTGAACGGTGAGGCCGTTGGCCGCACAGACCGCACCCATTTTACGATAGAAGGGCTGAGCTACGGCAGTGCCTTCCGAGTGGACGTGGTCAGCGGCAGCTACTGCATCGGCTCGGCCACGCTGCAGTTCGGCAGGGAAAAGCGCCGCATCGACATTACCGCCGCGCCCTACTTCTGCAAGGGCGACGGCCATATCCTGAACACCGACAATTTACAGCGGGCCATCAACGACTGCGGCGCGGACGATATTCTGTACGTGCCGGCGGGCGATTTCCTGACCGGCGCACTGCGGCTGCACAGCGATCTGGAAATTTATCTGGCCAAGGGCGCGGTCCTGCAGGGCACAACGAACATTCACGACTATTCGCCCCGCATCCCCAGCCGATTTGAGGGCACCGAGATGCGCTGCTACTCAAGCCTTTTGAACGCGGGCGACATGAACCACAAGACCGGCCCAAACTGCCGCAATATCATCATCCGCGGCAGGGGCACGATCTGCGGCGGCGGGCAGGAGCTGGCCCGCAAGATCATTGAGGACGAGCGTGCCCGCATCAAGAGCTTTCTGGACGACAACCGGGAGCTCGTCGAAAGCTGCGAGAACAGCGACACGATCCCGGGCCGCGTCCGCCCGCGGCTTATCAATTTAAGCAACTGTGAGAACGTCTGGATCAGCGGTATCACGCTGAAAAACGGCCCGTCCTGGAACGTCCACATGATTTACTGCGACGACATCCAGACCGACCACTGCACCTTTGTGTCCGAGGGCGTCTGGAACGGCGACGGCTGGGACCCGGATTCCTCGACGAACTGCACGCTGTTTGCGTCGGAGTTCTCCACGGGGGACGACGCTGTCGCCATCAAGAGCGGCAAGAACCCCGAGGGCAACGAAATCAACCGTCCCTGTGCGCATATCCGGGTGTTTGACTGCCGCAGCGACTGCGGCCACGGCATCTGCATCGGCAGCGAGATGAGCGGCGGCGTGGAGGACGTGCAGATCTGGGACTGTGATCTGGCAAACTCGCTGTCCGGCATCGAGATCAAGGCCACACCCAAGCGCGGCGGCTATGTGCGCGGCGTGACCGTGCGGGACTGCATCACGCCCCGCGTCATGCTGCACAGCGTACCGTACAATGACGACGGTGTGCCCGCCGGTGCCCCGCCGAAGCTCGAGCACTGCTTCTTTGAGCGGCTGACCCTGACCGCCGAGGTGCTGGACCATGACCGCAGCCGGCACGATGCCGCCCCGATCGAGATCGCGGGCTTTGACAAGCCGGGCTATGAGGTCGAGGACATTGTCTTTAAGGATATTACCATCACCAAGCCGTCCGTCGCCCTGCCGCTGGGGCTGTGCAAGGGTGTGACGCTGAGCAATCTTGCGTGTGTGAAGGAATAAGCCTAAAGCCTGCCTTTATGAACAAATCTTAAAACTTCCTTACACCCTCTTGCACCGCGGTGCAGGAGGGTGTATTATTATCATGCCTTAATAATTAACACAAGCCAACTATTAACAGGAGGTATTCACAAATGGGCACTGAAACCCCTTATCTGACCGGGGTGTTCCGCTTTGTGGCGCGGCTGCACACACTGTCCAGGCGCGGGATGCGCATGGCACTGGCCGGGCAGCCCAAATGCCGCTATGGCATGCTGCAAAGTCTGTACAATCTCATTGAGCAGCACGGCTGCGACGGCGCGATCTACGTCTCGGACATTGCGCGGCAGATGCACCAGCCTATGCCGGCGATTTCCCGCGGGCTGCGTCAGATGGAGCAGGACGGCCACATCGTCCGCGAGACAGACCCCAAGGACCGCCGCAAGACGCTGGTGCGCATCACCCCGGCAGGGGAGCGCGCCCGCAAAGTCAATGAGCAGGCCATGAACGACTACTTTGCCCGCATCATGGCGCGGCTGACCCCGGAGCAGCTGGCGCAGGCCAACGCCGTAAAGGACGCTCTGCTCGCCGCCATCGAGGCCGAGAACGCCGCTATGAAAACCGATTTGAAAGGAGAACCCCCGCATGACGAAAATTTTTAAGCAGCTGGGGCGGCACTGGGCGGCCTGCCTGGCCGTCGTTGCGCTGCTCATCGTGCAGGCATACTGCGATTTAAGCCTGCCCGACTACACAAGCAAAATTGTGGACACCGGCATCCAGCAGGGCGGCATTGAAAGCCCCGTGCCCGACACCGTCCGCAGCACAACGCTGCAGGCGCTCGAGCTGCTCATGTCCGAGGACGACGCCGCACTGGCGGACGAAGCCTACTCCGACCCCGATGCGGACGGTATGCGCACACTGAACCCGGACGCGGACACCGCCGCGCTGGAAAATGCGTTCACAACGCCGGACGTTGTGCTGTACATGGCCGCGGCGAAGAATGCCGCCACTGCCGCCGGCACCACCGACACCGTAGTCCCCACGGCCTATGACCTCGACGCCGTCGCCACGCAGCTGGCCGCCGCGTCCAAGGCCCCCGGCGCACGGGAAATGCTGCAGAGCCAGCTGACGGACGGTCTCGCCCAGCTGGACGAGACCGTCGCCGACAGCCTGTCCAGCCAGGCCATGCTGCTCGTCGCGCTGGAATATGACGCGCAGGGCATTGCCCATGACGTGCAAATGTCCTATCTGCTGCGCACGGGCGGTCAGATGCTGGCTTTAACGCTGCTCATGGTTGCCGTGGCCGTCGCCGTAGGCTTTATCGCGTCCCGCGTCTCCGCCGCCATTGGCCGTGACCTGCGCCGCGACGTGTTCAGGACCGTCGTCGGCTACTCCAACGCCGAAATCGAAAAATTTTCCACTGCTTCGCTGATTACCCGCACCACGAACGACATCCAGCAGGTGCAGTTCGTCTGTGTGATCCTGCTGCGCATGGTAGCCTACGCGCCCATTTTGGGCATTGGCGGCATTATACACGTTGCCAGCGGCAACACGGGGCTGGAATGGATCATCTTTGTGGCCGTGGCCGCACTGCTGGCGCTCATCGCCGTTTTGATGAACGTAGCCATGCCGAAATTCAAGCAGATGCAAGTCCTGGTGGACCGGCTGAACCTTGTCAGCCGCGAAATCCTGACCGGCATTATGCCCATCCGCGCGTTCAGCCGCGAGGCATTTGAGGAAAAGCGCTTTGACAGGGCCAACACCGACCTGATGAAGACCCAGCTGTTTACCAACCGCACGATGGTCGCCATGATGCCGTTTATGACGCTTATCATGAACGGCACGAGCCTGCTCATCGTCTGGTTCGGCGGCAAGGCGATGAATCTGGGCAGCATGCAGGTGGGTGAGATGATCGCGTTCATCACCTACACGATGCAGATCGTCATGTCGTTCCTCATGCTCTCGATGGTCGCCGTCATGCTGCCCCGCGCCGGTGTGGCTGCGGACCGCATTGACGAGGTCATCAAGACCCCCTCGACCATCCATGACCCCGCTGCGCCCAAGGCACTGCCCGCGGACGGCACCCACGGCGTTGTGGCGTTCCATGACGTCAGCTTCCGCTATCCCGGCTCCGACGAGGACGCGCTCGAGCACATCAACTTCACGGCCAGACCCGGCGAGACAACAGCCATCATCGGCTCCACGGGCTGCGGCAAATCTACGCTGCTCAACCTGATCCCGCGCTTCTACGATGTGACCGAGGGCAGCGTGACGATTGACGGCGTTGACGTGCGCGACATGACCCAGGCACAGCTGCACGACGAGCTGGGCTATGTACCGCAGAAGGGCGTGCTGTTCAGCGGCACGATCACATCCAACCTGAAGTTCGGCGGCGACCACATCACCGACGCCGACGCAGAGCAGGCCGCCGAGATTGCCCAGGCCACGGAGTTCATCTCCGCTAAGCCCGAGGGCTTCGACAGCCCGATTGCCCAGGGCGGCAGCAACGTCTCCGGCGGGCAGAAGCAGCGCCTTTCGATTGCCCGCGCCATTGCCAAGCACCCGCAGATCTATCTGTTTGACGACAGCTTCTCGGCGCTGGACTACAAGACCGACGTGGCGCTGCGCCGTGCGCTGAAGGCTAAAACCGACAACGCCACGGTCATTATTGTGGCGCAGCGCATCTCCACCGTGCTGCACGCGAACCAGATCCTGGTGTTGGATGAGGGCCGCATCGTCGGCAAGGGCACCCATGCCCAGCTGATGGAAAGCTGCCCCGCGTATCAGGAAATTGCGCGCAGCCAGCTGAGCCAGAAAGAACTGAATTTACAGAAGGAGGGTGAGTGATATGCCAAGACCCGGACGCATGACGACGGAGCGCGCCAAGGACTTCAAGGGCACGCTGCGCCAGCTGCTGGCCGCCATGAGCAAGTATAAGCTGTCGCTGGTCGTCGTCATTGTTTTTGCTGTTCTGTCAACCATTTTCAACATTGCAGGGCCGAAGATCCTGGCCAAGGCCACCACGGCGCTGGCCACCGGCTGGATCGCCAAGCTGCGCGGCGTGGGCGGCATCGACTTTGCTTACATCGGTAAGGTGCTGCTGTTCCTGCTGGGCATGTACCTGCTGTCCGCGGCGTTCAGCTTCATTCAGGGCTGGCTCATGTCCGGCCTGTCGCAGAAGGTCTGCTACGACTTCCGTGACCAGATCAGCAAAAAGATCAACCGCCTGCCGCTGGCCTACTTTGAAAAGCGCACCGTCGGCGAGGTGCTGTCCCGCATTACAAACGACGTGGATACGCTGGGCCAGAGTCTGAACCAGAGCGTGACCCAGCTGATCACCAGCGTTGCAACGATGGTCGGCGTGCTCATCATGATGCTGTCCATCAGCCCTAAAATGACGCTGATCGCCCTGCTGATCCTGCCGGTCTCGCTGGCGCTGGTGCTGGTGGTCGTCAAGTTCAGCCAGAAGTATTTCAAGGCGCAGCAGGCGACACTGGGCGTTGTCAACGGTCAGGTAGAGGAGGTCTACTCCGGCCACAACGTCATCAAGGCGTTCAACCGCGAGGCCGCTGTGCTGGACGACTTCAACGCCGCAAACGATAAGCTGTACGAATCCGCGTGGAAATCGCAGTTTTTGTCCGGTCTGATGCAGCCCATCATGAACTTTGTGGGCAACCTGGGCTATGTGGCCGTCGCCATCGTCGGCAGCATTTTTGCCGCAGCGGGCGCCATCACCATCGGCGATATTCAGGCGTTCATCCAGTACGTCAAGAACTTCACCCAGCCCATCCAGCAGCTGGCGCAGGTGTCCAACATGCTGCAAAGCATGACCGCCGCCGCCGAGCGCGTCTTTGAATTTTTGAACGAGCCTGAGGAGGACCAGCTGGCCGACCCCGCCCGCCGCGCCGACCCCGCCTGCATCGACGGTCAGGTCACGTTTGACCATGTAAAGTTCGGCTACACGCCGGAAAAGACCGTCATCCACAATTTCAGCTGCAATGTCAAGCCCGGCCAGAAGGTCGCCATCGTCGGCCCCACCGGCGCGGGCAAGACCACAATGGTCAAGCTGCTCATGCGGTTCTATGATGTGGATTCCGGCAAAATTTTGCTGAACGGCCACAACGTCAGGGACTTTGACCGCAGCGACCTGCGCGAGGGCTTCGGCATGGTGCTGCAGGATACCTGGCTGTTCAAGGGCACGATCATGGAGAACATCCGCTATGGCCGTCTGGATGCCACGGACGAGGAGGTCATTGCCGCCGCGAAGGCTGCAAACGCCGACCACTTTATCCGCACGCTGCCCGGCGGCTACCAGATGGAACTGAACGAGGACGCCTCCAACGTCAGCCAGGGCCAGAAGCAGCTTTTGACGATTGCCCGCACGATTTTGGCGGACAACCGCATCCTGATCCTCGATGAGGCGACATCGAGCGTTGACACCCGCACCGAGCAGCGCATCCAGACGGCTATGGACCGCCTGATGCAGGGCCGCACGAGCTTCATCATTGCGCACCGCCTGTCCACCATCCGCGATGCCGATTTGATCCTGGTCATGCGCGATGGCGACATTGTCGAGCAGGGCACCCACGACGAGCTGATTGAAGCCGGCGGGTTCTATGCCGATTTGTACAACAGTCAGTTTGAGGATGTGACGGCGTAAGCCCAAAACAAAAAAGTCGACAGTGTGCCAAATCCGTTGCACGCTGTCGATTCAGACCGTCAAAAGAATTGCATTCCCGCCTTATTGTGTGTGTAGGGGCGACCATTGGTCGCCCGCCAACTTACCGCAGCAACGCATTTTTCGGGATTGTTTCTTGCAAGGCAAACGGGCAGGGGCGAGCAATGCTCGCCCCTGCAAGAGTCTCTCGACAGTCTGAGCCACCCATTTATGAGCAGTATCCGCAGGGTCGCCCTCATCCGACCCTACGGGCCGCCTTCCCCCGCGGGGGAAGGCTTTTCTTTTATTGACACCCCTGCTATAATAATAACCAAAGGGGGCATTACCTGTGGATTATGCAAAACTTACGGCGCAGGCGCGGCAGGCTACGGAAGAACTGCTGCAGGCTGCGCATCTCGAGACCGGGGATATTTTTGTGGTCGGCTGCTCCAGCAGCGAGATTATGGGCGGGCGCATCGGCAAGGATTCCAGCATGGAGGCTGCCGCTGCCGTGCTGGCGGGCGTGCTGCCGCCATTGCAGGAGCAGGGCGTCTATCTGGCCGCCCAGTGCTGTGAGCATCTGAACCGTTCTATCGTCATTGAGCGCGAGGCCGCGAAGGCCAACGGCTATCAGATCGTCTCGGCCATTCCGCAGCCCCACGCGGGCGGCAGCTGGGCCACGAACTGCTGGCAGCGCTTTAACGACCCCGTCCTTGTGGAGGAGGTCAGGGCCGCCGCGGGCATGGACATCGGCGGTACGCTGATCGGTATGCACCTGCGCCGCGTGGCTGTGCCGGTGCGCTTGTCGATGGACCACATCGGGCAGGCAATTCTGCTCTGCGCCCGCACCCGTCCGCCGTTCATCGGCGGTTCCCGCGCCGTTTACAGTCAGGAGGAAGTGCGATGATTCCCGAAGCCCAGAAGCAGCAGATGGCCGAGGCCGTCGCGCAGATCCGTGAGACGATGGCCGCTGCCGCCAAGGCCGCAGGCCGCGACCCTGCAGAGGTGCGCCTTTGCGCCGCCTGCAAGACCCGCACGGTGGAGGAGGTGCGCTACAGCGCCGACCTGCCCATTGACCTGTTCGGTGAAAACCATGTGCAGGAGCTGGTCGAAAAGACCGACGCGAACGCCTACAACGGCAAGCCCGGGCACTTCATCGGGCATTTACAGACGAACAAGGTCAACAAGGTCGTAGGCCGCGCCGCGCTGATCCAGAGCGTGGACAGCACGCGCCTGTTGGATAAGATCGATGCCGCCGCGGCCCGTCTGGGGCTGGTGCAGGACATTCTCGTCGAGATCAACATCGGCGAGGAGGCCAGCAAGAGCGGCGTGGACGCCGACAGCCTGTTCCCGCTTTTGGAGGCTGCCGCCGCCAGGGAGCACATCCGTCTGCGCGGCCTGATGGCGATCCCGCCCGCCGACGCCGACGACACCGAGACCCGCCGCTTTTTTGCACAGATGCGGGAGCTTTTGGCCAGAGCCGACGCCCGGCACTATGACCGGGCACAGATGGACATTCTGTCCATGGGCATGAGCCACGACTACGCCGCCGCCATCGCCGAGGGCGCGACCATCGTCCGCGTCGGCACGGCGATTTACGGCGCACGGGATTACAGCAAAAAGGCATAATTTCAGGCTTTCCCCGCGGGGGAAGCTGTCCGCGAAACGGACGGATGAGGGCAAAGCTTCCGCAGCCACCCGTTCACGGGATTTCGCCGCAGACTCGCTCCTCATCCGGCCCTCCGGGCCACCTTCCCCCTCGGGGGAAGGCTTTTTTATTTTCTCCCCCTGTATTCCCGCGGCGTCATCCCGTACCGCTTTTTGAACAGACGGTTGAAGTAGGACAAATTCTCAAACCCGCATTGCTCCGCAATCGCCAGCACGGTGTCGCTGCCGCTGCGCAGGGCATCGGCGGCGGCGTTCAGGCGTTGCTCGTTCAGGTATTCGGTAAAGCCCTGGCCGGTCATTTTCTTGAACCAGCGCATAAAATGGCTGGGGCTGCATCCGCAGGCCGCCGCCGCGTCGGTCACATGCAGCGCCCCCGCGTAGCCCTCATTCACAAGCTGCACCACGGTTTTCAGCCGCCGGGTATCGGGGGTGTCGGCAGGGGGCAGGTCTCCGGTGCGGCCCACCAGCGCCGCCAGAAACAGCAGCAGCTCGCCCTTTATACAGAGTTCATATCCCACGTCTTTGATCTTGTTGAATTCCTCCGCCGCGTGCAGGCACCGCACCGCCCAGTTGTAGCCCCAGTCTTCCGGGCCAAGGCGCATGGGCAGAGCCAGACGTCCGCTCTGCAGCGGCAGCAGGTACTTCTCGGCACAGATGTCACCGGCGCCGCCCAGCAGCTCCAGCTCAAAGATGATGTTCTCATATTCCATTGCCTCACCGGGCAGCTGGCGCAGGGCGTGCAGTACGCCGGGGGCAAACACGTAAATGTCGCCCGCCTGTGCCGTGTAGGTCGTCAGCCCGGCCTGCACGATACCGCGCCCTTTTTTGACAAAGACCAGCTCCATGCTGTCCTGCCAGTGCAGCGCCACCTGCGGGAAGTCCTTCGGGATCGTGCACGGGTAGATATTGAACGGGAACCACGCGGCCCCGTGTTGCTTTGCTTCGCGTAAACGCTCTTGTTTCGCCATATTTTCACCTCGCATGATAGTATTGTACCATAAGTTGCGGGTATTTTGCAAGTCAGATGCACGTTTTGTGTGGTATAACCAAGTTGTACCCAAGAAGCTCATACACAAATGGAGGGAACCTCTTATGAATATGACTGCTGCGATGGAAGCCAGAACCAACAAGCCCCTGACCGCCTGCACGGATCAGGAAATCTATCTGGCCCTGCTGGACATCGTCCGCGAACAGAGCGCCGCCCGCGTCCGTCCCGTCACGGGCCGCAAGCTCTACTATATCAGCGCCGAGTTTCTGATCGGCAAGCTGCTGTCCAACAACCTTATCAATTTAGGGCTGTACGACGACACCCGCGCCGCGCTGGCCGCTGCCGGGAAAAACCTGTCCGATATTGAGGAGGTCGAGCCGGAGCCAAGCCTTGGCAACGGCGGACTGGGCCGTCTGGCCGCCTGTTTTCTTGACTCCCTCGCCACGCTGAACCTGCCCGGCGACGGTGTCGGCCTGCGGTATCACTTCGGCCTGTTCCACCAGTCCTTCAAGGACGGCGTCCAGAACGAGCTGCCCGACCCGTGGCTGACCGCCCACTCCTGGGCGGAAAAAACGGATACGGTCTATCCCGTCGAGCTGGCCGGCAAGACCTACAGCGCCCGTCTGTACAAGCTGGCCGTCACGGGCTACGAGGTCCGCACGAACACGCTGAATCTGTTCGATCTCGACACCATTGATGAGAGCATCGTCCACGACGGCATCACGTTCGACAAGACCGACATTGACAAAAACCTGACGCTTTTCCTGTATCCCGATGACTCCGACGAGGCCGGACGCCGTCTGCGCGTCTACCAGCAGTACCTGATGGTTTCCGCCGGGGCCCAGCTGATTCTGGCCGAGTGTGCCGCCCGCGGCTGCGATTACCATGATCTGGCCGACTACGCCGCCATCCAGATCAACGACACCCACCCCAGCATGGTTATCCCCGAGCTGATCCGCCTGCTGGGGGAGAAGGGCATCGACTTTGACGAGGCCGTCAAGATCGTCACAAAGACCTGTGCCTACACGAACCACACCATTCTGGCCGAGGCGCTCGAAAAGTGGCCCCGCGCCTATCTGGACGCCGTCGTGCCGCAGCTCATGCCCATCATTGAAAAGCTCGACACGCTGGCCCGCACCCGCACCACCGACGAGAGTCTGGCCATCATCGACGGTGATGACCGCGTTCACATGGCCCACATGGACATCCACTTCACCCACTCGACGAACGGCGTTGCCCATCTGCACACCGAGATCCTGAAAAACAGCGAGCTGCACGGCTTTTACCAGCTCTACCCCGAAAAATTCAACAATAAGACCAACGGCATCACCTTCCGCCGCTGGCTGCTGGAGTGCGACCCGGCACTGACCGCCGAGATCGAAAAGCTCATCGGTTCCGGTTTCCGCAAGGACGCCGCCGAGCTTGAAAAACTGCTGCCCTACACGGAAAATGTCGATATTTTGCAGCAGTTCTCCGCCGTCAAGGCGCAGAACAAGCGCGCACTGGCCGACTGGTTGCACCGCACGCAGAACATCACCGTTGACCCGGATGCAATGTTCGACATCCAGTCCAAGCGTCTGCATGAGTACAAGCGCCAGCAGCTGAACCTGCTCTACCTGATCCACCAGTATCATGAGATCAAGGCCGGGCATCTGCCCGCCACGCCGCTGGTCAGCATCTTCGGTGCCAAGGCCGCCCCGGCGTACACGATTGCCAAGGACATCATCCACGCCCTGCTGACCCTGTCTAAGGTCATTGCGGCGGATCCGGTCGTGTCGAAGTATCTGCAGGTCGTCTTTGTGGAAAACTACAACGTCACCGCCGCTGAGAAGCTCATCCCCGCCTGCGACCTGTCGGAGCAGATCTCGCTGGCCTCCAAGGAGGCGTCCGGCACCGGCAACATGAAGTTCATGCTCAACGGTGCGCTGACGCTTGGCACGATGGACGGTGCGAACGTCGAGATCTGTCAGCAGGTCGGCGATGAGAACATCTATATCTTCGGCCAGACGTCCGATCAGGTCATCCACCGCTATGAGATGGGCGACTATCAGGCCAGCCAGTGGGTGGAGGGTGACCCCAACATCCGCCGCGCCGTCGATTTCCTCGTCGGGCCGGAGATGCTGGCCGCCGGGCATGAGGAAAACCTGCGCCGCCTGCACGACGAGCTGGTCTGGAAGGACTGGTTCCAGACGCTGCCCGACTTCAACGCCTATGTGGTGCGCAAGGGTCAGGCCCTGAGCGACTACGCCTGCGACCCACTGGGCTGGCGCAAGAAGTGCGTCATCAACATTGCCAAGGCCGGCCTGTTCAGCAGTGACCGCACGATTGCCGAGTACAACAAGGACATCTGGCATCTGGGCGAGTAATCCACCTCTATAAGCAACCGCATCCCCTGTCCGCACGGGCAGGGGATTTTTGCTTGTGTATGGCTTCTTTACATGGGATGCCGGATGCAAAGGTTTCCGCTGGGCGTTGAAACGTTTCCCTTGCAAACTGTCGCTCTACCTGCTACAATAAATGCAGATTATTTGTAAGGAGCGATCACCCATGAACTGGCATCAGGCCTGTGAGCTGCCCTATTACCACGGCAGCGACCTCGGCGCAAATCCAACGGCGGAGGAAACCACCTTCAAGCTGTGGGCTCCCACTGCCTGCGGAGTCGTGGTCTGCCTGTATGCCACCGGCACCGACGCCGAGCCGGGCGCGAAAGAGCTGGGCGTACACGAAATGCGCCGCGGCGATGGCGGCGTCTGGGCCATTGTGCTGCCCGGCAACCTGCACGGGACGTATTACATCTACCGCATCTACTTCCCGGATGGCCGCGTGCATGAGGTCGTGGACCCCTACGCCCGCAGCGCCGGGGCCAACGGCACCCGCGGCATGGTGGTGGACCTGACACAGGCCGCCCCCGACGGCTGGGAGCAGGACCGGCGCCCCGATATCCCGGCCCACGCCCGCAGCGTGTGGGAGGTGCATGTGGCGGACTTTTCCGCTGACGGGCACAGCGGTGTAAAACCGGAGTGGCGCGGCAAGTTCATGGGCTTCACGCCCGATGACACCACACTGGACAACGACGGCGAACACCCGACCTGCCTGAATTATCTGAAAAATCTGGGCATCAGCCATGTGCAATTACAGCCCATCTACGACTACGCCACGGTGGACGAGTCCCGCCCCGACGGCGGCTACAACTGGGGCTACGACCCGCAGAACTACAACGTGCCCGAGGGCAGCTTTGCCACCGACCCGTTCCACGGCGAGGTGCGCGTCAAGGAGTGCCGCGCCATGGTCGCCGCGCTGCACCGCGCGGGGCTGGGCGTCGTGATGGACGTCGTCTACAACCACACCTACCACGGCGAGAGCAATCTGGAGCGCACCGTGCCCGGCTACTGGAACCGCCGCTGGCCCAACGACATGATGACCAACGGCTCCGGCTGCGGCTGTGACCTGGCCAGCGAGCGCCCGATGGTGCGCAAATACGTGGTCGAGTCGGTGCTGTACTGGGCCACAGCCTACCACATCGACGGTTTCCGCTTTGATTTGATGGCGCTGGAGGATGTGGACACGATGAACGCCATCCGCGCCGCGCTGGACAGTCTGCCCGGCGGCGAGAGCATTTTACTGTACGGCGAGCCCTGGATGGGCGGCGGCACGAACCTTGAAGGCGGCGCACGCCCCGCCGACAAGCGCGCCCTCGACGCGCTGCATGAACGCATCGGATTTTTCTGCGATGACACGCGGGACTGCATCAAGGGCAACGTCTTTGATGCGGCCAACGCGGGCTATGTCAACGGCGCACCGCAGCATGGCTACGATGTGCTGCACTCGATCAGCGCGTGGCGCAGCGGCGCACACGGCTTCCTGCCCAAGCGCGCCGGGCAGGTCGTGCAGTACGTCTCCGCCCATGACAACTACACGCTCTGGGACAAGCTGGCCGCCGTGGGCCGCCGCGGCGATTACGACTGCCCCGACGCCGATTTGCTGGCACAGAACCGCATGACGGCGGGCATCTACCTGACCTGCCAGGGTCTGCCCTTTATGCAGGCGGGCGAGGAGTGGGGCCGCACCAAGCACGGCGACCACAACAGCTACAAGGGGCCGCTGGCCACGAACCGGCTGGACTGGACCCGCGCCCACCGCCCGGAGTTTGCCGCGCTGACGGCGTTTTACCGCGGCATGCTGGCCATCCGCCGCGCCTATCCGCGGCTGAGCGGTGCGGCAGGGGAGCCGGAGCCGTTTATTCTGGCGCTGCCGGGCTGGCTCATCGGCTTTGTGCCTGAGAACGACGGCACCGCCACGGCGGGTCAGCTGGCTGTCTACTACAACCCCGAGCGCACCCGCCAGTGGGCCAGCCTGCCCGCCGGTACCTGGCGCAAACTAAGCGACGGCGTCCACGCCGGTGTGACCCCCTTCGGCCCCTGTTTCCGGGATGCGTTGGAGCTGGCCCCGACGAGCGTGACGGTGCTGGTGGCGGAGTAAAAGTATAATCACGTTTCATGGGAGAGGGAGAGCCTCTCCCTTTTTGTTTGTCGCCCCTTTTATTGTGGCCTTGTAGGGAGGGGTCTTGACCCCTCCGCGGGGCGTCGAGGACGCCGCCCCCTACAGTGTGGCAACTTGTCATTTTGTTCACAAAAACTTTGTTTGACAGACTGTCCAATTTCCCTGTATAATAGGTTTATACGTTATACGATTTGTAGAATAGCCCGCCGCTGCTACAAAGTGTTTACCACACACGGACAGAGAAGGGAAAGGGAGGCCGTCACCATGAGCGACTACGCAGCCATTGAAAAGGAAGCCCGCATTTTTACCGAGGAATGTGTCACCAACAACCGCATTGATCCCACGCTGTTTGCCCAATACGACATCAAGCGCGGTCTGCGCGACAAAAACGGCAAGGGCGTGCTGGCGGGCATCACGAACATTTCCCGCATCGACGCCTTTGAGGAGCGCGACGGCCAGAAGGTTCCCTGCGAGGGCAAGCTCTGGTACCGCGGCTACAACGTCTATGACCTGATCCGCGGTCTGCGCGGCAAGCGCTATGCGTTTGAGGGCGCGGCCTATCTGCTGCTGCTCGGCGACCTGCCGAACAAAGAGCAGCTCGAGAGTTTCACCGCCTGCCTTGCCAAATGCCGCGACCTGCCGACAAACTTTGTGCGCGACGTCATCATGAAGGCCCCCAGTCACGACCTGATGAACTCGCTGACCCGCAGCGTGCTGACGCTGGCCAACTACGATGACGACATCGGCAAGACCGACCTGCAGACCCAGCTGGAACAGTGCATC
>OLND01001593.1_pt1 | contig 22948 bp, 19 predicted proteins | sample 1672031 | NCBI WGS metagenome assembly OLND01 (sample SAMEA3136638, study PRJEB25190) | human gut metagenome | biome: human gut; feature: human-associated habitat; material: faeces | place: Austria | collected 2013 | reverse complement strand
CCGCTCTCCGGTGGAGATCGAGGTGTTCGCCCACGGGGCCCTGTGCATGTGCTACTCCGGCCAGTGCTTCTTCTCCTCCGTCATCGGGGGACGCAGCGGCAACCGGGGCCTGTGTGCCCAGCCCTGCCGGCTGCCCTACCCGTTCGCCGGGCGGATATCCTCCAGCGGCATGGGCACGTCCGGCATCTCCTCGGGCTCGCGCGGTGCGCCGACAGCCTCCTCGTGGCCCGGCAGAATCACGTTCATCAGGATGCCCACGATCGACCCCACGGCCAGGCCCGACAGCGAGATGGTGATGCCGCCCACCGGCAGCACGATAGCGCCCGCCGCGCTGTAGGCAATGCCCAGCGACAGCACCAGGATCAGCGCCGTGATCAGCACGTTGCGGCTCTTCATGAAGTCCACGTGGTTCTCAACCAGGTTGCGGATGCCCACGGCCGATATCATGCCGTACAGCACGAGCGACACGCCGCCCACCACGCACGCCGGCATGGCCGCCACGAGCGCCGCGAACTTCGGCGAGAACGAGAACACGATGGCGAAGAGGGCCGCGATGCGGATCACGCGCGGGTCGAACACCTTCGTCAGCGCCAAAACGCCGGTGTTCTCGCCGTACGTGGTGTTCGCCGGTGCGCCGAACAGCGATGCGATGATGGTGGCCAGGCCGTCGCCCAAGAGCGTGCGGTGCAGCCCCGGCTCGGCGATGTAGTTGCGGTTGCAGGTGGAGCTGATGGCCGACATGTCGCCGATGTGCTCGATCATCGTGGCGAACGCGAGCGGCATGATGGTGATGATGGCCGTGATGGCGAGCCCCGCGTCGAACGTTTCACCGAACAGCGAGAACACCGTGTTGTCCCACGCCACCGGCAGCCCGACCCACGGGGCCGCCGCCACGGTGGAGAAGTCCACCTCGCCTGCAAACGCTGCCACGGCATACGACACGATCACGCCAAGCAGGATGGGGACGATCTTCACCATGCCCTTGCCCCAGATGTTGCACACCACGATGACCGCGATGGCCACCACGGCAATGAGCCAGTTCGACGAGGCGTTCGTGATGGCCGAGGAAGCCAGGATGAGCCCGATGCAGATGACGATAGGCCCCGTGACCACCGGCGGGAAGAACCGCATGACCCGGTCGGGCCCGAACACGCGGAACAGCGCCGACAGCACTAGGTACAGAAGGCCCGCACACGCGACGCCCAGGCACGCGTAGGGCAAAAGGTTCGCCTCGCCGTTCGGCGCGATGGCCGCATAGCCGGCGATGAACGCGAACGAGGAACCTAGGAACGCCGGCACCTTCCCCTTCGCCAGGAAATGGAACAGCAGCGTGCCCAAGCCCGCGAACAGGAGCGTCGCCGACACGGAAAGCCCCGTGAGCGCCGGCACGAGCACCGTGGCCCCGAACATGGCGAACATATGCTGCAGGCCGAACACGCCCATCTTCGGCACCCCGAGCGGGCGCGCGTCATACACCGCGTCCGGGCTGTCCTTGGCTCCCATGGTCGGTACCGGTCGATCCTTGCTCATCGGCAAAACCCCTCTCGTATCGCTCCCCCGCGCGCGGCGCCGCCTCCCGGCCGCGGGCGCGCGCAAACCTTCGATATTATGCTACAAGAAAGGCCCGTCGAACGCGGCAACGGGGGAAAGCGTCCTGCTTTCCCGTTGGAAGGCGCACGCGGCGCGCAGCGTCTGGCCGACGGCACGGCACGCGGAGTTTGGCCGGGCAGTACGGCGCACGGCGCCCAGCCGGGCAGCAAGCTGCTCCTTTTCCGGCGTCGGGAACCGTCGCGCACGCCCGCCGTCGCGCCTGTCCCCTCTCAGCGGCTCGCCTTCACCGTTTTCACGATGGAGTCGACGGCGTCGATGGCGAGCGCGAGCACGATGAAGCCGCAAAACGCGGTCTGCGCGTTCGACACCGCCCAGAGTATGGGCCCGCTCGGCGCATCGCCTGACGCCTGCATCGCCTGGAGGATCGCCTGGCTGTCGACCAGCTGGAAATTCGTCAGCCAGAAGACGGCGAGCGCCGCGACCACGAGGTTGCTCACGAGCGTGACGGCCAGCAGGCGCGGCGTGTAGCGTCCCTCCACCAGCTTGAAGCTCTCGGCGCCGATGCACACGACCGTCCAGGCGATGATAACCCATGCCGACGAGCGGATAGCCTCGGCGTTGAAGGGGTCGAACGGCACGCCGTCGCCGCGGTGGCTGAGCGCGTTCAGCACGTCGGGGAACAGCAGGAACACGATGGCGCCCGCGATGGAGAACACGATGCCGGCCACTGCGTCGCCGCGCGCAGGGTTCTTCGTCTCGCGCGGCACGGGCGGCAGGTCGTCGAGCGAGCCCATCACCTCCACGTCGACGCCGCGATGCGAGAAGAAGGCGAACAGCAAGGTGACGAACGCAAAGGCGAAGACGAGCGCCGCGATCAGCGAGCCGACCGCTTCGAGCACGCTTCCGAGCACGCCGCCCTCCGCGCCCGTCGCCAGCGACAGCGCGCCGGCCACGAGCATACCGCCGGCCACGCAGGCCAACACGATCTTCAGCACGTAGAGGTACTGCGCGTAGTACGGCTGGCCGATGAGGCACGCGTCCTCGTCGGCGGTGTACTTGCGCACCACCTCGCCGGGGGTTCCCAGCTCGGTGAGCACGACGCGCACGTCCTTTGCCGTGGGCGGCAGGTTCCCGCAGCGCTCGTCGAGCATGTCGGAGATGAGCGTGCGCAGCTCCTCGGCCACGTCGGCGCACTGCTTGGCGGGCAGCCGCCGCGTGATGGCGTACAGGTAGCGCTCGATCAGGTCGTTATCGTTCGGCATCCTTGACACCCTTTCCTTGTTCGCGCATATCAGCACCCGGAGCATCTGCGTCCTCGCCCGCGCGCAGCAAGGCATTCACGCCGCTGCACAGCGCATGCCACTGGGCCTCCACGTCATGCAGCACGCGCAGGCCTTCGTCAGTGATTCGGTAGTACTTGCGCGGCTTCGAGCCGCCGTTGTCCCATTCGCTTTGCAGCAGCCCCTGCGACTCGAGCCGCCGCATGAGCGGGTAAAGCGTGTTCGCCTCGATGGGAATGCCGTGGTCGGCCAGCGATTTCACCAGCGCATAGCCGTAGGCCGGCTCACGCAGCTGGCCGAGCACCAACATGACCAGCGTGCCGCGGCGCAGCTCCAGCACCATGCTCGACACCACGTCGTCGTGTCCCATGCCCCCTCCTCTCGCTTACTGTGTGTTGCACACTATAACATATATTGCACAGTAGTGTGTGGCGCACAGTAAAAGGAACTGCAGCCGAGGGATTTCGGGCGCCCCGGGCGCCTGCGGGCAGCTTTGGGGCGCCCTGCACGCAACTTCGGAGCATCTGCGGACGCCCGCGGACGGTTTGGGGCGCCCTGCGGACAACTTCAGGGCGCCTGCGAACAGCTTAGGGGCGCCTGTCGCGTTTTATCGGCCCAACTGCCAAAAACGAGCCGGTTTGGCAATCACGATGGGTTTTCAGGCCCTTTGCGCGCAATCGCGAAGATGGCCCTCGCGATCACAGGTCATGGTTTCTCCAGATCGTAGCCCCGCATCGCTTCCCAGCTTGCCAATCGGCGCTCTCGGCCGATTGCCAAAACGGCTCGTTTTTGACAGTTAAGGCCGTTTTGCCGTACAGACCGCATGCCCACGCCTTCGGCTATACTCGGAGGCGATGGAATTCGCGAACAAGCGACAGGAGGCAGCCATGCCCCGCATGACGGACGAGGAGTTCGAGGCCGCAGTCGAAGAGGCCCTGGAGAGCATTCCCGAGCGGTTCCTCGAGGCGCTGGAGAACGTGGCGGTGGTGATTGAGGACGAGCCCGACGACTACCACTTCGACATCTTGGACGAGCCCGAATGCCGGGGCGCGTCGATACGCGACGACGAGCTGCTGGGCCTGTACGACGGCGTTTCCCTCCCCAACCGCGCCGACGGCTACGACGGCGACCTGCCCGACGTGATCACCGTGTTCAAGGGACCGCACGAGCGCTGCTTCGGCTCGCGCGCGGAACTGGTGGCGGAGATCGGCAAGACGGTGGTGCACGAGATAGGCCACTACTTCGGCATCGACGACGCGCGCCTGCGCGAGATGGGCTATTAGGCGTTTCCGGAAAAGAACGCGCGACCTGCATGGACGCGCGCGCCGTTTCACGTATAATCTCCCCAGAACATCACCGAGAACGAGGAGGATACCGCATGGATCCCAACAAGCGCCCCGAGGACATGGAGCGAATCACCACGCCTGAGCTGGCGAACGCGTTCATCGACGAGCAGGTGGAGGCCATCCGCGCCCAGATCGGCGACCGGAAGGTGCTGCTGGCGCTGTCCGGCGGCGTGGACTCGTCCGTGGTGGCGGCGCTCTTGATCAAGGCCATCGGCAAGCAGCTCATCTGCGTGCACGTGAACCACGGCCTCATGCGCAAGGGCGAGAGCGAGCAGGTGGTGGACGTGTTCCAGAACCAGCTCGACGCGAACCTCGTGTACGTCGACGCCACGGACCGCTTCCTCGCGCTGCTCGACGGCGTGGCCGAGCCCGAGGCGAAGCGCAAGATCATCGGCGCCGAGTTCATCCGCGTGTTCGAGGAGGAGGCCCGCCGTGTGGGCGACGAGGTGAGCTTCCTCGCGCAGGGCACCATCTACCCCGACATCCTGGAGTCCGACGGCGTGAAGGCGCACCACAACGTGGGCGGCCTGCCCGACGATCTGCAGTTCGAGCTGTGCGAGCCCGTGAAGCTGCTGTACAAGGACGAGGTGCGCGTCATCGGCCGCGAGCTGGGCCTGCCCGAGGGCATGGTCGAGCGCCAGCCGTTCCCGGGCCCGGGACTCGGCGTGCGCTGCCTCGGCGCCATCACGCGCGACCGCTTGGAGGCGCTGCGCGAGGCCGACGCCATCCTGCGCGACGAGTTCGCCGCGGCGGGCCTCGAGGGCAAGGTGTGGCAGTACTTCGTGAGCGTCCCCGACTTCCGCGCCACCGGCGTCCGCGACGACGTGCGCGCGTTCGAGTGGCCCGCCATCATCCGCGCGGTGAACACGGTGGATGCCATGACCGCCGAGGTCCCCGAGCTCGATTGGGCGCTGTTGAAGAAGATCACCGCGAAGATCCTCGCCGAAGTCCCCGGCATCTGCCGCGTGGTCTACGACCTCACGCCGAAGCCGATCGGGACGATTGAGTGGGAATAGAAGAATCGCTGAAAGGAGTTGTCATGAACAAGGAGACGTTCGATTACGTGGCCGAGCGCGTGGACGCGCTCGAGGATTCCGAATTCAGCACGCAGGTGACGAAGGATGCTGCACAGGCATGGAGGGATGCGGTAGCAGCCGATTCGAGCGACGCTGCTATCGACACGGCAACGAACGACCTGCTCGACGTCCTCGAAGGGCGCCCGACGACGATCGACGGCGTGATAGCCTTCCTGCAAGGGCCGGCAATCGAGATGCTTGGCGAAGACGCGGCCGCAAGCGCGCTTGCAGCCCAACAGCAACGCAAGGAGGCGGGTGCGAAGTACTGCGATTGCGAGGCATGCTCCGCAGCCACGGAGATCCTCGCGAAGTTCGACCGCATAGAACTCTGATAGCGAGATATCGGAGCCTCCCACCGAGTCCGATAAACGATCACGAGCCATCGATGCGAAAAACGGGGGCTGCGTACCTTGCGACGCGCAGCCCCCGCCGTACAGGCTTGCTTTACCTGCTTTCGAACTACGCAACTCCCGCTGTCGCTCGCCATCCGTGCGAGCAGCTTCCTGCGCACGGGAGAGCATCCGGAGCGGCATTAGAAGACGGCGGTCAAGAACGCGGCGGCCGCGAGGAAGATTCCCGGCACGTTGGCCACCACGATCGGCCAGTCCCGCTCCTTCTTGAAGAGGCCGTAGATGGTCCAGAACAGGCAGTTGAAGAACGCTGCCAGGGGCTGCACAGGATTGCCGGGGTGCCCGGCCAGGTTATCCATGATCTGCGGAATGTAGGAGACGTACATACACACCGACAGCACCGAGGCTATGCGCCCCACTATAGCGATGGGCCTCGCATGGCGCTTGTCGCCTCCCTGATGCACCGATGCCTTCTGCACCATGCGTCTATGCGTACCGGCCTTCACGTTCATCGAGCACCCTCGTGTTCGCGGATGGGAATCTCTGCAACTCGATGATAGATCGAGGCATTCGAGGCCCCCGCGGGCGCGATGAACCGTGACGCAAAGGCGAGCAGGAGGTAAGCGCGCCGTTTACCGCGCTATAAGCCGCAGAGCCAGTCCGCTGCCCTTGCGGCATCTACCGAAACGCCATCCGACAGGCCAACGTTGCGCTTTTGCCAGACCGCAAAGTGCGCGTTCACGCGCGACGCCGAAGGGAGCTACGGATCGGCGACGGTCGACCTTGCCGCCCCTCGACATAGGTTCAGCTGATCCCCTCATCGGAAGACTTTCCTACCATCTCCCTCCGCACGAAGCAATCGGCCACGTGGTCGTTCACCATGCCGATGGACTGCATATAGGCGTACACGATGGTGGAGCCAACGAATTTGAAGCCTCGCTTCTTCAGATCCTTGCTGATGCAGTCGGAGAGCGGCGTGGTAGCCGGGACCTCCGCTTGGGTCTCCCAGTGGTTCACGACGGGCTCGCCGTCCACGTACCCCCAGATGAACGTGTCGAAGCTGCCGAACTCTCGAGCCACGTCCAAGAACAGCCCCGCATTGGCCACGGCCGCCTCGATCTTGCGGCGGTTGCGAACGATCCCTGCGTTCGCCATGAGCTCCTGGACCTTCGCCTCGTCGTAGCGCGCCACTTTGGCGGGATCGAAGCCGTCGAAAGCCTCGCGGTACGCCTCCCGCTTCTTGAGGATCGTAAGCCACGACAGGCCCGCCTGCGCGCCCTCCAGAACCAGCAGCTCGAACAACTCGCGGTCGTCATGGGTGGGTCTTCCCCACTCGTTGTCATGGTAGTCAACGTAGATCGGCGTGTCGCCCGCCCACGAGCACCTAGTCCGCTCCTCCACTGCTCCTCCTAGCGAAACGTCATCCGGTACGCAAGCGTCGCACGCTCGCCCGGCGCGAGCACGCGCACGCCGGGCTTCTCGGCGAGCTCGCGCGGGGAGAAATGCGCGTCGGGCAGCGCCGACCACGGTTCCAGGCACAGGTAGCGGGCGTCGTCCTGGCCCGCCTTCGTCCAAATGCCCAGATAGGGGAAGTCCGGGAACTCCACCTCCACCTCATGCGGATTCGCGGCGCTCGCGAGCACGACCCTGCCGCCGGGCACGTTCTCCAGCACGACGGTGTCGATGCCCAGCTGCTCGGGGGTCTTCGTCAGGCGCCCGTCCTCAAGCGGCACCCCGATCTTCGGCAGCGCGAGGATGCCCTCCTCGTCCATGTCGAACATCCCGAGCGCGTCGGCCCCCTCGAAACGCACGTAGTAGTCGGCCATGCGCTCGCCCGGCAGCAGGCGCGTCGCGTACGCCTCGTGGCCGCCCAGCTCGAACGGCATCGGAACCTCGCCCGCGTTCTCCACGGTGTGCGCCTTCACGATGGTTGCACCCTCGAGCGAGAAATCCACGCGCAGGCGGAAGTCGAAGGGAAAGACCGCCCGCGTCCCCTCGTCGGAAACCGTCTCGAAGCGCGCATGCGTGCCCGACACCTGCTCTGCCGCGAACGCGCGGTCGCGGCAGAATCCGTGCATGGGAGCGTCCACGCGCTCGCCGCCGTTCGCGTACCAGCCGTCGCGCAAGCGCCCGATCAGCGGGAACAGGAGCGGCGCCCGACGGCCCCATACCGCAGGGTCGCCCGACCACATCCGCTCGATCCCCTCGCACACGACGCTCTGCAGCTCCGCGCCCTTGCTCGATATGCGCACCGCAAGCGCATCGTTCTCCAAGACCATAGCCATCGCTTCCATCGCAGGCCGCCTTTCGCTTCGATTGCGTGTCCAGAACATGCTAGCGCATACGCACGCATCCTGCAGATCCGTCGGCACATTGAAGTCTGCGGATCCTGCAACCGCCCCTGGTATCCACCTCTTCACCGAAGTCCCTATTTCTGCTCATTTTGCAACCTACCCGTTATCTGACGGTATAATGGACGCGAAAAGACCGAACACCGCACCCAACCGCATAGAATTCGCTCGCGCTCCGTCCGGGCCTCCAACCTGGACAGAGCGCTTTTTCGCGCGCGCCGGACGGACCGACACCAAGAAGAGCAGGGCATGCAACGCGACAAGATCAAACCGATACTTTTCAGCATCATCAAGCACTCCAGCAAAGAAGAGCTCAAGCGGCAGCTGCCCAAGGACGTTCTCTCGGGCGTCATGGTGGCCGTGGTGGCGCTGCCCCTCTCCATCGCGCTCGCCATCGCCTCGGGCGTGAACCCCGAACAGGGGCTCTACACGGCCATCGTCGCCGGGTTCCTCATCGCCTTCCTCGGCGGCAGCCGCGTGCAGATCTCGGGGCCCACGGCGGCGTTCGCCACCATCGTGGCGGGCATCGTGGCAACCGACGGCATCGACGGCCTGGTCGCGGCCACCGTCATCGCCGGCGTGCTGCTCGTGCTGATGGGCTTCTTCAAGCTGGGATCCCTCATCCGCTTCGTCCCCTACACCATCACCACGGGCTTCACGGCGGGCATCGCCGTGACCCTTGTCATCGGGCAGGTCAAGGACTTCGCCGGCCTGGCATTCCCCACCGGCACCCCCACCGTCGAGACCATGGACAAGCTGCAGGCCGTCGCCCAGAACATCGGCACGGCGAACTGGCAGGCCCTCGCCGTGGGCGCGGTGTGCCTTGCCATCCTCTTCCTCTGGCCCAAGGTGAGCGAGAGGATCCCCGGATCCCTGGTGGCGCTCATCGTGGGAATCGGCATGGTGAGCGGCCTTGGGATGCAGGCGAGCACCATCGGCGACCTGTACACCATCGGCAGCAGCCTGCCCACGCTCCACGTTCCCCAGCTGAGCGTGGAGCTGCTAAGCGACCAGCTGCCGAACGGCATCACCATCGCCATCCTGGCGGCCATCGAGTCGCTTCTGTCCTGCGTCGTGGCCGACAGCATGATCAGCTCGCACCACCGCAGCAACATGGAGCTGGTGGCGCAGGGCGTGGGCAACATCGGCTCGGCGCTTTTCGGCGGCATCCCGGCCACCGGCGCCATCGCGCGCACCGCGGCAAACGTCAAGAACGGCGGGCGCACGCCCGTTGCCGGCATGACCCACGCGCTGGTGCTGCTCGTGGTCCTGGTGTTCTTCATGCCCTACGCCGCCCTCATCCCCATGCCCACCATCGCGGCCATCCTGCTGCACGTGGCCTACAACATGTCCGGCTGGCGCAACTTCGTGCACCTATGCAAAACGGCCTCGCGCGGCGCCGTTGCCACGCTGCTGCTCACCTTCGGGCTGACCATCGTGTTCGACCTGGTGGTGGCCATAGGCGTGGGCATGCTGATCACGGTCGTCCTGTTCATGAAGACGGTGAGCGAGGAGACCGAGGTGCGCGGCTGGAAATATTACTGCGACGAGGACTCCGAGGTCACGCACCTACGCGAGCTGCCCGCAAGCGTGCGCGTGTACGAGATCAACGGCCCCATGTTCTTCGGCATGTCGGACCGCATCTCCGACATCTCGGTGAAGGAGTTCACGAAGTACCTGATCATTCGCATGCGCGGCGTGCCTTCGCTCGACTCGACGGGCACGAACGCGCTCGAGAACCTCTACGAGTACTGTCGCGAGAACGGCGTCAGCCTCATCTTCTCGCACGCCAACGAGCAGCCGATGAAGACCATGCGCCGCGCAGGCTTCGTGGGCCTTGTGGGCGAGGACCACTTCCGCAGCAACATCGACGACGCCATAGCATACGCGCGCCAGCTGCTCGACGAGGAAGGGAGGGCAAAAGGAAAAGCCAGGGCCTCGCTGCCGTAGCTTCTCCCCTAACGCGCATCCAGATTTCGGCAATTCCAGATGACGAGGCGGACCGCCATCAAGAGGAGCGGACTCGCTGGCAAGATCGCCAACGGGCAGCATCAAGGCGAACGAAATCCTCATCGAAACCTTCGAGGGGACGATGCGCGTGCTACCATGTATTCATAATCTAGCCAATCATGATAACGTGATCGATCTCAAACGCGGAAGCGCGTGCCTCCGCACCTGAACGCGCGCGTAGAGGGGACAATGCTATGAAGCAGAACGCGAACGCATCGGTCTGGCTGCCGAGGGCTATCGCCGTTATCCTAGCCGCCCTGATGACGCTGTTCTTCGCGATCACCATAAACAACATGATGACCCTCGGCGCCGAAACGGACCGGACAAAGAACGGCCCCTACCCCGTGTCCGTGGCAGCAGGGCGCGTGGAAACGCTGCTCGTGCAATGCCGGACCCTTGCAGACCGGCCGCTGTTCACGCGCACGGACAGCGCCATCAGCGACATCGAGCGCTCCTACGCCGTAGCTGACGCCGATTTGCGCGAGAAGCTGTCCTTTATGGCAACGGCACACGAGTCCGACCCCGAAGCCGCCCGCAAGCTTGAGCAGGGCTACGAATCGCTCGACGTCGCGCAACGGGAATACGTCGCCTTGTGCCGCAACGCCGATGTAACTGACGAGGAGATCGAGGCCTATGTGGACGGGATCATCGACCCCGCCGTCGAAGAGCTTCTGCGCATAGACGCCGGCATCTTGGACGAGTCGACCGAGTCGGTGGAGCAGCTCTATGGCATCGTGAAAGAAAGGGGGCGGCAGACGGTAGGCTGGGCGGTGGTGCTCATGGCAGGAGTAACCGTGTCGCTGGCGGTGTACCTCACGCTCATGTACCGCAACCGCATGCGGGAAGGCCGCCTCAAGGCCGACCTGCAGGAGGCGCTCGCCCTCGCGCAGTCCGCCAGCGCGGCGAAATCGCAGTTCCTCTCCAACATGTCCCACGACATCCGCACCCCTATGAACGCCATTGTCGGACTCACCGCCATCGCCAAAACCCACCTGCACGAACCTGACCGCATAGCCGCCTGCCTCGACCGCATCCAGTCCTCCTCACGGCACCTTTTGAGCCTGATAAACGACGTGCTCGATATGGGCAAGATCGAAAGCGGCAAGATCGTGCTGAACGAGGACCGCTTCAGCTTTCCCGAATTCGTCAACGGCGTTATCGCCATCGTCCAGCCCCAGGCCCGCGCGAAGAACCTGTCGCTCGACATCACCGTGGGCACCATCCAACAGGAAACCGTGATCGGCGACTCCATGAGAATGAACCAGGCGCTCATCAACCTTGTCAGCAACGCCTTGAAATACACGCCCGACGGCGGATCGGTGCGCCTTTCGCTAAGCGAGGGGCCGTCCCGCCGCCCCGGCTGTCGTGACTACCGCTTCGTGGTGCAGGACACGGGCCTGGGCATGTCACCGGAGTTCATCGAGCGCCTGTTCGACCCCTTCGAGCGGGAGGAAAGCGACATGACGGAGCGGATCGAGGGCACCGGCCTGGGCATGGCCATCACGAAGAACGTCGTGGATATGATGGGCGGCTCCATCGAGGTGGAGAGCGCTTTGGGCAAGGGATCGACCTTCACCATGACGGTCCCCCTCGCCCCGATCGACGAGGAGGAGGACTTCTCACTCGCAGGGCTGGAGTCTGCACGCGTCCTCCTGGTAGACGACGACCGGGATGTGGTCGAAGGAACGCTGCTCATCCTAGACGAGCTCGGCCTTTGCGGCGACGCAGCCTCTTCGGGCCTCGACGCCGTGCCGCTGGTTGCACGTGCCCATCGCGAGGGGCGGGACTACCGCTTCATTATCGTCGACTGGGTCATGCCGGGCATGGACGGCATCGAGACCATCCGGCGCATCCGCTCGGAAGTGGGAGACTCCACGCCCATCGTATTGCTGACAGCCTACGATTGGCACGAGATAGAAGACGACGCACGCGCCGCAGGCGTGTCGGCTTTTGTATCGAAACCCCTGTTCAAATCGCGCTTACATCGCGTTCTGAAGCATTTCTCCCACCCGGACGACCCGGCCGAGGACGCCTGCGAGCCAGCCGAGGCGCATGTTGAGGGACGCGTGCTGCTCGTAGAGGACAACCAGCTGAACCTCGAGATAGCCTCGGAGCTTATTCGGCGCATCGGCGCCGAAGTCCACCAGGCGAGCGACGGGCAGAAGGCCGTAGATGCCATGGCGAACGCTCCCGAAGGGTATTACGACCTCGTGTTCATGGACGTGCAGATGCCCGTCATGGGCGGCATCGAGGCAACCCGCGCCATACGCGAGCAGGAGCGCGAGGTCGGGCGAAAGCCCGTTCCCATCGTGGCCATGACGGCCAACGCCTTCAACGAGGACCGAGAGCGTGCCCTCGCAGCCGGCATGAACGGCTTCATGACCAAGCCCATCGACACGGCGAAGCTCAGGAGGATCCTCGAGGAATACCTGGCAAATCCCCTATAGGCAGACGCAGGGCGACGAGGAACGGGGTCAGGGAGGGGGAGGTGCGCGACGGGCCAACACGCACCACGCCCCTGCTGCGCGCCGCTCCCCTACATGGCGCCTTCTGCGATCTCGCCGGTGCGATACGCCTCCAGCAATCGTTCAAGCTCCGCGATCTGTCGTTTGAGCTCGGCTCCGTTGTCGGTGTCGGCCACGAGCGTGCGCTTGTCCGGCTGCTCCACCACGCTGCGCGACGAGTGGATGTCAAGCTCGTTCACCACAGCGGCGCGCGCCGACGAGAGCGGCTCATGGGCGGCCAGCACGAAGCCGTACGAGTTCGAGATGAGCGTGTAGCCGGCGATGCCCGTGGTGGGCTGGTAGGCTTTCGAGAAGCCGCCGTCGATGGTAAGCACCTTGCCCCCGCACTTCACCGGATCCTCGCCGTCCTTCACCTTCACGGGAATATGGCCGCACACGATGCGCGAGGTCTCGGGGTCCATCCCGAAGTCCTCGAAGACGCCGGCCATCACGCGCTCGTCGTCAAGGTAGGTGTAGAACGGGTTCTTGACCTCCTTGCGCGCCTCCTTCTCGGCTATGAGGTACAGCTCGAACGTGGCCATCTTGCTCTTCGCGAACAGGGGCGACCCCTCGCCCAGCCACATATACCACAGCAGGTCGCGGCCGCGCTTGCGCATCTCGGGGTCGGGGTCGTAGAACGCCGCGCGCACGTAGCGCTCCATGACGTCGTAGAGCGCGCGCCCCTTGTACTTCCGGCCGAACACGTCCGTCTCCCTAAGCGAACCGTCGGCGTTCAGCGGCACGCAGGCGTGGAACAGCAGGCTGCCGTTGTACACCTTGTAGAGGCTGCCGGCCTCCAGGAAGAAACGCATGTGACGCTGCAGCTTCTCGCAGCCCGTGAACGCCTGCTCCAAGCGCTGCATGACCTCTTCCTCCTCGGGCGTGAGGCGGTAGGGGTCGTCCGGGTTCACCGTGGGGAACACCGTGTCGGTGAGCGCGTACTCCACGCCGTCCAGCATGACCGTGCCACGCTCGTGGTCGATCTTGTCCAAGAGCTTGCGGTCTGCAAGGCCGAATCCGGGATTCTCGTCGATGAGCTGCGCCTCCACCTTAAACTGGATGATGGCCATGGCCTTCTGGATCTTCACGTTCATCTCCAGCTCCTGCGGCGGCAGGTCCGGGTTGCCCTTGAGGCCGAACGCGACGCACGGGTCGTCGGCGTAGGCGCTCGTCGCGAACGCCGCGAGCGGCAGGATGTTGATGCCGTAGGCGTCCTCCAGTATGGACAGGTTGCCGTAGCGCGCGCAGTTGCGCACCACGTGCGCGATGCAGCCGCGCTGGCCGAGCGCGGCGCCCATCCACACGATGTCGTGGTTGCCCCATTGGATGTCGAGCGAGTGGTAGCCCATGAGCGTGTCCATGATGACGTCGGGGTACGGCCCGCGATCGTAGATGTCGCCGATGATGTGCAGATGGTCGATGGCCAGACGCTGGATGAGCAGGCACAGCGCCTCGATGAGCGCGCCCACGCGGTCGGTGCGGATGACGGCGTCGATGATGGCCGCGTAGTATGCCTTCTTGTCGGCGCCCTGGCTGTTCTCGGTCATCAGCTCCTCGATGATGTACGCGAAATCGCGCGGCAGCGCCTTGCGCACGCGGGAGCGCGTGTACTTCTGAGCGGCGCGCTTGCACACGGCCACGAGGCGCGGCAGCACGGTCTCGTACCATGCCTGCGGGTCGTCTACTTGGGACAGCACCAGCTCCATCTTCTCGCGCGGGTAGTAGATGAGCGTGGCCAGCGAGCGCTTCTCGGCCGCGCTCAGCGTGTCGCCGAACACGTCGTCGATCTTGAGCCTGATGGAGCCCGAGCCGTTGCGCAGGATATGCGAGAACGCCTCGTACTCGCCGTGAATGTCCGAGGCAAAGAACTCGGTGCCCTTAGGCAGGTTCAAGATGGCGCTCAGGTTGATGATCTCCGCCGAAGCCTTGGCGGCAGTAGGGAACGACCGCGAGAGAAGTTCCAGGTACCGCTTTTCCATCGCATCCATATAGGGCCTCCTTGTGGGTGTTGCCGCGCTTGCACGGCCCTATGGTACCCGCATCAGGCCCACACCGGACGAAGCGACACCGAAACGGCGCGATTATTCGACGGAAGCGCTGAAGTCCGACTCCCGGACGGCACCCGGACAACGTAACGAAGATCACGCGAGCGACGCGCACGGCTTGTCGCCGCCGTACTACTGCTCCGGCGGGCTACTCCCACCCTTTCCACACGTCGGGCGCGTAGCCCACCGTGGCCTGCTTGCCGTTGCGCACGATGGGCTCGGCCAGCACGTGCTGGTTCTCCAGCAGCTTGTCGAACTTCTGGTCGGGCGCGAGGTACGCGAACAGCGCCACCGTGTCCTGGTCCTTCGCCTTGGGGTCGACGAGCGCGTCGATGCCGCCCACCGCGCGGCGCACCGACTCCAGCTCGCCCTTGCTCATCCCCTTCTCCGCCAGGTCGATGAACTGGAACTTCACCCGCCGCTCCTTGAAGTAGCGCTGCGCCTTCTTCGTGTCGAAGCTCTTCTTGGTGCCGAACACCTGGATGTTCATCGCCTTCGCCTTCCGCTCGCTCGCGTGCGCGCGCCGGAAAACCAGACGCGTCAGCCCGCTATAATGCCTCTTTGGGATTATCTCGCCTGCGATTCTAAGACACGAGGAGGAGCCTTATATGGAACTCGCCGAAATCCCCGAAAGCGACAGAGCGCAGCACCTCGACCTGCTGCTCATCGCCGACGAGTCGGCGGACATGATCGAGCGGTACCTGCACCGCGGCGATCTGCTGGCCCCCATCGAGGACGATGAGGCGCGGGCGCTCTGCGTGGTGACGCAGGAAGAGCCCGACGTGTTCGAGATCAAGAACATCGTCACCGTGCCCGAGCACCAGCGCAAGGGCTACGGGCGGCGGCTCGTCGCGCTTGTCGCCGAGCGTTACCGGGACCGAGGGGGCTGGCTCCTCGTCGGCACGGGCGACGTGCCCGGCATCCTGCGCTTCTACGAGCGGTGCGGGTTCGAGCGCTCGCATGTCGTGGAGAACTTCTTCGTCGACAACTACGACCATCCCATGTACGAGGAAGGCCACAAGCTCATGGACATGGTGTACTTGAAAATGCGCCTCTAGCGCACCGGATCGTAGTTCAACTCGGCGGGAATGTCGGTGGCCTCGAGCTTCATGATGACGGGGCGCAGACCGTCGTTGCAGCTGACGATGGCGCGTCCGGGCACGCGCATCCAGTCGTCGAAGTAGAACGTGAAGTCGCCGCCGCCGTGGGCGAGCGCGAACACGTACTGGTAGATGGCCTTCCACGCCTCATCGCAGAAGCCCTCGGGCTTGGCGTAGTCGGCGAGGAACACCTGGCCGGCCTTCATCATGGGGCACGGCGCGAGCCCCTCGGCGCCGTACTCGGCAGCCAGCTCCTCATCGAACGTGGCCTTCAAAACGGTGATCCTCACCTTGGTCATGGCCATGGCGCATCCTTTCGCGAACATCGTCCTTTCTTTGCCGCCTCTCGTTATACTGTATGGGACGACCGCAAAGGAAGTACGGTCTTTTAGAACAGGTACTATCCCGAAAGGAAGCGCTATGAGCATGGAGCCCTACGAGGGAAGCCTCTCGTCGCTCGCCGACACGCCGTTCGGCTACACGCTGTCGATGATCGGCGGGAAGTGGCGGCTCGTGATCATGTACTGGCTCGTGGAATGCGAGACCATGCGCTTCAACGAGCTCAAGCGCAAGATCGGCCGCATCACCGACAAGACGCTCAGCAGCCAGCTCAAGGCAATGGAAGCCGACGGGCTTGTCGTGCGCACCGAGTACCCCCAGATCCCGCCGAAGGTGGAATACCGCCTCTCCGAGAAGGGCAAGTCGCTCTACCCCCTGATGGAAGCCATGTGCGAATGGGGACGCGAGCACGACACTTTCTATTAGGGTAGCTACTGCGGTCGCTCCGCTTGCTCGGCATGACAACATGTCGATCTTGCCTTAGCACCGATACGGGCTTCTAGTCACAGTTTTGGCCGCTCTGAAGCCTTTTCGTGCGCCCAGAGTTCGGTTTCGACGGCCGGACGGCTGTCCTCTGCGTGTTTGCGCAGGTCGCGAATTGCGCCGAAGCACCTGCTAACCGCCGAAAAGCTTCAGAGCGGCCAAAACTGTGACCGGAAGCCCGCGATTCTGCGAAGGACCCCAACACGGGGTGCCAGACAGCGCAGCCAAGCTCGTCCAATCCCACGCAGAGGTAGCGGGGAGAGTCGCGCTATAATGCAAGGCCGACGAATCAGCCGCTCGAGACCTCAGGAGTTCGCTCCATGCCCACCATCCAAACCACGCTCGTGCGCGAGCTCAACCTGACCGCGGCGCAGGTCGCGGCCGTTATCGCCCTGGTCGACGAGGGCAACACCATCCCGTTCATCGCCCGCTACCGCAAGGAGGCCACGGGCGGCATGGACGACGCCCAGCTGCGCGCCTTCGACGAGCGCCTAGCCTATCTGCGCAACCTCGAGGCCCGCAAGGACGAGGTGCTGCGCGCCATCGACGAGCAGGGCAAGCTCACGCCCGAGCTGCGCGCGAAGATCGAGGACGCCGCGGTCATGCAGCGCGTGGAGGACCTGTACAAGCCGTACAAGAAGAAGCGCGCCACCCGCGCGTCGAAGGCGCGCGACGCGGGGCTGGAGCCCCTTGCGCTGCTCATCCTGGCGCAGGGCCGCTCCGACAAAACGCCGCTCGACCTCGCGGCCGGGCTCGTGAACGCCGAGGCCGGCTTCCCCACGCCCGAGGCGGCGCTGCAGGGCGCGCAGGACATCGTGGCCGAGGCCATCGCTGACGACGCCGAGCACACCGAGGCCCTGCGCAACTTCACCAAGCGCACCGGCGCGCTGGCCGTGGAAGCGGTCGACCCGCAAGAGAAGACCGTCTACGAGGCGTACTACGACTTCTCGGAGCCTCTCTCGCGCATCCCCAACCACCGCGTGCTCGCCGTGAACCGCGGCGAGAAGGAGGGCAAGCTGCGCGCGAAGGTGCGCGTGGACGCAGACGCCGCCATCGAACAACTCGAGCGCCGCGTGGTCAGGAACCCGGCAAGCCCCTTCGCCCCCGTGCTGCGCGAGGCCCTCGCCGACGGCTACAAGCGCCTCATGGCCCCCGCGCTCGACCGCGAGATGCGCAGCCTCCTCACCGAGCGCGCGCAGGCCGACGCCATCAAGGTGTTCGCCAAGAACACCGAGAGCCTGCTTTCGCAGCGCCCCGTGCGCGGCGCGCGCGTCATCGCCATCGACCCGGGCTACCGCACCGGCTGCAAGGTGGCGGTGCTCGACGAGTACGGCAAGCTGCTCGACTTCACCACCGTCTACCCCACCCCGCCGCGCAGCGAGGTGCGCAAGACGCAGGACAAGCTGGCCGAGCTCGTGAAGCGCCACCGCGCCAACACCATCGTCATCGGCAACGGCACGGGCAGCAGCGAGACGGAGGAGGTGGTGGCCGACCTCATCGCCAAGTCGGACGCGCCCTTGCGCTACACCATCGTGAACGAGGCAGGCGCGTCGGTGTACTCCGCCTCCCAGCTGGCGAGCGAGGAGTACCCCGACCTCGACGTCACCACGCGCGGCGCCATGAGCCTGGGCCGCCGCCTGCAGGACCCGCTCGCCGAGCTGGTGAAGATACCGCCGCAGTCCATCGGCGTGGGCCAGTACCAGCACGACCTCAACCAGGCGGAGCTCGGCCGCGCGCTCGCCGGCGTGGTTGAGCGCGTCGTGAACCGCGTGGGCGTCGACCTCAACACGGCCAGCGCGAGCCTGCTAGGGTACGTGTCGGGCGTGAGCGCCGCCGTGGCGAAGAACATCGTGGCCTACCGCGAGGAGCACGGGCGCATCTCCGACCGGCGGGAGCTCAAGAAGGTGCCGAAGCTCGGCGCCAAGGCCTACCAGAACTGCGCCGGCTTCCTGCGCGTGACCGGCGGCGCGAACCCGCTCGACGCCACGAGCGTCCACCCCGAGAGCTATCCCGTGGCGCGAGAGCTGCTGAAGCGCGCGAAGGTGAGGCCGGAAGCGCTCGCGCGCGGCGGCGTTCCCGACATCGCGAGCCGCCTCGGCGACCTGCCCGCCCTCGCGGCCGAGCTGGGAGTGGGCCTGCCCACCCTGCGCGACATCGTGGCCGAGCTGGAGAAGCCGGGGCGCGACCCCCGCGACGGCGCGCCGGAGGTGGTGTTCAGCAAGGGCATCCGCTCCTTCGACGACCTCGTGCCCGGCATGGAGCTCACCGGCACCGTGCGCAACGTGGTGGACTTCGGCGCGTTCGTGGACGTGGGCGTCAAGCAGGACGGGCTCGTGCACGTCTCCAAACTGTCCGACCGCTTCGTCAAGCACCCGAGCGAGGTCGTGGCCGTGGGCGACACCGTCACCGTCTGGGTCACCGCCATCGACAAGGACCGCGGCAAGATCTCGCTCTCCATGGTGAAGGGAAAGGCGTAGCGCCCCACTCCGAGGCACGCCGCGCAAGCCCCCACTTAGCCTCCCGGCAAGCGGTGACGGAACCGCGCCCCGCAGCCATCGCCAACGCCCCTCCAAACCCGTCCATCACACGAAGTCATAGGGCATGCGGCGGGCGAAGGCGTAGAACAGGAGCAGTGCCATGGCAAGGAGCGGCGGGAGCGCTACGGCGGCAGCCAGCGTCAGCACCCGCGCCACGTAGAAGGCGAGCCGCTGCCAGCCTGCGCGGGGGCGCGTCTCGCACGTCATGCGCACGAAGCCGCCTCCGAGCGTGCGGCCCTGCCGAAGCCACGGGACAACGCCCTCGAACGCGACGAACACCGCAATCGCGGCCGCTCGCTCCCACCAGCTGCCGTCGGCCCACGAGGAGTCCCCCGCCGCATGCATCACGACGCTCGCGGCTGCGAGCAGGACGATAAGGACGACCCCCATGACGGTCAGGTCGATCCAGTACGCGACGGCGCGACGCACGAAGCCGGGCCGGTCGGTCACGCGTCCCTCCCGGGCCGACTCGCTCGGCGGCAGCAGGCGCCCGGCGAGCACGGTGCCGGACCACCCGAAAGCAGCGCCCATCGTGTTGCAGAACAGGTCCAGCACGTCGAACATCCGGTACGCATAGGGATACAGGCCGAACAAGCCGGTGAGCTGCGCCGTCTCAATCAGCAGAGAGGCGCCGAAGCCCAAGGCGAGCGTCGGTGCGAACCGCCAGCGCAGCAGGCGCCCTGCGATGAAGCCGAGCGGGACGAAGAACGCCACGTTCGCCACCATGTCCGGCAAGGCGCGGACGCCGTCTTTCGCGAGGTCGTCCAAGAAGCCGAGCGGATTGAACCGCGGCTCGATGCCGTAGGTGATGCCGGGGCCGGAAGCGCCGTCGGGCAGCGGATAGAGCGTGAAGCACCCAAGTCCCAGCACGTAGAGCACGGCGAGGTAGGCCGATACCGCCGAAGCTGCGCGCAATCGCCCGTCCCGATGGTACAGGTAGGCGAGGATGGGCAGCGTGAGCACCATCGATGCGAGCGGCCAAAGCGCCACCGCCGCCGCGAAGCTCTCGCTGAACCGTCCGAGGAACTGCGCAAGGTATCCCATCTCCTCCTCCTTTCCCCGTTGTCCCGCGCGCGGGTTACAGTATGGTGCAGCCTCCTTGCGTCGGCCTTGCCTGTCGCTTACGGCGCGCTTACTTCTTTGTAAGGCGCAGGTGGAGAAGAGCAGGCATCTCGCGACGAAACGGGCCGAGCGCTACAATAGCGGAATGGATACTTCTCGAAACATCCAACCGCCCGCTCCGTATGCGCCCGACCACATCCAGGTGCGCGGCGCCCGCGTGCACAACCTGAAGAACCTCGACGTGGACATCCCGCTGAACCAGCTCGTGGCCATCGCGGGCGTGTCGGGCTCGGGCAAGTCGTCGCTCGCGCTCGGGGTGCTGTACGCGGAGGGCTCGCGGCGCTACCTCGAGGCGCTCTCCACCTACACGCGCCGCCGCCTCACGCAGGCAGGGCGCGCCGACGTGGACGAGGTGCTGCACGTGCCCGCCGCCCTCGCGCTGCACCAGCGGCCCGCCGTGCCCGGGGTGCGCAGCACGTTCGGCACCTCCACCGAGCTCTTGAACAGCCTCCGACTCCTGTTCTCGCGCGTGGGCAGCCATGTGTGTCCCAACGGCCACCGCGTGCCGCCCACGCTGAACGTGGCTGCCGAGCGCCCCATCACGTGCCCCGTCTGCGGCGTGGAGTTCTTCGGCCCGAGCGCCGAGGCTCTGGCCTTCAACGGCGACGGCGCCTGTCCTGAATGCGACGGCACCGGCATCGTGCGCACCGTGGACGAAAGCTCCCTTGTGCCCGACGAGTCGCTCACCATCGACGAGGGCGCGGTGGCGCCGTGGGGCACGCTCATGTGGGACCTCATGAAGCAGGTTGCGCGCGAGATGGGCGTGCGCACCGACGTGCCGTTCAACCAGCTCACGCCCAAGGAGCGCGACATCGTGTTCCACGGCCCCGCCGAGAAGAAGCACATCCTGTATAAGGCGAAGAAGTCCGACACCTTCGCCGAGCTCGACTTCACCTACTACAACGCCGTCTACACCGTGGAGAACGCGCTGGCGAAGGTGAAGGACGAGAAGGGCCTGGCGCGCGTGGCGCGGTTCCTCAAGCAGGGCACCTGCCCCGTGTGCCACGGCACGCGCCTGTCTGCCGACGCGCTGAAGCCGCAGGTGGCGGGCATCAACCTGGCCGAGGCTACCGAGAAGACGCTCGACGGCCTCGCCGGTTGGGTGGACGCCGTGCCGGGCGGGCTCTCGCCCGAGATGCGCCCGATGGCGCGAAACATCTGCGAGTCGTTCCAGCACACGGCGCGCCGCCTCGTGGACCTGGGGCTGGGGTACCTCTCGCTCGACCGTGCGGGCTCGACGCTCTCCACCGGCGAGCGGCAGCGCGTGCAGCTGGCCCGCGCCGTGCGCAACCGCACCACCGGCGTGCTCTACGTGCTGGACGAGCCGTCCATCGGCCTGCACCCGGCCAACATCGTGGGACTGACCGGCGTCATGCACGATCTGGTCGAGGACGGTAACTCGGTGGTACTGGTGGATCACGACACCCAGGTGCTGGCCGAGTCCGATTGGATCATCGAGATGGGCCCCGAAGCCGGTGCAGGCGGTGGTTACGTCATCGCTCAGGGCACTGTGCCCGAAATTGAGCAGGACCCCAAGTCGATGATCGGACCCTTTCGGCGCCCGGCGGCCGCCGCGCTGCCTGCCGGGGCGGGGAAGAGCGACCTCTTTGCCGAGGGCCGCATCCACCTTTCTACCGATGCCATTCACACGGTGCACCCGCTGGAGATAGACATCCCCAAGGGCAGGCTGACCGTTGTCACTGGCGTGTCCGGCTCCGGCAAGACCACGCTGATTCTGGAAAGCCTGGTGCCTGCCCTTGCGGCCAGTACCGCGGGCCGTCCACTGCCGTCCCATGTCAAGGCGGTAACAGCCGAGGGCATCGAGCAGGTCAAGCTCATCGATGCCACGCCCATCGGCATCAACGTGCGGTCCACTGTGGCTACCTATGCCAACGTCCACGACGAACTGCGCAAGATTTTTTCCCACACTCAGGACGCCAAGGCCCACGGCTACAAGGCAGGCGATTTCTCCTACAACACGGGCAAACTGCGTTGCCCGGTGTGCGATGGCACCGGCGTCATCAGCCTGGACGTGCAGTTCTTGCCGGATGTGGAGATCCCTTGCCCCGCTTGCCACGGTTCCCGCTATGCCCGCGAGGCCGACGACGTGAAGCTGATCGACAAGCACGGCCGCACTACCACACTGCCCCGGCTGATGGATTGCGACGTGCATACGGCGCTGGATCTGTGCAAGGATAGGAAGCTGGTGCGCCAGCGTCTGCAAGTGCTGCAGGATCTAGGGCTGGGCTACCTGACCCTGGGCGAGGAAACGCCCAGCCTTTCCGGTGGAGAAGCCCAGCGCCTGAAGCTGGCCAGTGAGATGGAGCGCACCCAGTCCCACGCGGTGTTTGTGTTTGACGAGCCGACCATCGGCCTGCACCCGCTGGATGTGCAGACCTTGCTGGGCGTTTTCCGCACACTGATCGACAACGGCGCCACGGTCATCGTCATCGAGCATGACCTCGACGTGATCCGCAGTGCGGATTATATCGTGGATATGGGCCCGGGCGGCGGCGAAAAAGGCGGCCGTGTGGTGGCCGCAGGCACCCCAACGCAGATCAAAGCCACGCTCGAAAGTGTGACAGGACGCTTTTTGTAAAGGTAAAACCGAACCATTCGCCAGGCGTGACCCAACAGGTTGTACCTGGCTTTTGTTTTGCAACAATATACAGAGTGCCTAAAAGCGGCACCGGAAATTCAGCAAAAAAATCAAAAAAACTTGGAAAAAAGTGTTGACAAAGCAAACCGTGATTGCTATAATAATGGAGTCGTCAGCGAGAGCGCCTGACACGACAAGTTAAATATTGCCCCATAGCTCAGTTGGTTAGAGCACCTGACTGTTAATCAGGGTGTC
>OLND01001570.1_pt1 | contig 23201 bp, 18 predicted proteins | sample 1672031 | NCBI WGS metagenome assembly OLND01 (sample SAMEA3136638, study PRJEB25190) | human gut metagenome | biome: human gut; feature: human-associated habitat; material: faeces | place: Austria | collected 2013 | reverse complement strand
TTGCGTGCAAGCAATAAAAAATATTTCGCATGGTAATTAATATAAGTACAAACTATTGTATACTATGTGCAATTTTGACTGATTTTGAATTTATTATGAAAAGTCAACTGTGCCTTTTTCACAAAATAATTCGACGAATTTCAATAAAATAGCGGAATTAATGAATTTTAGGAATAAAAAACTTACTTTTTGGAACGTTGAAAAGTTGGTCAAAATCTTGACAAAACATTCTAAAACGTGTAGGATGTATGTAGTGGCGTTTCTGAGAGATTCATTACATATTTAATCTGGTATGAATATGTGTGATTAAGAAGCTTACTGAAATAAGGAGGTATTTATTTTGAGAATCTTAGTATGTGTAAAACAGGTACCTGATACTGCAGAGATTAAGATCGATCCAGTAACGAATACACTGATTCGTGCAGGTGTACCAAGTATTGTCAATCCATTTGATGCATGCGCACTTGAAGTTGCAGCAAGAATCAAAGACGCAGATCCAAGCACAGAGATTACATTATTATCCATGGGTCCAGATCAGGCAAAGGATGCATTAAAAGAGTGTCTCGCAGTTGGCGGCGACAAAGCATATCTTTGCAGCGACAGAAAATTCGGCGGTTCTGATACACTGGCTACAAGCTACATCTTAGCTTCAGCTATCCAGTCTATCGAAGAGAAAGAAGGCAAATTTGACCTCATCCTTGCTGGTAAACAGGCTATCGATGGTGATACAGGTCAGGTTGGTCCTGAAATTGCAGCACATATGGGTCTTGCACAGGTTACATATGCAGCAGAAGTTTCTGTAGAAGGCGATGATATCATCGTTAAGAGAGAAAGCGACAAAGGTTATGATATGATTTCTGTTCAGAAACCAGCAATCGTAACAGTTGTTAAGACTGAATTTGAGCCAAGATATCCTACGATCAAGAGTAAGATGGCAGCCCGCAAGAAAGAAATCACAGTTATCACATCAGAAGATATTCCGAATATCGATCTGACACGTTGTGGTCTTAAGGGTTCTCCTACAAAGGTTAGAAAGACATTTACACCAGTGAAGAATAAGAACTGTGTAATGGTTAATGAAGGCGAAGTTGAAGTATCAGCAGTTAAGCTTGTTGATTTGCTTGTAGACGCCAAAGTACTGTAAGGAGGATATGGGCATGAGTTTTGAAGAATATAAGAATCTTTGGGTATTTGTAGAGACAGAAGAGAATGAAGTAAAGCCAGTTGGCTACGAACTTCTTAATCCAGGCCGTGAACTTGCAGATAAGATGGGCGCTAAGCTTGTTGCAGTTGTTATCGGCGGTAAGGTTGAAGATATCGCTAAGAAAGCAATCGAATACGGTGCTGACGAAGCTATTCTCGTTGAAGGCGACGAATACTTTAACTATACAACAGATGCATACAGCATCGCTATGAAGACACTTGTTGACAAGCATAAACCATCAGCAATCCTGATCGGTGCTACCAACAACGGCCGTGACCTTGGTCCTAAGATGGCTTGTGATCTGAATACAGGTCTTACAGCTGACTGTACAGGTCTTGACTATGATGTAGAAGCTGGCAACATGGTTTGGACACGTCCGGCATTCGGTGGTAACCTGATGGCTATGATTCTTTGCCCAGACAACCGTCCGCAGCTTGGTACAGTTCGTCCAGGTGTATTCAAGAAACCTGAACTGGTTGAAGGCAGAGAGGGTACAATCACTCGTGAAGATATCCATGTAGCTGCTGATCAGATCAGAACAAAACTGATCAAGAGAATCGAAGAAGTTGCTGAAGCTGTTAACCTTGAAGAAGCTGAAATCATCGTTTCCGGTGGTCGTGGTGTAGGTTCAGAAGAAGGCTTTGGTGTTATCCGTGAGTTAGCAGATGTACTTGGGGCAACAGTAGGTGCTTCCCGTGCAGCTGTTGATGAAGGTTGGATTCCACGTGCACATCAGGTAGGCCAGACAGGTAAGACTGTAGGTCCTAAGCTGTACATCGCTTGTGGTATTTCCGGTGCTATCCAGCATGCTGCTGGTATCTCTGGTTCTGATTGCATCGTAGCAATCAACAAAGACCCAGATGCACCTATCTTTGATGTTGCTGATTATGGTATCGTTGGTGACCTGTTCACTATCATCCCTATCATGATCGATCAGATCAAGAAAGTAAACGCATAATTTCATACCAGATGTATTATGTTTGCCCTGCGGCTTTGGCCGCGGGGCTTTTTGTATGCCGCGGGGGAAAATTTCGAATATCGCCATGGTTAAGCGCTGGCAAAGAGAATAAATGAAAATGATTTACGTTACTGTTAATGATAAGTTATTATCAACTAACTTAAAATAACTGAGAAAATTTTATTGCTAAATCCTATTAAGAGAATTTATCATTTAAGCCGCATGTTTAGCGGCTTTTTTTAATTGACAGCTTTTTTCTTACGCGATAAAATACTAATCGTTAGCAGAACCTAACTGAATGAAAGGATATTATGATGAAGAAAATAATAAGAACTATTATGATATCTGCGACAATTGCTATTTTGACAGCCTGTTCCGGGAGAAATGTTTCAATGGAAACTGAGGTCTCTTCTGAGGTGAGTTCTGAAAACGTTGTCACATCTTCGGAACTGACTTCAGAAAATGCTTCTGATGATGCAGAGGCGGTCAGAGATGTTTTTGCCATGGATACCTATATGACAGTGAAGGCTTACGGTTCTAACGGTGATGCGGCTGTTGATGCAGCGGTGGATGAGATTAACCGACTGGATGCGCTGTTGTCCACAGGTAAGAAAGACAGCGAGATTGGACAGATTAATGCGAATAACGGCGGACAGTTATCAGAAGATGGGGCGGTACTGATGGAACGTTCTCTGGAACTTTATAAAAGCACCAATGGCGCATTTGATGTGGCGATTTACCCGGTGATGAAGGCCTGGGGATTTACTGACGGCAATTATCAGGTGCCGGATGCAGACACATTGAAGGCAACGCTGGAACTGGCGGATCCTTCTTTGATTGATTATGACAAGGAGACTTCAACCGTCAGATTCAAAAAGGATGGTGTCCAGATTGATCTCGGTGGTATTGCCAAGGGCTATACATCCTCTAGGATTATGGATATTTACAAGGAGAAGGGTGTGACAAGCGGCCTGGTAAATCTGGGAGGAAATGCCCAGGTATTTGGTACAAAACCAGATGGCAGCTTGTGGCGTGTAGCGGTTCAGAGCCCCGATTCAGAAGATGAATATCTGGGGGTTCTTGAGACGAAGGATAAGGCCATTATTACATCCGGCGGTTATGAGCGCTATTTTGAAAAAGACGGTGTGACATATCATCACATTATCGACCCGTCAACAGGATATCCGGCGGATAACGGCTTAATTTCCGTAACCATTGTCAGTGCGGACGGTACATTGGCAGATGGTCTTTCTACATCTTTGTTTGTTATGGGAAAGGACAAAGCCACTGATTACTGGAAAGCGCACAGTGATGAATTTGATATGATTCTCCTAACAGATGATGAAAAGCTTTATGTCTCAGAGGGGATAAAAGACAGCTTTACATCAGACAGAGAATTTGAAATTGTAGAAAAGTAGAAGAGGATGACGCAGGATGAAGTTTTGGAAAAGATTTGGCGGCTATATGCCGATTCTTGCGACAATTGTTGTCGTGGGATGCGTCGGTACGGCGCTGAAAGGCTATGCAGCGCCGGTTTATGAGGTAGAGCAGCCGGAAAACATTCAGAGTACCGAAGCAGATGCAAAAGAGAAAAAGCAGGAAACAGAAGAAACTGAGCAGGCCAAGAAGGGAAACTTCGATTTGGCAGATGGTTTTTACAAGGGCAGCGGCACCGGTTTTGCGGGTACAGTTTCTGTTTCTGTAGAAATTAAAGACAAGAGTATTATTGCAATCAATATTCTCAGCACCCAGGATGATGAGGCTTTCTTTAACAGAGCCAAGGGTGTCATTGACAAAATTATTGCCGGACAGACACTGGATGTGGACGTGGTGTCCGGGGCAACCTACAGCTCCAACGGTATCATCAGTGCTGTAAAGAATGCCCTGACCGGAGAGCAGGATACAAGCACACCGGCTACGACGGCAAGCAGCAGTAGTCAGAGTTCGCCATCCATTGAAACGGTGGATGATTCCAATCAGACATGGAGAGACGGCATCTACTACGGCAGCGGTACCGGATTTAATGGCGAAGTACAGGTTGAGGTGGTGATTGCTGATGGGAAAATCAGCAATATCAGCGTGGTCAGCCATAATGATGACAGTAGCTTTATGAGTCAGGCCCAGGGATTGATTCCGAATATCATCAGTTCCCAGAGTACCAATGTGGATGCGGTTTCAGGTGCTACTTACAGTTCCAGAGGTATTATTGATGCGGTGCGTGCGGCACTGAAACAGGCAGTAGTTAATGGCTCTTCAAATGATGCCGATGACAGCGATGATGACAATAACAATAATGATAATAACAGCAGCAACAATAATTCGACAATTGTCGAAGGAAAAGTACCTTACGAAGAGGGGATCTATTATGGCACAGGTGAAGGATATGCCGGAGATATTCAGCTGGCAGTTGTGATCCAGGATAAGACCATCAAAGCCATACTGGTGACAGAATGTGAAGATGATGCTGCTTTCTTTAACAGAGCCAAGAGTATCATTAACGAAGTTCTGAAAAACCAGTCAACAGATTTGTCAGGTATTGACACAGTGTCTGGAGCAACGTACAGCTCCAACGGTATTGTCGAAGCCCTGAGGGAAGCTTTCAAAGCAGCTGAAAACGGTAACAGCGGCAAGCCGGCAGAATCGGAAACGGAGACAGAAACTGAGACTGAAACGGAAAGCGAAACAGAGACAGAACGCGAAACAGAGACAGAACGCGAAACAGATACTGGAAATAGAGACAGCGTTTATATTGATGGTGCCTATACCGTCTCTGTTGTGTGTGAACCGGATGAGGATCAGGATTTTGAAGCTTACAATCTGTCAATGACCGTTCATATCAAAGATGACAAAATTACAGCAGTCACAGACATTGTCGGTGATGGCGATCAATCCAATGAAAGCTATATCAAACGTGCAGCAGAAGGTACTTCAAAACTGCCGGGGGTTGTAACGCAAATTACAAAAAAAGGCGGCCTTGATGCCGTTGATACGGTGACAAGAGCAACCTGCTCATCCAATACCATTATCGAGGGATGCCAGAAAGCATTAGAGGCTGCAAAGCGGACACCGGAAGAAACAGATGAGACAGAACCGGGAGAAAGCGAGACAGAGAAACCGGCAAACAGAATCTATGCAGACGGCGCTTATACAGTATCTGTCATCTGTGAGCCGGATGCAGATGGAGATTTCGATGCTTACGATTTGACCATGACGGTGCGAATTGAAAATGATAAGATTACAGATATTTCTGATATCAGTGGCAACGGTGACAGCAGCAACGACCGTTATATTACGAGAGCGGCCCAAGGCACTTCAAAGTCTGTGGGTGTTGTGACACAGATTACAGAAAAGGGTATGCCGGAAGGCATTGACACAGTTGCAAGAGCAACCTGTTCCTCCAATGCGATTATCGAAGGCTGCCAGAAAGCACTGGATGAAGCAAAAAAACTGGCAGAGGAAGGTAAATAGAGATGAAAACATTTTCGGTTCGAGCGGTGAATCTGGTACTCATCGTTGCATTGTTAATCGGCTATAATACTGTATTGACACTGCGGGATAAGGATGATCAGATTGCGAAACTGACAGCAGACCTGGGAAGTGCCAATTTATATAAGCAGTCTGTCATGCAGTCCCAGGAGGATGCGGCAGGCGGCAGTTATGAAGATGGCATCTGGAAAGGCGAGGCACAGGGATTTGGCGGAGTCATTCAGGTGGAAGTCACTGTTGAGGGCGGTTCCATTACAGATATCAGTATTGTATCAGCAGAAAAGGAGGATGGCGCTTATCTTTCCATGGCGGAGGATATTATCCCGACAATCATTGATGCACAGAGCGCAGATGTAGATACGATCAGCGGAGCAACATTCAGCTCTACCGGGATTAAAAATGCAGTTGCGCAGGCATTGGAAGAGGCGGCAAAATAAATGAGCAAAATCGATATACATCATCTTACAAAAAAGCAGCGCAAGCAGATGCACGGCTGGCTTCGGGCAATCATACAACTTTTATATTTCCTGTTTCTGCCCTCAGCTTATACAGCCGCTTTTGCAGGCGTCAAATATATTTTCACACAGTTGGGTGCAGGAGAAAAAATCAGTCTGACCTCTTTTGTGTCGGTACTGATTGTCCTGTGTCTGTATACCATTGTATTCGGGCGTTTCTTCTGTGGATTTGCCTGTGCATTCGGAAGTTTTGGGGATGCAGTTCACTTTGTCTATGTGTGGATTTGCAAAAAAATCAAGAAAAAGCCGGTGAAATTGCCGGAAACAGTAACTTCAAAACTCTCAAAGGTGAAATACGTTGTGTTGGCTGTGATTGTACTCCTTTGCTTCAAAGGTGTGTACAGTCAGACACAGGGGTACAGTCCATGGGATGTTTTCTCTATGCTGCATGCCTTTAACTTTAAGTTAGGCGGCTATCTGCTGGGAATTGTCCTGCTGGTACTGATTATGGTGGGCATGGCCCTTCAGGAAAGATTTTTCTGTCGATTCCTGTGTCCGATGGGGGCAGTATTCTCATTACTGCCGATGCTGCCGTTCTTCACCCTTAAGAGAGAACGGGAACAGTGTATCAAAGGCTGCAGTGCCTGTACAAAACAATGTCCGTCAGACATCGGTCTGCCGGAGGCCGGTTCGCTGGATGTCAGCGGTGACTGTTTCCAGTGCCAGAAATGTATTGACACCTGTCCACGATGAATATCCATTGCGGATTGCCGGGCATCAAAGGCAATGAAGTGGTATTCACTGTGATCAGGGCATTGATTTTATTTGGCCTATTTATCTGGCTGGGAATTTAAGTATTGGCGAAAGAAAAATCGCCGGAAAATGAGTGATTGAATCAAAAAACAGGGGCTGGGGTGCCATTGGCATACAGCTCCATAAAAAGGATTAATGATTAGCGTGTGCTAACGCTGATTTTTAATAAATGGCTCGATCTGAGTCGGATTTTTTACACTAAATGCATAATTCAAATTTCATACTTATAAGGAGGACGATATGAAAAAGAATGAATTAATTAATAAGACATTGGCCGGCCTGATGATTGCAGCAATGACAGCCGGCGTGTGCCCGACAACTGCATTTGCGGTGACTGGGGCTCAGGTAGCAGCAGATGGAACTTATACAGCAACTGCGCATGTAACAGATGAGGATGGAGCAGGATGGAACGAATATGATGTTGCTGTTTCACTGGAAGTAAAGGATGGCAAATTTGCTAATATTACTGTAACGCCGAGTGATTCGTATGATTCAGAAAGTGATTTATATTTTAACTGGGCAAAAGATGGAAAAGTTAATAAAAAAACAGGTGTTACATATAAAGGATTCAGTTCTTTGGTAGGTCAGGATGCTACCGATTATAATGCAGCAAATGGCTGGGATATTGTTTCAAGTGCAACCTGTACATCCAAGGCAGTTAAATCAGCGCTTGCGGAGATGCTTGAAGGTGCGTCAGAAGCAGTAAAAGTTGATACAACAGCGCTTCAGGCAGCAATTGATGAAGCGAAGAAATTAAATGAGTCACATTATACAGCAGACAGCTGGGCAAAGTTTGCAACAGCACTTGAAGCAGCAGAAAAAGCATTAACTTCTGACAGCCAGGATGATGTAAATAATGCAACAACTGCTTTAAAAGAAGCACAGGCTAATCTTCAGGCTCAAGTAAAAGTTGATACAACAGCGCTTCAGACAGCAATTGATGAAGCAAAGAAATTAAATGAATCAGATTATACAGCAGACAGCTGGAAACTTTTTGCAGAAGTACTTGAAGCGGCAGAAAAGGCAACAGCAGCAACAGAGCAGACAACAGTTGATGAAGCCCTGAAAAATTTGACTGATGCGCAGAAAGCGCTTGTAAAGGCAACTGTTTCCACAGGGGTTTATGTTCTGATGAACATTCCTTACGACAAGTTCTATGCAGCAGAAGGTGACGATGATGTAGATGCTGTAACATCTGCAACAAAACAGAAAACAAGAAATTCCGGACTTACAGCCGGTTCCTATCATGTGAACAGTGATGGTACAGATATTACAGGTGTTGTATATCCGGTAAAAGTAAGTGATATTTCCGCACTTGAGAAATATAAAAAGATTACAGACGAATCTAAAGTAGATATTACAGTTTCAGGTAAAGGCGGAGAACAGACAAAGACATACGAAGGAAAAGATGCATTATTTGAAAGCGCAAGCTATTCCTATTATATTTTAAGTGAAGCCCCATCTTACTACAAAGAAGCAACAGTTAATGAAGATGGTACATTAAGCTTTGGAAAAGTTGAAGGCGCGGAAGTACAGAAACTGAGTAATGTGACTGCGGATTTCAGAACATCATCAAAATATGGTGATTATCAGATGAATCTTTCAGGTTTGCCAGATGATATTACAACAGTTTATGGTGTTGTCGTAGGCACAAAAGAAGGCTCTAATTATGGTATGCGTCATCTTGAAAATATCTGGAGAATTTCCGAACTGGCATGGAGCACAGGTTTTGTGACAACAGCGCACGGCAACCAGCTTCAGTATAAGGATTATGTTCCAATGATGGGACAGACAATCAACAAGATTACGTATTACACCAATGCAGGTATTTATGAAATCCCTGTAGATATCAAAGTCCCTGTTAAATTTAATGGTAGTGTCGAAGTTAAGGATGGTAAGGCTTCAGAGGGCAGCGTATCAGCAACTGTTGAAGGTCTTCCGAAAGATTATGCTGCTGAATACAGTGTGGATGGACTCAGTGATGTCAAGTTTGAAAATGGCAAGCTGACATTTGCAGCTAAACAGGCCAGAGGTGGAAGATACACATTGAATGTATCTGATAAGAGTGAAAAATATGCGAGCCTGACAGCAGGGTTTGTATTGTCATCAGAAGTAACCCCGATTGCGTATGATAGTGACAAAGAGGCTCTTGTGGCTGCAGATGGCTATACAGCAGATGATGTGAATGTTTATGTAAAGAATATTAAGTCCGTTTCTGTAGATGGTAAAGATTATAACGCAACAGGCAGAGGCAGTGTGACTATTATTAATGCAGACGGCACAATTAATACTGCTGCAAAACCATTTGCGGATGCGAAGGATGGTCAGAAATTTGAGATTAAAGTGATATCTGAAGGGTATGATAATAACTACGAATTTACATACAAAGCAAACACTCAGTACAAGTATGTTTATGCTGGTCTGACATGGGCTGAATATTGGGCAAATGAGGCTGTTTATGCAGCCGGTGATGATTCAAAATCTGAAGCTGTAGATAAACGAGGTGAGTCTGATAAAGGCGCTTTTGATACAGTCACAAGAGCAACAGCCAATCATGGTCTGCACAGAGGAAGTTTCCAGTGTATCGCAACAATTTATGATGCAGACGGAAACAGCTATAAAGTAGCAGGCTGGAAATCAGCATCAGAGCTGTTATTGACAGATGGAAGTACAGTTGCTTTCGACTCAAAGGCAAAGACAGTTAATGGAAAAACATTTGGTTATTATGAGGTAACAGGACTGAAATATGTACCTGTAAAAGTAGCAGCAGCAGATTATGAAGATTTCTGCGAGAAATATGTGGTAGTAGAAAATGGCGGCACTCTGACCGGCGGCTATTCAGAAGGCAACCTGTCATCCTACACTGAAAAAGCCAGTGTAACAGTCGGAACAAACGGCTTAAAGACAGCAACAAAGAACACAGACGGAACATTCAGCTTTTCAGCAAGCGAAAATGGACCTGGTTCAGGTATTTCCGGTCAGTCATTAAAAGCTCTGTCAGCAGATGAAGCAGGCCTGACCGTGAAAGAAGCAAGTGGTTCTTATGGTGAATTTTTAAGAGTTGATCTGACAGGAAATTATGGTGATCTTGGTTCAAACATGCAGGCTGTAACATGGACATACTATGGAGATGACAGTACTTACACAACACCACTGAGAACATTTGGTACAAAGTTTGCGGCAGATAACTGGATGCATAAATCAATGGGTATTCAGCTTGGATTGACAGATTCATTAAGATGCCAGCTTCCGGAAGGAACAGACGGTACAGGATACTGGACAATTACAATTAGAGCCCTCGGCTATGAAAATGCAACATATAAGTTCAAGGCAACGGATGAAAATATTGTCAAAGGCGATGATGCTGTCCAGGATACAAGCAAACTTGAAGCAGCTATTAAAGAGGCAGAAGGTCTGAGTGCAGATGATTACACAGAAGACAGCTGGAAATCAATGCAGTTAGAACTTGCAGAAGCTAAGGAGGAACTTGCAAATCCTCATACACAGTCAACTGTAAATGAAGCAACAGAACATCTGAATGCAGCGATTAAAGCACTTGTAAAAGCTCAGAATGAGCAGGCAACATATGTTTTAATGAACATCCCATATGCAAAGTTCTACAAGGCAGAAGTAAAAAATGATGTGGATGTAGACGTATTTACATCGGCAACACTGAATAAGACAAGAACAGCAAGCTTGTCTGGAGGTTCTTATCATGTCAATGCAGACGGCAGCCAGATCGATGGTATCACATTCCCTGTAAAAGTGGATAAGAACGTTGATCTGTCAAAGTACAAACAGGTGACAGATACAGATTCTGTTGATATCACAGTTACAATCAAAGGACAGACAAGTACAACAACTTATACAGGCAAAGATGCACTCTTCCAGAATGAAGATTATGCATATTATAATCTGACAGAAGTACCTTCTTGTTATAAGGAAGTATCTGTGGATGGAGATGGCAATTTGACATTCGGCAAGACAGTTGGTGATGTGACACCACTGGAGGGCTTAAGTGCAGAACTGTCAACGGAGACCCGTTACGGCGATTATCAGTTGGATATTGATGGCCTTCGTGATAAACTGACAGAGCATGGCGCAACAAAAATCAATGGTGTTGTGATCAATACAAAAGAGGGCAGCAGCTACGGTCTGCGTCATCTTGAAAACATCTGGAAAATGAAAGAACTGGCTTGGTCAACAGGCTTTACAGAATCTGTTCATGGGTGCCCGACTTCATCTGCTCACTATAAAGCAATGATGGGTCAGACCATTACTTCTGTTACCTGCTATACAGATAAAGGCATGTACAATATTCCACTTGCGGATATTTATGTACCGGTTAAATTCACACATGACCTTGAAGTAGCCAATGCAGCTGTTACAGCAGGCAAGACAGAAGCTACTGTAACCGGTCTTCCGAAGGATTATGTTGCTGAGTATAAAGTGGATGGCCTTGACGGAGTAAGCGTTCAGAAGGGTGTATTAACATTCAGCAATGCAAAGAAAGGTAAATACACATTAACAATTTCTGATAAGAATGGCAAATATGCAGATATTACAACAGAATTTGAACTTTACACAGAAGCAATGCCAGCTGCATATGATGCGGATAAGAAGGCACTTGTTAAGACAGCAGATGCGGCAGATGAAGAATTTGCTGATTACATCAAGAATATTACAAGTGTCAATGTCAATGGTACAGATTACAAAGCAACAGGTCGCGGTGCAACAGTTATTATTAATGAAGATGGTACATTAAAGACAGATGCAGCACCATTTGCAGAAGGTGATACATTTGAGATCACAGTAAGTGCAACTGGTTATTTACCACAGAGCTTCACTTATACAACAAAAGTGGCGCCTGCTCCAGCAGAAGTCAACACAGCAACGCTTGAAGCAACTATTGCCAAGGCAGAAGGACTGAAAGAGGCTGATTACACAGCAGACAGCTGGAAAGCAATGCAGACATCTCTGACATCAGCAAAGGCAGCCCTTGAAGCAAAAGAGTCACAGGAAGCAGTGGATGCAGCATCAGCAAGTCTCCAGTCTTCTATTGATGCACTGAAAGCAGCAACACCTGCTGAATCAGAGGATGACAAGAAGGATGAGACAGAGGCTGTGGATACAGCGGCGCTCGAAAAAGTGATTGCGACAGCGAAGGGACTCAATAAGAACGATTATACGGCTACAACATGGACGACCATGCAGGCTGCATTAACCAATGCTGAAAAAGCCCTTGAAGCAAAAGAATCACAGACATCTGTAGATGAAGCGGCTAAGACATTGCAGGCAGCAATCGATGGTCTGAAGAAGGCTTCTGCAACAACGACAACAACCGACGACAAGAAGAATAACAACAACAGCAGCAACAAGAACAATAATAACAGCAATACGAATAACAATAAGAACAATACAACAAATAGTTCTACAAATAAGAACAGCACAACTAGTCCAAAGACAGGCGATCCTGTCAGCGTGATGGGATTACTTGGCGCAGCTATTTCCTCTGTTGGCCTTGGTGGTCTTGGATTGAAACTCAGAAAGAGATCCAGAAAACAGAAATAATGATGCGTTGTAATCAGTAAGCAACATGCAAAAAGCAGCAATCATCGAAAGATGACGGCTGCTTTTTGTTGCTATATGTCAGATGAGTGGTGATTAGGCTTCTCTGATTAGTATCAGTAACATTTTAAACTGCGTGATAGCTTTAACGGCATGCGGAACACCACAAGGCAAAATAATCGCATGTCCGCCTGTGACACGGTTTGGTGTGCCGTCAATCGTAATCTCAGCTTCGCCTTCGAGAACAAAAGCCATTGCATCGCCGCCTGCCGCATGCGTGCTGATGGCTTCACCGGCATCAAAAGCGAAAAGTGTCATGCCGGATGCTGGCTGCTGGGCAAGTGTCAGACTGACAACTTTGCCGCTTTCATACTGAACCTGGTCTGCCACTGAAAATGGGGTTGCTTTTTCTACATTTTTAATCAATTCCATTGTAAAATCCTCCTTGGATAAAATGCTTTGAATGTATATATCTATTTCTGTAACGTCATCTGCAGGAGTTTAAAACCGCCTGCACCGCCAATCGCATGCGATGTTCCAGATGGAATCATCAAACTGTCGCCGGTTTTCAGCAGATATTTGGCATTGCCAATAAAAAGTGGCATTTCGCCTTCGAGTACAGTGTAAAGGGTATCACCAAAATAAATTTCCTCACTGACACTTTCACCAGAACCAAAAGCCATCAGCATGATTTGACAGGTGTCACTTTTAGAAAGTGACATGCTGACGACACGGCCTTCACGGATATCGATCAGAGAAGCCAGGTTTGCGGGGGCGTCAGTTGGAAGATTGCGTAAAGTATCCATAAAATGCGTTCCTCCTATTAAATATCAGTTTATCTTAGTTTGTACGATAAGTCTGTTGTTATAACAACAAAAAAAGTCACTTTTATAAGGGAATGCTTTTATCGCAAGCGTATTTCTGATATGATAGGAACAAAAGAAATGAGGGGAAAGCAAATGACAGAAGTAAAAATTTTATATGAAGATAAAGATATCATTGTTGTTGTCAAGCCAGCCGGGATGGCTTCTCAGGAAGAACGGTCGGTGGATGTGGATATGGTCAGCTGGCTGAAGACTTATCTTGTACGCCAGAAGAAAGTCAAAGGAATGCCCTATATTGGTGTGATTCATCGTCTGGATAAGCCAGTGGGTGGTGTGATGGTGTATGCCAAAACGCAGCAGGCAGCAGCGAAGCTCAGTGAACAGGTACGAAATAATAAGATGACCAAAGAATATCTGGCGGTTTTGACCGGCACACTTCCAAAGAAAGAAGGACGGTTGGAAGACATGCTGCTTAGCAATGGAAAAACGAATCGGACAGAGGTTGTGGAGGGGAAAATAGCAGGTGCCAAAAAAGCAGTGCTCGAATATAAAGTGAAGCGGACGAAATTTGAAGAAGGACAGCAGTATTCATTGGTGAATGTTCATCTGATCACAGGACGAAGACATCAGATTCGTGTTCAGATGGCCCATGCCGGAGCAGGCCTGTGGGGAGATACCCGCTATAATCCTGTATTTACGGATAAGAAAGGCTGGTTTGACCTGGCGTTGTTTGCATGGCATCTGGAATTTGATCATCCGGTGACAAAGAAGCATCTTATTTTTAAAGAACCGGCAGGACCGCAGATTACAGCACATTTTAAGGCAGAAGAATGTAAATAATTTTGTCGATAAATTTCTGTTGACGTACAGAAAACTGTACGTTATCATAAGAATATAGAAGAATGGAGGTGCTGAAATGTTGGCTGTAAATTATACTTGCTTACGTGATAATATGAAACGATGCATGGATCAAGTGACAGATGATTATGAAACATTAATTGTTACACGGAAGAATAATAAAAATGTCGTCATGATGTCTGAGGAAATGTACAACAATTTAATGGAGAATGTTCACATTGTCAGCAGTAAAGCAAATTTTGAATGGTTAATGCAATCTAAACAGCAATTGGAAGCAGGAAATTTTTCACAGCATGAATTGGCAGAGGTGGATGATGAATAAAGTGTTTACTTCAAATGGATGGGAGGATTACATCTATTGGCAAACTGAAGATAAAAAAACACTGAAGAAGATAAATACATTATTAAAAGATATTGATCGGAATGGTAATGAAGGTATCGGAAAACCAGAGCCTCTTATTGGCAATTTATCTGGATTTTGGAGTCGGAGAATTAATGAAAAGGATAGATTAATTTATAAAATTGACGAGTACAATATTTATATCCTGTCCTGTCGATATCATTATAATGATACATAGTGGAGTGAATTAGAAGATGAACAGAACAGTGATGATCAGATTGGCGACACCGGAGGATGCTGCTGAGATGTTAAAAATATATGCCCATTATGTGGTAAATACAGCGATTTCATTTGAGTATGAAGTACCGTCGGAAGAAGAATTCAGAGAAAGAATCGAAAGCACTCTCAAGCGGTATCCCTATATCGTGGCTGAACAGGAGGGGCGTATCATCGGATACGCTTATGTATCAATTTTCCATGAGAGAAAGGCTTATGATTGGGCTGTGGAAACGTCGATTTATGTGGATAAAGACTACAAACGCAGCGGCTGCGGAAAACTTTTGTATCAGGCACTTGAGAGGATTCTCAAGAAACAGCATATCAGCAATCTGTATGCCTGCATTGCCTATACAGAGCATGAGGACGAACATCTGACAAATGACAGTATGCATTTTCATGAGCATCTGGGATATGAATTGGTGGGCACATTTAAGAAGTGCGGCTATAAGTTCAATAGATGGTATGACATGATCTGGATGGAGAAGATGATCGGGGAACATCCGGAGGCACCTGAGGCATTTATTCCGTTTGCGGAGATGGATGTCCGGGAGATATTTGAACTCATTTTATAGGTTTTTATGAACTATGGTTGCGCAATTTCATTTTTCTTTTTCTAAGAATTTTTTATACGTCATATCCATTCCCAGCGCCCCAAGTGGCGCTGTAATAATAATGGCCATGACTGCAACGGACAGCACGATTTTGCCGCATGGCAGTCCGGCAGCAAGGGGAACGGAGCCGATAGCGGCCTGAACAGTGGCCTTCGGCAGATAAGCAATTGCACAGAAAGCGCGCTCTTTGGCGGTGAGATTGGTTTTAAATGTGCAGAGCAATACGCCGACGGTCCTGAACACAAGAGCGATGAAAATCATCAAAACGGCAGAAAGACCGGCTTCCAATGTGTAACGGATATCCACAGCGGCACCCACAAGAACAAAGAGGATGACTTCAGCTGCCAGCCAGAGTTTGCCGAATTTCTCAGATAATCTTTTGGATACGAAAGTTGTACTTTTGGCTTTCAGAACGCAGGCCATACTGACAACAGCCAGCAGACCGGAAACAGCGATTTTGCCCTCAAGCCATCCTTCAATGGCAATGAGCAGAAAAGAAAAGCCAAGGACGATGATGACTTTCATGCTGTTTCGTACATAATGTCTGCGGGCGTAAGCAGTTTCAAAGAACAGGCAGAGGCCATATCCTACAACGGCACCCAGAAGAACGCCGAGAATAATAGAAACCGGGATATTTAAAAAGACGGTCAGGTTGGCACTTCCGCCCTGAGCCATACTCAGGAAAGTCGTAAAAAGAACAATGACAAAAATATCATCGCAGGAGGCACCGGCCATGATCATTTGAGGAATGGCTTTTTGGGTGCCGTATTTTGTTTCCATCAGCTGAACCATACGAGGAATAACAACGGCAGGTGAGACAGCACTGAGAACAGCACCCATGACGGCGGCCTCTATGTGACTTAGGCCAAGAATCACAGGGGCAAACAGAATGTAAGCGATGATTTCACAGGAAGCCGGAACGAAAGAAAGCATAACAGCCGGTCGGCCAACTTTCTTTAAATCGGCAATATTCAGGGACAATTCTGCCTTTAACAGGATGATAACAAGGGCCATTTTGCGTAAATCCGCAGATATGGACAGAATGGACGGGTCTAAAAAGTCCAGAACATAAGGCCCGAGAACGATACCTGTTGCCAGCATACCAAGAATACGCGGCAGTTTCAGGCGGCTGCAGATGGCACCCATAGCCAGGCCCACCAGAAAAATAAGTGATAAAGAAGTAAGCATAATCAATCCTCCATGTATAGGGTAAGTAGTGGCATGAATGAAGATCACAAAGTGTGTTGGTGTCATTGTTCACACAAAAAAAGCTGACAACTTCTGCGATTCATTCATCGTAGAAGTCATCAGCTATGATATCTATAGCAGTTTAGGTTGCCCAGGGGAGAACTTCATTCCCTGGGTGTTACTATATCATCATTTCTGGAGAAGTGCAAGGAAAAATTCATTTACACAGTCGTTATAAGGCAAAAAATCTTGACAAAGGCCATCTCCTGTCATAAAATGATTTTTGTGAAAACATATTTATATGTGAATGACAGTGAAGAGGATCAGTAGTCTGCGTCAGTGGCTCAGAGAGGATATCAGTGGTGTGAGGTGTCTCCATATGTACAGATGAACCTGCCTTGGAGTTCTGTATGAAAGTACAGCGCACGTCCGGCGTTATGGACAATTGAGCGGAAGTCTTCAGTATATGAATCAGGACAGATGCAGTATCTGCTGTCTGACATTTTCGAGGCAATCGAGTGGAGATTTCAAATAGGGTGGTACCGCCGAATGAATTTTGGTCCCTGTTCAGCTGATGGCTGGCAGTGGAGAGAATAGACAAGGGGAAGTGCTTTCTGCTGCAGCAGAGCGTACTTCCCCTTTTTATTTATTATAGTAGAAACAGGAGAATGTAAAATGGCAAAGGAAAAGAAACAGGTTCGTGAGATCACATCCATGAGCGAAGATTTTGCACAGTGGTATACAGATGTTGTTGTTAAGGCAGGTCTGATCGGTTATACAAGTGTTAAAGGCTGTATGGCTTTAAAGCCTGCAGGTTATGCAATCTGGGAGAATATTCAGCATGAGTTGGACAAACGTTTCAAGGAAACAGGTGTTGAGAATGTCTACATGCCGCTGTTTATCCCTGAAAGTCTGCTCCAGAAAGAGAAAGATCATGTAGAAGGTTTTGCACCGGAAGTTGCATGGGTGACGCATGGCGGTCTGAATGAACTTCAGGAAAGAATGTGTGTCCGCCCAACATCCGAGACATTATTCTGCGATTTCTATGCCAAAGAAATCCAGTCCTATCGTGATCTGCCAAAGATGTACAATCAGTGGTGTTCCGTTGTAAGATGGGAAAAAGAGACACGTCCGTTCCTGCGTTCCAGAGAATTCCTGTGGCAGGAAGGCCATACCGCCCATGCTACAGCAGAAGAATCCAAAGAGAGAACAGAGCAGATGCTGAATCTTTATGCAGATTTCTGTGAGCAGGTATTGGCTATGCCTGTTATCAGAGGCCAGAAGACAGAGAAGGAGAAATTTGCCGGTGCAGAAGCAACCTATACCATCGAAGCGTTAATGCATGACGGCAAGGCCCTTCAGTCCGGTACAAGCCATAACTTCGGCGATGGTTTTGCAAGAGCCTTCGGCATTCAGTACACAGATAAAGAAAATAAACTGCAGTATGTCCATCAGACATCCTGGGGTATGACAACCCGTCTGATCGGTGCTATTATCATGGTTCACGGTGACGACAATGGTCTTGTCCTGCCGCCAATGATCGCTCCGACACAAGTGATTGTTATTCCAATTGCCCAGCACAAGGAAGGTGTCCTTGAGAAAGCAGAAGAACTGAAAAACAGACTCAGCGGTTTCAGAGTGAAACTGGATGCAACAGACAACAAACCTGGCTGGAAATTTGCAGAGGCAGAGATGCGCGGTATCCCTGTTCGTGTTGAAATCGGGCCAAAGGATATCGAAGCGAATCAGGCTGTCCTGGCTCGCCGTGATACAGGTGAAAAGATTGTTGTCAGCCTGGATGAACTTGAAACAAAGGTGGATGAACTGCTGAAACAGATCCAGTCCGATATGTTTGAAAAGGCACGTGCACACAGAGATGCACACACTTATGTAGCCACAAACTATGATGAATTCAAGGATATTATTGCCAATAAGCCTGGATTTGTGAAAGCGATGTGGTGCGGTGATCGTGCCTGCGAAGACAAGATCAAAGAAGAAACAACAGCAACATCCAGATGTATGCCATTTGCACAGGAACATTTATCCGATGTATGCGTATGCTGCGGACGTCCGGCTAAGAAGATGGTTTACTGGGGCAAAGCATACTAAAATGGATTGTGTATCCTGCAGCGTCAGGCGCTGATTTTTTGACAGAATTGGTGCAGAATGAATATATATTAGGAATGCTAATATAACGGATGCTGAAATAATAATGCTGTCAAAAAACTATGGCTGTTGTCAAATAAGATAACAAGTGTTAAAATGGGGTTGTCATATAGAGCTTGCACATAAGCAGGACTATATTGACAATCCTTTTTTATAAGCATAGATTATGCAAATACCGAAGTTGGTTGTTATAATCTTTGCAGATAATAATAAGAAAAACTGTTAGCGGCGGATTTTCCGCATATACACATGACATAGGAGGAATATTCATGAAAATGGTAGCAATCAGTCAGGAACTGTCATCTACATCTTATCCGGGCAGAGGTATTATCATTGGTCGTTCTGCCGATGGAAGCAAAGCGGTTACAGCTTATTTTATTATGGGAAGAAGCGTCAACAGCCGAAATCGTGTTTTTGTAGAAGATGGTGAAGGTATTCGTACAGAAGCTTTTGATCCTTCAAAACTTGAAGACCCAAGCCTGATTATTTATGCACCGGTCAGAGTGCTTGGCAACAAGACCATTGTGACAAATGGTGACCAGACAGATACCATTTATGAAGGTATGGATCGCCAGCTTACATTCGAGCAGTCTCTCAGAAGCCGTGAATTTGAGCCGGATGCACCGAATTACACACCTCGTATTTCTGGTATCCTGCATGTGGAGAATGCAAAATTCAACTATGCCATGTCTATTTTAAAAAGCAACAACGGCAATCCGGATTCATGCAACCGCTATACATTTGCATATAACAACGTGCCTGCAGGTGAAGGCCATTTTATTCATACTTATATGGGGGACGGCAATCCACTGCCAAGTTTTGAGGGCGAGCCGACATGGGTGAAAATTGATACTAACGACATTGATGCCTGGACAAAAGAAATCTGGGAAAACCTCAACGAGGACAATAAGGTTTCTCTCTTTGTTCGTTTTATTGATATTGCAACTGGTAAATACGAGTCAAGAATCATCAACAAGAATCACTAATCGGAGGTAGATCAGATGAAAGAATTAGAATTAAAATATGGCTGTAACCCGAATCAGAAACCATCCCGTATTTTTATGAATGAGGGAGAACTTCCGATTACTGTTTTAAACGGACGTCCGGGATATATCAACTTTCTGGATGCTTTCAACGGCTGGCAGCTGGTTAGTGAATTAAAGAGAGCAACGGGACTTCCTGCGGCAACTTCTTTTAAACATGTTTCCCCTGCCGGTGCAGCTGTTGGTCTGCCGTTAACTGACGTTGAGAGAAAGATTTACTGGGTTGATGATATGGGTGAACTGACACCTTTGGCCAATGCTTATGCCCGTGCCCGCGGTGCTGACAGAATGTCATCTTTCGGTGATTTTATTTCCCTGTCGGATGTGTGTGATGTGGCAACTGCCAAATTGATCAAGCGTGAAGTTTCAGACGGTGTCATTGCACCGGGCTATGAACCGGAGGCACTTGAAATGCTGAAAGCCAAGAAAAAGGGCAATTACAATGTTATCCAGATTGATCCGTCCTATCGTCCGGCACCAGTGGAACACAAGGAAGTATTCGGCATTACATTTGAACAGGGGAGAAATGAACTGGTTATTGACAAAGAGATGCTGAACAATATCGTTACTGAAAGTAAAGAACTGCCGGAATCAGCCAAAATCGATCTGGTGATTGCACTTATTACACTGAAATATACACAGTCCAATTCTGTATGCTATGCGAAGGGCGGACAGGCTATCGGTATCGGCGCAGGTCAGCAGAGCCGTATCCATTGTACCCGTCTGGCAGGTCAGAAGGCAGATAACTGGTTCCTGCGTCAGAGTCCAAAGGTATTGAATCTGCCGTTTAAGGAGAAAATCGGACGTGCCGATAGAGACAATGCCATTGATCTGTATATCGGTGATGAATACATGGATCTGCTGGCAGATGGTGAATGGGAGAGAACATTTACAGAAAAGCCGGAAGTATTTACCCGTGAAGAAAAGCGAGCATGGCTTGATCAACTTCAGGATGTGGCACTTGGTTCAGATGCTTTCTTCCCATTCGGGGATAATATCGAGAGAGCCCATAAGAGCGGCGTGAAATATGTGGCTCAGCCGGGCGGTTCTGTCAGAGATGACCAGGTCATTGAAACTTGCAATAAATACGGTATGACTATGTGCTTTACAGGTATCAGACTGTTCCATCACTAGTACATCGTTTCGTAAATAACTATACCAATCGCGTAGGATTTTGCGTTTCGTTTGTACAAGATCGAAGGGATACGTTGAATAGGCTGTATGCTTATAGAATACAATGAAAGAGACTATTGTTGAAATGTGCAGATACATTTTGATAGTAGTCTTTTTTTCGTGTGGAAAACGTAGCAGCAGGAATTAACAGAAAGACGACAAGATAAAATTAAAAAAGAAGGTGTAATAAAATTTTAAAAAGAAACAGGGTCGATTGTTGTCGAATAGAGAAGATTGATTGTGGGGTGTGTCATATTGTGAAGGGAGATGGCACATTCCGTCAATGGATGATATTTTACCGGGAAATGAGGACATGTTATACTTCTTTTAACAATTATTGTAAATATTGCTTGAACCAATGAGGGGAAGGCAGAAAGAGGAGAGGTATAATATTGGAAGCAAATATGTGTAAGTTGGAAAACTTTAGAAAAAACGCGGCATCACAGAGTATTAGCTGCGAAATTGTTGGTGGGCATGTTGTACAGTCGGAGATGACTGGGGAGGATGGACATAAGCTGTGCTTCCTGCTGGGAACAATGCTGGAGGATTATTTGTTTAATAGGAAGAAAACGGATCAGGTATTATTCGGACCGATAGATTTTCATTTGGATGAGAGCAATATTTTTCAGCCGGATCTTGCAGTTGTCGAGCAGAGTGAGAGTTACAGCGGCGGTATGATTCGTACTTCTGAATTGAACAAGATCCCGAAATTGATTGTGGAAGTTCTGGCAGATGGCAATGCAATCTATGATTGTCTGGATAAAGCTGTATTATACGGCAAGAATGGGGTGAGAGAGTATTGGCTGATCGATCTCAATGAAGAATTTGTTTATACATATTCCTATAGAAATGGATTTGAATATAGAAGATATTCTTTTGAACAGAGCATGCGGAGTGTGTGTTATCCGGGATTTGAATGCTGTATTTCCGATGTTTTGTGGGATGGCGGAGGAAGCCTGAAAGAGCTGGCGATGTTTTACCGTTTCAAGAAGGAAATCTATCCTGAGAATAGTGTACAGGTTGTGGCTGAGAACAGCAGTGTGTATGGCGGCTATCAGGAGAGACAATATTCAGCAGAAGCTTTCTATGAGTGGATGAATACGAGGAAGAATAAACTGCAGTATACGTCGTTGGTAGAATTGCTGTTGGGTAATATCAGGGAGTCTGCCATGCCGGCATTCAGACATCAGAATGTGCGCGGCAATTTGTATTTTGCGATAAAGTCGTATTTGAAAAGGGAGAAACTTCCCTATCAGTTGTGTTTTGCTCCTATTTTGGTGGAGCTGAAGAAACTGGATCTGCTGGATTCGGTTGTGTCGCCGGATTTGTTCCTCATTAGCAGTGGGGAAGTGATTTATGATAATATTTACAGGGGAGTGCCGCAGTGGATTATTGAGATTGTAACGCCTGCAACGGCCGCACAGGATTATATCGACAAAGCCCAATTGTATCAGTACCATGGTGTGGGTGAGTATTGGATTGTCAATGATTGGAAGCAGCAGGTCATGGTGGTTCGTTATCTGCCATCTGTGCCAGAAGGGGAGGACAATATAGAAACATCGGTTTATGATTTCCAGGAAAAGATTCCGGTAGGCACATTGCCGGGACTTGAATTGACAATGAGTGAAGTGTTGAAAGAATTTGATTAGGATTGATGGTATGAAAGCAACATTAAATTTTATATAGGGATAACAAAACGGTTGGGGGAATGTTCAGAAAGTCATCTTCCAAAATGTATATCATTTTGGAAGAATGACTTTAAAACAATTCAAGATCAATAGAGATAATATAGAAACAATAATAGAGATAGTTTGTTAACAACGATAACAGCATCGGATTTTGAAGGAAGGAAAAGAAATTCAACAAATTATCAAAAATATTAAAAAAACTGTTGACAATTCAAAATAGGAGTGGTATCATAATCAAGCTGTCAGCGAGAACAACGCGAAACAGCACAGATTCCATCGGATCAGAAAGAAATTTGAAAATAAATGAAAAAAGTTGTTGACAAACTTCTTCCGGTTTGATAGAATAGACAAGCTGCTTCAAACGAGCAGTAACGAACTTTGATAATTGAACAACAAAACAATCCCGAAAATTCCTAAAAAGAATTTTTAAGAACACAAACCAAAGTAAAACGGGAAGAGATAACAGCTAGCTGTGAATCTTAACCAAAATCAAACATGAGAGTTTGATCCTGGCTCAGGATGAACGCTGGCGGCGTGCTTAACACAT
>OLND01001568.1_pt1 | contig 23207 bp, 26 predicted proteins | sample 1672031 | NCBI WGS metagenome assembly OLND01 (sample SAMEA3136638, study PRJEB25190) | human gut metagenome | biome: human gut; feature: human-associated habitat; material: faeces | place: Austria | collected 2013 | reverse complement strand
ATATGCCCGCTTCTTTAACTCCGATACGGTGTATTTCAGCTTTTTTCCTTCCAGATCTCGGTAAGGATACTGATAATAAAACTGCTGTTTCAGACGCTCCTGCATCTTCTCATCGTAGACTTCTTCCACATTCCACTCTTCCAGTGCCTGACGTGTCACCATCTGTTCCGCAGTCTCTTCCACCTGCATTCCTCGCACCCGGGACATATCCACGATCTGGACACGAAATGGACTATTCTCTCCTCTTCCTGCCACCGCCGGAAGTATCCAGTCCAGATAACGTTTCGCCCCCGCAAGCTGTCCAAAGCTCATCGGAACCGGATGAGCCGCCATATTTTCCTTATGATATAAGGCCTGATTCATTGCCTCACGAACCTTTGCCTCCGGGTCTTTCAGTGTACCGGTCACGATCAGCTTCTCTTTCGCCCGGGTCAGTGCCACATAGAGCACGCGAAGCTCTTCTCCCATGCTCTCCAACACCTCTTCCCTGGCAATCACATTTCTGATCAGTGTTGGACATTTGGTACGCGTCTCAAGATCCACGCTTTCCAGTCCGATCCCAAGAGAGGCATGCATCAGCACATCCCCCTGGCTGTCCTGCCGGTTAAATTTCTTTCCCATACCTGCCACAATGACAATCGGGAATTCCAATCCCTTACTTTTGTGAATACTCATGAGCCGCACGGTATTAGACTGTTCATCTGCCGTGTTGGCTTCCCCGTAATCAATCTCGTATTTCTGAAGCTGTTCTACGTACCGTATAAAATGAAATACGCCTTTATAGCTGCTACTCTCAAAGGTTCTCGCTTTCTCCAGTAACATATCCAGATTGGCTGCTCTCTGCTCCCCTGCCGGAAGCGCAGAGATATAATCGCGGTAACCGGTCTCCTGCATGATCTTATCCAGCAGCCTGTGAAGTGCCGTGTAAGGGATCATTCTGCGAAAATGTTCCATCTGATCCAGACATGTCACCAGTTTACTTTTTATAACTTCATCTGACCCTTCTTTTGCATAACAGTTTACCGCCTGATGGAACGGCTTGTCCCTGTAGCTTCCCTTAATCCGGGCAAGTTCTTCATCCGTCATATGACCGAATATCGACCGCAAAACAGATGCTAACGGTACATCCTGCCGTTTATTATTCAGGATTCTGAGGTAATCTAACAGCACTCCAATCTCTCTGGTCTCGAAATAACCTTCACTGGAACCGGCGTACACCGGGATTCCCTCTTTTTTCAGAACTTCCATATAGACATCCGCATATCCCTTCATACTACGTGTCAGGATCACGATGTCCCGGAACTCTGCCGGTCGCATCTGCTCTGTCTTCTTATCCTTCACCATCTGATGACGGATCAGTTCATGAATCCGTCCCGCGATCACCGATGCTTCCTTTTCACGATTCGACAGCTTCTCTACATCTGCACCGGATTCCGCATCATCCTCGGTATCCACAAGAATCAGCTCCGGGGTATTGTCTGCCTGGGAATCTGATATTTCAGGATAACTTGCCCCCGGATATAATGCTGCCCGGTCATCGTATTCTACACCGCCCAGATCCCTGATCATGATCTGCCGGAAAATGTCATTGGCTCCGGTCAGCACTTCTTTCCTGCTCCGAAAATTCTTATGCAGATCAATTCTCTGCTCCGGTCCATCCGTCAATGTATAAGAATCGTATTTCTCCATAAATAATTCCGGTCTGGACAGACGAAATCGGTAGATGCTCTGCTTCACATCACCTACCATAAAGATATTATTCCTGCCCGACCATTTACCGGACACACTGGTCAGGATCGTTTCCTGAATCAGGTTACTGTCCTGATATTCATCAATCATGATCTCATAGAACTGCTTCTGATATTCCTCCGCCACCTTGGATGGCACAAGTCTGCCATCCTCTTCGCGGGTAAGAATCCGCATGGCATACTGCTCCATATCATCGAAGTCAATCATATTACGGGAACGTTTTATCTCTTCAAAACGCTGCGAAAAGTCAGTTGTCAGACGCGCCAGCATCTGCATATAAGGTCTGCACCGTCCGATTTCTTCCAGCACATCCTCTCCCGGTAATTCATAATACAACGACTTCAGGTCTTTTATCATGTCCTTGACGCTATCCCGCACTCGTTTCACGAAATTCGCTTTCTCTTCCGAAGCCTGATTCTTGCGGTTCGAAGCAAGACGTTTCCAATTAATCCGCTGGATGGCTTCGTAAGTCTCTTCGTATCCTTCTGCCTGTTCCAATCGTTCGATCTGACGCAGGTCATCTTCCAGCGCATCCATATACATCTGCGGTCCATCTGGTGCCACACATACAGTAAGTCCCTGCTGCAAGAGCTCCCTTGCTCCTGCCATATACCCCGCCATATTTTTCTGCATTGCCTGATAGTACACTGTCGCCTGCAGTTCTTCCATATTCTCTACTTCATATGCATGTACACATTCTGCCAGCCATCTGTCCGGTTCCGGATAACTGCGTGAAAATTCATACAGACACTCGATCAGCTCCTCAATCTTCTTATCATCACGGCTTCCTCCGTAGCTTTCTACCAGATTCAGGAACTCCGGATCTGCTTCTTCATAATACTGTTCTAACATTTCCTGCATCACTTCACCGCGCAGAAGCTTTAATTCTCCCTCTTCGCCAATCCGAAATGCCGGATCCAGATCAATGGTATGAAAATGCTCTCTGATTACGGATAAACAGAAACTATGGATCGTCGTAATCTGCGCGCTGTGGATCAATGTCGCCTGCCGGTTCAGATTCTCATCCTCCGGCCGCTTCTCTGCCTGATCTTCAATTGCCTGTCGGATACGCTCTTTCATCTCTGCCGCTGCTGCCTCGGTAAATGTCACGATCAGCAGCCGGTCTACATCCACAGGATTCTCTTTTCTGGTAAGCATGGTAATGATTCGCTCCACCAGCACTGCTGTTTTTCCGGAGCCAGCTGCCGCCGACACCAGAATATTACGCCCGCCAAGCTCTATGACCTGCCGCTGTTCTTCGGTCCATTGGACTCCCATGGCGTATCCTCCTTTCTGTTAAAAGCATCCGATGCCTTTCCTGTTTCTCCTGATACTGCACTCTGCATTTTTGCAACCGCTTCCTCGCGCGTCAGCTTCTTTCTGTCCAGATATTCATAGCCGTCAAGCTGCGGATCAAATCCACAGATCTGCTGATAAATACACTGCTTGCACCCATAATTTTGACCCTGGCGATATGGCTGCACTGCCACCTCACCCCGGACAATCTGCTGTCTGATCTCTGCCGCTTTCTGATCCGCATACTCCATCATGGTGTGGAATTCTTCCTGTCTGACCGCTCTGGATACTTTAGCAAGGCTTCCGTCATTATTAAACTTCACCGGCACAGCCAATGAATCTCCTGTACGATCCCTTTCCAGATGTTCCAGACTGTTCTGCTCCAGATTCACCACGCCGTCCGGGCGCAATTCCTTCAGAAGCCTTTTTTCAAGATCTGCTTTACCATTTTTCTCTAACAGCGGATCCTTCATACGGTAATAAAATACGCCCGACGGGATCACCTGTTTACCCGGATATCGTTTCTTCATACGGTCGGTTGCCGCATTCATATATACCATCAGCTGTAACTGCAATCCATAATAAAGTGCTGACACATCGAATCCCTTCTGTCCGGTCTTATAATCGATAACCTTCACATAGACTTCATCCTGTGTCTCACACACATCAATCCGGTCGATCTTGCCGCTGCCAAAGGACATCTCATATGCCGACGGCTTAAAATCACCCCTGGCTAACTGTTCGGTAAGTGCCCAGACCGTGCGGTTCAGCAGACGGTCAAGTCTTGTGATCATGTATTCATTTCTGGCAGAACTGTACAGTACAGAATTACCGTAATCGGCAATGGATTCATCCAGACTCTCCCGCACCAGCTGCTGCCGCTTCTCTTCTTCTATCTTCGTCCATCCGCCTTCTTTTTCTGCTTTTTCGGAATAGCGCTCCATCGCACTGTGAAAGACATTTCCCAGATCCAGCGGCTGGAACTCATATTCTTTCCGTTCCTTCAAACGCAGTCCGTACGTCAGAAAATGTGCAAATGCACAGGCAGAGAATTTCTCCATTCGGGAAATACTGTTCTGGAAATGCGTACCGTAAAGGAGCTTTGCAGCTTCCTCGCTGATCTGTTTCGGATGATAAAAATAAAATGACGCATCCAGAAGATCTCCGATCTTCTCTGCCCATTCGGAATGCTTCTTATACCAGTTATAAAGCTCCATCCAGCTGCTGCCGCCTGCATCACTCTGCATGCGGAGTCCCCGGATCAGTGCCTGCAGTCCGATCTCCGGCGTCAGCTCCTGCTCAGTTAACGGCCTTGACGCCTCATCGATCACCGGCGCATCCGGGAATAATCTGCGGATCTCACCGATCAGATACGCCGGACGCTTTGCTTTGCCATCTGCTCCCGATCTGCTGTAAAACAGATGCAGTTCCTCTTCCGGTTTGGTCAGATTCAGATACAGATAAAATTTCTGAATATATGCCTGTTCTCTTCCACCCGGTGTGAGTGAGAGATTTTCCTGCTCAAACTGCGCTCTGTCCTGTTCACTTAACAGTCCTGTCCGCATCAGATTGCCCGGAAGCAGCGAATCATTGACTCCAAGCATCAGCAGTACACGGATATCTTTTAATCTGGTTCGCTGTACATCCCCGGCGATCACCTGATCCAATCCCGGCGGAATTACACCAATCTTAATCTCATTCAGTCCGGCATCCAGAAGCTCCACGTATTCCTTTAATGTTACCGGTTCGTCTCCCAAAAGCTCTACAAATTTGTCGAAGAGACCGATCAAAGCACTATATACCTGTGCATATTCTCTGGCAAGCGCAAGTTCTCCCTCTTCCGTGAATGCATCCTCCTGCCGTTTTAATTCCTGCTGCAGTTCCTGCTCCTCCAGAAAACGATAAAGTGCCTCGGTAATATCACGCACCGTTTTCTTCCGCTGCCGCAGTACAAAAAGCAGACCGTCCACCAGCTCCACCAGTTTCACCCGAAGGTGATTCAGATGCTCCAGTTCGTCCTCTGTCACATCTGCACCTCTGCGCACCCATCGCTGCTGCCAGTTTTTATACCCACGGATACCAAGTGCCAGACAATAATTCTCCAGCTCATCCACCTCGTCATCTGTAAACGGTCCATAACCTGCTCTTAAGAAGCGAAACACGCTTTCATAAGTAAAGCTCTGCTCCGCCATATTCAAAATGCTTCGCACATACTCCACAAAAGAATTCAGCAGAATACTCCGCTTATAATCCATAAATACCGGAATCCTGTATTTGGCAAATGCTTCTTCCAGATAATCGCCATAGCCATTAAGATCCGTTGCCACTACACCAATCTCCCGGTAACGCATGCCCTCTTCCCGCACAAGCCTGCGGATCTGCGCAGCTGCCGCATAGGCTTCTTCTTTTGGTGTTCTGGTCTCATGAATCGCGATCGTGTCCGGCTTCCCGATATAATATCTGCCCGAATAACGGAAAAGATGCTCCTCCAAAAAGGCAAGTGCCTCGCTTTTCCGAAAACGGTAAAACGGTCTCTTTTTGAGCCATACCGGTTCTGTCTGCTCCACACCGCACGCTCTGGCAATCCTCGTCAGTGTTGTCACCGTATGCTTACTCATCCCAAACATCTGGCAGGCATCCGTATAACGGTAAGGATCTTCTCTGTCATCAATGGTTACTGTCACGATCACATTTCTGGCAAGCTTCATAAGCTCCGCAAGCAGTCTGTTCTGCACCGGAGTAAATCCGGTAAATCCATCCAGCACGACCACACTCCGCTTCAGCAGTTCCGATTCTGGCACTGTTCTGCACAGCACATCCAGAATTTCCTCTTTGGTAATATATCTGTCCTGGAGATATTCCCGAAACTTCTTATATATAAGACTCATATCCTTTAACTTATAATACAGATAAGATTCTTCTCCTACCCGCTTCATCACGCAGTCCAGTTCTTCTTCCCCGATATCATACTGGTCGAACTCCGACAGAACCGACTTCACCTCACTGATATAGCCGAGACGCTTCATGTTGCCTTTCAGCACAAGCAGCTCCGGTTCGATGTCTCCGGCAATCTTGCGCAAGATCAGGTTCTTGCCCTCATCGTCCAGCACAGGCGTATTTCCTTTCCCTGTCTCTTCAAAAATCCGATATGCCAGTCGTCCGAAACTCAACACATCGATATTCATAATGCCCTTTTTCTCGTTCATCAAAACAAGGTCCTTCTGCGTCTGCATCGTAAACTGCTCCGGCACCAGGACCATGTAATTAAGGGCAGGGTGTTCCCCTGCCTCCTGTATAATTCTCTGATATAAATAGTGGGACTTTCCGGAACCGGAACCCCCAAATACAAATTGTAATGCCATATATTCCTCCCGGCATCTGTCTTGAAATCTGTCAGCCAATTCTTCCAGGCTATGAATCTGCAAATATTTTTCCATATATCGGAATCGGCACATAGGCTTCCACAGCAATGCCGTCTTCCAGATATTCTTCTCTGAGAAGCTCTCCGTACTTGCGGATCAGCTGGATCTTCGCTGCGTCTTTATATGGAAATGTATACTCTACCAACGCCTTCTGTCCCCGGAGCACCTCTTCCAACTTGCTCTCCAGTGCATCAATCCCCGCTCCCGTCGCCGCTGAGATCGGCACTGTCGCATCTGCCTGAAAATCCCGCAAGATCACAGGCTCTGTCAGCAGATCCTGCTTATTAAACACGGTGATCACAGGCTTATCCTGTACACCCAGTCCCCGCAACGTCTCATATACAATATGCATCTGCTCATCCAGCTGTGGATTCGACGCATCCACCACATGCAGGATCAGATCTGCATACTTTGCTTCCTCCAGTGTACTGCGAAATGCATCAATCAGGTGATGCGGCAGCTTCCGGATAAATCCAACTGTATCTGTAAACAGCACCTTCTGTCCGCTGCCAAGCTGATATCCCCTGGTCGTCGGATCCAATGTGGCAAATAGCTTATTCTCTGCCAGCACTTCCGCTCCCGTCAAATAATTCAGAAGCGTCGACTTGCCCGCATTGGTATAGCCTACAATAGCAATAACCGGAAGCATCTCCTTCTTCCGCTGTTCTCTTGCCACCTGTCTGTGATTCTTCACTTCCGTAAGTTCCCGGTTCAGTCTGGCAATTCGTCCTTTGATCAGTCGTCGGTCCATCTCCAGCTTCTTCTCACCGGGACCTCTGGTACCGATACCACCTCCAAGCCTTGAAAGTGATGTACCATATCCGGTAAGTCTCGACTGACGATACTTTAACTGTGCAAGCTCCACCTGGATTTTACCTTCATTGGTAGATGCTCTCGCGGCAAAGATATCCAGGATCAGCAGCGTCCGGTCCATGATCTTCGTATGCAGCTCATCCTTCAGATTGCCGATCTGTGCCGGCGACAACTCGTCATCACAGATAATGCCATCTGCTTCTGTCTCCCACAAGAGATCTCTGATCTCATCAAGCTTACCCTTGCCCACATAGGTTCCCGGATGGATCAGTTCTCTCTTCTGGATCACTCTGCCCACGCACTCCGCTCCGGCAGTGCGCGCAAGTTCTTCCAGCTCATCCAGCGACTGATCCACATCCTCTGCATCGGATAAACTGATTCCCACCAGAATTACCCGTTCTTTTTTCTGTTCTGTCTCATACATCTATGTTCTGTTCCTTCTGTAATTCTGTTATTGTGTCTCCAGAAATTCTGCTTCCTTCGTTCCGCGTTCGTCATCCGGATAATCCTTCACATACTCCTTCAGCTTTGTCCTGGCATTCTCCCATTTGCCAAGCTTCTCATATGCTACAATCTCGTTATACTTCATCTCCTGCATCAGTTCCTTGCTGGCATCGTCACATTCCTGCCCAAGATTGTAATAATTCAGAGCTTCCTTTGGATTATCCAGCTTCAGTTCACAGCTTCCGAGGAAATTATACAGTGCCGCGGTCTTCTCCGCACCATTATCCAGCGCTGACTGAAATGCACTGAGTGCTGCTTCATACTCACCCAGTTCCCATTTCGCCATACCGATGCCGCGGTACGCCTCTCCGGTATCCTGTCCTTTATCCGCTGCCTCCTTGAACTTCGTGACAGCTTTTTTATAGTTGCCATCCTCCAGGTAAGTTGTACCCTCTTCGATCGCTTTGGATCCACAGCCTGTCAATGCCAGGCACAGCAGCATACATATTGCAATAAAACTTACATGTCTCTTCATGTTATCCTCCCCATTAGAGATTATTCTATGAATCCATTATGCCAAATCCAGAAAGACATTTCAATACGAAGAAAGGAACTTACCTTAGTAAGTCCCTCTTTTTGTCCGTCTCTTCTCTATTAAAAAAATAACTGCCATCATCACAAGTCCCACAAGACTTAAGAATTTGCCTGCTGCCACACCGGAAGCGTGATATATGATCACAACACTGTGTTCGCCTGATTCTATTGGAAATCCTAAAAATGCTGTGTTCACCTTTTTAGGCACTGTCTGGTCCCCATCCACATAGATGGTAAAGTTCTTATCATATGGGATAGACGTAATAAAATATCCGGTATTCTGTACATCGATCTTACCTGCGATCGTATTGCCTTTTGTATCATCCCTGTCCACCTGAAATGCAGACTGATACAGATTCTGATCTTCTTCCATATCCTCCGTATACGCACTTGCGGATCCTATATAACACTGTACTCCTGTCAGCTCATATTCCCCTGCTCCAAAGGTTATCTTCAGATCAGTCTGGTCTGACGGAAGTGTCATCACGTAGGTAAATGTCGTATTTCCATTATAATATAAATGACTTTCGGAACTCAGCTTATTACGGATTCCATTTACCCAGATTGCCACATCATGATTCGGTCTGTGATTGTCCACCTGAAACTGAAGATATAGATTATAGTCTGTCGCTTCACTATATGCCGATGTCTCCGCAGGCACAGATACATTGACCGAAGTTTTATTCTTTGCCTTAATCTCAATGTTACCATCTGCATCCGTTGATATCTTCATCTGTTTTGTATTCATATCCGGAATCGTAAATGTACTTTTTTCTGCCGTAGCTTCAAACAGACTCTTGCACCCCTGATCATCCGCATCTGCCTCCGCATTATCTGTACTGTTTGCATTTACTACAGCGTAATTCATCAGCGCAGTCTGGTTATATGGAAATGCAAGCGTCTGATACTCTTCCTCCGCCATCACACGGTCTGTAGCATAGGCAACCGGTGCCACGCCTGCATTTTCCGTTACGATCGGTGTTCCGTCCTTTTTCTGTCTGATCTGATACTTTACACCCATAAACCGCTGATATAATGGATTCTTCGCCACACTCTGCATCAGATTATTGCGGTATGGCTGTTCCAATCCAAACGTATCCTTGCGGAAATCCTGATAATCCGTATTATACGCGGAAGAATAAAGGGATGACACCCACTGTCCGGATGACCAGACCCGATTCAGATCTGCGGCATTTTCTTTGTCTTTCCCCATCTGTTCGATCCGATAAAAGGAAGAATCATGCTGCAGGATATCATTCACGGTATCTCCAATCCTGCTATCTGTCACTTTCGCATACTCTGCGGGTTCGATCAATTCACTGCTGTACGCATTGGCCACACCTTCAAACAGTGTCAGACAGATCAATGGTGGAACGATCAGTACCGCTATCCTGCGTTTCCAACAGAATACAGCAACGGATATCAATGCGATCACTCCATCCAACATGAGCAACTGCCACTGCATTTTATACGAAATCGTTGCATTTCTTCCATAATAGTCATACATAATCACTGCCAGCGTAAGCACTGCGGCAATCAGATTAACCGGCAGTGAAATCTCATATTTCTTATTCTTCCAAAGATATAACGCGATCAGATAGCAGATCAGCGGTAAAAATGGAATGACAGCCTTATCTCTTATATATAATCCGCCATTCAGAAGCCATGCAAATACCGGCAGGCTAATAACCAGCATACACCCCCAGGCAAGTACACGCTCACTCCATCTTCGGTAAGTAAGTCCGACAATTAATACGGTAATTGCAAGAGTGGTAAGTCCCAGTCCATAAGTTCCATACGCTACACGAAGCGGTGGAAACTGCGGTATCAAAAGCTCCCCGATCTTCATGCCGGCTGCTTCCTGCTTTCTCCCAAAAAGGGCTCTTGCCGTCGGCACCAGCAGGATACCACTCATACATACAGCTGCAATCATCGGCATCACAAAGCAAACTCCATCTCGCAAAAATACAGGTACCCGGAACTTTGGTGTGATTTCCAGATACCGGTACACACCATAGAGCACCAGTGCCAGCATACCGCCAATGCTGAAATAAAAGCTGGTCATGATCATCAGAAATACGCTGATCAGATACAAATCCGATCGTTTCTTATCAAAATACCGATCGACCCCGATTAGTGACATATAAAGGAACGGCATATAGTTGACAAACATCACCTGATGACAGGACTGATAGATCACAGGACCTGCCAGCATATACATCAGTGCTACGCCAAGTCTTATCTCTTCCGGAAATCCGCGTCTGCCAAGCCAGTAATACAGAAGGCACACAGATACCGCGATCCCTGCAATGCTGACCGCGATTATATAATCGCTCATTTTTACAAAAGGCAGCAGATAGGACAACAGAATTACCGGACTATATAAACCGTAATAGGAAAAATTATAAATATTCTGTCCACCGCCAAGATTGGCTGCAAACTCCGGAAACAGTTCTCCTGTATCATAGAACTGCTGTCTGAAATAATCCGGAATCACGCTATGCTGGCTGATCCAGTCTACCTTTGCCCCAAACACACCATTTCGTCCCACAAAGAGCCAGCAGACAAATACGGTCAGCAGGCATAGCAGCAGATAGATCACACCACGGATCTTTTTCTTACCTTTTATGATCTGCATACGTCTCTCCTTCCTCACTGGATTCCCGAAGCAGATAGATTGGACGATGCTTAGTCTCAAGATAAGTCTTAGACAAATACTGTCCAAGAATTCCAAGGCACAATAGCTGTACACCGCTGACCATGAACACGATACATGCCATGGACGGCCATCCGGATACCGGATCTCCCCATACAAGTGTCCGGATAATAATTACCAGGATCACCAGTGCCGACAGTCCACAGAACAGAATTCCCAGTACCGATGCAAGCGCTAATGGTACTACTGAAAATCCGGTGATTCCTTCTAATGAATAACGGAACAGTTTCCACACTGACCACTTCGTCTCACCTACAGAACGCTCTACATTTTCAAAGTCCAGCCATTTGGTCTTAAATCCTACCCATCCAAAGATTCCTTTGGAAAAACGGTTGTACTCACTCATCTGTAATACTGCATCTGCCATCTTACGGTTCATCAAGCGGTAATCTCTTGCGCCATCTACGATCTCCGTCTTAGATATTTTGTTGATAAAATGATAAAACTGTCTGGACAGGAACGACCGTATCACCGGCTCTCCTGCTCTGGTGGAACGTCTCGTTGCCACGCTGTCGTAATCTTCTTCTTTTAATATCCGGTACATCTCCGGCAAAAGTGACGGCGGATCCTGAAGATCTACATCCATCACCGCAATATAATCTCCTTCTGCATGTGTAAGTCCCGCATAGATTGCTGCCTCTTTTCCGAAATTTCTGGAAAATGACAGGTATCTGCACCGGGCATCTATCTCGTGAAGCTTCCTCATTTCCTCCAATGTTTTATCTGCTGAGCCATCATCTACAAAGATTAGTTCAACGTCTGTATCCATCTGACCTATGATCCGGCTCATTTCTTTATAATATATCGGCAATGCCGCTTCCTCGTTCCAGCACGGAACGATAATTGATATCTTATCCATAATCTTATTCACCTCTGGCAGATATTTTATCTCACATATCTTAAGTATTTGCCAAATTAAATCTTAAAGTTTCTTAAACATTTATTTTTTTATCTTTATCTATCTATTTCCTCTGAGTCTTGATTTATGCGGGTTTCCAGACATTTATAGTTTATCCTGTTCCGTCTTTGCCCTTGCAATTTTGGACATTTTTTGGACAAATTTGGACAGATTTTGGACAGAAAAAGAGGGCAGCAGTCAGCCACCCTCACATATAGCATTTTAAAATGCCTGTTCTATTTTCTCCATTTCATCTTTCTTCACGTCCGGAAGTACGTGAGCATATAGATCCATCGTCATAGCATAGCTACTATGTCCCAGAATGGTTTTTAATACCTGCGGTGGCATTCCCGCCTCTATAGCTCTGGTTGCGAATGTATGCCGGAATGAATGCGGCGTTATCTCCGGGAACTCACTATCTTTCTTCCTGGCTTGCTCTGCAATCCGTTTGATCTCTGCGCTGATTGTTCCCTTCCACAATGGCTTACCATCCATATCACAAAATAAATAGCGGTCTATCCTTTCTACCTTAAAGCCCCAGAAACGGCGCTGCGCATCCAGTATCTTGATAACACTATCTGTTAATGGTATTTCTCGGATCGATGTCTTTGACTTCGGTGTATCTTCCACAAACTCTCCCTTGATTCGCTTTAATGTCCTACGGACATACAGTTTTTTGTTCTTCCGGTCAATATCCGTATACTTTAATGCCTGGGCTTCGCCTATTCTCAGCCCGGTACGCAATAACACATAAAACAGGTTATAAAGATAGCTGTCCTTTGCGCACTCCATAAATAGATCCTGCTGGGCTTTGGTCATTGCTATTGCTTTGGACTCTTCAGCTTCAGACTTCGGAACTCTCGGAAGTTCTGCCAATTCTGCCGGATTGTTTGCAATCAACTGCACTTTCTTGGCTCTCCTAAGACTCCCCTTCATGATCACAGCTATCAGCTCCATACTCGATGTAGAGTATTTGCGCTTTTTCTTAATCCGCTTATAGATCTGTTCTACTGTATCAACCGTAACATCCTGTATCTTCAGCAGTGCAATCTCCGGCTTTATAGCCGAATCATACAGACTCCGGTATGTCTGATATGTTCCCAGCTTCTTATGATCTTTCAGATAGCCCTCTAACCATTCCTCCGTCCACTCAGTCAGCAGCATATTCTGACGCTTCACATAGATTCCATGCTCCAACTCGTATTTAAGATCTGTCATTGCTTTCTGTGTCTCCGTGACCGTTGCACCCTGTACGGAATGAGCCACGCCTTTATACATAAAACGACCTTCAAAGCCTTTTCCTCTCTGTCTGATCCCTGTTGGTAGCTTTCTGCCCCTGTTATCAACTGCCATATTAGCTCCTTTCTGAACATAAGTTCATGTATTGCAATGAGCCAACATGACAGTTATAATCATGTTAGCCCGGTATCGTGTGTATTGGGTTATTTCTGTTTTGCCCTATGGTGTTGCCGCACCGTGGGGCTTTTGTTGTATATGTTTTTAGATGACAGCAACCGCCCCCTCTATTACTACCGCAACCATATCTGCTGCTTCTGCTTTAATCTCGCAAATGCGCGCATTCCATATATTCTCCGGCACTTTATCATATCTGCTGAATGTTCCAATGTGCTTCATAGTGTTAGCAATGCTCCCATCGGAAATCTCCTCTGTCTTGATAATCCTGTATACTTTAATTGCTCCGTTATATGACATTTTCAAAAACACCTGATTAAATTTCATTGCTTTCCTCTCCTTTTCTATTTGTTCAAAACTGCTTTTGCAAATGTATAGATTATTTTCAATGCTCTGTTATCTGCTTCATCTAATAACTTGCAAATACTTTCTTTGTAGTCCATGTCTCTCTTGTCCTTTCCCCGGATTCCATGTTATGATCTTTTTGGTTCGTGGCTGGAATCCAGTCATATACTGCCCCTATCGGTGTTGGTAGCACTGATAAGGGCTTTTTCTTTATACTGCTTCTTGTACCTGTGATCTACCAAAGAACCGGGCGTTATAAATTGCCCCGTCTCCTTTAGATCCCCAGATCAAGGAACACCCAAACAACGCCTTAGAACCGTGTATCACTTCATATCCCAGCTTCTTCCATCCGCTCCATGTATTTGTCTCCTCTGTCACGCCTGCTGCCATCTTTCTCAGTTCAATACGCTCTGCATTGACTGCTTCGGCTTTGGCTGATAACCACGCCCGGTGCAATGCCTCTGCGAAGCTGATAGCCTGTTTTCTGTAGTTCTTCCATGCATTCTGCATAATTCTCTTAAGATTGTACTTCATAACTGCTATGCCCCTTTCTTTCAAGTCTTAGAAAGTTTCCGATCAAGTCATCTTCCTGACTATTGCTAGGCTCCTGGGCTGCTCACAGGTATATGGTCTTTGATTTCACATCTTTTCGGGATGTTCGTTTGCTTTTCTTACCTTGTGATTACATTATATATATTTACACCAATAGTCCATTGACACATTCACTATATTTACACCAATATATTTGTGAATATTTTATATTTACACCAATAGTTTTTTATACTATAATTAGCGTAGGGTGGAGTAAATATACCCATATTTATTTCAGAAAGAAGGTGCATTATGGCTGACGAACCAAAGATTAGCAAAGCCCAGCAGAAAGCTGTTAACAAATATGTAAAGAACAACTATGATCGAATTAATGTTACTTTTCCAAAAGGTCAGAAAGAGATTATCAAGGCTCATGCATCCAAGCATAACGAAAGCGTAAACGCCTTTATCATTAGATCTGTAACAGAAACTATGGAGCGTGATTCTGAAGAATAATCGCACTTTTTTCCAAATTTGGAAGAAACCTGAAGAATAATACAGATCCGGCGCATTGGTTCTGCTCAAGTACCATTTCGGTAGTTTTGGACAGTTTTATCCATAAGGGCGTCACATTCCGTCCCCCTCTTGCATCCTGCTGCCATATATGCTATATTTAAGACACAAAAAGAGAGCAACCGCCCACAAGGGGTTGACCTCAAAGGTAAATTAGAAATTCATAGAATCGCCACTCCTTTGCTCGCCAAAGTTCCGGGGTGGTTTTTCTATGCCTTAAAACATTATCTGATAAACGTAAATACGAATGTCAGCAATGCGAGAATGAACATACCAAACGCCATAAGGTCTTTGAAATCAAAATGATTATTGTTCATCAGCACCACCCCCATTCTATGTAAAATGGAGGTCAGCCACCCTGCAACACGATTGCTCCAACCACAATATAACATAATGCTATCTTGTAAGCAATCAGATTTTCACGATGGCAGCAGTCCGCCATCTTCTTTTCAAGGTTCACTAAAAAGCTGTATGCTTTTTCTATATACTCTAAAACCATTTATTCGCCCCAGTTAGCGCACTCTATCCGTTTAACTGGGATTTCCTCGCATATACGCATAATGTGCCTATTTGGGGCTCCTGAATGATTTTAGGCATATTCTGCGCTTGCTCAACGCCTACATCCCTTTTTGCTTCTCGCCACTGCCTTCATCGTCATCCCCGTAATCAATCGTTATATGCAGTTCTGTATCTACATCAGCCTTTAGATCTATTTTGTCCACTGGGCTGAATCCTGCCCGATCCATAATGTCTCTGGCAGCCAAATGGGCTACCATGTCATTTTTAGATTCAAGCAATGATAACTGCTTTCTAAATGCTTTCGGTGCTGCATATTGCAGGCTGTTCCGCATCAGCGCATTGTATTCATCTTGGAACTCTGTATTTTTCTTTTTCCATTCGCAGATAGTTTTCTGCGAAACGTTAATTGCTTTTGCAATTTCTTTATCCGTCATATTTCCCCGGATCATAAATTCCAAGCATCGCATCTGTTTCGGTTTTAACATATCTCCTCACTCCCTTCTGTTCACTTTCTTTTACTGGCTTCAGCTATGGCAGCAGTCTGCCGTCTCCGATTATTCCACAAGCTCTATACACTCTACTGGAATATTGGTTATGATACCGCCCTGCAGTTTAACCGTTGCTTTCCCGTAAGAAAAACTTGTTAAAACTCCGCTTATGCTGCCATCCTCATTTTTATCCATCAGGATGCTCGCCCACTCCTTCGGATGCTCTTTTGCAAACTTGCCGTAACCTTTCGGCAGTTTAATCCTGCACTTTAAATTCATTGTTGTATCTCCTTTCAATCTCACTCACCAATGCAATGCTTAAATCTCTTGCAAAGGGGTTTTTATGCTTTTGATAGAACCGCTGTGCGTCTCCTGTAACCTTTTCAAAATACACCTCTGTATTCTCTACAATGGCATTGTCTTTGAACAGTTCCCAGAAGTCCCGGAACATCTCAAACTCTTCTGATCCGCTTTTTATCTCTTTTCTTGCCATATTCTTCACCTAATCAAATGGGGTAGGCTCTTTGGCTCTTCTAAAGCCTCTGGATGCCTCTGCCACCGTCTCACTTGTCTCTATAAACTCCATGTTGTCACCATTGAACCGCAATACCTCAGAGGATAATACGCCCTGCCGGTTCTTCTCCACCTTCAAGCCCTTTTTATCATCCACGATATTCCACATCAGCAGTATAATGCTTGCATCCTGCTCAATGTCTCCGGCTTCTCTCAGCTCGCCCATTGTAGGCTCTTTATTCTGCCTCATCTCACTCACACGGTTAAGCTGCGACAGTGCAATGATCGGTATATGCAGTTCCATTGCTAAAGCTTTGATAGCCTTAGAAATAGCCCCAACCTCGCTCGCCCGGCTCTGATAGATTACATCCGACCGGATAAGCTGGATGTAATCTATCACAATGCAATCAAGATCTAAATGCCTGCATTCATTCCGGATCTGCGACACCGACACCGATCCACTGCGGATAAATAGCGGAATCGTTCGCAATGATTCGTTCGCACGTTCAAAACGCGCTTTTTCATCTCCCAAAAAATCCCTTGCCCTTCTGATCCGTGTCAGTCCAATGCCGCTATTTCTAGACAGCAGACGCTCATACACCTGTTTGTCTGACATCTCCAAATTGTACAGCGCAACCTGTTTTTTGCTCTTCGCCAGATTCATAGCTATTTGCGTTGCAAAGGCAGACTTTCCGACCGCAGGACGCGCACCGATCACGATCACGTCCCCGCCTTCCAGTCCTCCCAGCGTATCATCCAGCTTAGGCAATCCTGTATACAATATGCTTTGTTCTGGATCTGTGAAATAGTTACCGCTCACGGTATCAACAACCTCACCAAGTCCGTGTATTTTCACTGTATCGCTTTCTTTCAAGGCTTCCAGATCCTGCAACAGCCCATTGATCTGCTCGTCTATGCATCCTGCTACCGGAACTACATGAGATAATAGCTCATTAAGCCGGCGTGTCTTATAATCCGATTCCAGCGCATCTGCATAACTCTTGATCCTGTAGCTCTCAACGGTCGGGATAATCCCCCTCAGTTCCTGCATCTGATCGTACTCTCTGTTGCTTATAATCTCTGTATCTTCCTGATAATAAGCTTTTGCCGCTTTGTCCAGCTTCTGCGCCAGTTCTTCCAGTGATATGCTTTTACCCACGTCATAAGCTCGCACAATCTCTGTATACACGCTTCTACAGAACAGATCCCCGAACATTTCCGGCTTAATCTGCTCATATATTCCGCTGATAGAATCCGGCTCTATGAGAAGTGCACCGATAACGGATTTTTCAATCGTGTTACTCATTGACTTCTCCCCTCTCGACATAGTCAAGTAGTGACTGTCCCATCAGCGTATCAAAGTTTTTCCAGTATATCTGCTCCCGTTGTTCTCTCTCCTGCTGTTCAACATAGTGCTGCACTGCAAGATATATTTCCCGGTTAGACAACTTGATCTTTTCGCCGTTGATCTTTCTGCCCTTGATCCATTGGCAATACAACGAAAATGCTCTCGTCTTTCCTACCTTCTTCGGATAGATGGCATATATCGTTTCAAAGTCTGCTTTTTTCTGATCCAGATCGGCAGCAGTCTTTTTTGCATCATTTTCCACTCGTTCATGGTCTCCGGTGAACATGTAATATATATCTTTATCTATATCTTTATCTAGGGAGCTAACATTAACGTTACTGTTAGTTTTACAGTTAGATTTATCAGCAATCTGCCGTTGTTTTTCCCTGTATTCCCTCATGTATTCGCGCTGGTATTCCCGCTTTTTCTCTAACTGATCAAGCGTCTGATGCTTCCCCCAGTTCGGTATAGTGATAGCTCCATCAATGCGCTTAATCATTCCGAACCCTTCAAAGACATCTAACGCCATTTTCACCGTTGTTTCTTTACGCCGGAATATCGTAGACAGCATTTCATCCGTATACACGATAGAGTCATTAAGAGTGAATACACCGGAGTTATTCATCTTCCCAGCAAGACATAAAAGCTTGAACCATATCACAATGATGGAATCTGAATCCGGGAGGCTCTCGATCAAAAGTATCTTTTCGTCATCAAATATATCCGTTGTAATCTTAATCCATTTCACTTCCGCCATTGCTCTCACTCCCCTCTATTGACTGCTGCCCCTCCGGCACTTTCAACACCTGCCTTGCACTTCTGATAACCTTCAGCGTGTTCAATGCTCTGGCTTTCATCGTCTTTATAAACTGCTCAATTTCCTGCCTGTCCTTCGGTCTCCAATAGCCCTTACCTGAACCGGAACATATAATTGCTCCCTGCTCTCGTTCGCTGGCTATACGCTGGCGTAACTCACGCACGGATCCGCACCCGGTCAGTTTTATAAGCTCCTGTGTCGTGACTGCATTCTCTTTGCCGAATGGCAACAGTTCTGCTATCTGGGAATCAGCCTTGCCGGGCTGTTCCTCAGTATGTACTCGATTATTTCTGTTTTGATTTTCCATTAGTTCACCCCTGTTAATGAATTGAAATACTGATCTGCTTTTCTTGTGTCATAGAGTACGCGCCCGCCCACCCGCATAATACAATTAATGTCTCGTCCGAGCTTCATGGCACTATTTTTCCCTAATCCAGTGTATACAGCAAATTCATTAAGATTAAGGAATCTTGGCTGTACAGTCTCATTATTAGCTGTTCTTTTTCTCATTGCATTGCCCTCGCTTTCTTTTCTGTGTGCTTTTATCATACTTTATCTTGCGCTATATATGCAAATATTATATAATCATATTCGTAAAATATTTTTATATGTTCGAGGTGTATTAATATGTCTAAAAAAAATAATTCAACATCAAAAAGCAATATTCTTATACTCAAAAAGAATATAGAGGAATTAAGGCGAGAAAAAGAACTGACACAACAAGAGTTAGCCGATATAGCCGGAACAACACAAGAACGTGTTTCTAAAGTACTGTCATCGTCAGACTCTGAAAGTGAATGCTTCACCATCCAGCAGTTAATTTCGATTGCAAAATGTTTAAATGTATCTATTGATGATCTCTTAGGATTAGAAGCGTCCGGATCAATAAAAAGCGAAAAGACATTTGCCGATGTATACAATGCGCTATTCGCATTAGATGATTTGATACCGTTAGATATTCACCATATAAGCGATCCTGACGCTACAGGGCTGGGGATATTCCCTGAAGATATCCCCATGATTCCTTGCATCATTGTACGTGATGAACGATTTGAGAAATTTATGAGCGAATGGGATACAGTAAAGTCTAAATTGAATATAGAAGATGCAGGATTAGCGCAGGAACTCTATGCACTCTGGAAAACTAGACGAATCGAAAGTGGCGGCACCGAACCGCTAAATTAATAATCTCGTTTTTTATTATTCTAACGTCACCGGCTGGTGGCGTTTTTATATCCATGCAATTCATGCACAAAAAAAGCACCCTGCATCTGCAAAGTGCTTTCTAATCAACTATTTCAAATTCTTTCGGGATTCTAATTTCTTCAGCCACGTAATATCTATCGAAGTTATCAACATCTGACAATGGATAATCCGCAATCTCCCCTGTGTCCTTGTCTATAGTAATTGGTGTATTACCATAATCAGGAACGCCTATATCAAACATCCTGCCGAAAAACAGCCATTTGTCTCCAAGATCATATATCCCATCTATTCCGTTTTTGTATTCCTGTTTAACGAGGTTCTTTTTTGCCATCTCACAAGCTGTATTAAAATCTAACATTTCCATCACTCTTTCTTACACGCATGAGATCCTCGATCATTCCTTGATTCTTTTATCTCTTTCAAGATTCTTTCCTCTTCCTCTTTCATTAACCTTTCAAGTTCCTCTTGCGGTAAACTTCGATAATATTCGATTGCTTCCATATCAAGGTTGTCATCCTCTTGGTACATCTACTTCACCTCTTTCCTTCATTTTTCTTCTTTGAGTGCCTAATCCTCTTAACCTTTCTCAAAAAATCAATGGTCGCCTGGTCTACACGCTCGCGCTCCATCGTTCCATGGATACGGACTTTTGCGCAGCCAATCTGATATTCACCAGTCACCGGACTGTTTTTTATATCGCTCATACCAACTCTCCTTTGTAATCCAGAAACTTATTGATAAAATACTGCTGACCCTTGCCGGTGACCTTCGCAGTCTTTGTTGGAACATTTGCGCCAGAACCATCGACATACATTCCTACTTTGATCTCAAATAATCCACGCTCCACCGATCTCTGTGTCGGCATATTCCTACTTGATCCACTCTTGACCAGATAACCATTCTCCCGGAGCCAAGTAAACAACCTTCGCTGTCCGGTCTGAACGCCGTTCTGTCTCAGGATCTTCGCCAGCTCACCGATCAGGATAGATGTATGGCTGGATGACACCGCATCCGCAAAGATCTCTTTCGGGCGCATACGGTCAATTTCTTTGTTCTGTTGTTCTATAGTCTTCTGCGCTTCCAGTACCGCCAGCGCAAGCAGTTCTTTTCCCTGTGGCTGTGCCATCTGATAACCGCCTGTTTTTCTGATTGTCGGAAGCACATCAGCTGTAACCCACTTGCGAAACTTTCTGGCGTTCGGTTTATCGCTTCTGAGAATAACGGCATACAATCCGCTTTCATTTACGAAATTCGTCTCACCCGATTTACCGCCTAGATTCAATCTAGTCACTTCGTCAGCATCCAATCTCTTTGCTACATCTGTTGTGTTTTTGATATCCAATGCCTTGCATACATCTAATAAACAAAACATCGGTTCATTATTCACGGTTACCGTCCGGATATCACCGAACTCTTCACTGTTGAAAATCTGTATATCATTGTTCATCCTGCTCACCTGCCTTTTGCCTGTCCACCATCGCTCCGGCGTATGCAAGTGCATCATACGGATTAAACGGCGGTACATATTTTCTAGCGTTTTTATCCAGTAGCATCCGTCGATTTGCGCACCAGTCAACAAATACACCAATGTGTACATTTCTGTCGCAAAATGGGTATTTATAACGATCTCCGCCGTGCTCCCTTATCTCCTTGACGCGGCTTGATACTGCTGATTGCCCGTAACCAAACACGGCGCACAGGTCTTTTTGCATCATGTAAACCTCGTTAGGCTCTTTCCTTGATTTCATTCTGCTCACCTCTTTCGCTCTCAGCACGCTCCTTATTCCCTGCCATTGCTTCACCCATGCCAAGAAGATAGCCTTTATCAAACTCGCTCATATTCGGCAATGCATCCGCGATAGTATCCAGTACCTTTTTTTCCTGTTCTGACATATCTTCACCCCCTTAATTCAATTGGAAACTTATAATACTCCACCTTATAACTATATGCTTCTGGGGATTTGCTTATTCATAATTATTTGCCTCTATAACCATCATATCCTACCCGCCAGCATTCCGCAATATCTCCCTGACTTCTACCATCACAATTCCCATTTTGGACAAAATTTGGACATTTCATTATTTTTCCATCTTCCAAAAGTACCGATTTTCCTTTATTTTCGGGCTTCATCGGGATTCCTATATCAAAATTAAATCTTAAAGTTTCTTAAATTAAAATGATTTTTTATTAAATTCTTGTATACTTATTAGCAGAACGAATACGAAAGGGGATTTTATCATGGATGCCCATATTCTGGCAGTAGATGACAACCCGGAGATCCGGGAGATTATAGAGATACTATTAACCGGTGAAGGCTTTGCCGTCGATCAGGCAGGAGACGGCACACAGGCACTTGCTATGCTGAAAGAAAAGCATTATGACCTGATTATTCTGGATATTATGATGCCAGGCATGAATGGATATCAGACCTGTCTGGAGATCCGTAAGCTCACCAACGCTCCAATTCTGTTCTTAAGTGCCCGCACCAAAGACAGTGATAAAACTCTGGGCTTCTCTAGCGGCGGAGACGACTATCTGGCGAAGCCTTTTTCCTATCCGGAACTGATCAGCCGGGTAAAGGCATTGATCCGACGTTACCAGGTATATAAAGGAAAGGACGAAGAGACAATTACCGAAGTTCCTTCCCATATCCATTACCACAATCTGGATATTGACAGGGATACCGAGACCGTTTACCGGGATGGTGAAGCAGTAGATCTTACCAGCACCGAATATGCCATGCTGCTTACACTGGTTACCCATCCTGGTCAGATCTTTTCTGCCGAGCGGCTGTTCGAAGTCGTCTGGAATGAGCCGTATTACTATGGTGCCAGCAATTCTATCATGGTACACATCCGAAATCTGCGCCGTAAAATTGAAGTCGATCCTGCTGCTCCGACCCTGATCACAACCGTCTGGGGAAAGGGGTACCGCTGTGAATAAGCTCCGTACTAAAATCCGTACCAAACTTCTGCTTCTGATCATCATCACCGGACTTGCAAGTGCACTGCTTTTCCAGGGAATGTGGAACTGCAGATGGGAGATCTGGGACGTGCTGTCAGATGCCGGATTATTTGATGATATACTACCCAATGTAGACGATAATTTCTGGAATAATCTTTTTAATAAAGCTACAGATTATGACCTTCCTACCTCCGAAACGGATTCCAAGGCAATCGATGCACTGGCTCCTTTCTTCGATGAAACAGCAGACGAATATACCAGCATATACCTTTATTCTCTGACTGAAGGGGAATATCTGGTCGGTCGTTATGCCCAGGTTATGGATTCCGAAAATTTTCGTGTACCATTTGACATTACCTACCGATGGACAGACGGAGCCAATGAAGAACGCTTCGAAATGCCTGTTAAATTTAAAAATGGATATGCCACTGTCCTCGTCTATTTCTATCATCAGACGTATTTCATTACACCATATTTCTTCGTCTGCCTTATCTGCTGCCTGACGCTGTTCCTTGGAAGCATCCTGTTCTTTGTCCGGCGCAAAATGAAAGAAGTGG
>OLND01001567.1_pt1 | contig 23219 bp, 19 predicted proteins | sample 1672031 | NCBI WGS metagenome assembly OLND01 (sample SAMEA3136638, study PRJEB25190) | human gut metagenome | biome: human gut; feature: human-associated habitat; material: faeces | place: Austria | collected 2013 | reverse complement strand
GAAAAAGCATTTGAATATTTACTTGGAACACACAAATATAACATGTTTTACAGAGTGCTCTTTTCTTTGGTTGTATATCTTGGCTGCACACAGACACTTAATCTTGTATGGAGCTTTTCGGATATAGCAAATGCGCTCATGGCAATCCCGAACCTGATCTGCATGCTCATACTTAGTAAAGAAGTAGCACAGGCCATCAAAGCATTCCAGCCAGAGATAGACAACAGACATACAGAAAAATGTTCCGAACAAAACACGTATGTGCAAGATGTAAAATAATTACTTATCGCCAAATTGTAAAATGAAAAAGATACAGGAATAAAAGAGGAAAATGTATAATGACATAGTTCAAACATAAAAGACTTATCGCAAAATAAAACAGAAAAAGTCCTGTCCTATGACGATAGGATAAAATTCGACATGTCTGCGAGCATAGCATGTCTTTCTATGTGCTGTTTGAGCCGTAAGGTGAGTTTACATAGAAAGACATAGATAAGCGGCGCAGCAGACTTAGAATTTTACCCGTGTCATAGGCCAGGACTTTTTCTATTATAGTTGTAAAAGAGCTTTTTGTTTTGCCAATTTTTCCATTTTACAAAAACAATTCTAACAGGAACACCACCATGCATGCGCATACGGATACTTGCAGCAGGCTTTTCCCAAACCATGCAAGTGCTGTGGCAACGATCAGAGCTGCCCATGCAGACCAGACACTTCCGGTCGCGGACAGGATTGCCGGGAAGGTCATCACTGCCAGTGTGACGTATGGTACATAGTATAGAAATGACCGAATCGTTTTATTTTTAATTTCTTTTCGAATCAAGGTCAGAGGCAGCATACGGATCAGATAAGATACTCCGGCCATGACCAGGATATAGATATAAATATTATGACTCATGACTTGCCTGCCTTTCATTGTTAATTAATACACTAGATTCAGTGCTTTTTGTATCGTCCTCATCCTGATTGATTGGGAACAGGATTGCAGCACCTCCGGCAATGAGAATCGTAAGCAGAATCGTTCTTGTTCCGGTAGAAAGTGTGTGGACGACTGGAAGTTTTGTAAATGCAAAGCTTGCTCCCATGGAAATCAAGACAACTCCCGCAAGAATCTTATTTTTTCTTGCAGGAGGGATAATGATTGCCAGGAACATGCCGTAAAGACCGACACTTAATGCACTGACGATATTAGCCGGTAGAATGGATCCCATCAAAGTTCCAAAAAGTGTTCCGAAAGCCCAGCCGGGAAGTGCTACAGTATATGCACCAAAAGAATAGTATGGATTCAATTTACCCGGTACGGCCACGGAGATTCCAAATAACTCATCAGTGACATCATAACTTAGAAGCAGACGCTGGATCATCGGTGTGTCTGGTGGAAGTTTCTGACTTAATGCACAGGACATCAGAAGATAACGGGCATTTGTGATCAATATCAGAATTGCGACCTCCAGATAGCCGCCACCTGCGGCAATCAGCGTAAATCCGGCAAATTCACCAGCTGATGCATTATTAGTAAAACTTACGAGAAATGCCTGAAAGGGTGTGAACCCGGCATTTTTCGCAGCAATACCAAGGGTAAATGAAACTGCAAGATAGCCAAGGGCAATGGGAATTGCGTCCCGCATACCCTTGGCAAACCAAGACTTATTAGTACCTCTCATTTGTGACCTCTTTTCCTATCTCATAAATTCATTGATTACGTGTAACACACCGTCTTCATCGTTGGATTTTGTGATGTAATCTGCAGATTCTTTCACCAGTGGCTGAGCATTTGCCATGGCAACTCCAAGTCCGGCAGTCTCAATCATAGTCAGATCATTGTATCCGTCCCCGCAGCAGATCATGGCATCGGTAGAAAGTCCGATACTGGTGAGCAGCTTTGTAAGGGAGTGAGCTTTGTCAATACCCTGGGGCATAATTTCGAGAAAGAACGGATCTGAGCAGTAAATAGACAGATAAGAGTGAAATTGTTTTTCAGCTTCAGCTTTTACTTCCTGAATCAGTTCCGGTTCTCCGGTAATCAGAAATTTATTGTTATTATTTTTAGTGACGTAAGAGACGAAATCGTCCACTTTTGTAATCGGCATATGATTGATGAAAGATTCTTTTTCGCTGTATTCATTCGTATCTCCACCTGAAATCAGCTCGGTATCGGTGTATGCAAGAATGTCAATCCCCGGATATTTTTTCACGATTTCAAGAAGCGGAGCCGCAACATCATTTGGAAGATATTTGCTGTAAATGATCTCACCGGAGCGGCAGTCTGTGATACGACCACCGTTGTAGGAGAGAATATAACTTCCATAGTCTCCAAGGTGAAGTTCCTCTGCCAGAGGAAGGACGCCCTGAGAAGGACGTCCACTGGCTAATACAACTTTTTTTCCGTTTTTCTGAATGTCGATCAGAGCATCTCTGGTCGATGGTGTGATCTCTTTTCTGGAATTGGTCAGTGTCCCATCCAGATCCAGTGCCAGAAGCTGGTAGTTCATAGTTTTATACTCCTAAAATTTCTGTAATTCATCTACGATTTCAGGGAACTGCATACCATGTGAAGCTTTCACAAGGATATTGTCACCTGGTTGAATCAGATGTTTCATCTCTGCAAGAAAGTCTGCTTTTGCAGGGAACCATTTTGCCTCGCAGCCATGTTCAGAAGCTCCGGCTACAAGCTCTTTGGAAAGCTCGCCAATTCCGCATACAAGGTCGATGCCTATATTACCTGCATGTGCACCGGTTTCGTAGTGGAGTTCTTTTCCGGTCTCGCCCAGCTCGCCCATGTCGCCAAGAACAGCGACTTTTCGTCCGATTGCCATATTCAGAACATCTAAGGAAGCCTGCATGGAAATTGGATTTGCATTATAGCAGTCATCTAAGATGATGATTTTATCTGTCTGAATGATATTATTTCTTCCGGGGATTGAAGGCAGTCCTTCAATTCCGGCTTTGATTTCTGCTGGTGTAAGTCCAAGTTGATAGCCGACAGCAGTTCCGGCAAGAGCGTTTTGTACCATGTGAGCACCAGGAAGTGGAACGATGCAGTCAAAGCTTTCGCCGGACGGAAGATGAATCGTACAGGAAGAACCGCGAAGTCCAAGTGGTTCTACGTCAGTTGCATAGAACTGGCAGTTCTTTCCAAGACCGAAAAATTCAGGATCTACGCCTTTGACCGGTCCCATATCACGGAGCAGATCATCGTCTCCGTTCAGAAGAATAGAACCACCGGTCTTCATATCCTGGATCATCTGAGATTTTTCCTGAAGAATCCCTTCTCTTGTCTTGAAAAATTCCAAATGTGCGATACCGATATTCGTGATCACACAGATATCCGGGCTTGCTACGCTGGAAAGACGACGCATCTCACCGAAGTGGTTGACACCCATTTCCAGAACAGCGACCTGATGCTTTTCATTCATTTCAAAAATTGTAATTGGAAGCCCCCATTCATTGTTGAAGTTTCCAAGTGTTTTATGTACACAGTATTTCTGAGACAGTACAGAAGCAATCATTTCCTTTGTGCTTGTCTTTCCGACACTTCCTGTGATTCCGACAACCTTAATATCGAAAGAATCACGATAAAGCTTTGCAGTATCAAGAAGTGCCTGGCCAGTAGACTCTACCAGGATATATGGAAAATCTGTCTCGCCAAGATCTTCATGGGAAATCACGCACATTGCGCCTTTTTCAATGGTATCCGGAATGAATTTGTGAGCGTTGACGCGTTCACCGTCAATGGCAATGAACAGATAGTCTTTTTCAACTTTCCGGCTGTCAATTGTAACACCGGCAACTTCTTTGTCCAAAAGATTTTCAGGTCCCCGGTACTCTCCGTGGCAGGCCTTAGTAATATTTCTTAAAGTAAGGTTTTTCATGATGGATTTCCTCTTATCTGTAACGCGCATTCATAGATTCTTCAATGATGCGTTCGCATAACTCGTTGTACTCGATGCCTGCAGCTTTTGCAGCCTTCGGAAGCAGACTTGCGGCAGTCATTCCTGGAAGTGCATTCATTTCCAAACTGTAGAATTCGCCGTCTTCGTCATCAATGATAAAGTCAGCACGTGCATACACATCCATACGGAGTGCGGCAAATGCTTCTTCTCCGGCACGCATCATGCGCTGCTGAGTTTCTTCATCAATAGATACCGGTGGACAGATTTCCTGTGCTCCGCCAGCCTGATATTTATTCTCATAGTTGAAGACACCATCTTTCGGAATGATCTCAACTAATGGGAGTGCTTTTCCGGCAATGACAGCGCTGGCAAACTCACGGCCTTTGATGTAAGGCTCAATGACCAGTTCTTCATCTGGGTTCTTTTCAAATGATTCACGAACTGCATTGTTATATTCTTCTTCTGTATGACAGATGTAAACTCCGATACTGGAACCATTTTCACATGGCTTTACGACCAGTGGGAGATAATATCCAAGTTCGGATAAAGGAAGATCCTTTGTCTCTTTTGTCAGATGTGTTCCACGAGGAGTCGGTACACCACTCATTTTATAAATCTGTTTTGTTACTAGTTTGTTCATAGACAGGGCACAGCCAAAAGAGTTGCAGCCTGTATATTTGATTCCAAGAAGATCAAAAGCAGCCTGAAGTTTACCATTTTCTCCGACAGAGCCGTGCAGAGCGACAAATGTAATGTCTGCCATACGGCACAGTTCAATGACATTTGGTCCAAACATGCAGTCGGACTGATCCGGGCGAGATTTCTTAAGGGCTTCAAGGTCAGGTTCTTTTGTGCTGATATTTTTTGCAATCTCAAGACCTGCGCCCGGAAGGGTAAATACATCTTCCAGATTCGCAGGCGCATTTTCAAGACCGAAGTACAGGTCAAGAAGATAAGCCTGGTGTCCGTTTTCCAACAGTGTTTTGCAGATGCCGGCACCGGAAGTCAGTGAGACGTCACGCTCCGGACTTAAGCCTCCTGCTAATACTATAATTTTCATAATGAATGATCTCCTTTTATTCTGGTTTGTGTGCCTGATCGAGTAAGGCTTTCTTTACATCATATAATCTCTGGGATAAATCTACATAAACCCGATGTGGATAGAAGAGACGTTTTGTCTCGTCCCACAGGGAGTCTTTTTCCTGTTTACAATATTCTGCAATCTCCGTGACAGAAGGGGAAGTGTAAATACATTCTCCGTTTTTGAAGATCGGAACAAGCATTTCACGCATGATATAAGTGCCGCCTGCAAGCTTTGTTTTCTTCCATGTCTCCAGCGGGTCAAAGAGAAGAAGATCCTGACTTTCGTCAAATGTTTCATCAGCGAAGCAGATCAGATCAGCTTTGATCTTGCCGGTCTCTTTTTCATAGACACGGTAGATTGTCTTATTTCCTGGATTGGTGATCTTTTCTGTGTTTTCAGAAATCTTGATCTTCGGGATAAATTCTCCGTTTTCATTCTTGATTGCAGACAATTTGTATACACCGCCAAATGACGGGCAGTCTTTGGACGTGATCAGATGAGTACCAACCCCCCAGGAGTTGATTGCTGCACCCTGTGCCTTCAGATCATGGAGCAGATATTCGTCAAGATCATTGGAAGCGCAGATGGAAGCGTCCGGGAATCCGGCTTCATCTAACATTTTACGTGCTTTTTTGGAAAGATATGCAAGGTCTCCGCTGTCCAGACGGATTCCGTATTTTTTTAATGGTTTTCCTGCGTCTTTAAATTCCTGGAAGACACGTATGGCATTTGGTACGCCAGATTTTAATGTGTCATAAGTGTCTACCAGAAGTGTACAGTTGTCCGGATATAGCTCTGCGTAATATTTAAATGCAGTGCATTCGTCCGGGAATGTCATGATCCAGCTATGTGCGTGAGTTCCCATAACAGGGACATCAAAAAGCTGACCTGCCAGTACATTTGACGTACCGACACATCCGCCAATCATAGCGGCACGTGCTCCGTAAAGTCCGGCATCCGGTCCCTGTGCACGGCGCAGTCCGAACTCCATGATTCCGTCTCCGTCGGCGGCATAGACAACACGGGAAGTCTTAGTAGCGATGAGAGACTGGTGATTGATCAGATTCAGGATAGTCGTCTCGACAAGCTGAGCTTCCATGATCGGAGCAATGACCTTAAGCAGTGGCTCTTTTGGGAATACTACGCTTCCTTCCGGAATCGCATAGATATCTCCTGTAAAGTGAAAACCACTTAAATACTGAAGAAAATCATCATCAAAAATGTGAAGACTTCGTAAGTAGTCCACATCTTCGTAGGTGAAATGTAGGTTCTTAATGTAGTCAATGACCTGGTCAAGTCCCGCGCAGACGGAATAACCATTGCTGCAGGGATTGTGACGGTAAAACACATCGAATACAACCGTCTCATGTTGCCCTTTTTTATAATAACCCTGCATCATTGTCAGTTCATATAAATCAGTCAGCAGTGTTAAATCTTGTTTGTTCATAGTGAGCTCCTTTCATGACTGAATCGTAAGCTTTGTTTTCATAATTGATGATACCACGGATTGCTTCGTATCGTACATTTCATGATATCTTGTGTATTATATATCATAATGGTACCTTTATACAAGGGTATGATTTTTCTCAATCGTGTCCTTTATGATCTTCTGGCAGTAAACATCGATCTTCTTGCGGTCTTCTTTTTCCATTTCATTCATATATATAGGGGAGCAGTACTCCAAAACAACGTGTGTTTTTCTGATATATGGCAAATGTCCCTCGAAAATATTAATGGTGTTATTCAGTGCAACAGGTACGATCGGACATCCGCTCTTTTCTGCAATTTTAAAGGAACCGGCATGGAATGGAAGAAGACTTAATTCGTCTCCTTTGTTGCGTGTCCCTTCTGGGAAAATAAAAACAGAAATTCCATTTTTCACCTGATCGATCGCAGTCAGGATGGTTTTAAGACCTTCTCTTATATTGTCGCGATCCAAAAACAGGCAGTATACCCGTTTCATCCAGGTGCGAAGGAACGGGTAATTTAACATTTCCTTTTTGGCAACGAATCCGGTCAGATCCCTGCAGCGGGAATAAGTCAGCAAAATGTCAAAATAACTTCTGTGGTTGCCCACGTAGAGAACCGGTTCATCAGGAACACGGTCTTCTCCGATGACGGTCACTTCGACACCGGAAATTTTCAGGATCACTTTAAATCCCCATTGAACGATACGTAGTGCTGCGAGATCGGATGAGCGTTTATTCACTTTGCCAATAAGCCAGAGAATTCCGAGTACAGGAATCCCGAGCAGAAAATATAACAATAAAAATATTGCAACGAGTATAAATCGTAACATATGTCAAGTTCCTCCAACTAATATCTTCCATATAAAATAGTCATGCCACGAAGTTCATCGGCAAGTTCGCCTTTGAGCGCGGACTGCTGATAACGCCAGCTCCAGTTCCCGGCGCCGATACCTGGTGTGTTCATGCGTCCTTCTGCACCGACGCATAGAACATCCTGAAGAGGAAAGATTGCATATGCAGCAACACTTGCAAGTGCGGTTCCAATAAGATCCAATGGAAAATGTGTATCATTGCTGCAGTGTGTGTAGCGGCGTACTTTGTCACGGCATTCCGGGCGCAGTGTCTGATACCAGCTGCGAGTCGTGTCGTTATCATGAGTTCCGGTGTAACATACGCAGACTGGAGATGTGTAGCGGTGTGGCAGGTAGCTTCCTTCATCCAGAGAGTCAAATGCAAACTGCAGAACCTTCATGCCTGGGAGCCCAAATTCATCTCGCAAAGCTTCCACTTCCGGGGTGATAACGCCCAGATCTTCTGCAATAATTGGAAGGTTTCCCTCAAAAGCATCACGGACTGCGGAAAATAATGCATGGCCCGGAGCTTTTACCCATTCGCCATTCACAGCGGTCGGTTCGCCGTAAGGAATGGACCAGAAAGCTTCAAATCCGCGGAAGTGATCTACACGCAGAATATCCAGGTTGTGAAGCTGTGCACGGATACGGGATATCCACCAGGAAAAATGTTCCGCCTCATGAGCTTCCCAGTTGTACAATGGATTCCCCCATAACTGTCCGGTGGCGCTGAAATAGTCTGGTGGTACTCCGGCTACAACGGTTGGGAATCCATCAGAATCTACCTGGAATAATCTTGGTTCAGCCCACACATCAGAACTGTCACCAGAAACGAAGATCGGGATATCACCGATTAAAAGGATATCGCGCTCATTTGCGTAAGCTTTGAGCTGGCTCCACTGGTGGAAGAATGTCCACTGGAGGAACTTCTCATAAAGAATCTCATCTTCGAGGTCACGTTCGATGACAGCTTTCTGAGATTTCGTTGGTTTGCGGTATTTCTTCTCCCATTCTAACCAGTGAAGTCCGTCCTTGGACTTCTTAATTGCCATAAACATAGCATAATCATCTAACCAGTGAGAGCTTTTACAGAAAAGAGCAAGTTCAGATTTAAGCTCGCTGTCTTCCGGAAGTTCTTTAAAACGGGTAAATGCCTTTTTGAAAAGTTCTTCTTTGTATGCTTGTACAGCCTTAAAGTCAACTTCTTCTTCCGGGAAAGCAGGAACATTACTTAAGTCCGACTCCGCAAGAAGACCTTCCTGCAGAAGAAGTTCTGGACTGATCAGTAATGGCTGCCCTGCGAAAGAGGAGAAGCACTGATAGGGACTATTATGTCCTCCGGTAGGGCCAAGAGGAAGTGTCTGCCATAAATGCTGTCCGGCTTCCTGTAAGAAATCTACAAAACGATAGGCTTCCGGACCTAAATCTCCAACGCCAAACTTACCTGGTAAGGATGTTGGGTGAACTAAAATACCGGAAAGACGACGCATTTTTTTTAATAGTGAAAATTTATCGTTCATACGAACCTCCCTTAAATGAAATATTACTGATGTTTATTATACTGAATTTTGACAAAAATCGCAATGATTCATTAGGATTCATTAAGGATTAAAATCTGAAAAAATTGAAGATATAAAACAACTTTACAGCATTTTTTGCCGGAGAGTTTTAGGGGCGAATCACAGCAGAGATGTTTTTTTGCTTTTAAATTAGGAAAAACAGTGCTATAATAACTCATACTATATCTGTAACAATTTAGAATCAGAGAGGTTGCTGCTCAGCTGCAGGCCACATAGAGGGTTTGCATGTGAGCTGGAAACAATGTATATTTCCTAATTGGGAGAAAGAAATGAAACGAGAAAAGAATATATCAAGAAAGGTCGCACTGAATTTATGGCTGCCTATTATTGTGGTGGTCTTTATATTGGTAGCGGCCTTAGGTGTGATTGAAGTGAATCCCGGTCTCGGATATACGATCTTAGTAGGAGATGTCATATATCTTATTGCATCTGTTTTGTGTTACGAATATACAGAAAAGATGATTAATAATGAATTGCTTACGGCAGGGTTTGAACAGAGTCAGATCCAGAAGCAGATTCTTAAAGAACTGCCGGTGCCGTATGTAATGACAGACCAGTCCGGAACGATTATCTGGTATAATAAACAGTTTTCAGAAATCGCGGGACAAAAGATCATAAAGAAGAGTATCACACAGATCTTTCCGGGCCTTTACAAAAAGGTTTTTCCACAGAATGGACAGACGAAAGAATACTGTATCACACAGGAAGAACATAAATATCATGTGGAATGTAAGAGTATGGTATTTAAGAATCTGGAGCGTGGAAAAGAGGAAGAGATTCAGGATGATGGGGCTGAAGGAGATGTTCTTCAGGTATTTTACTTTTTTGATGAGACCCAGCTTCGTGGATATGAGGAAGAGTCGAAGAAGAAGAGTCTGGTTGCCGGACTGATCTATATTGATAATTACGAAGAAGTTCTTGAAAATATGGAAGAAGTAAGGCAGTCGCTTTTACTTGCATTAGTAGAACGAAAGATTATGAAGTACATGCAGGGACTTGATGCGATCATCAAAGGTTTCGAGAAGGATAAGTTTCTCTTTGTATTTGAGGAAGAGAAGCTCGAAGAGCTGATGGAATCTAAATTTTCTATTCTTGATGAGGTTCGTCTGATCAATATTGGTAATGAGCTGTCCATGACATTAAGTATTGGTGTTGGTGTGAATGGAGGAAGCTATACCGAAACATATGAAAGTGCAAGAATGGCAATGGATCTTGCCCTTGGCCGAGGTGGAGACCAGGCAGTAGTAAGAGATGGGGATACGATTTCTTATTACGGAGGCAAGACACAGAAAGTAGAGAAGAGTACAAGAGTAAAGGCAAGAGTGAAAGCGCATGCACTGCGTGAGATCATGCTTACGCATGATAAGATTTTTGTCATGGGACATAAGAATCCGGATGCAGACTGTGTCGGTGCGGCTCTTGGTATTTATCGTCTGTCAAAGACTTTAGGTAAGAGCACATATATTGTTATGGATAAGGATTGTCCGGCGATAGAACCGATCGTAGAGGGAATCTACAAAGAGCGGGCAGATGAAGAGGAAGATATTTTCGTAACGAATGAGGAAGCTCTGCTTCTTAAAGATAAGTCAGCGATGCTCATTGTTGTAGATGTCAATCTTCCGGCAATGACAGAGTGTCCGGAGCTTTTAAAGTCTGTCTCAACGATTGTTGTTCTTGATCACCACAGACAGAATAATGAAACGATAAAGAACGCAGTTGTTTCTTATGTAGAACCGTACGCATCGTCAACCTGTGAGATGGTAGCGGAGATTTTACAGTATATCGTAGATAAGCCGAAGCTTAAGAATATCGAGGCAGATGCCATGTATTCCGGTATTCTCGTAGACACCGATAATTTTGTTATAAAAGCAGGTGTCCGTACTTTTGAGGCGGCGGCTTTTTTAAGAAGAGCAGGTGCAGATGTGACCCGCGTAAGAAAGATGTTTCGTGAAGATATGGAACATTGCCGGATACGGACAGCCATTATTAACAAGGCTGAGATTTACATGAATGAATTTGCCATTTCCACATTCGATGGAGCAAATGTATCCGGAGCGACTGTTGTCGGGGCGAAGGCGGCCAATGCATTGTTAAATATACAGGGAATCCGGGGAAGTTTTGTTTTGACATCGTTACAGGACTGTATATATATCAGTGCACGTTCCATTGATGAGCTTAATGTACAGGTCATCATGGAGAAGTTCAATGGCGGCGGTCATCTTACGATGGCGGCGGCCCAGTTAAAAAATGTTACCCTTGAAGAAGCAAAGCAGCAGTTAGAAGATGTTTTGCAGCAGATGCGTGAAGATGGCGATATATAAGATTTCTAAATATGTACTCTCAGAGTCTTTATCTCAGTCGAGAAGACTCCCACCTCTTTCAGGTGGTAAGGACATTAACAATATAGGAGGATTAAAATGAAAGTTATTTTATTAGAAGACGTAAAGTCTCTTGGAAAAAAAGGTCAGTTAGTGGAAGTGAATGCAGGATATGCAAGAAACTTTATCCTTCCAAAGAAGCTTGGTGTAGAAGCTACCAACAAAAATATCAATGATTTAAAGCTTCAGAAGGCACATGAAGATAAGGTGGCAGCAGAACAGTTAGCAGCAGCGAAAGTTCTTGCAGAAGAACTCAAAGATAAGAGTGTAGAGCTTAAGATGAAAGTAGGAGAAGGCGGACGTACATTTGGCGCAATCTCCACAAAAGAAATTGCCGCAGCAGCGAAAGAACAGCTTGGTTACGATATCGATAAAAAGAAGATTTCCGTAAATGAAGCGATCAAGAGCCTTGGTGTTCATAATGTAAAGATTAAGTTACATCCTAAAGTAACTGCAGAACTTAAAGTAAAAGTAACAGAAAAGTAATATTGAAAATTCATATTTCTTATAATGAACTTTTAAAATATTTCTATATTTTAGTGGTGTTGTTATACTAAAGCTATATAGGAAACTATAAAATAGCAACCCCAGTAACGCATCAGAAGACAGGGGGGAATTGAGATTATAATCTCAATTCCCGCCGTCTTAGAAAGGATCATCAATGCCAACAGTAGACGAGAATTTTATAAAAAGAATACAGCCTCACAGTGAGGAGGCGGAGCGTTCCGTTTTAGGTTCCATGCTGATGGACAGGGATGCTATCGTTGAGGCAGAAGATATCCTCACGAAGGAAGACTTTTATCAGCGCCAGTACGGAATCGTATTTGAGGCAATGGTAGAACTTTACCGGGAAGGAAAGGCAGTCGATCTGATTACTCTCCAGAATAAGCTAAAAGAAAAGGAAGTTCCGGAAGAACTGATGAGTCTTGACTTTTTTCGTGATCTGGTAGAAGTAGTTCCTACAGCAGCCAATATTGGACAGTATGCAAAGATCGTTCACGATAAAGCAACGTTACGTGCACTGATTAAGGTGACGGAGAATATCGGGAATGAATGTTATCTTGGGAAAGAAGATACAGAAGCGATTCTTGAAAAAACAGAGAAAGATATTTTCGGTCTTCTACAGAATCGAAACCGTATGTCAGACTTTGTTCCAATTCAGCAGATTGTTTTGAATTCTTTAAGTGCGATAGAAGAAGCCTCAAAGACAAAAGGGCGGGTTACCGGTGTAGCTACTGGTTTTACAGAGCTTGATTATAAACTGACCGGCCTTCATCCGGCAGAGCTTATTCTTGTGGCTGCACGTCCGGCAATGGGAAAGACAGCATTCGTCCTTAATATTGCACAGTATGCAGCGTTTAAAGATAATCATGCCGTTGCCATGTTCAGTCTTGAGATGTCAAAAGAACAGCTTGTAACAAGACTCATGGCATCAGAATCCATGGTAGATTCTCAGCAGATGCGAACCGGTGATCTAAGAGATTCCGACTGGGAAAAGCTTTTAGAGGGCGCTGCCCTTATCGGTAATTCAAAGCTTATCATTGATGATACAGCGACAACGCTGGCAGAGATCCGTTCTAAATGTCGAAAATATAAGCAGACATACGGAATAGAGCTGGTCGTGATCGATTACCTTCAGCTTATGACCGGAAGCGAATCCCGAAGGAATGAATCCAGACAGCAGGAAATCTCCGAGATTTCCAGAGCACTTAAAGTTTTAGCAAGGGAACTGGATGTTCCGATCATTGCCCTCTCGCAGCTTTCGCGAGCAGTAGAGGCAAGACAGGATCATAAACCGATGCTTTCAGACCTTCGAGAGTCAGGAGCGATCGAGCAGGATGCCGATGTGGTTATGTTCCTGTACAGAGATGAATATTATAATCCGGATACCGAGAAAAAGAATCTGGCAGAAGTAATTGTTGCCAAGCAGAGAAACGGTTCTACCGGAAGTGTCGAGCTGGTATGGCTTGGTCAGTATACGAAGTTTGCGAATAAAGAGCGGGTTATGTAGATAACCTGCTTTTTTTGCCCGTATTTGTCAGTAATTATCTTTATTTAGAGGACGAATGGCATTGAGAGTGCTTTCTTAAAGTTGCTATAATAAAACCATGCTTGAGTATGTTTCAGGTAAAATATATTGTGTGGAACAGGAGCGGATCATATTATGAAAGAAAACAAATATACCATCTCAGAAGCCGCCCGGCTTTTGTCGGTGGAAAATCATGTCCTTCGTTACTGGGAAGAGGAACTTGAACTTAAAATACCAAGAAATGAACTGGGGCACCGCTATTATCGTGAAGAAGAAATACAGCTGTTACACTGTATCAAAGAATTAAAGAATAAAGGCTTTCAATTAAAAGCAGTCAAAGAAGTACTGCCGGATTTAGAGCAAAAAAAGCTGATTGATATACATAAACTACTGACAACACAGGAAGAACTTGAGAATCAGGAATTAGAGCAGCTAGAACAGGCAAGGCAAAAAGAAATAACACAAGGAGAAGAGGTACAAAGACAAGATATACAAAAAGAAAACAGAAGAAAAGAAACCGAAGAAAAAAATAAAAACATAGCAGGAAGAAATAGAGAAGAGACAGGAGTTGATTCTGGAAAAAACTGCAAAGTAATCGCGATTCATAATAAAACAGAAGATGCCGCAGTTGCAGAACGAGAAGCGAAAATGCAGCAATTTGAAGATATTATGGGCAGGATCGTTGGTAAAGCACTTCGTGAACAGGCAGAAAATCTTGGAGATGCCATGGGGAATCATCTCTGCAATAAAATGCTTCGGGAAGTAGACGAGCTGATGGTAGAGCAGGAACAGCGCGAAGAGGAACGATATAAACGGCTGGATGAAACAATCCGAAGTGTTCAAAAAGCAAGACAGGAAGTAGCGGTATCCAAAGATGGAGCCTTCAAAAAGAAAAGCCTTTTCTTCCGAAAGAATAAGAGAAAGTTATAATGGGGTGAATGAATAGACGGATTGCATCGAAATACTGTTTAAAGAAGAACAATTTATTAAAAAAATGTTGACAATTATTTTAATTTGGCGTATATTAATTAGCAGAGTGTTACTGATAAAGCAGGCATGACCATATTCGCAAAGTATTGCGTTTTTTGGTTGTGCCTTTTTGTTTTTTTGCTAGGAAAAGGAGAGGGGAGCAGGAGCAATGAAGCTGCTTAAGGCATTGAATAATAATGTAGCATTAGTCTATGACGATAAAAAACAGGAAGCAGTTGTTATGGGAAGCGGGGTTGCATTTGGTTTAAAACCAGGAGGTTCTGTGAATCAGGATCGCGTGGAGAAACTCTTTGTTCTGGATAAGGAAAGGGGACATAAAGATTTCAATTCTTTACTGGAGCGTATTTCGTTAGAAAATCTCGAGCTGGCCAGCGATATTATCAAACGAGGAGAGAAGGAGTTAGGATATCATTGCAATGACAGCATTTTATTAACTTTATCAGATCACTTGGGAATGATGTTAGAACGTATGAAAGAGGGGATGTATTTTGCATCGCCACTGGAATGGGATATTAAGTTGATTTACCCTAAGGAATATCGGTATGCGATGACGGTTGTAGAAGAATTACAGCAGGAATTGGGGGCAGAGATTCCTGAACAGGAAGCAGCATTTATTGCATTACATTTTATTAATGCGAATCTCTATTTAGAAGGAATGCAGGACACGATTCTCAGTACTAAGATTATTCAGAATATTTTAAATATTTGCAAGATATATTACAGAAGAGAATTTAATGAGGATGATTTTGATGTCCGCCGTTTTATCTCTCATATTAGATATTTTGTACAGCGTCAGATGAAGGGTGAAGTGTTAGAAATTGACGAGACAATCGCGGAGGCGGTAATAACAAGTTGTCCTAAAGACTATAAATGTTCTTTAAAAATAGAAAAGTTTTTAAAGATGACCTATAACTGGGATATTAGTCGAGGCGAGATATTATATCTGACATTACATTTAAATCGTATTGGAAAAAAAGGATAAAGGTGTTACTAGTACGACTAGGCATGACTCGAACGATACAGTGGAATATAATAATGCACTGTGTCTGTTTCGGGTCATTTTTTGTTGAGAAAAAAAGAAGGAGAATAGAAGATGAAATTCGTGGAAGAAGCAAAGACCATTGTAAAACTGGTTGGCGGCGAAAAAAATATTAATAATCTGGTTCATTGTGCAACAAGATTACGTTTTGAATTAAAAAATGAAGCAAAAGCAGATAAAGAGGCTTTAGAAAGTTTACCATATGTTATGAAAGTCATTGCAAGTGGCGGACAATATCAGGTAGTGATTGGACCGGATGTAAATAATTATTATAATGCCATCTTATCTATTGCTAATATTGGAAATAAAAAAGATAATAAAGAAGAAACCAGCGAAAAGAAGAGTCCAATTGACCGTCTAATGAAAGTTATTTCAGGAGCATTTTCTCCATTGATTCCTTTACTTGCTGGTGCGGGTATGGTAAAAGCTTTACTCACTGTTTTAGTTGAATTTCATATATTAGGATACGAAGATCCAACTTACTTAATTTTGGCAGCTGCTGGTAATGCAGTATTTTACTTCCTGCCAATTTTCTTAGGAACTACATTGGCAAAGCAGTTTGGAGCAAATGCATATGTTGGTGGTGCAATTGGTGCGGCATTATTAGAGCCTAATTTTACAGGATTAATGACCGCAAAAGGAAGTGTAAATTTTTTGGGAATCCCGGTGACGCCAATTGATTATGCGTCAACAGTATTTCCGATTTTTATCGCAGTTATTGTGTATAGTTTTTTAGAAAAAGGTCTTAAGAAAATTATTAAAAAAGAACTGCAGCTTTTCCTTGTTCCTATGATTTGCCTGATGGTTATGGTGCCATTTACAGCAATTGCATTTGGTCCGGTTGGTACAACTGTAGGAAATGTTGTAGCAGATATTGTTGTAAAATTATTTAACTTTAATAAAATTATTGCCGGATTGCTTCTTGCAGCAGTTTATCCTTTCCTTACTATTTTTGGATTGCATTGGGGATTTACTCCTATTACATTACAAAACCTGGATCAGTATGGTGGGGATATGATTGAAGGAGTTTGTGTTTGTGCAGTTTTTGCACAGATTGGTATTGCGATTGGTGCTTATTTAAAAGGACGTAAAGGATCTAAGATTCGTTCTGTTGCAGGTCCGACAGTTATCACAGGTATAATGGCAGGCGTTTCAGAACCAATTCTTTATGGTATCGTTATGGAATACAAAAGATTAATGGCTGTTGTGGCGATTGCCAGTGGACTTGGTGGAGCAATTAATGGAGCGTTTGGTGTAACAATGGATGAGTATGTATTCCATAATATTTTTTCTATGATTATGAGAACATATTCTCCGTTTGGTGCTTATCTGATTGGGATTTCCGTTTCTCTTCTGGCAGGTGCACTGCTTACTTATTTCTGGGGAATCAGACCGGAGGATATGAAGGATTTTGTGCCAGAAGAAGATGGCGAAATGCTCGAAGAGAAGCCAGTGAAAAAAACAGAAGAAGAAATAGAAGAAAAAGAAGCTGCTGCAAAGAAAAAAGATATAGAAGTTTGTGCACCAATAGCTGGTCAGATTGTTGCATTAAAAGATGTTCCGGACGAAGTATTTTCCAGTGGAGTGACTGGTGATGGAATTGCGATTAATCCGATTGGAGATACGATAGTTGCACCGGCAGATGGAGTTATTAGTGCAGTTCTGCCATCAAAGCATGCTATTGGAATGACACTTTCTAATGGTGCAGAAATTCTGGTGCATGTAGGATTAAATACGGTTATGTTAGAGGGCAAAGGATTTGATGCAAAAGTTACCGAAGGACAAAAGGTAGATGCCGGGGAGGTATTACTTACATTTGATCGTGCATTGATTGAGAAGGCGGGATATTCATTAATCACACCAATTCTTGTAGCAAATACAGATGAATTTGCACCTCTGAAAAAAACAGATGCGAACAATGTAAATACAGGAGACAGTTTATATAAAATTGAAGCATAGGAGAATGATATATGAGAGACGATTTCTTATGGGGCGGCGCAGTTGCCGCTCATCAGGTAGAAGGTGCATATAAGCAAGATGGAAAAGGTCTTAGCATTGCGGATGTCATGACGGGCGGAAGCAGAGAAAAGGCAAGAGAAATTACAGACGGGATTATAGATGGAAAGTATTATCCAAATCATGAAGGAATTCATTTTTATGAATTATATAAAGACGATGTAAAACTTTTTGCAGAGATGGGATTTAAATGTTTTCGTACGAGTATTGCATGGAGCAGGATTTTTCCACAGGGAGATGAGACAGAACCAAATGAAGCAGGTCTGAAATTTTATGATGACTTGTTTGATGAGTTGTTAAAATATGGTATAGAACCAGTTGTTACCCTATCTCACTTTGAAATGCCATATGGATTAGTTAAGAAATATGGTGGTTGGAGAAGTCGCAAGATAATTGAATTTTTCAGTCGCTTTGCGCTTACTGTTATGGAACGTTACAAAGAAAAAGTAAAATATTGGATGATATTTAATGAGATAAATAATCAGATGATTCTTAGCAATCCAATTTATGCATTTACCAATTCAGGTATCTTATTTAAAGAAGAGGAAGATCGTCAACAGATAGTATATCAGGCGGCTCATTACCAATTTGTGGCGGCTGCTAATGTTGTAAGACGAGGACACGAGATTAATCCTGAATTTCAAATTGGATGTATGGTAGCAGCAACACCAGTATATCCTTATAGCAGTAATCCAGACGACATTTTGCTGGCACAGAAAGAGGACCGTAAAAACCTGTTTTTTACAGATGTGCAGGCAAGAGGACATTATCCAGCCTATATTAAAAAAGAATGGGAGAAAAACGGATATGTAATGGATATAACAGAGGAAGATTTAAATATTATAGCAAATGGTTGTGTGGACTATATTGCTTTTAGTTATTATTTAAGCAGCGTTATGAGTACAGACAGCCATATTGAAAGGCTGGGCAATGATCTTGCCACAAGTGCAGAAGCAGTACCTAATCCATACTTAGAGATGACTCCATGGGGTTGGACAATCGATCCTAAAGGGCTTCGCTATGTATTAAATCAGTATGCAGATAGATATGAATTGCCATTATTTATTGCAGAAAATGGATTTGGCTATGAAGATACTGTAGAAAATAATGAAATTATAGATGATAATAGAATTCAATTCTTAAGAGATCACATTCTGGAAATGAAAAAAGCAGTGGAAGAAGATGGCGTGGATTTGTTAGGTTATACGGTATGGGGCTGTATCGATCCAGTATCTTTTACTACAGGTGAAATGCGTAAGCGTTACGGATTTATTTATGTAGATAAAAATGATGATGGAAGTGGAACTTATGCAAGAATAAAGAAAAAGTCTTTTGACTGGTATAAAAAAGTAATTTCCAGTAACGGAGAAGAAGTGTAAATATTTTTGTATAAATAGTTGACAGAAAGAGGAAACCATAGATTAGTCTATAGCAGATGCTGTACAAATCTATGGTTTCCTCTCGTATGTAGAGCAATAAAAAGAGACACCATGAGGTGTCTCCCTTCAGATGATCCGTTCTTATTAACGAATTATTCCTGGCTGATAGCACCTGCTGGGCAAACGCCTGCACAAGAACCGCAATCCATGCATGTATCTGCATCGATAACGTACTTTCCATCACCTTCGCTGATAGCGCCTGCTGGGCATTCACCTTCACAAGTTCCACAACTAATACAATCATCAGAAATTACATATGCCATTATAGTATCCTCCTTTAGATTAGATAAATTGAACTTTATGTTCTGTATTCCTTATTCTATACTAGATTTCTTTTAATATCAAGCATAAACTGAGAGAAAAATTGTATTAAATTTTGTAAGATATTAAATTACTTTTAACTATTGACGTTTGGGGTTGTATACAAATGGAAATTCATTTATAATGTTGGTAAAGCAATCCAGATAGGACATGGGTAGTGCCCCAAAAGGAGGCTAGATGAATGAGAAGTGATGAACAGAGATATAAAACGATAGGATTGATGATTTTTACGGTAATCATCATTTTTTCTGTTGTGGGAATTGTAATTATTGGGTTTAAGATGGTTAAGAAGAATGAAGAGGCAAAGCTGGTTGCTGCTGCTGATACAGAATATATGAAGAAACAGAAGCAGGATGTAGAATCACAGAAGGGCTCGCAGGAAGAGAAGAGTACAGAAGAGAGTTTAAACATAGAAGAGTTTTTTGATTTTGCCACTGACTCGGATAAGAATACGAATGTGGCTGCAAATGCAGATCCAGATTCTGATACAGAAGTCAGTGAGGCAGATGCAAGGGTATATCTTATTCAGGGGAATGAGAAGAGTTCAAACCGCTACGAGAAGGCAGATCATTTATCCTATACAACGGTGACGAAGTATACATTAGAGGATTTATCGATTCTTGATTCATATGGATTGAAGATTACAAGGAATGAAATTTTTGCCCGTCATGGAAGAATGTTTAACGATCAGGAGTTACAGGAGTATTTTAAACGACAGCAGTGGTATGTTCCACAGATTGCGGCGAATGATTTTGATACCTCCTGTCTGAATGAAGTAGAAAAATATAACGTAAATCTTATCAGTGTTTATGAAGAACAGATTGGTGGAAAGTGACTTGACTTCCTGATACAAATCATGTAAAAGAGTTTTGGATAAAATGTTTTGTGGAAAATGTATAAAAAACAGTTGAATAATATAGCATAATGCGCTATAATACCCATGGAAATAAATATTCTTCAGGGCAGGGTGTAATTCCCGACCGGCGGTAAGCGTTTTTGATTTGTGTTTTGATATGTTTTGATATTAGAAAGAAGCGTAAGCCCGCGAGCGACAGCATGATCCGGTGTGATTCCGGAGCCGACGGTACAGTCCGGATGTGAGAAGAAGAAAGAGACTATGTAAGTATTATGAATGATTAAGATAATTATAGCCCTGAAATTTATCGATGTAGATTTCAGGGTATTTTTATTTTACAGGCTTCTTTCTTTATCTGATTTTTTATCTGATTTTACTTGCAGGAGGTTTGAGACATGCCGGAAGAGAAGTATATGAGAAGAGCCATAGAACTGGCGAAGAAGGGAAGCGGCCATGTGAACCCGAATCCACTGGTTGGAGCTGTTATTGTAAGAGACGGTGAGATTATCGGTGAGGGCTATCACGAATGTTATGGACAGCTTCATGCAGAGCGTAATGCAATAGCGAATGCGAAGAAGAGAGGAAACAGTCTAGAAGGCAGTACGATCTATGTAACATTAGAGCCATGTTGCCATTACGGGAAGACCTCTCCTTGCACGGAAGCGATTATTGAGGAGAAGATTGCGAGAGTAGTTGTTGGTTCAGACGATCCGAATCCATTAGTATCCGGTAAGGGATTTCAGATGCTTCGCGAGAAAGGAATCGAGGTGATTCCACATTTTCTTAAAGAAGAATGTGATGCGATGAATCATGTGTTTTTCCACTATATCCGTACCGGAACACCATATGTTGCGATGAAGTATGCGATGACGATGGATGGCAAGATTGCCTGTTATACTGGGGATTCTAAGTGGGTAACCGGCGAGGAATCAAGGGCACATGTTCAGACGCTTCGTAATCATTATAAAGGTATTATGGCAGGAATCGGAACAGTTCTTGCGGATGACCCGATGCTCAACTGCCGTATAGAAGGCGGAAGAGACCCGATTCGTATTATTACTGATAGTCATTTGCGGATTCCGATGGACTCCCAGCTTGTACGAACTGCCGGACAGCAGCCACTTATTGTAGCGTGTCTGCCGGATGCCGATGAAGAGAAGGCAGCACAGCTTCAGGAAAAGGGTGTGGAAGTATTACGGATTCCGGGAGTAACGACAGCGGATATAACAGAAGAACAAAAAGAAGTGATTTCCCTGCCGGTTCTGATGAAGGAACTTGGGGCACGTAAGATTGATGGTATCCTTTTAGAAGGCGGCGGTCAGCTTAACGAGAGTGCATTGCAGGCAGGAATTGTGGACAGAATATATTGTTATATTGCTCCTAAGATTTTTGGAGGGGCACAGGCAAAGACTCCGGTAGAAGGACAGGGACTTACCCGGGCAGCCGATGCATGGCAGTTTAATAGAATAGGAATGCAGGAATTCGGGCAGGATATTTTACTGGAATACGAAAAAGCGCAGGAATTGCAGTAATCGGCAGTTTTCGAAGAAAAATGAGCGGATTATGAATGTTTTTGAAGATTGCGAAAGTGCAAAGCATGCAGTGATCTGGTATCAAAGAAGTCAAATTGTATAGAAGCATAGAAAGGCAGATTGTATGTTTACAGGAATTATTGAGGAAGTAGGAGAAATCCAGAGCATTAAAAAAGGTGCGAATTCCGCAGTCATTACAATTAAAGCAAGTACTGTTTTAGGAGATCTGCATCTGGGTGACAGTGTAGCGCTTAACGGTGTCTGTCTCACAGCAGTATCTATTGGAAAGAATAATTATTCTGTAGATGTGATGCATGAGACATTAAGACGAACGAATCTTGGTGAGTTAAAGAGCGGAAGCAAGGTCAACCTTGAGAGAGCGATGGCGGCAAACGGAAGATTTGGCGGACATATCGTAGCAGGACATGTTGATGGAACAGGAACTATTTCTTCCATGAAGAAGGATGATAATGCTGTATGGATCACGATAGATACTTCTGCAGCAATATTAAAATATATTATAAGTAAAGGATCTATCACGATTGATGGAGTAAGTCTTACCGTAGCAAAGGTTGATAATAAGAGCTTTGCAGTTTCTGTTATTCCACATACGGGACAGAATACGACCCTTCTTGACAAGAAGCCGGGCGATACCGTAAATCTTGAGAATGATATGGTAGGTAAATATGTTGAGAAGCTTCTTCAGTATGGAAGTATACCGGATGAGGAAGAAGAGAGCACGACAGAGAAAACGGGCATTACAATGGATTTTCTCAGACAAAATGGATTCTAATTAAGGGAGGACCTAGGATAAATGAGCGACATTAAGTTTAACACAATCGAAGAAGCAATTGCTGATTATAAAGCAGGAAAGATGGTTATCGCAGTAGACGATGACGATATGGAGAATGAAGGTTCTCTTCTGGTAGCCGGCGAATTTGCCACACCAGAAGTTATCAACTTTATGGCAACGAATGCCAAAGGTTTAATTACAATGCCGATGTCTGAAGATGTAGCAAGACAGCTTGGATTAGAGGCATTGATCTGGCAGGGAACAGACGGAGAGCCATCCGTATCTACAGTATCCTTTGATAAAGCAGATGCACCAACCGGAATTTCCGCACAGGACCGTTCCGCAACAGTTATCGCTGCAACAAAGGAAGATGCCAGACCGGAAGATTTCCGTATGCCGGGTCATATGTTCCCGAAGGTAGCAAGAAAGGGCGGCGTATTAAAGAGAACAGGATTTACAGAAGCAGCAGTAGATTTAGCAGTTATGTCAGGACTTCGTCCGGTAGGACTTTGCTGTGATATTCTTGACGAAGACGGTTTTGTAGGAAAGCTTCCTGATCTCGTAGAATTTGCAAAGAAATACGACATAAAGCTTATCACAATTGCTGATATGATTCAGTATAGAAGAAAGACAGAATGCTTCGTAAGTCGTGAAGCAGAAGCAGATTTCCCAACACACTATGGACATTTTCGTATCTTTGGATATGTTAATAAGTTAAATGGAGAGCATCACGTTGCTATCGTAAAAGGTGATGTGTCAGACGGTAAACCGGTATTATGCCGAGTACATTCAGAATGTCTTACTGGTGATGCATTAGGTTCCCGTCGTTGTGACTGTGGACAGCAGTACCGCGCAGCAATCCAGATGATCGAAAAAGAAGGCCGCGGCGTTCTCTTATACATGCGTCAGGAAGGTCGTGGAATCGGTCTTATCAATAAGTTAAAAGCAT